>Ga0172375_10002140_pt1 | contig 31167 bp, 26 predicted proteins | sample LakKiv1m_FD_114537 | JGI IMG/M metagenome (GOLD analysis project Ga0172375, IMG submission 114537) | Freshwater microbial communities from Kabuno Bay, South-Kivu, Congo - kab_092012_11.1m | ecosystem: Environmental > Aquatic > Freshwater > Lake | place: Democratic Republic of the Congo... | reverse complement strand
TCGATCGCAGTCCAACCTTTTCTTTATGCCGCGATCCTGCTGGAGCTGGTTGCCATCATCACCCTGGCTTTGTTCTTCGAGCTCCCTGGTAGTTCCAATACAGGAGTTTTGCGGTTCATTACATTTCAGACAATCGGGATGATCTTTCTTCTGTTTTGCGGCTGGTTATTAAGTGGGATTGATACAGCCCCCTCTGACATGGTGGCCATGTCCCGTGTTCTGTTAATTCTTGGGTTGGGCTTCGGTTTTTTCCTTGCGCTCTTTCCGTTTTATTCCTGGGTACCCATGCTGGCTGAACAAGAAGACACCTTTCTGGTGGGGTATGTCATCCTGGTAATGCAGACGGGTATCCTGATCCTGGGGATGCAATTTCTGGAAAATTATGCCTGGTTAAGGAACTCGGTCGAATTGCAGCGTGGATTGCTGATTTCAGGTTCTGTGATGGTCATCACAGGGGGTATATGGTCTGGATTCCAGAAAGATCTGGGGCGTATTTATGGGTATGCCCTCATCATGGAAAATGGATTTTCGGTCATTTCAATGGGATTGATTACCACAGGCGGTTCTCTATTACTCACAGGTATGATCATCCCACGCATCCTTGCTTTTGGCATTTGGGGTCTTTGCCTTGCGAATTATCAGGGGCGACATAACAGCCTTCATTTGGATAATCTGCAGGGTACCGGAAAAACGAGCATTGTCTTCCTTCTTGGGTTATTGATAGCTCAGTTTTCTGTCGGCGGGTTACCGTTGCTGGCTGGATTTCCTCAACGCCTGGCTTTATTGCAGGCTTTGACAACCTCCGCACCTCTGGCAGGTTGGGCGATTCTGGCTGGTTCGGGGGGATTCTGGATCGCAGCCTGGATGAGTTTATCTACCCTGATACGTTCTGAAGAAAAGTGGGGCAAGTTTTTATCGGGAAACTTACGGGTAGATTTGCTTGTGATTATGGGAGTAGTATTGGTTGTGATCCTTGGCCTATTCCCGACCATTTATGCCAAATTTTCTGGCAATATCCTGCTCCCATTTATCCACTTGCAATAGCCCAACCTGTGGATGGTATAATTTTTATTTACTAGTGAGGCTTAAAGCAGAGGAAAACATGGAACTTGAACAGATAGAACAACGTCTGGCCTGGCTGGATGAAGAAAGAAGAAAAGACAAGGCGGAGATCAGCACCCTGGATAATCGGATCCTCCAATTGGAGAATGATCTGGTAAAAGCTCGCAAGGAAATTGGAGCTATGCAGGATGCATTCGCGAAATGGAAACTTACCAGTAATCGACTGGATCAATTGGAGTTGCAGATTACACGCGTCGGACAGGACCTTAGCCGATTGGGTGAAGCATTACAGAATAGCCGGTTAGAAGTCGAAGCGGGAGTTTTGAAGAAAATCGGGCAGGAGATGGAAGCCAATACCAAGGCGATTCAGGAGATTCGAAAAGCCTTTCTTGCGCTGCAAGATTATAAAAAACTTCAGAAGGAACAAGATACCGAATTAAGCCAGATGAATCAGCGCTTATCCCAGATGGATCAAAAACTACAGGATAACCAGCTTGCATTCGATAGATATCAACAGACGATCAAGTTACAGGAAGAGGTCCGAAAACAGGATTCAAAGCGTGTAACGGATGTTCAGGGAGAAGTCATTGCGTATCGTAAGCGCATGGATGACCTGCGAACAAAACTGGAAGTAACCGTAGAGAGCCTGAGAACTACTGACACACGCTTGAATGATGTGATCAGTACAGAAGGGGATCGCAGGCAAAACCAGGTTGCTTTCATGGAAAAGTACAACCAGCAGCAAGTGGAACGCGACAGAACATGGCGTGAGTGGCAGGGGCTGATCGATCAGGTGATCAAGAATGGCAGCACAATAACTGAACAGTTTCAGAATCTGGAAGACACCTTGCGAAGTGTTCGCCGGGCACGGGAACAGCTGGAAGCAGGCAACCAAAAAATCGACCGTCGTATCAATGAGGTAACTGAAATGCATCGTTTAAACGAAGAGCATTTCAGACAGGAATGGAATAATTTTATGACGGATGACCAGAAACGTTGGTCCAATTATTCTCTGATATTGGATGAACATCAGAATGAGCAAGATCGGAAGGGGGAAAGGCTGGATAAGCGCTTAGTGAATCTAGAAGATCTATCACAAGAATTGAGTGACCGGTTAGCTGGAATTCAAAATGAAGAAGAGAAGAAATTGCAGCAGTTGGTTACCCTGGCACATGAGTGGCTGGCGACTTATGAAAGACTGCTGGGGAAGAATAGCGACCTGATCTGATGCTGACACACGTCATTGGTACTGCCGGCCATGTGGATCATGGAAAATCTACCCTGGTCACCGCGCTGACAGGAATTAACCCCGACCGTTTGAAAGAAGAACAAGCCAGGGAAATGACCATTGAGTTGGGATTCGCCTGGTGCGAATTACCAACGGGCGAAGAGGTTGGCATTGTAGATGTCCCCGGCCATAGAGATTTTATTGAGAACATGCTGGCTGGCATCGGTGGTATTGATGCTGTATTATTCGTCATCGCAGCGGATGAGGGGATCATGCCGCAGACCCGCGAACATCTCGCCATCGTGGATTTGCTTAGGATACCCCGGGGAATCATTGTCTTGACTAAAACTGACCTTGTGCAGGATTTGGACTGGTTAACGATGATCGAAGAAGATATCCGCGCCGGCATGCAAGGCACTGTCCTTGCAGATGCACCTCTGGTTCGCGTAAGCGCGCGTAATGGCGTAGGGATCGATGGATTAAAACAAGTACTCGCGAATATCCTTGCGGATACACCACAGCGAATGGATATTGGTGCTCCGCGACTGCCGGCGGATCGGGTATTTTCCATGCCCGGCTTTGGGACCATTGTTACAGGTACCTTGTCCAATGGTAGCTTTCATACCGGAGAGGAGATCGAGTTACTCCCATCCGGGCTGCATTGCAGGATACGCGGATTGCAGAACCATAAACATAAGATAGAAGCGGCACAGCCCGGGCAGCGATTAGCAATCAATCTCAGCGGTGTCGCTTTGGAGGATGTCCACCGAGGGGATGTAATTACAAAGCCCGGCACCTATCATCCCAGCCGACGGTTGGACGTTCGATTCGAATTATTGCCTGATGTTGCATACCCATTAAAACATCGAGATGCGGTGAAATTCTTTATCGGTTCCTCAGAGATTCAAGGTAGTATACGCTTACTTGGTGTAGAGGAATTATTACCTGGCCGGCAAGCATTTTTACAAATCGAATTAGAAGGGCCTGTCGTAACTCAAAAAGGGGATCGATTTATCTTACGACGTCCGTCTCCTGGCGAAACCCTGGGGGGCGGGACGGTCATTGAGGTTCATGCAGCCAGAAGATACAAACGGTTCTCAACGGATGTGATCGATTCGTTGGAGAAAAAATTATCCGGCAGTTCAGCGGATCGCTTGCTCGCCATCATTCAGGCAGAATCCCCTGTGTTGGTAGAGGATATTTATAAGCGTTCCACATCGGATGCCGAAGAAACCAAAAGGGATTTAGTTCAACTCCTCAGTGAGGGGACAGTGCACCTGGCTGTCACTTCGGAAAACGAAAAGTTAAATTACTTACTGGCAGATACTTACCTGAAAATTGTGATAACTCAGGTAAATTCAGTACTGGCGAAGTATCATGCTGCCAATCCCTTGCGGAGCGGTATGCCCCGCGAAGAACTACGCAGTAAAATTAAACAAACCCCAAAGGTATTTACTTATCTGATCGATAAGCTAATCCAACAGGGTGTGATTTCAGGAAGTTCACAGGTTGTCTGGCAATCAGGCTTTGAAGTCAGATTGAATCCCATTCAACAAAAAGCAGCGACTGAATTACTGGGGCTTTTCAAGGATAACAAGTTCACCCCGCCTTCAGTAAAGGAGTGTCAAGAATTTGGTGGATTTGCCCTTTATCAGGTACTGATCCAAAAAGGTGATCTTGTTCAGATCACTGAAGATATTGTTTTTGATGGGAAGACTTACCAGTTCTTAAAAAGTGAGGTGATTCGTCATATTGAAGTGAATGGCAGCATCACCGTGGCAGATTTTCGTGATAAATACCAGACGACGCGTAAATACGCATTGGCGGTTCTCGAGCATTTCGATGCCATTAATATCACCAAACGGGAGGGAGATTTCCGCCGACTGGCTCGAGGTATTAAAAGCAGCTAAAGAATGTCGTTTCATTTCAAACGGACTTCTAAACCCTCTCTAAGATCTATATTTTCACAAGATCCAATCTCGACTGTTTCTAATTGATGCCAGATCGAACAATTCCTAATGGCTCCTGCTAAACCATCCATAAATGTGGTGCTGAGTTTCATGTCAGGTTCCAGGAAAATGCCCCTCATTTCTAGTACTTTACGCTGCCGATTGGCTTTAATATCCACCCGTCCGGCAAAATGATCTTCATGCAGTACAGGGAGCAACCAGTATCCGTACTTTCTCTTTTCGGACATCGTGTAGCATTCCACTTTAAAATCCATACCAAACAAACCTTGTAACCGGGTACGATCCCAGACTAGAGGGTCAAATGGGGAAAGTAGTGAAGTCCCCGCAGGTTGCGTTGAGCCATGCTGTATTTGGTGCAGGAGATGTAAATTATCAGGGTGGATGATCCCGGGACTTGACCAATTTTCTACGGTGACAGGTAGCACAATCCCTTTTCTGATAAGCTGATCCAGAATGGCAAGAGTTTCTTTCTTTGGCAGGCGATAATAATCTGCCACCCAGCGGGGTTGACAGATACCTAGAATTTTCACGGTTCTCTCAATCAGGGATGTGAGGGCTGTTTCGGTATTGGGTTCAATTATATTAATAAGGTTCGGATGCAGGCGCGATGCCAGCTCGTAAACCCGTTGAAATTTATCGCGTCGTGCGATCATCAATTCACCCTGGTCGTAAAGTACCTCCAGAGCAGTTTTTTCTACCTTCCAATTCCACCAGGCACCCGGCTCTTGTGATTCGGGGATAAAATCTGCTGACCTGACTGGCCCACGTTCCTGCACCTGATATCGGACAGAGTCAATCAACGTGCTATTGCGTGAAAACCACGACTTGGGGTCTTTATTTTTTACAGCGGCTTCCTTCATACGCCATTTCAAAAACGGGTAATCTTCGATCGGAAGAAGACAGGCCGCATGTGCCCAGTATTCATACAATTCTTTTTCGGCGAGCAACTCATCCAACCATTCCGGTTGATAGGCTCCCAACCGGCTCCACAGGACGAAATAATGACTGCGCGCGACAATGTGGATGGTATCCAACTGCAGGACACCCATACGGCGGATGGTGGGCAGTATGTCCTGTTTCTGCGCAGGTATGGTGCATGGTTGCCCTAATCCGAGAGAAAGGATCTGAAGGGAGCGTGCCTGCTGCGTAGAAATTTCGATACCGTGCATGGAATGGGTCAGACTATTTTGGGCAGTACTATAGTCTGTTGTCCTTGATATTTGCCCTTTTTATCGGCATACGAAATTTCGCAAGTTTCATCAGCTTCAAGAAATAGCACTTGAGCAATCCCTTCGTTAGCATAGATCTTTGCCGGTAGGGGCGTGGTATTGGAGATTTCAAGTGTGACATACCCTTCCCACTCCGGTTCGAACGGCGTAACATTAACGATGATACCGCATCGTGCGTAGGTGCTCTTCCCCAGGCAAATTGTTAAAACTCCCCGTGGAATCTTGAAGTACTCCATTGTCCTGCCGAGGGCAAAGCTATTGGGTGGGATGATGCAGACATCGCCTTTGAAGTCGATCATGGAGCGTTGATCAAAATCCTTGGGATCGACAGTAGCCGAGAACACATTGGTAAAGATTTTGAATTCATCTGCCACCCGGATGTCATATCCGTAGGAGGAGACACCATAAGAAATAATACCCGGACGTCGCTCTCCTTCACTAAAGGGCGAGATCATCCCTTCTTCCAGTGCCATTTTACGAATCCAGTGATCAGGTTTCAATCCCATTATTATCTCCTTTTATCAATACTCTGTAATCAGTGTGATATTGGTGACCGCATTCGGGTAGATTTCGAAGTCTATTGCCTGATCCATTTTTGGGGGTGAGAATGTCAGTCGATACCTACCAGCAGGCAATGGGGGTGAGGTGAAGATCTCGTGATACAGGTCATCCCCATTGACATCTGATTCAGCATACGGGCGTGGGTGGATCGGCGTCAATCCCGTGTCATCTAATGATTGGATGGTAATCTCTGGATAACGCCGTATTCTGCCAGCCTGATCGAAGATCTGACCGGTGAGGATACCATCACCCGGAGCCATTTCTAGCCAGAGCAATGGATTTCGGGTATGTGCATAGTCGTTCTTCCCTATTCGGACTTCAAAATGCAAATGTGAACCAATAGCTTTCCCGGACCGGCCGACTAGCCCGATCTGTTGCCCTGTATTAACCTTCTGGCCAGTTTGAACATCTACCTGGGAGAGATGTGCGTATAAGGTAAACACCGGTTCATTTAAACCGGGAACCTCATGCTGGATTACGACGAGATTGCCATAATAGAAAAGCATTAATCCATAGAGGGTGTTTACATCATTCCCCGCAACGACGACCGTACCATCACCGGCTGCCAATACAGGCGTTCCCAGCGGATTGATGAATTCTACGCCGTGGTGAGCTTCACGTGCTCCATCCTGTGTTCCTCCGTACGGGTAGGAAGATTCATAGGTGGTGTTACCCGGTGCAGCGATGGGTGAATGAAATTCAAAATGACCGCTGTACGTACAGAGTTGAGCTGAGCATGGATATGGTGTCGCAAGTAATTTCGCGTTTGAGGTTGGGAGAGGAGTGGATGTGGAATAATTAGACGTGATGGGGCGTGCCGTAAGACTCATAACCTCCGAGCTTACACTCGGAGGTAATGGGTTAGTACCATTCTGGTTCGAATTACTGTTTGCCGGACCAGCGCACGCAGAAATCAATACCATTACTGCAAGTATGGTCAATCGTAGCCTGAGTCCGTAGATATCCATTTTCCTAGATTTTAATCCCGCCACGGGTGAGCATAACGGTAATCAGATCTTGCTCCAAGCGATGGACTTTTTCCCGCAGAGCCAACATAGATTCCAACAAAGTTGTTATCTCTGGTTCGGAGGGTAGGCCGAGTAAATTGATTTGCACATTCATGCTTGCTCCGGCAAATGACGCGCGGCTAAGAGAAAAGGCGGATCCTGCATCTGATATCGCGTTCAGGTTCCCCAGGGTGGCAGCAAGGATCGCCAATGACATCACCTGGCAGGCTTTATCGCATACACCCAGCGGGACTTCGGCAGCATGGATCGTTGCCTGTTTGATCGCATTTTCACGCATTTGTTGCTGCTCTGGCGTTTCTTTGGGAAGTTTCATGGCTTTCATCAGATGATCAAAGGCTGCCGCATCCGCTGTAACATCCGCGCGAAGTCCCTGTTGTAATGCTTCTGCTTTCCCTAACAGATCCCACATTTGTTGCTCAACTTCCACATATTTCTTTTTTCCAATTGTCAGTCTGGCAACCATACAAACCAACGCGGCGGCCATTGCGCCCGCATAAGCGGAAGCAGACCCCCCACCTGGAGTAGGTGTGGCTGCAGCCAGCGCATCGACGATTTCAAGTGCGGCAGCTGGGCTAGTGGATGGCTGATCCATAGCTTCGTATAGCCGCGTCTCCAGGATCTGTTCCCCTTTGAAGCCGTCCAACTGCAGATACCAGGTGGCGGAATCGATCAAGGCGTTTTGCGGAATCAGCCCTACCAGTTCACTATGGTGAATACCCACGCCGTACCGGGTTGCTTCTCGCCGTATGGCTTCAACGACCCGGAATATGGGGGTTTGATGAAAATTTGTCAGGTTCATAGATACCTGAGCGCGCCCTTCAACAATGAGACCCAGAGCCTTAACAAAGCGAAAACCACCTGTGGAGTGGCGCATAGCTCTGGCAATTTTCTGGGCAATGGAAAGGTCATCCGTTGTCAGATACACGTTATAAGCTACCAGGGGCGCCCGCGCGCCAATGACCACTGCCCCGGCGGTACCCAACCGATTGGGGCCATAATCGGGTTTTCGTTCAGGGACAGTGTCGATCTCACTTTTGATCGCTTCATACTCTCCGCGGCGGATGTTTTCAAGATTCTGGCGGGCGGGGGTTGTGGCAGCATCTTCATACAGGTAAACGGGGATATCGAGTGAATCAGCCACTCTTTTCCCCAATCGTCTCGCCATCTCCACACATTCTTGCATGGTCAGATCACGGAGAGGCACAAACGGAACCACATCCGTTGCACCGAGACGCGGATGTTCCCCCCGGTGCTCGTCAAGATTAATCAACTTACCTGCCATCGCTATCGCTTGAAAGGCTGCTTCTTCTACAGCGGCTGGTGTACCAACGTAGGTAACGACCGTTCGGTTGTGGTCTAGATCTGAGTGATGATCGAGTACGTGCACACCTGGGACGGCAATGATCGTATCAATAATCTGTTTTACCACCTCTGGGCGGCGTGCTTCTGAAAAATTGGGTATGCATTCAACCAGTGGATTTGCCATAATTACCTCAGTAAGTTGGATAGCGTTATTATCAACGTGAGAGTGTTGACTGTCAAGCAGGTTGCTCAAATTCGCTCAGAGATATGACAGATGATACAATGTGCGTGGAGGATTTATGTGCGGAAGGTTTACTCTCATCCTTGAACCCGGTGATTTTAATGACGAATTTGATCTTGGGGGAATCCCGGATAGCTATTTACCGCGTTATAACATTGCCCCCACGCAACCGATAGCCATGGTCTCTGATGCTAAAACTAAACGGGTTGAAATGTTCCGCTGGGGTCTGATTCCCTCCTGGTCGAAGGATATTTCCATTGGAGCGAAACTTATCAATGCAAGAGCTGAAACTCTTTCCGAAAAACCCTCTTTTAGAAGTGCCTATAAAACTCGGCGTGGATTGATCCTTGCGAGTGGCTTTTTTGAGTGGCGAATTGATCCGCAAGGCAGCGGTCGTAAAGAACCAGTATATATCCACCTTACGGATGGAAAACCAATGACCTTTGCAGGGTTGTGGGAGGAGTGGCATCCCGCACAGGGTGATGCCATCCGCTCTGCGGTGATCATCACTACACAGAGTAATCAACTCATCTCCCCCTTTCATGACCGTATGCCGGTTATCCTGTCTGGCGATAGCCGCAAGAGCTGGCTCGATCCGGCCAGTTCCCCCGAGTTTCTGAGTTCATTATTGGTGCCATATCCTATGGACGAACTGCATTTGTACCCGGTCAACCGAATGGTCAATAACCCATCTTCAGAAGGTGCGGGCTGTATCCAACCGCTGACCTGAAGATAAATTCAATGTGTCAATTACTTGACCATGTCCAAGCCCTGTGATAAAATTTTGTCCGTTGCCCCCATGGTCTAGCGGTTAGGACACGGCCCTTTCAAGGCCATAACAGGAGTTCGAGTCTCCTTGGGGGCACCTGAAGGATCCACCATAACTTTGGTGGATCCTTTTTTCATTGGATGGATGGTATTCTTTGGGATGGGAACGGAGAATACCCTTTCCCACGGGGCGTACCGATCTATTCAGCTTGATGAGTTATTGGATGCAGTAATCCGTAGATCGTAGTCTGAAAAAGCATGATTACAATGCTGTTTTGCTTATATGGTTAGGGAATCAAAAAACCATTGCCGAGCAGCAAATAACACCCGGCAATGATCATTAATATTGTATAGCAACAACTATTCTGTTTATTAATCTATAGTCCCACTTGTCACCTACCAGGTTCGTTCATTCGATAAATAGAAACTGTCACCCTCTGGAGGTATTGAAGCGTGAGTTATTGTTTGAATTATTCTTTGGGCGCTGAGAACGCGGATTCATTTGAAAAGCCGGATGTGAATTGGGAGATACTTCCAGCAGTATTCCTTCCATATGACGCCGTTCTATCTTTTTTCCCATTAATCTTTCGATCATGGCAACCATGGGTAAGTCTTCATGGGTAACCAGACTGAAAGCATTCCCCAGACGCTCCATTCGGCCGGTCCTGCCTGTACGATGCGTGTAAGCCTCGACGGTGTCCGGGATATCATAATTGATCACATGTGATACCTGTGAGACGTCTATGCCACGGGCTGCAATATCTGTAGCAACCATCACCCTGGCATGTCCACTCCGGAAAGCATTCATGGCTACTTGACGCTGAGCCTGGGACAAATTGCCCTGTAAAGATGTAGCTTTGAATCCAGCTTGTGCCAGTTGCAGTGAAAGTTTCTTGGCTCGATGTTTGGTGCGGGTGAACACAAGTACCTGACCATTGCCACTGCCTTTGAGAAGTTCCATCAACAAATCTGACTTTTGGGTCTGGTCGACGGTGTACATAGCGTGGGTGATAGTATCGAGCGGTTGCTCTATACTGATCTCTACTGTCAGGGGATTATTTAATACGGAAGCAGCCAGAGAGCGGATCTCAGCGGGCATGGTTGCCGAAAAGAGCAAAGTCTGCCTTTGCCTTGGTAATCCATTAATGATCGTGCGGATGGATGGAAGAAAACCCATATCAAACATGTGATCGGCTTCATCCAGTACCAGAAGCTCGACATCATTCAGGCGGATCACACCCTGATTTTTCAAGTCTAGAAGTCGGCCAGGGCAGGCAACGATGATCTCGGCACCACTGCGTATTCCCCGAATCTGGGGTTGAGCACTTACTCCACCATAGATAGTGATGCTGCGTAACCCGGTTTGTCTGGATAATTGTGTGATGGCGGTGTGGGTTTGTTCCGCCAGCTCACGGGTAGGTGAGAGTATAAGTGCGCGTTGTTTTCCGCGGGGACCTCTCATCAGGTGCTGTAATAAGGGTAAAACGAATGCGGCTGTTTTTCCGGTGCCGGTTTGCGCAAGTCCGAGAACATCACGTCCCTCAAGAATGGCAGGGATTGCGGCTGCCTGAATGGGAGATGGGGTGATGTACCCGGCAGCTGAAATAGCCGCATTGATCTGCGGATGAAAATTAAATTGATTGAAACTCATGAAAATCCTTAGGTGGTGTTGCTGTTTACACGGAAGAAACAGAGGACCGTGCCTGCTCTTTCGCGCCACATTGTGGATACACCATTATTTCTGAAGAGCGGTGGTTGATATGATAATCAGGGAGTGCCCTGACTGTTGACGATTTATGAATTATTCAACACAAGTTTCTAATATTACCACAGTTTCTATCACTGCATGTTAGGCACCAATAAATATTAAAATATGATACACTGTATGCATCTTATAATCAGATTTGTGAGGATTGTTTGCCGCCATCTTTCATTATGAGGATGGTGGCATTTTTCTTTCATCTGCCGAGTAGAAAGCGAAGGATAAAATGGAAGTCAAATTATATGTTGGAAATATGAGTTACGATACTACCTCTGAACAACTCCAATCAATGTTTGCAGAGGCGGGGACGGTCTCTCTCGTTGAGCTAATCAAAGATCGTGACACAGGTCGTTCAAAAGGTTTTGCCTTTATCACAATGAGCAGCCAGGCGGATGCCGCCAATGCAATCAAACTGTTCGATGGCAAAGAGATTGATGGCCGCGCGCTAAAAGTAAATACTGCCAAGCCGCCAGAGAGCCGTCCAGCTGGTGGACGTTTCAATAACAATCGCGGTGGTGGTAGCTTCAATCGCCGCAGATAAGCGAGTCGCTACACCCCCCACTTCATACGGAAGTGGGGGGTTTTTTAACCCATTTTGGCGTTCCGAAAATTGAATTATCTCAAGTGCAAACTTCACCTGACACATAAAAAAAATGGTAATTAGTAGACATGCTGCATTATTCTGTTATTTGAAACGATGGTATTGATCTAGTTGGCCCGGGAGAATCGATGTGATTCATTCTCCCACCATAGTGAACTGAAATCAATGAGTGCTGAAAAACATTTATAAACTTGAAAACAGCAAAAATCCAGAAGAGTAGTTGGTTATTAAAATGAAGCAGGGTCATATAATGTCCTTCGCAGTGTTTACCCGTTCTTCATTTATAATCACTAAATAATTCTAAAGGTGAATAATGCCGCAAACAGTTGCAATTGAATCCCCTGCTGATGTGTTTGTTACTCCTCTCCGATTGGATGTTAACCTTGTGCGTGAGTTGTGGTCAAAAACCTACAACTCATCTGGAAAACCAGATTGGTCTCATCTCTACCCTTACTATCATCCCCAGGTAGTATTTCAGGATTCAATCCAGAGAATAGAAGGGTTGGATGAATTCAAGGCAATGTGTTCAAGATTAACCGACCGATGCCAGAGTTTAGCTATGGATATTATAAATATAGCTCAACAGGACCACATTATTTTCCTTGAATGGAAAATGACTATGTCTTTCAATAAATATCCCAGCACACCGGTGATGGGTTGCACAAGATTACAAATTCACGACGATGGTCGTATCATTCATCAACGGGATTATTTTGATCTATGGGGAGATATCTTTAATGGCATCCCTTATTTTGTTAAACAATATCGCCGATTTATGAAAAAACATTTCGGGTAAGGATGTATTTACATATGAACAAACAATTACCTGATGAGTTAATATTCCTCCAAAATAGAAATGCTGTACAGAAAAAAACGAATGCTCGTTTGGATGGAAAAATTAGCTTGATATCGGGTTCTACATCAGGAGTTGGCCTTTCAGCGGTGCGCGCATTAGCAGCAGCTGGATCTGATATAGTCATGCTTTGCAGAAATCCCAACAAGGGTGCTGTTGTAAAAAATGAGATTGAGAACTTGCACCATGTCAAAGTAGATGTGATCACTGCAGATTTCTCCCGGTTGGAAGAGGTGCGGAAGGCGACGAGCAGGATTATTCAGGCATATCCACGAATTGATATTCTGGTTAACTCCGCCGGAATGCACTCAACAACGCGACAGGTTTCTGCGGAAGGTTTTGAATTGGTCTTTTGTGTGAATCACCTGGCGCAGTTTCTATTAACCTATTCATTACTTGAGTTGCTTATTAGTAGTAAAAATGCCCGTATCATCCAGGTAAGTTCTGAAGGCCATCGGTTCGGTGGACTGGATCGATCAGACTTACACTGGGAACGCAGATTCTATACTGGTCTGAGGGGATATGGTGCTTCGAAGACAGCCCAGATGTTGACAACGTGGAAATTCGCACAGATCTTACACGGAAGCGGTTCTGTTATTAATGCCATTCACCCGGGAGATGTTCGTACGAATATAGGTAATAATAACGGCCCCGCTTATCGATGGTTTCTACATCATGTTACATGGCGGATGCTAAAGGATGTATCTATATCTGGTGAAGCTATTCATTATATTGCTGCAGCTCCCGAGATGGCACAAGTTAATGGAAAATTCTTCCACCTGACTTTTGAAGAAACACCCGCCAAACAAGCCCTGGACCCTGTAGCAATTCAAGCAATGTGGGAGATCAGTAAACGTCTTACCGGTTTACCGCTTTAGCGCCTTAATTACACGTTCAGCAGCTAGTTTTCCAGTAAGTATTGATATCGGAAGTCCCGATGGGCTATACGTCCACTGCCCAGCCTGGAATATGTGGGGAATTGGTGTATTAATGGACTTGGCTATCTCAGGTAATTTGTGTATTGCTGGGATAGGTTGATTGGTGAATGCCCAGCCAGTAATTGCACCATCTGAGTTACCTGTGATTTTTTCTAAACTCAGTGGAGTTGAGGAAAAGCAATGGATCATATCTTTAATAATTCCTGGATAAATGCTGTTATCTAAGGCTTCCAATGTGAGTTCAGTTAGGTATTGGCGCATTTCATCATACCAACCAAGCTCATGGATCTGTTTTGTCAAAGCATAATCGAATAAAAAGCTAACAACGAGACCGGTCTTTCCTTCAGGCGCTAAAGTTGGATCGCGTAATACGGGGATAGAGATCTCGAATGTATTATAAAAGACAAAATCCCTAAGATACGCCCATATCTCATTTTTGTTTTTTGATGTTAAAGGATTGGAAGTTGTTCTTTGATATCGTTGCATTGCCTGACTTAAGCCACTCTGATCGGGAGTGTAGAAGAAGTGTGGGCCAGAAATTTGCCTGAAGATTTCCGGTGGGCGATTAATAGATAAATACACAGTAAAAACTGAATCGCCCCCCTTCTTTGATTCTAGTAATTTTTTCCGCTTTTCTATCTCACGTCTTATCTTCTGATTGGTGATTCTGGGTGTATCTATCCGGTTATATAATGTTTTCAAGTCTGCAGCCCAGATAAGGTAATTGTAGTGAATTGTATTGCCATGACTATCAAGCAGCGTTTTTTTTGCCGGTTTCACTTCGGTAATTGGGTTGGATTTTTGGATACTTGCTCCAAGTCTTCCGATGTAAGATTCCAGGGCCATGGGTAACGAACCCGTTCCCCCCTTTGGATATCGGTAATCGAGGTAAAGGGTAAAATAACTGAGGGCAAAGTATGCGGGTGTGTCTCTAAAAAAATGTTGATCAATAATATCCAGGAGAGCAGAATTGTGAGAGAAACGCATAAGATATTGATGAACAGGTTGGTATAAGTCTTTTAATTTTGGCAATGTGCTGACGTATCGTATCATCCATGGCAACACCTCATGATAGAGATATTTCATATTGGATAGGTCCATAAACAGCGGGTTATCAATCCCATAGAGGATATCCATGTAATCAATAATCTTCCGTAATTCATTGGTAATAAGCGAGATATCATTAATATTTTCAGGGAAGTGAGAAATAAGCATTTCTTGATATTCATGGACGCTATCACGATCCGAAATATGGATCACATCCTTCCCGAGTCCAACCGAAACAAGATTGGGTAAATAGTCAACTTCGATATTCAACTCTCGCAACATGGGATCCACAATCCCTGAATTCTCAATAGCCCTGATACCACCATCGAATGTGTAACCATCTCGGGTAAATGAATTTACGAGTCCGCCTAGCACATGCTCTTTCTCGAAGAGAGCCGTGGAAATACCAGCCCGACACAGATAGCTGCATGCGGTAAGGCCAGCCATCCCACCCCCAACAACAACTGCATCAAAAGAGAATTCCTGTGGTTTATCAGTCATAATATTCATCATACGATTATAACCGACTGATTTTGTTAAGGAGCCATTCACACATATCCGGGTATTACCTTTGGACCAAAAATCACCTGATTAATTTGATACAATTAGCCAGATTGATCCGATATTATTTTTCCAAAATCATAGATGAAACCTAACAAAACTTTCCCAATGATGTTTGCCATTCTAGCCGCGATACTATTTGGGATCAGCGCTCCGTTAGCAAAACTATTATTGGCTCAAACAGCTCCAATTACAATGGCAGGGTTGCTATACACCGGGAGCGGAGTGGCATCTGGCTTGGTATTATTGCTTCGCAACCGCAGAAAGGGACCTCAGGTGGAAGCACCTCTTGAAAGGCGGGAGATTCCCTGGCTGGCAGGCGCAGTACTTTCTGGCGGGGTCTTAGCCCCCATTCTTCTGATGATCGGCCTGACGGGAACACCAGGTTCCACCGCGGCGCTGCTATTGAACTTTGAAAGTGTCTCCACGACCATACTGGCAGCAATCCTATTCCATGAAGCGGTCGGACGCCGGGTTTGGCTTTCCGTTGGTATTATTACTTTCGCAAGCATTCTAATTACCTGGGACCCGACCACTGGATGGGGCCTTTCCTGGTCAGCACTGGCCATTCTTACTGCCTGTGCATTGTGGGGGTTGGACAACAACCTGACACGCCATGTCAGCTCTCGTGATCCATTGTCGATAGTCGCAATCAAAGGTTTAGGTGCAGGGAGCTTTTCTCTGGGGTTTGGCCGCATATTGGGAGAAAGATTACCATCCATGTCCACAGCGTTTGCTGCCATGTCATTGGGGGCGGTATGCTACGGGCTAAGTATCGTGTTATTTATTCTAGCCATGAGAGAGTTGGGGGCTTCACGGACAGGCGCATTATTTGCTTCTGCTCCTTTTATTGGTGCACTCATCTCTATTCCCATCTTCCACGAAACACCCGGCCCGAAATTTTTCTGGGCCGGGTTCCTTCTGCTCACTGGCACGGTGATCCTGCTTCGGGAGGATCATCACCATTCCCATACCCACAGAGAAGAACAACACGCACACTCCCATATGCATGATGGCCATCACCAACACCACAGCGAGATAATTACGGGATGGCACAATCATTCACATAACCATACCGGAGTAGAACATAATCACCCCCATACACCGGACCTGCATCACAGACATTCCCACCCCCTGCGTGAGAAAAGCGAAAATTAGTTTATCAAGGACAGGACAATTGTCATTAAAAGGAAAACCCGGCGTTCTGCCGGGTTTTTCAGCGGAGAGGGTGGGATTCGAACCCACGATACTTTTGGTATACCCGCTTTCCAAGCGAGCGCACTAGGCCAGACTATGCGACCTCTCCCCGTGACGTCGGCTATTATACCATATCCCGCTTTTGGTAAATAGGATTTATTTCGATTTTACCAACTCTTTTTTAAAATCCTGGATTGCGTCGATTGGGGTGGGATCCACTCCGTAGAGCATGGCCAGATAGTATGAGATGTAATCTCCATAATGGATAGCTGACCATACCTGCTGTAAGGAGGTTTCACCGGTAGAAGTGAAATGATCGGTTGGAATTCCTGCCAGCATATAAGCGCGGCATGTAAGATTTGAGCGGATCAGGTTGGCTGGGTGATCGTTTGCGCTTTGAATGAATAGCGCTAGCGAATGTTCCATCAATTCAGGAGGAAAGATCGTGCCTGCCAGGCTGTTATGATCTGCTTCAGGCAATTGGTCTGCCGCTGCGGGGGCTTTTGCTAATTCATTGATCTGCCCCTTCCAGCGCCGAGCTACCGGAGCGAGCTGACCAGAGGCGAATATGAACAGGTTGCGGTTTACCATTTGCCCCGCCTGGCGTTTGGCAGGGTTTTTTACCGCCGGTGTGGTCAGCAGATATTTTTGTTGTTCCTGACGCATCCAAGTGGCAGCATTTATCAAATCATCTAAAGAATAGGAAGCAAAACCAAGTTTTGTAAGGATTCCAGCAAGATAGGCAAAACCAAAACCAATGGCTGAACGCGGCTGCCCGTTGTGTTTAAATGTCCACACCGGAATATTGGTCGATTGAGCAGACGCCAACAATATTCCACCAGTGGTGATGACAATAACGCGGCAGTTCCGTTCTCTTGCGGCATTAAAACTCGAAAGGGTTTCTTCAGTGTTACCGGAGTGTGAACAGCAAACTACCAGGCAATCTGGTGAATGAGCCCAGGCAGGTAACCCGTAGTCCCGGTGCACAACGACCGGCACCGGGCATGTACCAGCAAGAGATGCGCTGATAAGGTCTCCAGCAATGGCGGAACCGCCCATTCCCGCGATTAATACCCGTTGGATTCCCTTCCAATCTGGGAGAGTCAGATTGTATGCGGTCCTTGCAGCTTCTTCTAATTGATCCGGAAGATGATCGATCTCATCGATCATACGATTGGAGTCCAGCTGCAGCATAGCTGACAAATCCTCAAGGATCATAGTTTCAACCCTTTCTAATGGTGTGGATCAGATCGTAGATTTCTTTACTATTCCAACCGGAAACAGCTGCCATCTCTTTTGCCAGTTCCCGTGATTGATAGGGTTCGCGCATGCGATTACGCAGCATTTCTTCTAGTACACTCTGCTCCCAGGTCTCATCCATATGGTGAGCGTGGCCTTCAATTACCAATGTGTACTCCCCCCGTGGTTCATGGGTGAGGAAAAAAGTATCAGCTTCTTCAAGGGCGATGCGGGTGAACTCTTCAAATTTCTTTGTCATTTCCCGCCCTAGCACAAGGCGGCGATTGCCAAGCGCCTGTCTCAGATCTACCAGAGCGTCTGTCAGCCGGTGCGGAGTTTCTAGCACGATCAGTGTATAGGGTAATTGGGCCACCGATTGCAACAATTTTATCCGTTCAGTATGCTTTCTGGGTAAATAACCAAGGAACAGGAATTTATCCGTGGGTAATCCGGATGCAGTCAGGGCAGTGATTGGCGCGCTGGGACCGGGAATAGGGATGACTGTATGTCCACTCGCGATAGCCCGGGAGACCAGTTCATAACCCGGATCATTCAATCCCGGTGAACCTGCATCAGAGACGATGGCAATATCCTGGGTGTTCAGCAATTCCACCAGTCGATCAGTCTCTCCCTCTTTGTTATATTCATGGTAACTTCGCAGCGGTGTATGGATATCATAATGGGAAAGTAGTACGCCAGTAGTACGTGTATCTTCCGCGGCGATCAAACCCACCTGTCCTAAAACCTCGAGTGCCCGAAAAGTAATATCTTTGAGATTACCAATAGGGGTAGCAACCAGATATAAAGATCCCATTATTTATCCCAGGTGAGAATTTCAAGGTCTACAGCCGATGGGGTTTCTCCCAAAACCTGCAGCCAACCGATGTGTCCATTTGGATCAATGAAACAGAAATAATGGTATTTGATTTCATCATTAATGGATATAAAAGATCCTGTTTTACCCATAGCCAGGCATGTGGCATACTCTGGCATCCCACCCAGCGAGGATGAAAATTCGACTTTGTTACCCGGTAAAATAGACCCTTGCTGGTAGTACAGATCAGCATTTCCCGGTAAAACAATGGTTAGGTTCGATAGGAGCAGCCCCGCTCCATCCTGTAATTGGATAGTTCCGCTTGATAGAATGGAAGGTGAGAGAATGAAGGTGTTCGTGGGGGTTGGTGCTGGTTGGGTGTATGCCGGGACGATGATCCTTACCCAGAATGCAGCATTTCCAGCAGGGCCAATGCCAAAGGCTTTCCCATCCGGGTCTGTCAACATCCAGTTGCTCTGGTAGGTACCGGGTTTTTCTGGCGCTGTCATTTCGATAGTAATATCAATACTTTGCCCGGGGTTTACTGCTTCTTCCAGGTAGTAACGCGATTCTTTCGAAATTGGCTCTCCAGAAAAGAGTACCAGCATGTACTCTTTTGTCCAGGGACAGCTGCCAGAATTTATTAGCCGCCAGGTTTTATAGAAAACCTCTCCGGGAGCGACAAGTGTGTTGTCCGGAATGGTGACATCGAATGGGATACCGGGTGTTATTCGGTTGCAGGGAGGGGATTGCGTGGCAGGAAGTAACGTGGGTGTATTCTCAGTCGGAAGGTTGGACTTGACAGGCTCATCTGTACGGGTGGTTTGGATGATAGGGGGCTGGCGTGTTTTTATTTCCGCAGCAATCGTCTCGTAGGCCTGGGTAATATTAGGGGTAGCTGTGGGCAGTGCTTCCAGCGGAAAAGTGCAGGCAGACAGCAAGAAAAGAAGGGGAAGTGCCGGGCTAAGCTTCATGACTTCCCCATTCTACCTTATATTTTATGGATTATTATCAGACAATGAAAAAACCGCAGACCAGTTGTGGGATGCATCTGCGGTTCTCAATTTAAATTCGGTTTCTATGTAAATTGCTTGCGGATCTCAGAACTGAGGAAATCAAGTACCCATACTACGAGGATGATCGCAAGTATAGCCGTTCCAGCGGATGAGTAATTAAAAGTATTAATCTTCTCAGACAGAAAATACCCGATCCCACCACCACCCACGAAACCAATGATCGTCGAGATACGGACATTGATATCCCAGTGGTAAATCGCAAAGGAGAGGAAATCTGGCACGATCTGGGGAACTACTGCGTATAAAACGACTTGCAATGGGGTCGCCCCCGAAGCTTGAAGGGCTTCAATTGGTCCAGGGTCGATGGATTCTACGGATTCAGAGAACATCTTTCCGAGTGAAGCTGCGGTTACCACCGATAACGCCAGTACTCCTGCAAAGGGATTCCCAAAACCAACAATCAGTGCAAAGATCGAAGCCATCACCAGCGGTTCGTAGGAGCGGATCATGTTCAGGAAAAACCTGACGGAGTAATAGACCGCGGAGCCCACCACTCCCTTCCGCGTGATGTTAGAAGCAGCTAGAAAACTGAGGGGCAGCGAAAAAAGCGTGCCGATGGTAGTGGCGAGCAGCGCCATAAAGATCGTCACGTACATATTATTGAAGACATCTGAAATCGTTTTGGAAGCAGAGTAGGTCGAACCAGGTTGGAAAACTTCGATTTCAAGCCTGGATGGGATACCATTCACTGCTGCGGTAATCGGACGAACATCGATCTCTTCGCTTAGGTTTCCAGCCGAATCCGTTTTGGCGGTTCGGATTGAAAATAGCTTACCGCCGGGCAATACCCAACGCATATTGACATCCGCATTTTCTCCAAGATCATAACCGTTGAGATTGACCAGGTCGCGCGGATTGGCACAGCCTGGTACAATTTCCAACCGGCGACCCTCAGTTGGGATGATCTCTTCGGGTGCGCTGTCACATGGGACAGGCAATGCCACACTGACGGTATAAGAACCGAGGGGTTTTTTTTCTAGAATGTCCGGTGCAAGCAACCCATCTGTAATCTGGCGACCTTTTTCAAATGATGTAACCAGCTTACCCAAATCCGGCTTGGTTACTTGAATACTGATGATTACCAAAACAAGAAGAATCAGGCTGACAAGAATACTACCGGTGAATTTTGGAAATCTCAATCGGGGATGATTATTATTATTCATGCTCTCACCGAATTTGCTCTCTCAGCCTGGCACTGAAGAAGTCCAGCAGCATAACCACGATCGCAATAGAGATAAAGCTGGCACTGACGGATCGGTAGTCCTGCAGGAGTATCCACTGGTACAAGTAAAAACCAATGCCACCTCCGCCGACAAAGCCAATGATGGTGGAGGACCTGACGTTGATATCCCATCGATAAATCGTTAGTGCCATAAAGGAAGGTATGATCTGTGGAATCACCCCGTACCTCACTACTTGCACCCAGTTTGCCCCGGTAGCGCGGATAGCTTCGATCGGTCCGGGATCTATCCCTTCGATGACCTCTGAATATAGTTTTCCGAGAGCCGCGATTGTATGTAAGGTAATAGCAAGCATACCGGGGAATGTTCCCAATCCAACAATTACAACAAAAATAATCGCCATGATCAAGGATTCAACGGAACGAACAATATTCAGGATTGTGCGCGTGAGAACGTAAATGATTCTGGAGAATGGATTACTACCCATGAGATTTCTGGCAGCCAGAAAGCTGAATGGAATTGCTAATAGCCCACCGATCAATGTGGAGAGCAGAGCCACAGAAAGAGTTTCATAAATTCCCCGCAGAATATGTCCACCAGTTTCAGAAATATCAATACCACCCAGCGGTTTGGATTGGATGACAACAATCCTGTGCATTTGTGGGAGAGTTTGGTCTGGAGCGGCAATGTTCACAATCGGTTTCACCTGGAACATTAAAATTCCGCTGCCACTCGCATCGGTTTGAAATTCTTCATGAATGGATTTCGCCCCAATAGGTGAGTGCCATTCCATCGTTGCAGGGTAATCTGGCCAGAAGCCTGATACATTCAACACAACATACTCATTGAGATTGGCGCAATTCGGGCTGACACTCATTTTGATGCCGTTTGCATCTGTTCGTTCAGCCAACGGGGGTGTCGGAGAACAAGGCACCTGAATATCTACGTAACTGGTAAGTGTTTCTGTCCGCGGACGTGTGAAATCCGGACGCAACATAGGTTTTAAAATGATGCTGGCGCGTTCCTGGTTACGGAAAATTGCAGTTGGATCCATTTCGGTGACTTGCCACCCGATTCCATAGGCCATAACCAGCCAGAACAGTATGGGTACTACCGTCAGTGAGTTCTTAGGAAACAGGTAAGCATCCAGAATGACCCATAACCATATCAGGATCGGGGCGAACCACCATTCTTTGTGTTGGTACCAGAGAACGGTAACAACGGCACTTGCGGTTAGCAGGAAAAGCGCCCCGGCGCGTTGATAGGCTCGTTTATACAACTGCCCTGCACCTGGAATAATGAGGGAAAGAAGGGCGGCTATAATCGATTTGTTTTTATATGTCATGGCCAGCCTTTATTCGAGGACAGTAGCCCGGACTTCCTGGGCTTCTTCGCCATATATGGCTTTAAAGCGAGCCCGGTCAATCTCGGAAGGTGCCCCCTCAAAAACTTTCATACCGTCTTTCAAGCCGATCACATGAGTTCCGTATCGGTGCACAAGATCTAAGAAGTGCAAACTGCAGATCACTGTAACTCGATCGGTCTTATTCATTTGCTCGAGATACTGCAGGATGCTGTGCGCCAGAACGGGATCAAGGCTGGCAACCGGTTCATCCGCTAATATGATACGTGGTTCCTGCATGAGGGCTCTTGAGATTCCGACCCGCTGTTGTTGACCACCAGACAAGGCATCTGCCCGGTTTTTTGCTTTGTCAGCAATTCCTACTCTATTAAGAGCTGCTATCGCCATCTCTTTATCAGCTTGCGGCCAGATTCCAAGCAAGGAGAGAAATGGGTTGGCATATCCTAGCCGACCATTCAACGTATTGGTTAATACCGTTGACCGTTTGACGAGATTGAATTGTTGAAAGATCATACCAATCTTGCGACGAATATGCCTGAGTTCGGTAGAGTTTGCTCTTGTGATCTCCTGGTCATCCATAAAAATTTTGCCCTCAGTCGGTTCGATCAGGCGATTTATGCAGCGCAACAGGGTGGATTTTCCAGAACCTGAAAGGCCAATCACAACCAGGAATTCTCCATCCGGAACCTCGAAACTCACATCCTTCAAGGCAACCGTACCATTCGGATACACTTTCGTAAGATGTTCGACGCGTAGCACAGTCCTCCAAAAGAATGCAGCAGATCAAAAAAAAGAGGGAGGAGAAAGTCTCCTCCCTCACAGGGAAAAATCTATTTTACAAGGGTCGTGATATCCAGACCGGAAGCCTGGAGATTCACACGGAATTCATCGTAGAATGTGTCGTCAACAACTCTTAGGCCCTGAACTTGGTAACCAATATCCTTTAATAAAGTTTGGCCTTCTTCGGTGCCCGAGAGTTCTACGAGGGCAGCGGTGAGCTTAGCGACTACATCTTCCGGCATGCCAGCGGCGAAAGATACATTGTCGTTGGGGATAAATGGATCGGAAACCCAGATAACCGAAACTTTTTCAAGGACATCAGGGACTTCGGCAAATTTCTTATCTGTGCGGGCATCAACATATGTTGCACCGAAATCACAGATACCTCCCGCATACAATGCCTGGATCACAGTGGGGTGGCCAATGACGAATGCGGCAGCCTTGGTCTTAATACCGTTGGAGGCGATCAAACCGGAAGGAATGACATATCCAGAAGCTGAAAGAGGGTCTGTCCAGCAGGGTTTCTTGCCGTCAAACTGGGCGAGAGCGGTCGCAGCATCTGCAGTGTTGGTGTTCGTGGCTGAGTCGAAATAGGAAGTGAAACCGCTAGCCGTACCAGCAACAAATTGCACAGCATAGTGATCTGCACCATTGCGAAGGACAACCAGACCCACATTCGCGTATTCTTTTTCTTTAGCCAGCATATAAGCAAGAGGTGGGAGCCAGCCAATGTGAGCATTGCCCGAGCCCATAGCTTCTACCAGCGCGGCATAACTGTTGGGAATGGTCAATTCAATGGTGTATCCTGTCATTTCTTGCAATTTGGCGGCCAGTGCGCCACCACCAGTGGTCAGCTGTTCCGCTGTTGCAGAGGGAGCCATTGCCATGATGATCGGGTTCTCAGGAGAGCCCAGTGGAACAGCGGTTGGTTCCGGAACATCTGTTGCAGGAACAGCAGCTGGTTCTACCGGAGCTGGTTCTTCAACCACCGGAGCAGCGGGCTGGCAGGCAGCCAGAAGCATGCTGAGGACCAGAATACCGGCAAAAACGAAATACAGCTTTGATCTCATCATAACCTCCTTGGGGTTAAGTGAAAGGTTATTCCCCACGCAGGGAACACGATAATATTGTACAGATTCACCGAAAGCGGGTCAAGTAAAACTTTCATAATTTCGCTGATTTTTTTCCCATTTCCCGCATCATTTCGCTGGAATAATCAGTAAGTATTGACAGAATATTATAAGGTACCCAACAACTGTTATACTTATGTTCGGAGGAACAAATGTCAAAGAAAGACAAGAAAAAACACGAAGACGACCAGGAATTGGAAGCAGGTTGCTGCTGTGGAAGCAAGGAAGAATGTGGCTGTGGTGGGCATGGCCATGAAGGATCTCACCATGCGGATTGCTGTTGTGGAAAAGATCACGAAGGATGTTGCTGCGAAGAAGAAGTAACCTTCGAACGTCAGTTTTATACTCGGGATGAAAAGATTCAAATGCTGGAGGAGTACCTTGCAGATCTGAAGGCAGAACAACAGGGGGTAGAAGAAGCCCTGGCATTGCTGCGTAAAGAATCTTAGTCGTATATCTGCACGATCTCACCAAATATACGATCCACACTCTCCAGATGCAAGATACCGAAGGATGGGTGTGGATCGTGTTTTGAAGGTAGACACGCCGCGCCAGGGTTGAAATAGAGAATCTCCTGATGATATTGGTTGTAAGGAACATGCGTGTGTCCGAATAAACGGATGTTTGCAGCCGGGAAGAGGGAATCCAGCAGGGTGCGGTATCTCTTAAATTCGAAACCGTGTGCGTAATACTGTGCTTTATCCCAGAGGTAACGCAGCATTGGGCCATGTCCATGGGTAGCGCCAATTTCCAAAGCTCCATTCTTAAGAAGCATGGCTTCAGGCAAGACTCTGGCATGATGCAGATCGCGATTCCCTCGGACACCGTAGGTAGGTGCAATAGATGATAGCTGGATTAAAACATCCAGTGAATTTATGTCGCCTAGATGGATAATACAAACTACCTGATTTTTTTGAAAAACTTTTAGGATTCGTTCGTTTAGTCGGGAACCGTCACCATTTAGATGGGTGTCCGAAAGAATTCCAACGCGCGCCGGTAAATTGAAAATCTGATTTTCATGAGTGATTTTCATCTTTTGAGTATATCAAATCGCTGATATGATTGGTATAAAGTCGGCTAAATTACAGAACAGGTGACCCAATGCGTACCTTTTTGAGTCTGTTTCTTCTTTTTCTATTTGCCGGTTGTTCCAGCCAGTCACTGAACCACCCAATAATGCTTCCTCCAGCCTATAGTACTCCAGGCATAGTCCCATCGAAATCGGTATTTCACACCCAAGAGTTACCCCCTACTATCAGTATTCATGTGGATAACCCTGTCGTCCCCGCCATGACGGAGGTCCATTTTTCTGCACCAATTACGGGCGGAGTTCCACCTTTTGTTTATTCCTGGGATTTTAATCAGGAATCATCTTTCGTAGGGATTAAACATCTACCAGATCCCACATTCGTTTACCAGGTTCCTGGAGATCAACGAGTAGTAGTTCAGGTGACCGATGCTCTAGGCCGGAAGGCCGATGCATCCACAGTTTTGAGAGTTACTCCCATTAGTTATAAGGCGGCAAAACCCATTCGGTACAATAATATCCACGGAACTGCTGATCAGCCGGTAGTTATCGAAGGGTTCGAGATCTCTGGTGATAAAACCAATGGTATTGCGCTGATCAATTGCTCCTATATCGTGATTCGCAATAATCATATCCATGATGTGACCGATAACGATTTGGAAAGTAATATTTCTGGCAACGCGATCTATGTTCAAAATTCCGATCACATCTCGATCCTGAATAATTACATTCACGATAATACCCACGGAATAAATGTAAACTCAACACCGGATGCAATTCTATTTGAAGGTGTCGTGATCCGCGGGAATGTAGTGGTTAATAACCGATTAGACAATGCAATCTTGGTCAGGGGAGGTCGGTCGATCGAAGTCGGAAGTAATCTATCCATTAATAACGGGGATCCTGCGTATTTTGAAAAACACCGCCTGCAGGGTGTGGCTGTCTGGGATTCACAGGATGTGAATATTCATGACAATTTTACTTATGGTTCCTCATCCGATGGCATTGCACTCGCGACATCACGTGAGATGCAAGCTGTGAATACAGATTTTTATTGCAGTCATTACTCTATCACCCGCAATGTATCCATTAATAATGGCGAGCAGGGTATCTGGCTTTCTGGAACCAGAGATGGTTTGGTGACTAACAATGTAATCGATCAAATCACTAAAGGGGCTGGTATTATGGTGGAAGGGGATAATCACCAGGTGACGATAGCAGACAACAGGATCTATGATTCGGGTGTGTCTGGTATCTGGCTGGAATCATCCTGGAATATTAATATTTCAAGAAATCTTATATCATCCACATATTACGACGCATCCGGAATCTGGGTAGGGTATATCCCGCACGATTACTACCGCCATCATGCAAATGAAGATATTCTGATCAGTCAAAATGTGATCACGGATAACCGAATAGGCATTGAACTGCATGCGGCCAATCGGATCATTATTGCGAATAATACAGTGGTGAGGAATGGCCAGGGTCTAGGTAACCCGGCTGGTATTTGGGTGATGGCTGAAATGACAGACACAGTCATTGCCAATAATGTCTTTGGGTGGAATGACGGTTGGGGTATTACCAATGATTCCAGAACAACAATAATTACAAAGAATATCTCATACGCTAATAATGGTGCGATTCGATCCGTTGTACCCGATGAAGGAACTATAACAACAGACCCTCTGTTTATCAGCTGGAAAACGGATTACTTCATGCCGACCACAGGTTCTCCCTGTATCCACGGCGGAAACAAGGAGTATGATTTTCGAACTGAGCCGCGTCCGGAGGACGACCCGGTGGATATTGGAGCATATGAATATCCAAACTGATTTATATTGGAACAGAAGCCTTTACAAATACACAGTTATTTAGTATTATTACCCGTCGTTATTGTGATTGGAATTTTGGAGGACCAAATTGGCAAACATTAAGTCAGCGATCAAACGTAATAAGCAGAATGAAAAGCGCCGGGTAGCTAATCGTATCTACCGCGGATCAGCCCGTACATTTGTGACTGCAGCCCGCAAAGCTGTTGCTGAAGGAAAAGTGGAAGTGGCTGCAGAAGCTACCGCTACTGCCATCAGTGCGCTGGATAAAGCTGTAGCAAAAGGTGTCATTCACAAGAACAACGCTGCCCGCCGTAAGAGCCGCTTGATGAAACACCTGGCTGAGATAACGAAGTAATTTACATCCCGACACTCATTTAAGGCGGAAGCGTATGCTTCCGCTTTTTGTTGCCTCAACCTGATGTATAATTTTCATCAACCTAGAGACTTGCCATGTTCCAAAAAGAAATAAACTACGTTCAATCGATCATCTCTGAATTCTTTTCCAAGATTCCTGTTCGGGATGTGGAGATGCAATGGACTCCCACCCCGTTTGCCGGGCAATGGGGTCTTTCCACCTCCTTCTTTCAGGCTGCAGCTTTGGAAGCAAAGCAGAAAGGGATCCATGTCAATGTGCCTGTCCGGGCACAGGAGCTGGCTCTCGCAGTTGCAGATTCTATTCGCTCCGAAAGTGGTTTCGAGCGGGTAGAAGCTATCCGCGGTTACTTGAATCTTTATTTCAAACCAGCAATCTTTGCACAACGTGTAGTCGAAGAGGTGCTTACCCGTGGAGATCAGTACGGGAAGGCAGCATCGAATTCGAAAAAAATCATGGTTGAGTACGCACAGCTCAATACCCATAAAACATTCCATGTAGGTCATTTGCGGAATGTTATTTTAGGTTCCGTTCTGTGCAATATGCTTGATTTTGCCGGTTACGATGTCATCCGGGCTAATTACATGGGCGATATCGGATCTCATGTGATCAAGTGGATGTGGAATTACTTAAAACGCCATCAAGACGAGACTCCACCAGAAAATTCTATTCGTTGGCTTGGTGACCTCTATACCGAAGCAGATACTCTTTCACGCAGCGATCCTGACGCAGAACATGAGATCAAAGCGTTGTTCGCCCGCTGGGATGCTCGGGATATTGAGATCGTTGATTTATGGAAGCGCACCCGACAATGGTCGTTGGATGGATTTGATGTCATGTTCCAGCGGTTAGGCGCCCGGTTTGACAAATACTATTTCCCTAGCGAAGAAGAGGATGATGGCAAAGCCCTGGTGGCAGGTTTGATTGCCCGCGGAATCGCAGTGGATGGCCGCCCGGAGGAAGCGGTATTCGTGGATATTGATAAGCTTGCCGGAGAGAAAGGTGAGAAGTACAGGGTTCTGGTAATCCTCAGGTCGGATGGTACTTCACTCTACGCGACCACAGATCTTCCTTTGGCCATCAGAAAGTTCAATGATTTTCCCCTGGAGAGATCCATCTACGTGGTGGATGTGCGCCAGTCACTTTATTTCAATCAAGTCTTCAAAACTTTGGAATTGGCAGGGTATACCTGGGCTAGTCACTGCCAGCATCTAGCGTATGAGATCGTCAATCTGCCGGGTAATTTGACCATGTCTTCCAGAGATGGCACAGTTGTATTGCTGGAAGATCTACTGAAAGAAGCTGTTGATAGGGCGGTAGCCGTGGTTCGGCTCAAGAACCCGGAACTACCGGAAAATGAGATGCAGAAGATCGGTGAGAGCGTAGCACTCGGCGCGTTGAAATATTCCATGCTGGACAGGGAAAACACCAAAGTTGTTACCTTCGACTGGGAGTCTGCCCTCAATTTCGACGGGCAGGCTGCACCATATATTCAGTATGCGCATGTACGCGCGAATAGTATTCTACGCAAGGTGGGTGATGTGGGAGTGCTCTCATATATCAACGAAGGGGTGATTCTGGAACCCGCAGAAATTTCATTAATCGATCTGATCTCGCGCTTCCCGGCAGAAGTAATGAAAGCCGCAGAGGATCTCAAACCACTCACCATATCCAGTTATGCATTTAAACTTGCGCAAGCATTCAATGACTTTTATAATCAATGTCCTGTCATCAAAGCGCAGGAGCCGGAACGCCAGAACAGGTTAAGGTTGGTGGCTGCAGCAAGACAGACGATCTCCAATAGTTTGGCTATCCTGGGCATCACAGCCCCAGAAGCGATGTGAACCTCAACGCCGCCGATCCGGGTTGAAACTTCTCCACCGGGACGGTTAAACCAACACACAGGAGAAAAGAAATGTCCCCGATCCGTACCCTTATCATGGGAGCCGCTGGCCGTGACTTCCACAACTTTAATGTGTTTTTCCGTGACAATGCGGAATATGAAGTTGTCGCCTTCACAGCCACACAGATTCCCAACATTGATGGCCGCCGCTATCCGGCGGAATTGGCTGGAAAGCTGTACCCGAAAGGGATTCCGATCTTTCCAGAGAGCGACCTGATTCGTTTGATTAAAGAATTGGCCGTAGATCAGGTAATCTTTGCATACAGTGACGTTCCACACGAATATGTAATGCACAAGGCAAGTACTGTACTGGCAGCCGGAGCAGATTTCCGTTTGATGGGTACCCGAGATACTCAAATCAAAAGTACCAAACCGGTTATTTCGGTTTGCGCTGTTCGCACCGGATCAGGAAAATCACAAACTACCCGCCGTGTTTCCCTCATCCTGCGCGATATGGGATACAAAGTCGCAGCTATCCGACATCCCATGCCTTATGGGGATCTGGTTAAGCAGAAAGTTCAGCGTTTTGCCACGTATGCAGACCTGGACAAACACGAATGCACCATCGAAGAACGCGAAGAGTACGAACCGCATCTGGATAATGGAGTAATCGTCTATGCCGGTGTAGATTATGAAGCGATCTTGCGCCAGGCTGAGCAGGAAGTAGATGTCATCCTTTGGGATGGTGGCAACAATGACTTCCCGTTCTACGTCTCTGATCTGCAGATCGTTGTGGCAGACCCGCATCGGCCCGGACATGAAAAGGCGTATCACCCCGGTGAAACCAATGTGCGAGCAGCAGATGTGTTTGTGATCAATAAAGTAGATACTGCGAATACCGAAGCTGTTTTGAAAGTAAGGGCAGCATTGCATGAGATGAATCCGAATGCTATTGTGATCGAAGGTGCGTCTCCACTTTTTGTGGATAACCCGGATGCCATTCGCGGAAAACGGGTGCTGGTGATCGAAGATGGCCCAACCCTTACCCACGGTGAGATGGCATACGGTGCCGGTTGGGTGGCTGCTCGCCGCTTTGGCGCTGATGAGATCGTGGATCCACGTCCATTTGCCGTCGGCAGTATTAAAGCGACATACGAGAAATATCCTAGCACAGGTCCCATCTTGCCCGCGATGGGCTACGGTGGAGCCATGGTAAAAGACCTTGAAAAGACGATCGAAAAAGCAGATGTAGACCTCGTCATTTCTGCCACCCCGATCGACCTGACCCGGGTTTTAAAGGTCAAGAAACCCATGCAGCGTGTCCGTTATGAACTTCAAGAGATCGGCCAGCCAACGCTGACGGATATACTGAAACGCAAATTCCTGAAAAAATAAGCTTTTCTTCACATGAAAGAGATCCGAGAGGGTCTCTTTTTTTGATTTTATTACTACGCTATAATCATAGAATATTGAAGGTCGGTGGAAGATGCCCACGATATTGATTGTTGAAGACGATTCAAGTCTCCGCGAAGTCATTGAGTATAATCTGGCCAAAAATGGATATTTGACGTGCACAGCTATAGATGGTATCACCGCGGTGGAATCGGCGAAGACAAAACGTCCGGATCTCATTCTACTTGACGTTAATCTTCCCGGCATTGATGGTTTTGAGGTGTGCCGGATAATTCGTAAAGAGATGGCTGTTCCTATCCTGCTTGTAACTGCCAGGGATGATGAAATCGATCGTGTCATAGGGCTTGAGATAGGCGCAGACGATTACATCACAAAACCTTTCTCTATGCGAGAGCTCATTGCCAGGGTAAAAGCGCACTTACGACGGGAAAAAATAATCCGCGAATACTCACCAGTAGTCGAAAAAGAAATACCTGCAGGTATTAAGCTGGTTTTTGGTAATCTGGTGATCGATAGTGATCGCCATGAGGTAGTGCTAGATTCAGTGCCCTTACAATTAAAACCTCAAGAATATTTATTATTACTGTATATGGCCAACAACAAAGGTAGAGCTGTAAGCCGGGAGAAATTGTTGGAAGAAGTATGGGGCTGGGATTACTCCGGAAACAGCCGGACGGTCGATGTTCATATCAGCTGGTTGCGCGAAAAGATCGAGAAAGATTCAGGAAATCCCCAACGGATCATC
>Ga0172375_10002139_pt1 | contig 31168 bp, 30 predicted proteins | sample LakKiv1m_FD_114537 | JGI IMG/M metagenome (GOLD analysis project Ga0172375, IMG submission 114537) | Freshwater microbial communities from Kabuno Bay, South-Kivu, Congo - kab_092012_11.1m | ecosystem: Environmental > Aquatic > Freshwater > Lake | place: Democratic Republic of the Congo... | reverse complement strand
TAACTAGTGTTTATACGTAATGTTTTATATGATAATATATAAAATTTGTATATTATACGAAATTTGATATACTTTTATTATTGATATTACTTATTTTATATTAGCATTTATTTTATGAAATTTGAAGAGAGCTGTTAGCTAAAATCAAGAATGAGCTTCGCTTGCGCAATTTTAGCCCCAAAACTGTAAGTAGTTATTTATTTAGTTTAAAATCTTATTTTAAATATAAAGAATATAAGCGGTTAGCCTAATGTAGACTAAATTAAAATAGTATTTATTAAAAATGTAAGACGAGGGCAAGTCGTCCCAAACCATAAATCCTCATTTAAATATGATAAAATATTTTTATCGTGAGATTGCCAAATCAGGAGTAAAAATTTAAATTAAATTCGCAAAAAAATCAAATAAAATCCCTATTGTTTTATCGCGCGAAGAAATAAAAAATATAATAGATCAATAATAAACGAAAAAGCAAAAGTTTATAATCGCTTTAGCGTAAGCTGCCGGTTTAAAAGGGTAAGTGAAATAATAAATTTTAAAATAAGAGATATTGATTTAGATTAATTAGCAATACATTTAAAAGAAGCTAATGGAAAGAAAGACAGAATTTCACAGAAAATATTTGAAAATGCGCTAATAAAGAGTAAAATAAAAAAGAGTGCAAGTTTTCACTCATTGCGCCATAGTTTTGCCACTCATTTGCTTGAAAACGGAGTAGATATCCGTTATGTCCAGGACTTTTAGGGCATGCTAATATAAGAACCACGCAAATTTATACGAAAGTAACGAATACAGCTTTAAAGAAAATAAAAAGCCCTTTAAGTTAAATAATTTAAAAATTAAAACTGCTTTTTGTCAGGCAGGATATAAAAATGGAAAATGAGAATGTAAAATTAAAAAATAAAATAGCTATTATTATTACCCCTAATTATAAAGATTATGCCAAGAAATATCTTGATGATCTAATTATTAGTATTCATAATCAAGATTATGATGGAAAGATTAAAATTTTTATTACTGATAATGAATCAAGCGAGGAGAGCTATGTTTTTTTAAGAGAAAAATTAGGAGAGGAAGCGGTTATTATAAGGAACGAAAAAAATGACGGGTATGCGAAGGGTTGTAATGACGCAATAAAAAAAGCTCTAGAAGAGAATTTTGATTATATATCTTTATTTAATATAGATACAATATTAAAAGCAAATTGTATTAGCGAGATGGTTAAGGCTTTTAATAATAATCAAAATGTTATGGCCATTCAACCTATTATTATGCTTTGGCCAGAAAAGGAAAAAATAAACAGTTTTGGAAATGTTATTCATTTTTTAGGGTTTGGATACTGTAATAATTATAATCAATTAATTAAAAATTTAAAATTGAAAATTGAAAATTTTAATATATGTTATCCGAGCGGGGCTGGAGTTTTGTTTAAGGCAGGTATATTAAAAAAAATTGGGCTTTTTGACGAAGAAATGTGGATGTATAACGAAGATGAGGATCTAGGATGGAGGATTTGGCTTTCCGGTTTTCGTTGTATTTTGGCTCCAGATGCTATCATGTATCATAAATATGAATTTTCTAGAAGCATAAAGAAGTATTATTATCTTGACAGAAACAGAATAATTAATATAATTAAAAATTACCACTATTTAACTTTATTGCTAATATTACCAGCATTTATAGTAATGGAAATAGGGCAATTATTTTTTGCTTTTAAAGGTGGTTGGATAAAGGAAAAAATAAACGTATATAAATATTTTTTTAATTTTAATAATTGGAAGTATTTACTAAAAGCTAGAAAAGAATCACAAAATTTAAGAAAAGTTAAAGATAAGGATGTAATAAAAATTTTTTCAGGAAAAATTATGTATCAGGAAATAGATGGTCCTTTACTAAGAAGTGCAAATATAATATTTAATATATATTGGAAGGTTATTAAGTTTTTAATTATTTGGTAAGATGGTAATTTTAATTTTAAATTAATTTTTAAATAGTAAATTAAAATTTATAATATGGATATAAGTATAGTTATACTAAATTATAAAAGCAGGGGATTAACATTGAATTGTATCAAGTCTATTAAAGAGGCTGATTTTAGAAATTTAAAATATGAAATTATAGTAGTTGATAATAGTAGTGACGAATATATTAAAGATATATTAGCTTGGCAATTCCCAAAAGTATTATATTTAAAAAATGAAAAAAATATAGGTATGGGTGCGGGCAATAACGTAGGAATTAAAAAATCAAGCGGAAAATATATTGTAATTATGAATCCCGATACCATTAGTTTTAAGGATACTTTTATTAAATTATATTATTATATGGAAGAAAATCCTGATATTGGAGTTGCTGGACCTAAGCAATATAATCCTGATAAGACTGTTCAGGATTCCTGTTTTAGATGGTATGGTTTTCTAACACCTATTTACAGAAGGACATTTTTAGGAAGATTAGGTTTTGCTAAAAAAAGTATTGATTTTTTTCTATTCAAAGATTACGATCGTAAATCTCCAAGGGAGGTTGATTGGCTTTTGGGGTCTTTTCTATTTTGCAGAGCTGAAGCTTTGAATAATAGTAACTTTTTTGATGAAAGATATTTTTTATATTTTGAAGACACAGATCTTTGTAGAAAATTTTGGAATAAAAATTGGAAGGTAGCTTATGTGCCTGAAGCAGAAATTATTCATAACCATAATAGAGAAAGCGCTAACTTGCCCTGGTATAAATTTTTCTTAAATAAAGCAAGTCGCCATCACTTTACTTCCTGGATAAAATATACTTTAAAATGGAAAGTTATAAATAAATGAAAAATTGCCCAATCTGCCAAAGCAATAATACAAAAATTGTTTTTAATGAATCCGGTATTGATATTATAAAATGCAAAAATTGCAGTCATTTATTTTCATCTTTTGAAGGTGAAGAGAATTATGATAAATATTTTGGCTATGAAGAAATAAAAGATGGCGATTATTATTATTGGGATCGCGCGAGGGATATGATGTATGAAGATTTTTCAGAAAGATTTTTAAAAAATAAAAAAGGGATACTATTAGATTATGGATGCGGTATGGGTTTTTTTATAAAAAAAATAAAAGACATAAAAAATTGGGAAATAAAAGGTTTAGAGATTTCAAGGCAAGCAGTAAATTATGCTAATATTAAATTAAATTTAAATAATATTTTTTGCGGAAACATTAATGAATATAATTTTAACGATATAAAATTTGATATTATTACTTTATGGGATGTAATTGAACATATAAAAAATCCGGATAAAACTATTAATAAAATATCTAAAATTTTAAGTAATGATGGTATTTTATTTATTCATACGCCAAATGCAAAATTGCAGTTATTTAAAGCTCGGTTAAAAAAAATATTATTCGGAATGAAATCAAATATTCATTATTTTGAACCGAAAGACCATCTTAATATATATACTTCAAATTCAATATCAATTTTACTCAAAAGAAACGGATTTAAAAAAATAAAATTTATTCATTTAAAACCTATTAAAAGCATGTCTGGAAATAGAAGCAGTCTGGCGATTTTATTTAAATATGCCTGGTATTATGCATCAGTTTTCCTTTTTTATCTTACTTTTGGTATAATAAATATAGATAATTTGTTTGTAGTAGCAATTAAAGATAATTAAAATTTAATTAGTGAATATTTCACAGGCAAATCCTGTGAAATCCAATCGGGAATTCCGCAAATGCGGAATTATTTCACAGGACAAGTATGAAAAAAATAAAAAAAGCTATAGTGGCTGTTGCCGGTTCAGGTACAAGGCTTTTGCCAGCTACTAAAGCCATGCCTAAGGAAATGTTACCAATTGTTGATAAGCCCATTATTCAGCTTTTAGTTGAAGAATTAGTTGAAGCTGGGATTGAAGATATAATATTAGTAACTAAATGGGACAAAAAGCCGCTAGAAGATCATTTTGATCATAATTGGGCTTTAGCTGAAGATTTAAAAAAATCAGGCAAAGTAAAATTATGGAAAGAAATTAAAAAAATTTCTGAAATGGCAAATTTTATTTATATTAGACAAAAAGGGCCATATGGAAATGGAACGCCAATTTTGTCTGCTGCTAATTTAGTAAAAGATGAACCCTTTGTTTTTGCTTTTGGTGATGATTTAGTTAAATCAAAAATATCATTTACGAAACAGATGATAAATGAATATGAAAAAAAATTATGCCCTATAATTGGAGTGCAGGAAGTTTTAAATGAAGATTTACATAAATATGGTATAGTAAAATTAAAGAAAAGTACTATGCAAATTACTGATATTATTGAAAAACCAAGCATGGATACTGCACCGTCAAATTTAGCCGAATTTGGCAGAATGATATTGAATCAAAAAATAATTGATATATTAAAAAATACAGCTTTAGGCAAAGATAATGAACTTTGGATTGTTGATGCGATAAAAACTTATGTTAAAAGGGGCAATAAAATAATTGCTAAAAAGGTTGAAAACGGCGAATGGCTTACAACCGGAGATCCTTTTAATTACTTAAAAACTTCGTTAAAATATGCGTTTGATAGAAAAGATATTGGGAATGATTTAAAAAATTTTTTAAAAAATAAATAAAATAAATATAAAAAAACGCCATTATTAGTAGGTGGTTTATTTATATATTAATTATATTTCCAACTTATATAAACCATTAATACCTTTGCATATCCCATCAAAATATATGGTGTTGCTGTCATTATTTAAAAATATTTTATTAATTTTATCGCACGTAGCTAATTCAATTATATTATGCTTTTCACGGTCGTCCAGCTCCAATGAATTAATTGTATTGTTTGTTGAATAAATTATATAATTTTTGTTTGGCATCCAAAGTACATTATTTATAACTTTACTTATTCTTGTTAAAAAAGTTTTATTTTTATTATCAATATTATAATTAAAAATTTCAAAATCATTGGTATAAATTATATCATTATTAAGGCGATCGAAATATTTAATATTACTAAATTTATCATATAATTCTATGGGCGTTTTGTTATTTATTAAATAACAAATATTATTTTTTTCATCATGTATAGCAATTAAATTATTATTAATATTTTTAATTGAATATATATTTGAAAATGGAATTTTAAAGTCAGAAATAATTTTTTGATTATTATATTCATATATATTTAAGTTAATTTCACCATCTTTTTCTACTATTATATAAATTTTATTATCAAAATATATATAATCTAATATTTTGTTTTTTTCAATATTTTTAAAAATAGTTTTTGTTTCATTATTATTAATATTAAATTCTACTATATCTTTATTCTCATTAATATAATTTACATAATTATTATTATTTTCCCATTTAAATAAATCAATTACTGAATTAGGCAATTTATTTATTTTTATTGAAATATTTGAATTATTTATGTAATAAATCGTATTATTAATAAATAAATAATTACTATCAGGGGACCATAAGGCAACAAACTCTTTTGTGTTTGAAATTGTAGTGGAAGCTAAATAATTTTGTTTGTTATTTTCTATATCAAATATATTTAATTTATTATCATCAATAATAGCAATATAATTTTTATTAGGTGATATTGATGAAAAATTTATTTTTAAATTATACAATAATTCTTCTTTATTATTTTTAAATAAAATTATATTTTCAGCATTAGTTGCAATGCCAGGGTAAATATTTAATTTTTTTTCCCATGGCCAGTATCCATCTAATTCAAATTTAATATTATATTGTTTAGGAATTAAATTTTTTATTTTTGCCGGTGTATATGTTATATTATTAAATAAATTTTTTTGTATTTCTCCATTTAAATAAATTTTTGTATTTTTCGGCTTAGTTTTAAAAATAAACATGCCGGTTTTTTGTAAAATATTGTCATACTTAATCGGCCAAGAGTAATTTATTTTATAACCAAAAGAGTATAAAATAATTATAGGTGTTAAAATAAAAAAACTTAATATAAAAAAAATAAATAAAATATTTCTAAATATTTGCGACATATTTTAATCAATTAAAATTATTAATTAGTTTAATATTTTTATAAAAATTATTTTTATTCAAATCTTTTGATATCAGCACCAATTTTTTTTAATCTTTCATCAATTTTTTCATAACCTCTGTCAATCTGATAAATGTTGTCTATTTCTGTTTTACCATTCGCAATCAGAGCGGCAATAATCATAGCAATGCCTGCACGTAAATCAGGGCTAGTTAATTTGTGGCCGTGTAATTTAGTCGGACCATTTATAACTACTCTATGGGGATCGCACATTATAATATTAGCGCCCATTTGCATAAGCATGTCTGTATATAATAAACGACGATCATAAATTGTTTCATGAATTAATGATGAGCCTTCAGCTTGGGTCATTAATACAGTAAAAGGAGCTTGCAAGTCGGTTGGAAAACCCGGATATTCATGAGTTTTTATACTAAAAGGTAGTATTTTTTTAGCAGGTATAATTTTTATCCAGTCCTTTCCAGTCTTAAAATTAATTCCAATTTTTTTAAATATATTTAATAGAATTTCAATATGCGAAGGGTTGCATTTGGTAATTGTAATTTCTGAATTAGTCGCCGCTGCCATTATTGCGAAAGTACCAGTTTCAATTCTGTCAGGAATTATATTAAAATTACCAGCATTTATTTTTTTTACACCCTCTATTTCTATTGTTGTTGTGCCAGCTCCTTTAATTTTAGCTCCTTGACTATTTAAATAATCCGCTAAGATTTTTATTTCAGGTTCAAGTGCACAATTTTTAAGAGTTGTTAATCCATCAGTTAAAATAGCCGTTAACATAAGAGATTCTGTCCCGGTTACGCTTACTTTAGTAAAAAAATAATTTCCACCATTTAATTTTTTTGCTTTAATGTTATAATAATTATTTTTTATTTTTATTTCAGCTCCTAAAGCTTTAAAACCATCTAAAAACAAATCTATTGGTCTGCCACCAGCACCTAATACACAGCCCCCGGGATGCGGAAAATTTACTTCTCCGATCCTTGCCAAAATCGGTCCTACAAACATTATAGATGCTCTGAATTTATTAGCAAAATATGGATCAAGATTATTTTTTATAATTTTTTTTACTTCTATTTCACATTTATCATTATTTTTTTTAATTTTTGCCCCAAATGAAGATAACAATTCAAGCGAGCGTCCAATATCTTCTATATCAGGCAAATTACTTATGAAGATTTTTTTATCTGATAGAATAGATGCTGGAATAATTTTTAAAGCTAAATTTTTAGCGCCTTTTACTTCAATTTGACCACTTAATTTTTTATTTCCTTTAATAATAAATTTAGACATATAATATAATAAAATTATTAATTAATATATATTAAATATAGCTTAAAATGAAGATAATTTCAACCAGAAAATGGCTCTTGTTAAGAATGGCATTATTATGTTAAAATGTTGATATAAAATGATAATATGGAATATCAATTAAATAATACTAGTGAAATGCCAGAAAAAAGAAAAGGCTTAAAAGTAGCTTCTTTTTTTATTATAATTTTAATTTTGATGTCAATTTCATTTTTTAGCGGGGTGTATATAGCAGGAAAAAGTGATGTTATAAAAAAAATGGGAGTTGACGAAGCTTTCTTTTTGGGAAATTTAACAGGCAAATATAGTAAAGTTAATGGTGAGAAAATAATTCAAAATGTTGATTTTAATCTTTTTTGGGATGTTTGGGATTTGTTAGAAAGCAAGTTTGTTTATCGTGATAAATTAAATGATAAAACTATGTTTTATGGGGCACTAAAAGGTTTAGTGTCATCAGCTGAAGATCCTTATACAGTATTTATGGATCCAAAAATTTCAAAAGAATTTAATGATGATTTATCTGGAAAATTTGAAGGTATAGGTGCTGAAATTGGTATAAAAAATGAAGTTTTAACAATAATTTCTCCTATTTCAAATTCACCAGCACAAAAGGCGGGCCTCAAGGCAGGAGATCAAATTATATTCATAAATGGAACTTCAACAATAGGTATGAGCACAGAAGAAGCTGTAAAAAAAATTAGAGGACCCAAAGGAACGGAAGTTACATTGACTATTCTTAAAAAAAATGAATCAAAGACAAAAGATTTTAAAATAATTAGAGATACCATAAAAATTGATAGTATAATAACATCAAATTCACCGAAAAATAATTTTTCAAAATATGATAAAAATATTTTTATTATAAAAATTACTAATTTTAATGGGGATACATTGGAATTATTTGAAAAAGCAGTATATGATGTTATGCAAAAAAATCCAAAAGGTATAATACTTGATCTTAGAAACAATCCTGGTGGCTATTTAGATACTGCCATTGATATAGCTAGCGAATGGATTGATAAAGGGACAATAGTATCTGAAAAATTTAGTGATAAGGAAAAAGTTGATCATCCAGCCAGAGGTAATGCCCGTTTAAAAAATTATAAAACAGTTGTACTAGTTAATGAAGGTAGCGCTTCAGCTTCGGAAATTGTTGCTGGCGCTTTGCAAGATTATAATTTAGCCACAATAGTAGGTAAAAAAACTTTTGGTAAAGGCTCCGTTCAGACTGTTGAAAATCTTCCTGACGGCTCATCAGTTAAGATTACTATTGCGGAGTGGCTTACACCCAAAGGAAATAATATAAATAAAGAAGGAATCAAGCCTAGCGTTGAAATTGATTTATCAGAAAAAGATTATAATGAGAACAGAGATCCTCAAATGGAAAAGGCTGTAGAAATTATTAATGAAAATAAAAAATAAAAAAGACAGCTATTAGCTGCCTTTTTTAAAACTAACATTCGCATTCAGCATTTCGTTTTATTTTCTTTTGTGCAATTTTATGAAAATTTTCGGCAATTTATAAAATTAATACTTTAGATAATTGCCATAAACCTTTTTTAATTAATATTTTAAAGGCTTGAGTACTTTCGTTATTGATTTAAAAAAAACAGATAAAATTTGTTGATTTTTAAGATTTTGGGCAGGCGATTTGTTGCTACATACAATAATATTAATTTTTTTAATTATACATTATTAATAAAACTTTATCTTTTTCAGTTTCTGCCATCATACCCTCATGATTAAAATTATTATTTGATTTAATTATTTAATATAAAAAATATGTCAACAGCAGTAAAGAGAAAAAAGAAATTTCCCACAAAATATATTTTTGTTGTTGGAGGAGTAATATCCGGAGTAGGTAAAGGAATAACAACTGCCTCAATTGGGAGAATTTTACAGTCTAAAGGATATGATGTGAGTTGTATTAAAATTGATCCATATATCAATGTTGACGCTGGGACTATGAACCCGATTGAACATGGAGAAGTGTTTGTTACTGAAGATGGCGATGAAACTGATCAAGATTTAGGAAATTATGAAAGATTTTTGGATAAAAATATTTATCGAGAGAATTACATGACGACAGGAAGAGTATATTTGTCAGTAATTCAGAAAGAAAGAAATCTTGAATTCGGGGGTAAATGCGTAGAGGTTGTACCGCATATACCAATGGAAATAAGAGATAGGATTGAAAAAGCGGTTAAAAAAAATAAAGCTGAAATTATGATCGTAGAAATAGGTGGAACGGTAGGGGAATATCAAAATATGTTATTTTTAGAAGCAGCTAGGATGATGAAATTAATGAAGCCAAAAGATGTTTTATTCGTTATGGTTAGTTATTTGCCAATTCCTTCAATAATAGGAGAAATGAAAACAAAACCGACTCAACAAGCCATAAGAAGTCTTAATGCTGCCGGAATTCAGCCTGATTTCATTATAGCTAGATCAAGAGTAGTAGTTGATGAGCCAAGAAGAAAAAAAATAGCTATAAATTGCAATATTGTTCGGGAAGACGTTATTTCAGCGCCGGATATTGATTCAATTTATGATGTTCCGATAAATTTTGAAAAAGATGGGTTAGGGGATAGGATTTTAAAAAAATTCAATTTGAAAAAAAGAAAAATTGATCTAGTTGAATGGAGAAAAATGGTGAGTCGCTCAAAAAATATTAAAAAAACAGTAAACATTGGTATAGTCGGAAAATATTTTTCAACCGGTGATTTTACCTTGTCTGATTCTTATATATCAGTTATTGAAGCAATTAAGCATGCAGCTATGTCCAATAAATGCAAAGCGAATTTAAGTTGGATTAATACTGATGAAATAGAGAAAAACGGAATCGGAGCCCTTAAAAAATATGACGGCATAATAGTTCCCCAAGGTTGGGGCTCACGGGGCTCGGAGGGGAAAATAAAAACTATTAAATATTGTCGTGAGAAAAAAATCCCATATTTTGGCCTCTGTTACGGTATGCAAATGGCGGTTATTGAATTTGCCCGAAATGTATGTAAATTTAAAAACGCCAATAGCGAAGAAGTTAACCCCAAAACTCCATATCCAGTAATTCATATAATGCCGGGCCAAAAAGAAATGCTTGCAAAAAAGCAGTATGGGGGAACAATCCGTCTAGGTGGTTGGCCGTGTAAAATTATCAAGGGTACTCATCTTGCACGAGCTTATGAGAAGAAATTTAAAAAAATTGATATTGTGTCCGAAAGACACAGGCATAGATATGAATTTAATTCTAATTACAGAGAAAAATTTGAAAAATGTGGTCTGACCATATGCGGAACTTCACCTGACGGTAAAATAGTAGAGGCAGTAGAAATAAAAAATCACCCATTTTTTATCGGCACTCAATTCCATCCCGAATATATTTCACGCCCCTTAGATCCGCATCCGCTATTTGTAGAATTTGTGAGGGCGTGTTTGAGGAGAAAATAAATTAAAAAAATGGAAAATAATGAAAATAAGCTAAATACAAATGATTTTGTAAAGGGTATAATAATTGGAATATTTACTACAATAGTTTGGTATTTTTCTATTCCTATAATGATATTTTACTCTGTTAAGAAAAAAAGATCATATTTATTTTTAGGATTTGTGATCGGAATTATAATAGGATTTATTTTAGCAATCGGGTTGTTCATTTTTATATATTCTAATAGTAGTCCTTGACTTTACGATTTCAAAATTTTGTTGAAGCTGAAGTGTAAGACAAAATCCTTTGTAATACATGCTTATGAGCCGAAATTTAAGAAAGCAATACAAACTAGTCTACTGTTCACTCCTGGATGCCGGATTAAGTCGGGTAATAAGAGCAAATAAAAAAGAAGGCTTTCGCCTTCTTTTTAAAATTGTCTTATATAATATAAGAAAGGGATTTATTTTTTTGCAACCGGTAAAACATTAACAATTTTTGAAGATATTAATTTTGAATTGAATTTCATTAATTTTTTTGTTGTAAATTTAACCGTTCCATTAATAAGAGAGAAGATAGTATCATCTTTTCCTATTTTTACATTTTTCCCAGGATGATATTTTGTGCCTCTTTGGCGGATTATAATTGATCCTTTTCTAGCAAATTCACCATCATATAATTTTACACCTAGGCGTTGTCCTTGCGAATCTCGGCCTAATGCGGTAGACCCGCCAGCTTTCTTATGTGCCATATTACTTTATAAATTTTAAATTTAAATTTTAAATTTAAAATTATCAATTAATTAATTATAAATATAGTAAAAATATAACAGAAGTATATTTAATTGTCAAATATTGACATTAAAATATATTATGTTATAGTATAAATACCTACTATTTTAGTGTGTATTTATATTATGAAATTTTCCACCAAGACAACTTACGGATTAAGATCCATGATTTATTTAGCTAAAAAATGGGGCAAGGGGAGAGTATCTTTGCCAACTATAGCTAAAAATGAAAAGATATCATTAGGTTATTTAGAAAGAATTTTTTCTATATTATTGAAAAATAAAATAATTATTTCAGAAAAAGGTATAAGCGGTGGCTATAAATTATCTAAATCACCTGCAAGAATTAATATTTATGATATAATTAGTTCATTAGAGGGTAAATTAACTCCTTTTCATTGCCTTGATAACAATAGTAAGATTTATTGTGGGAAAAATTGCCAGTGTGGAGTAACTATAGTTTTATCTAAAGTAGATAAGGCCGTTAATAATGAATTAAAAAATATTAAATTAAGCCAAATTTTAAATAAATAAAATGCCAAAATTTAATATTATAATCACATTAATTTTATTTATAATATTTTTGTTTTTAGGCAAAATCGCATTTGACGCACTAGCAGATAATATAAATCAAAATATTCCTTTAAAAAATGAAAATATTATTTTAAATACAGATAATAATGATCAAATAATTGAAAATCAAATTGCTACTAATACTGGGGAAAATTTAATAATTAATTCAAATAATATAAAAAAAATTTATTTAGCTACCGAAGATTTTGATAAAGACGGCCTATCAGATAAAGAAGAGAATGAAATATATCATACTGATCCTAATATAGCTGACACAGACAATGATGGTTTTATAGATGGTGATGAGATAAAAAATAATTATTCCCCTTTGAATCTAGAAAAAATAAAATTAGATAAAAATGATTATGATAAAGATGGGTTATCAGATAAAATGGAAATATTATTTAAAACAGATTTAACTAATTCTGATACCGATGGCGACGGTTATAAAGACGGAGAAGAAATAAAAAAAGGATTCAATCCTAATAATAAAGAAAAGATTAAATTAGATAAAAAAATTGAAATAAATTTAGACAAACAGAGATTGAGTTATTTTTTAGGCGGTATAAATATGGGAACATATCCAATTTCTTCGGGTATTGGCAATTCAACGCTAAAAGGAAAATATAAAATAATTAATAAGTATCCGAAAGCTTGGTCAAGTTATGGTTTATGGATGCCTTATTGGTTAGGTCTTGGTACAGGCAAATTCGGTATTCATGAATTGCCAATTTGGCCAAATGGATATCGAGAAGGAGAAAACCATTTAGGGAAAAAAGTTTCTCATGGTTGTATTAGATTAGGTATAGGACCAGCTAAATTAATATATGACTGGGCGGAAGTGGGAACGCCAGTAATTATTAATTAAAAATTATCAATTATTTATTCAATAATTATTTTGTTTTTTTTAATTTATAATTAAATTATATGCAATATACTAAAAAAGTAATACAACATTTTAAAAAACCTCATAATCAAGGAATAATTAAAAATGCAGACGCTGTTGGTCAGGTTGGCAATCCTGCTTGTGGGGATGTAATGAAAATATATTTAAAAATTGAAAAGGAAAAAATAAAAAATATAAAATTTGAAACACTTGGTTGTGCGGCTGCTATTGCTGTTTCTTCTGCTTTAACTGATATTGCTAAAGGTAAAACTTTAGATAAGGCTTTAAAAATAACTAAGGATGAAATAGTTAAAGATTTAGGTGGTTTACCGGCACAAAAGATACATTGCTCAATGTTGGGTATAGAGGCGTTGCATCAGGCAATTAATAAATATTTAAAATTAACCCTGTTGAATAATATTTAATAAATTAAATTTAGGCTATAAAATATTTAACAGGATTTATGCAATTTAAACAATATTAAGTTTAATAGAAATAAGCTATTAAATTATAGCCTATAGCCTATTCAACAGGGTAAATATGGCAGAAGTCAAAATTTTAATAAAAGGATATTTATCATCTGATTCTCCAGACGGCGGTATATGTCCAACTATTACATTGATTAAAGACAATGGAAAAAATATTATTGTTGATCCTGGAGTTGTAATTGAACAAAATAAAATTATTGAAAGCTTAAAAAGCGAAGGATTACAAACAAGCAATATTGATTATATTTTTATAACCCATTCTCATCTTGACCATTATAGGAATATAGGAATGTTCCCGCAGGCAAAATCTCTTGAATTTTGGGGAATTTGGGATAAAAATAAAGAAGAAAATTGGAATGAAAATTTTTCAAATGATATAAAAATTATAAAAACCCCGGGTCATAATTATGATTCCTTGACTTTTTTAGTGAAAACCAACATGGGAATTATTGCTATATGCGGAGATGTATTTTGGAAAGAAAATTTTCCTGAAATTGATAAATACGCAACTAATAAAGAAAAATTAGAAGAGAGCAGAAAAAAAGTTTTATCAATGGCTAATTTTATTATTCCAGGCCATGGAAATATTTATAAAATAAATAATTAACCCTGTTCAATAGTTTTAAATTATGCAATTTTTTTGCAAATGTAATAGGGTAATATTAAATAAATTAAAATTAATATTTAAAAATTTAAATATTTTAGATATTATTTAACAGAGTAAATATGAAAATAGAAGAAAAAATTAAAAAAGAATTAGAAAAAATAAGGCCAGCTTTGCAAATGGACGGTGGCGACGTTGAATTTATTGCTTATGATAAAAAAAACGGCGTATTAAACGTTGAATTAATCGGTCGTTGCATTCATTGTCCTATGTCACAAATAACATTAAAAATGGGTATAGAGGAAGAAATAAAAAAAGCTATTCCCGAAATTAAGGAAGTAAGATCAATTTATTAATTATCAATATGAAAAAAATATATTTAGATCATAGCGCAACTACCCCGGTTGACAAAAATGTTCTTAAAGCAATGTGGCCTTATTATAATAAAAAATATGGCAATCCTTCCTCAATCCATAATTTTGGTCAAGTAGCTATGGCTGGCATTGATACTTCCAGAGAAATAATTGCAAATCATTTAAATTGCTCGCCAAGCGAAATTATTTTTACATCTGGCGCAACTGAATCAAACAATTTAGCATTATTTGGTATTATTAAATCATTAAAAAATAATGGTTATAATAATCCTCATATAATTGCTTCAAAAATAGAGCATGAAGCTGTACTTGAACCATTAAAACAATTAGCCCGAGAAGGTGTAGAAGTATCATATGCAAATGTTGATAAAAAAGGTGTTGTAGATGTAGAAAAATTAAAAAAATTAATAAAAGATAATACAGTTTTAATTTCTGTGATGTATGTAAATAGTGAAATTGGTTCAATCCAGCCAATAAGACAAATAGGAAAAATTATAAAAAAAATTAATGAAAACAGGCAAAAAAATTATTTAAATAAAAAACCATCTGATAGAAAAATTAAACCATATCCAATTTATTTTCATACAGACGCAACCCAGGCGCTTAATTTTTTAAAATGTGATGTGTCATGGGATTATATTGATTTATTAAGTATTTCTGGGCATAAAATATATGGGCCTAAAGGTGTCGGGTGTTTATATAAAAAAGAAAACGTGCCAATATTAGGTATTCAGTTGGGTGGTCATCATGAGAATAATTTACGTAGTGGAACCTTAAATACAGTAGCTATTGTAGGGCTTGGTGAAGCTATAAAAAGTTTAAATCTTAAAAATCAAAAAAAATATAATAAAAAAATATTATACTTAAGAAATTATTTAGTAAATGGCATAATTAAAAATATACCAAGAGTAATTTTAAATACTGATTTATATAATTCCTCTCCTGCGCATGCGCACTTTTCATTTTTAGGAGCTGAAGGTGAGGCAATATTAATAGCTCTGGATATTGAAGGAATAGCTGTTTCTACCGGATCCGCTTGCGCATCCGGAAGTTTAAAACCATCATACGTTCTTTTGGCCATGGGTATTAAAGAAGAAATATCACATAGTTCTATTAGATTTACACTGGGAAAGTATAATACTTTAGAAGAAATAAAAAAAGTGATAAAAATTTTACCACCTATTATAAAAAAATTAAGAAAAATGTCTCCCGAAATTTAAAAAGGGTTATTGAATTTTATATTTTCAATTGAAGTAGAAGCTGTTTTCCTGCTATTTTCTAAAAGTAAATTAAATTTTTCTAAATTTATTTTATTAACTTTAATATTCTGATTTAATCTAGCAATTTCGTCAGTACTTTTTATAATAATTATATAATTATTATAAAGAAATAAAAAAATATAAAATACAAAAATAAAACTTATAAATAAAGTAAATATATAAATTAAAAGATTAGTTTTTTTCAGAGATAATTTAATTTTCATACTTATTTTATATAAATAATAGCAGATAATGTCATTGTAGTCTTTAACTGAGTAGTTTCTTCATTGATTAATAATGGCAGGAGGGAATTTTTATCAGAATTAAAATTAATTGAAGTAATATTAACAGCGTAATCTAAATTCTCAATATTATTTAACTGTTTAATTAAATTATTGAATTGGCTATTTGCATTAATTTGAATTGGTAATTCCTTATATTTTGAGCCACTATCTTTTTGGTCACCAAGTATAATTCTCTGCTGGATATTATTTTTTTTAGCTAAATTTTCAAGATCTGTAATAAATTTTAATTCTTCGTCCTTTTTTATGTATATTTTCTCAATGTTTTCTATATTATTATTAATTATTTCAATAGAATTTGTTGATTGTTCTATTGTCTGACCATTAATGTTTTTATCAGCCAGTTCATTTTTAATATTATTGATAGAAATTATATAATTATTTATATCCGTTATAGATGGAAAATAAAAATAATGTGCGAAAAAATAAATTGAAAAAACAAATAAAATAATATATATAAATATTTTTTGTTTGTTATTAATTTTATTTATATTTAATAATTGCATAATTATTTAATAAGGTTCAATTTCGCTTCAATATTAAAATTAATGTTATCTTTTTCACTAATATTTTTAAATGGAAAATTAATTTCTAAAAATAGCTTTGATTGTTCAAGATTTTTTCTTAAATTTAATAAATCAGTTCTTTCTTTGGCCAATCCATTAAATACAATTTTTTCTTTATTTATAGTTAAAGCTGAAATTTTTATACCCGCTGGAATCAGATCGGTCACATTTTTAAAAAGAAGTGTCCAGTTAATTTTTTCTGAATTAATTTTTTCAGCGTCATTAATTAAGGTATTTACTTCTATGCTTTTTTTATTGTATTTATCAGTATTTTTTTTAAAAATATCATATTGCTTGCTTACTTCATTGCCCAGTAATTTAATAGTATTTTTATAAAAATATAAAACTAAAGATATAAAAATCATTAAAAATATTAAAATTAAAAAAGTTCTTTTAATTATTAAATATATTAATTTAATATTTATTTCATGTTTGAGTTTTTCTGTTGCTAAATTTAATATTATCATATGTTAAAATTCATCAATAAATATTTCCCTTAAAGCTAAACCTACGGCAGTAGTGTAAGTTTCTAATTTTTCCTTATTGATTGTTTTGTCGTATATGGGAGCAGAATCTTTTAAAAAATTTTTTATATAATTATCTTTATTTTTATTTTTAATGCTAAAATTTTCAAAACAATTACCTAAAATAGTATTAATAGAAAAGATGCTACTTATTTTTTTATCAATATCCGCCATATTTGCACCACCTCCGCATAAAATAATTTTATTTATAGCACCCCTATCTTCATATTCATTATTATAAAAATTAATAATTTCCTTAAGTTTTTTTATTAAAATATTAAACATGCCGGTAAGTATTTTATTTACATCAGAATTTTTAATATCATTATTATTTAGTGAGGCATTAATTTTTAATTTTTCAGCTTCAATTTTAGAAATATTTAAATTTTCAGCAATTTTTTTAGTTATTTCATTTCCTGAGATGGGTAAGCTGCTGGAAAAAAGAATTGTATTTTTTGAATAAATAATAATTCCTGTTCTTCTGGCACCTATATCAACAAGGCAATAATTATTACTTATTTCATTTTTATTTTTACCTTCTTCATTCAATAATGCTCTGCAAATTGAAATAGGTTCAATTTCTAGTGCTGAAACGGAAAGATGAGCTTCATTTAATACCAATATATAATCATCGACTATATTTTTTGGAGAAGCCCCAATCAAAACATAGCTATATAACGAATCCTCACTAATTAATTGCCAATCATAATAAATCTCATCAATTGTCAGAGGAATATATTTTATTATTTCATTTTTAATTAGGGAAGATAATGGCTTAAGTGATCTTTCTATTTCGATAAGTTTAATAAAAGTTTTTGTTTCTGGCAGACAGACTACTACTTCGTTAGTTGTAATTTTTCCATATCTAGGATTTGATAATAATTTATGAATTGACTTTATTACCATTTCCTTGTTTATAATTTCCCCATTAACTATGTAACCTTCAGGTAAATCAACTTTGCTAATAGCCTGAAATTTTATTGAACTTCTTCCTTTATCAAGCTGAACCGCTTTCAGTGATAAATCAGAGATATCTAAACCAATCGGATAATTTAAGTATCTATTAAAAAACATATATAAATATTATTATACATAATTATTATACCATTATTATATAATAATTTAAACTATTTTTCTTCCCAAGATATAAAAGTGTATTCACCGGTTGTAGGAAAATGAGGCGGGGGAGAATATGTTAAATTATTATCATATTTTAAATTTCTGATCTGATAACCTGCTCCATCAGTATATTTAAATCCATATCTATTTCTTGTCGCTAAAGATCCATAAACTGTTATTGAATTTCTTTCATAGTATGTCCTACTACACCCGCCTGAATTAGAATTAAGGAAATGAAACCGACCAATTCTACCTTCTTTAGCAATTAAAGCCGCATTAATTGTTAAATTATTCAAGCTGTAAAGGCCTACATTTATATTACGTTGAGCAATTAAGCCAATAGAATCCCTGCCATCAAAATTAGTATATTTTAAGTCGTTATTAATAGTAATATCTGTTGTATTGCCAGTTGGCGGATCTTCAAAAGCAGCAATAGTTATTCTCATATTATTTATTGTGCCATCAACCCATACTTTATCTTTTACATAAATTATACCGTTGGCTGGCGTGGTAGTGCTTAAAAAATTTGTTTCATTAGTAATGCCATCAGTAGGTTCTCCATTACAGGTTGAAGTTACAGAGTTTACTGATTTTATATTTATTATATTGTTAGGGTTAAGTATAATATGATACCCTGGTTTGCCACTATTTTCAGGTAATACAAGTCCATTAGCTGAAGCTTTTAAATATATTTCTGATATATAATTATCTAAAAGATTAAAACTAATAATTGGAGTTGGAAAGGTTCTTCCTGCCATAAATACGTCATTTCTTGAAGTAACTGAATTGGGTGGAGCTTCAAGAGATCTAAAAGATTCATTTATACCTGATTGAGGTGGAATGTTTTTATGGGTGTGGACCCCGAATTCATAATCACCGCTATGATCAGGATCATTATAACTTAATAAAGAGGAAGATATTAAATTATGTGTTAAGCCATCAAAACGAACACCTCCGTTTGAATGAGTCGGGCCCCAAACTTCCGTGCCTTCACCAAATCGCATTTCATCATTAGAAAGAGTTGAATAGGATGACCATGATGGAATGCCGCACTTTACTTCAATAGTTCTTTTTAGAGAAGGATAATCCTTCATCCAACCTACTGATTTAATATTAATAAGAGTAGAACCGTCTAATGGTGGAGGGGTTATGTATAATTCATAATAGCCCACAGTATTTCCAGAGGCATCGGAATAGCTGTACGGACCATATGGACCATAATCAGGTGCACTTTTACATGACTCTTTGTTACAATAGTCATTATGATTATGATATAAAACCCATCGATAATAATTTACACCGGCTTCTGCTACAAATAAAGCTTGTTCATTGGCAATTTTATTTTTTATATACTTCTGTTCTGAAATATAAAAATTAATAACAGCTAAAGCCATAAAAATAAATATCTCACTAATGATTAAGGTTATGATAAAAATTGATCCTTTATTATTTTTAAATTTATTCTTTATCATGATTATAAATTATCTTTAAGATTTCTTAATTGGACATCTAATTCTAATTTATAATTTTTCATATTAATTCTAGGACTAGCATTAACAATAAAATTTAGATGTATTAATCGTATTTTATTTATATCTGATGTTAAATTATTATTTGAATCTAAATAAGTAAATACAGGAGTTGTGTCGTTTTTAATATATTCAGAAATAGTGCTTGTTTGAGAAACGCCAGTATAATTATTATCTGATCCCGGTAAAGTTTCATCTTTTTTAATTTTTTTATCATCAAGGTAGTATCTAACTTTTTCAGCCTTATTATCATTATTAATATCAGCAAAAATAATTAAATTTTGCGGTTCAGCGGATAATATAGGGTAATCACCTTTTTCAGAAATTCTAGCTTCGCGTATTTCTTTAGAAATTTTTTCTAAAGATTTTCTTGCAAATTGAATAGTTGATTCTTTGTCGGACCCGAAAAATATAGTGAAATATCCGTTAATAATATATTCAGTTGAAATCATAACAGCCACTAGAAAAATAGTGAGAACTATTATTATTTCAAATAATGAAAATCCATTATTATTTTTTAAATTAATATAAGACATTTAATTATTCTAAATATAATATTTCATTAATAGTTTCTCCAGAAAGTAATTCAACCGGAGTTATCGGGTCGGTCATAATTATTGTATACGCAGTATAACTAGGTTTAATATTTATTGAGTATCCAGAATCCCATTCAATATTATTTAAATTTAATATTCCATTACTGTTCGTATTGTATTCATTATCATATTTATAGATAATAGGATTCTCTCCAATTTTTTTTGTTCCGGTTATAATAAGTGGTACTGAAGCATTAACGTCATATATCGTGCCAATAGTATTAAATTCAGTTTGAAATATGTCAAAATTTAAATCACGATCATCCTGCCAGACTGCTACCGCGTTTTTATTCACAGGATTTATGTCAAGATCAGAATTTAATTGTGAAAAACCTCCGATATCAATGTTAATTCTTAAATCGGTTGTCCAAAAAGTTGAACTCGCATATTTTTGCGCGTATATATCCTGATCACCATTTCTTTCGTCAGTCCAAATAATAAATACATTACCTTCATCATCAATAGTCATATTTGGGTTACTTTGCTTTGAAATATCTGAATTTGAATTTATTTTAACATCAGAGGGCAATAAAATATCACCATTGGAGTTAAATTTTTGCATATAAATATTCTGATCACCATCTCTTTCGTCCGTCCAGGATATATAAATATTATTTTCTTTATCTATGGCTATTGAGGGTGAAAATTGGTCACTTAAATCAGTATTAGTATTTATTTTTAAATCAGATGGCCATTGAGCGCTACCATTTAAATTATATTTTTGAGCATAAATATCTTTATTTGAATTTCTTTCATCTGTCCAGGCAATAAATATGTTATTATTTGTATCTATATCAAGAACAGCTTCATATTGATCAGCAGAATCTGAATTTGTGTTTACTTTTACTTCGTTGGAAAGTAGGGGATTATGGCTAGAATCAAATCTTTGCATAAAAATATCTAAATTAGTATTTCTATTATCCTGCCATATAGCTGTAACTTCTGTATTACCAGTATTGTTATTTGTTTTTAATTTAATGTTTGTTTGTTCGCTATTATCAGATTGAGTGTTAATTTTTATTTCCGACCAAGCCAGTACACCATCTGTTGATATTTTAGCTAAATATAGATCTTGATTTCCCAAAGAATTATCATTCCAGCCAATATATAAATTATTATCTTCACCTAAGCTTATATCTGGATTTAATTGATTATCGTGATTACTAATTAATAAGTCGTCCGTCCATTGATTTAGTCCTAAAGCATTATTTTTTTGACTATATAATTTATAACTAATTTCATCACGAAAATCTTTCCAGACTGTATATCTATTGCCCTGTGAATCTATATCAAACCTTGGTGAAATTTGATTTTCTAGAGTAATGTCTGTATTAATCTGATAATTTTCCGGAAGGCTTTGAGTAGCCAGTTTTATATGCAAATTAGAAGTTCTATCAATAGAAAAACTTTCTTCTGTTTTTTGGCCTTCAATTACTGTTAAATGCGGTTTTGTCGGATTTAAATTTGGTTCTTCTCTCTTATATGTTTTATCAATACTATATTCACTTTTAGTAACTGTGACTTCGTATTGTTCATAAGAAGGCTTTACGGGCAAAGATAGTTCCCCTGATATGTTTGAAACATAATTACCATTTAAGGGGGTGCTGGTTGAATTATTTTCTATATGTATATTGGCATTAGGAATTTTATTGCCATTAGCATCAACCACAATTATTTTTAATAATCCATAACCAGATAAATTTTCTTCAGTTTTTGGAATAATATTTGAAATAAAGGTAACTTTTTTTTCTCCAAATTTACTTAACCAGGAAACATCAATAGTAGCTATTTTATAGTCAACAAAAACATTATCAGTGCCGGCTTCTAAAGTGCCATCATATGGATCATCATAAAATATTATAGTAGTGTTAACTTTATAATTTCCCTCAGAGTTAATTATTTCTTCATCAGGTATAACTCCTTGGGGGCTGCCAGTTAGAGTGCCGACATCAGCATATGGCAAATTTCTTATCCTTTCCATTTTTTGGCTTGCCAAGGCTAGGGCATTAACATAAAATTTATTGTCAGAAGTAACTTTTGTAGAAAAAATTATCAATTCATAGACAGCACTAAATAAAATAGCAAAAATAAAAATTGAGACCATTACTTCCATTAAACTAAAACCTTTTTTATTAATAATTAAATTTTCCTCCATTATTTTAATTTAATTAATTGATGAGGATAATGAATACATAGGCATTAAAATAGCTAATGCCAGACCAGCTACGCCAATACCTAAAACTAAAGTTAATATTGGTTCAATAATCGAAGGTATGTTTGACATAGTATTTTCTACTTCAGACTCATAAAATTCAGCTAGTTCATATAAAATTTTATCTAATTCCCCAGTTTGCTCGCCAACGGAAATCATCTGATAAACAACCGGAGGAAATAAATTGGGGTATAATTTTAATACTTCAGCTATAGACCCTCCTTTTTTAATAATTTCACTCATTTCAATAAGTGCTTTGCGGTAATGCAGATTACTTAAAACGCTAGCAGTCACTTGGAATGATTTTACTATCATAATGTCAGTTTTTAACAATGAACTAATAGTTCTTGAAAAACTTGCTAAATTTATTTTTTTTATAATTATTGAAATAACGGGCAATTTTAATAATAATGATTGAAAATAATATTTTCCAAATTTTGTTTTAAGAATACGATATGTGATTCCAAAAAATAAAATAATAATGACAATTGAGATTAATGCATGCTTTGATAATGAGTCGCTGATAAAAATTAATATTTTGGTAGGAAGGGGAAGGGCAACACTAGCTTCCTTCAAGATTGCTGTCATCGTAGGAACAACAAATATAAGCATAAAAGTGGCTATACAAAATATTGCAATTAAAATTACAGATGGATAAATCATCGCACCCTTAACTTTAGAAAGCAATTCTTGTTGTTTTTTCATTTGAATATAAAGTTGGTCAAGAACACTTTCTAGTTTCCCAGAAATCTCTCCAGCCTCAATCATATTAATAAATAATTCTCCAAATATTTCATTATAATCTTTTAAGCTTTCAGAAAAACTTCTTCCTTTGTCAACATTTTCTGAAAGATTTGTAAGTATTATTTTAAAAAATTTATTTTCAGATTGTTCAGCTAGAGTTTTTAAGGCAGACGATAAAGATATTCCCGATTTTAACATCACACCTAAATACTGGACAAAAAATAATTTTTCTTTATGAGGTACGCCGAAGATACTTATAGAAAAGTTTTTAAATTTTTTAAAAAAGTTATTTTCATTATTATTTTTTATGCTATTAGAAAAACTTACACTCATATTATAATATTATTCTTTAGTTACTCGCATAACTTCTTCGATGGTTGTTATGCCATTTTTAGCTTTCATAAAACCGTCTTCTACAATCGTAATCATACCTTCTGAAATTGCTTGTTTTTTAATTTCACTTACTTCAGCTTTTGTAATAATAAGGTTGGAAATTTTTTCACTTATTTCTAAAGTTTCATAAATTCCTATTCTTCCTTTATAGCCGGAATTATTGCATTGTTTACATCCTTTTCCTCTATAAAATAATAAATTTTCCAATCCTTTTTTTGCATCATATATTATTTTTTCTTTTTGCATGGTTTTCATAATGCTTTCAATATTAAATTGTTTGCTTAATTCATTAAGTACTTCTTTGCTAAGCTTATAGCTTTGAATACAATTAGTACATATTTTTCTGACTAATCTTTGTGCCATAATTATATTTACTGTTGAAGATACTAAATAGGAAGCAATTCCCATTTCAATTATTCTTGGTAATGTGCCAACAGCATCATTAGTATGTAACGTTGACAATACAAGATGTCCAGTCATAGCAGCATGCACAGCAATTTCAGCTGTCTCTTCATCTCTGATTTCACCAACCATTATTATATCTGGGTCCTGTCTTAAAAAAGCCCTTAAACCAAGCGCAAAAGTGTAGCCAATTTTTGGATTTACCTGGGATTGATTTATATGAGGCATTCTATATTCTATTGGGTCTTCGATTGTTGATATATTTACCTCAGGCTTATTTAAAATATTTAATACTGTATAAAGAGTTGTTGTTTTGCCTGATCCAGTTGGACCAGTAACTAAAATCATACCATGAGGTCTAGTAATATTATTTTTTAATTTTTCTAATGCTGATGGTTGAAGTCCAAGTTGTTCCAAACTTAAAACTTGAGCTTTTTCATTTAATATACGCATTACTATTTTTTCTCCATCATAGGTTGGGATGGTGGAAACTCTGAACGATACATTGAATTGGTCGTTTGAGATTTTAATACGTCCATCTTGTGGGAGCCTATGTTCATCTACTTTAAGATTAGCCAAAATTTTAATTCTGGCAATAATTCCTGGCTGAAAATTTTTAGGCATAGTCATAACATTATGAAGTATACCGTCAGTTCTGTATCTTACTACTAGATATTTTTCTTCAGGTTCAACATGAATATCGCTCGAACCTTCAAAAATTGCATATTCTAATAAAGTATCAACAATTTTAACTATTGGTAAATCTTCCGCAATTTCTTTTAGATTTCTATTATTATCAAAATTTATATTACCTGTAATTTTTAATGTATATATCTCCGATTTAAGGCTTTTATGATATTGTTTTAAAACTTCATTTATTGAATCCGGCGAAGATAGACTTACCGCTAAATCCTTGTTTATTTTTTTCTTTAAAAATTCAAAAATTTCTAAATTATTTGGATCAAGTGTAGCAACTTTTACTTTTTTATTATCTTCATCATAAGCTATAATTTTATGGGTAGAAGCTATTGGTTCAGGAATTAAATTTAATACTTCGCTTTTAATGTTAGTATTTTTTAAATCAATATATGGTATTTTATTATAGTTCGCCAGTCTCTCATAATACATTGCTGGGGTAATTATTTTTTTATCAAATAAATAATTTTCAAGGTTTTTGCCTTCAACTTTTGAGTTATATATAGCTTCTTCAATTTTTTCTTTGGATAGCAAATCACCAACCAAATTTTTAACAATTCGACTATTTTGCATATTAAATTATTTATTACAAATAATTATTATCATATTATATTATAACATAAAATAATAAAAATAAAAAATATTTTTAATAATACATATTTATATTTTCTTAAAAATATGCTAAATTATATATATGAGACTAGAAATAAATAAATTAATCAATAATTATTATGCATTTCAGCATGATTTTTTTGAATATTTAAAAAATTTTTTTAGTTCTAAGTCTGCAAAAATATATATTATTTCTGTTTTTATTTTAAATGCATTAATATGGTTTGTGGCATATATTATTAATTTTTATAATGTTAAGAAGGAGGATATCACACTACATTATAATATTAATTTTGGCACAAATCTTATAGGTAGTTCATATCAGGTATATATAATTCCAATAACCGGTTTGTTATTATTTATTTTTAATATGATCATACTTTATACGAGCCGTAATCGCGATAATAGAAAATTTAATCAGCATATAATATTATCAGGTTCTTTGATAGTAAATTTATTTTTATTAATTTCTATATCAACAATTTTTATTTTTAATTATTATTAATAGTATTTATGTTTGAATTTTATGTAATTAAGATTTTATTTTTAACATCTTTTTCTTTTATATTGGCTATTATTTTTACTCCTTTGTTGACCCATTATTTATATAAATATAAGTTAGGAAAACAAATAAGAAACGATGGCTCAACACCAATTTTTTCGAAATTGCATATCCATAAATCTGGTACACCTACTATGGGTGGAATTCTTGTTTGGGTGACTACTCTATCAATAAGTATTATTTTATTTTATTTATCGAAATATATTCCTCTCCCAATTTTTAAAGATTTAAATTTTTTATCAAGAAGCCAGACTTTTTTACCGCTTGGTTGCTTAGTAGCATCGGCTTTAGTGGGGTTGGCAGATGATTTTTTAGATGTCAGAAAGAAAGGTTATAAAAATAGGGGAATAAAATTTAGCCATAAATTAATAATTTATGCGATTATAGCTTTAGTTGGTGCTCTTTGGTTTTATTTTAAATTAGATTGGGACACAGTTCATATTCCATTTTTAGGTGATTTTTTAATCGGTCCCTGGTATATATTATTTTTTATTTTTACAGTTGTAGGTACGGCTTTTGCCGTAAATCAGACAGATGGTCTCGATGGATTAGCCGGTGGCACATTGCTTGCATCTTTTACGGCATATGCAGTTATAGCTTTTGTCCTGGGTAAGTATGATTTAGCTGCTTTTTGTGGTGTTATTTCTGGGTCATTATTAGCTTTTTTATGGTTTAATATAACACCAGCAAGATTTTTTATGGGCGATACTGGGTCTATTTCTTTGGGTGTGACTTTGGCGTTGATGGCTCTTTATACCAATTCTGTATTTATTTTGCCCTTTATAGGTATTATATTTTTAGCTGAAGCTTTATCAACAATTCTACAGATAATTTCAAAAAAAATAAGAAATGGAAAAAAGATATTTCTATCATCACCAATCCATCATCATTTTGAAGCCTTGGGCTGGCCAGAAGCAAAAATAGTAATGAGGTTTTGGGTAATTTCTGGAGTAGCCACAATAATTGGACTTATTATTTTTATGATAGATAAAACTTAGATGACTATTCTAAAAGAAAAAATAAATAATTTATTTAAAAGTAAATCAGGAGAACATGATGGGGATTTTATTTTAATGATCGCTGTTGGCATTATTTTGTTATTTGGAATTATAATGCTCTCTAGTGCTACTACTGCAATTGCTTATTTAAAATATAAAGGCGATTCATATTATTTTTTTAAACATCAGCTTTATGGTTTTTCTTTAGGATTAATTTTTTTCTTTATATTTTCAAAAATAGATTATAGAAAATGGAGAAAAAATGCTTTTTATTTATTATTAATTTCTATTTTTTTACTCCTCTTAGTTTTTATTCCCGGCCTTTCAGCTAAATGGGGAACTTCAAGGAGTTGGATAAATATTTTCGGTTTTTCTTTACAACCTTCAGAATTAGTAAAAATTTCATTTCTATTATATTTAGCCGCATGGTTAGATAGATTTGGTAGTAAAATTAGTAATTTTACTGCAACAATTCCTTTTTTAGCAGTCTTCGTAGTTATATCTTTATTAATGCTATTACAGCCAGATTTTGGTACTTTATTTATTATTGCCCTGACTTCTTTAATTATTTATTATGTTAGCGGAGGAAAATTAAAACATATTTTAGTTATTATATTAATTGGTATTATAGGAATTTTTATAATGATTAGATTTAAGCCTTATCAGGCGTATAGATTTAAATGTTTTACTGACCCGGGTTTTAGTCAGGAAAATTATTGTTATCAAGTTAATCAATCATTAATTGCAATTGGATCAGGAGGTTTTTGGGGCAGAGGATTAGGTAATAGTCGACAAAAATTTATGTATCTCCCCGAGGTTAATAGTGATGCTATTTTTCCAATAATTGGCGAGGAAGTAGGCTTTATATTTTCGGTAATTTTAGTAGGTTTTTATGTTTTTATTTTTTATCGTGGTTATTTAATTGCTAAATCCGCGCCAGATAATTATGGTAGGATCCTAGCCCTAGGTATAGTGAGTTGGATTTCTCTTCAGGCTATGATAAATATTGGTGGCATGGTAAATATTATGCCAATGACTGGAGTGCCTCTTCCTTTAATTAGTTATGGTGGGTCATCAATTTTAGCTTCTTTATCTGCTTTGGGTATTTTAATTAATATTTCTAAACAGACACGATAGATAGTTTATTATTTTATTATGTCAAATAATAAAAATAAAAAAATTTTATTTACAGGTGGCGGAACCGGCGGTTCTGTTTCGCCTCTTTTAGCTATTTATGATGAATTAAAAGATGCCAGTAATTATAATTTTTTATGGATTGGTACGAAATCTGGCTTAGAAAAGGAAATGGTTACAAAAGAAGGTATAGAATATAAATCTATAAATGCAGGAAAATTTAGAAGGTATTTTTCTTATAAAAATATAAGTGATATTTTTTTGATAAAAATCGGTTTTTTTCAGTCATTATGGATTATTTTAAAAACAAAACCCGATTTAATTATAAGCGCAGGAAGTTTTATAAGTGTTCCAGTTGTTTGGGCGGGGTGGCTTTTAGGAATAAAGATAATAATACATCAACAGGATTTAAGACCAGGTTTAGCTAATAAACTAATGTCACCTGCAGCGGATATAATTACTGTGACATTTGAAAAGTCTTTAAAAGATTATGGCAAGAAAGCTGTATGGACAGGAAACCCAATCAGAAGACAATTTTCAATTAAGGAAAATTTATTTAAATTTAAAAATAATTTACCTACTATTTTAATAGTTGGTGGAGGGACTGGGGCGGAGTCGATTAATGTATTAGTTTATGAAAACTTGGATGAGCTAACTAAGTATTGTAATGTGATACATATATCTGGCAAAAAAAGGGTAATTAAAAATAAGGAGTTAATAATTAGAAATAATAATTACAAAACATTTGAATTTTTAGACGTTGATAAAATGGCAAGCGCTTATATGTCTTCTAGCTTAGTAATAACCAGAGCTGGATTGGGCGTTTTAACAGAAGTTTCACTATTAGGAAAACCCGCTATAATTATTCCTTTGCCTAATTCTCATCAGGAAGATAATGCAAATATTTTTAAAGAAAAAAAAGCAGCTAAAGTTTTAAATCAAAAAGAACTAAATAAAAATATATTTTTAGCTAATATTAAAGAATTATTAAATAATAAAGTTAAGCAGGAAGAATATAAAAAAAATATAAAAAAAATATTTAAAAAGGACTCAAATACAGCAATAATTGTACAAATTAGTAAATTGTTATTAACATAAATTTAAATTAATGTACTTTTAATCTTCAATCGCCAATTAAAGAAAGGTGATATAAAGCGGATCTTAAAAATAAGAAATATATTAATAAAATTATTAAATTCCGTCTTTAAAAGGCGGAATTTATTTTTGACTATCGATTAAATTTAAGATAAACTATTTATATATATTAAATTTAACACTCATAAATAATAAATAATATTGGTAAAAATATTGTTTATGGATTTTAATAAAATTAAAAAAATATATATGATTGGTATAAAGGGAGTCGGTATGACAATGTTGGCCCAGTTTTTTAGCAAAAATGGTATTGAAGTTAGCGGTTCGGATACTAAGGACATATTTATGACAGATGAAATTTTGAAAAGAGAAGGAATTTCTGTCTATGAATTTAATGAAAATAATATACCTAAAGATGCAGGCTTAATAATTTATTCCTCAGCTTATAATAAGGAAAATAATTTTGAGGTAAAGCTTGCTTTAGAGGGAAAAATTAAAACTATTACCTTTGCGCAGGGATTAGGTGAAGTTTTTAATCAAAGATATGGCATTGCCATTGTCGGTTCTCATGGCAAAACGACAACTACTGCTTGGCTTGGTTTTGTTTTAGATAAGGGAGGATTAAAGCCTAATGTTATGGTGGGTTCTAAGGTGGGACAGTTTAATGGCTCTAGCTTAGTTTCTTCTTCTGATTATTTAATTATAGAAGCAGATGAATATCAGAATAAACTTCGATATTATAATCCTAAAGCTGTGCTTTTAAATAATATTGATTATGATCATCCTGATTTTTTTTCTTCAGAGGAAGATTATATAAATGTATTTATTGAATTTATAAAAAAAATACCCAAGAAAGGATTTTTAGTAGTTAATTTTGATGATAAAATATCAAAAAAAATTACCGTTGATAATACTTTTGCTAAAGTAATAAGCTATGCAATTGACTCAGATGCTGATTATATAGCTTATGATATTAAACAAGATAATAATAAAATATATTTTAAAGTAAAAATTGGTTTGGAAGAATTTTCAGAAAATAATGATTTTTCTGAAACTAATTTAGGCGATTTTGCTATATCATTAATAGGTAAACATAATATTTATAACGCTCTAGCAGTTATTGCAGCTTCAATTGAATTAGGAGTAAATTTAGTTGATATTAGAAAATATTTAGAAGAATTTAAAGGCACAACCAGGAGAATGGAACACCTTGGAGAATTTAAGGGTGCTATAATTTATGATGATTACGCTCATCACCCAACCGAAATAAAAGCAACGCTGTCAGCTTTTAGAAATAAATTTCCTAAAAATAATATTATAGTTGTATTTCATCCACATACTTTTACCAGAACAAAAGCATTGCTAGATGATTTTTCTAAAAGTTTTCCCTATGTTCAAAAATTAATTATACTTGATATTTATGGAAGCGCGCGTGAACAACAGGGTGGAGTTCACAGTCAGGATCTAATAGAAAAAATTAAATTATATAACCAAGAAATAGGATACGAACAGGAAATTAAATATATTCCTACTATCAAGGAGTGTGAGAAATATTTAAGAGAAAATATTGAGCGCGCAGATGTGATAATATTAATGGGCGCCGGTGATGTATTTAGAATAGGAGAGAAACTTTTAAAAAATTAATATTTAAATATATTAAATGCTTGAGTCAAATTTAAAACAAAATATTCCCTTAGCACCCTTGACTACTTTTAAAATAGGCGGACCAGCATCTTTTTATATTGAAGTAAAAGTAAGAGAAGATTTAATAGAAAGTATTAACTGGGCAAAAAAAAATAACTATGATTATTTTATAATTGGTGGCGGTAGTAATATTTTAATAAGTGATTCCGGTTTTAAAGGTTTAATAATACGGCTAATTAATGATGAAATTTATATTAAAGGTGAAAGACTTGAATGCGGTGCAGCTGCCCGCCTTCCTAGAG
>Ga0172375_10002137_pt1 | contig 31198 bp, 41 predicted proteins | sample LakKiv1m_FD_114537 | JGI IMG/M metagenome (GOLD analysis project Ga0172375, IMG submission 114537) | Freshwater microbial communities from Kabuno Bay, South-Kivu, Congo - kab_092012_11.1m | ecosystem: Environmental > Aquatic > Freshwater > Lake | place: Democratic Republic of the Congo... | reverse complement strand
CGTTACGCACCCGTCCGCCACTAATCGAAAGAGCAAGCTCTTTCTCATCGTTCGACTTGCATGTGTTAAGCATACCGCCAGCGTTCAATCTGAGCCATGATCAAACTCTTCAGTTTAAATCAGCTTTGTAACTACAAAATTAGTTACCAATTTTGGCTCGATTAGAATTCAAAACGTAATTATAAGAATTGACGTGCTTGTTCTTGTATCGATTATCTTGTTAATCACTTCGATAATTTCACAAGCACCCACACAAATTATTTTGATTTAAGTTTTTAAAGAGCTTCTTGTTTCACCGCCGCTTTATCGCCGTGGTGAGCTGCGTATTATAGGCACTTTTTTTTTCTTGTCAAAACTTTTTTCAAATTATTTTTAATTTTTTTAATTATTCGCAATCTTTATCAACCAACCTTCTTTCGTATAACACCCTAAAATGGCGGTCGCCGTGATGTTTATACGTGCAAATTGCCCTGTAAATTTAGCAGGGATTTTTGCCCGAATTTTATGCAGTGTGCTGTTACTTTCGCGGGTAAATTCTAGTGGCTCATCTTTAATGGTTAATTTAATTGTGTCTGGATTTGTCCAAACTGATAATGAAAATGACAAATCCGATTCTGGTGCAACCTCAATTTTTTCTGGCTCTTGATAAACAGGCAAACTGAAATCATGAATTTTTGGTTTTTTACAAATATCTTCTACTTCGCCCACTGAATACGCATAACTCGCAACACTTGAACCAAGTAAAAAAACCACAGCTGCTGATTTTACAAGAAACTTAACTCGCATTTTGATTACTCCAACGTGATTAAAATTATTTGGTTTCTTCTTTTGCCGCAGGCACTTCCGAAACCATTTCTGTTTTTTCTGCTTCTTTTTTCGCTTTTAACAAATCTTCTTTATGTGCTTGACCATAAATTGTCATGGCAATCATAAAAGAAACCACTGAAATCGATGAAATCAAAAACCTCGTAGGTTCTTTCATAAAAAATAATGCCCATTTCGGCTTAATCATGCCAACAATCAAAAACAAAGCTGTGTAACTTAACAAATGAAATGCAACGGTTGTTGAAATCATAAAACTCCCTTAATTGTGTATTTGAATCATTTTCGCATATTATAAAAGTCCGTTATTCACTAACCAAATGATATTTATGCCTTCATTCGATATTATTTCAGAATTTGATGTACACGAAGCACGCAACGCGGTTGACCAAGCCAATAAAGAAGTAGGTACCCGTTTCGATTTTAAAGGCACGCAGTCAAGTTTTGAACTCAACGACACGACCATTGTGATGGAATCTGAATCAAATTTTCAGTTGCAACAAATGTTCAGTGTTTTATGTTCAAAACTCACTAAACGCGGCATTGACATTGCCTGCATGGAAGTAAAAGACGTAAAAGGCAGTGGAAAATTAGTGCGTCAGGAGATTTTGTTAAAACAAGGAATTGAATCGACGCTTGCAAAAAAAATTGTCAAATTGATTAAAGACAATAAATTGAAAGTACAAGCAGCAATTCAAGGTGAAAAATTGCGCGTTACTGGAAAAAATCGAGATGATTTACAAGCTACTATTCAATTTTTACGCGCTGAAAAGTTAGAACAACCGTTGCAATTTGATAATTTCCGCGATTAAAACATATAAGTCCAAGTCGCAGACAATGCCCCTTCACGCGGCAACTGATAACCGTTCACGTCATCGTGAACGGGCTGTAACCATTCAAAACTAATTCGATTTCCTTGCAAACTCCCATCAGGCATAGAAGCGGCAACGCCAAAACCTACGTCAACAAATCGTCCACCATAACTATTTACATAATCCATCGGACCAATTTGATGATAAACGCTGTTATAAGAACCGTTTAACGCGCCTTGCAAGGTATAAACGCCACGCACAGAAGTTGCCAGCCAATTTGTCCAGCTATAACTGCCCCACCCTGTTGCTTGAAAAATATCTCCAAACGCAAAACCTGCTTTGTTTTTAGATTCCAAGCGTTTTGTGCCATTTAATTGTGCGCCAATTGAAAAATCACCAAAATCGCCCGTGTAAGTAATCGCAGGTTTAAAATCCCATGTTCCGCTGCCCAACTGCATTCCATAATGGATAAAACCTAAATCTTGTCTATGTGTGTCACGCAGTTGAATATCCGAATCTCCTGACGGTGCACTCACACCTAAACTGATGTTGATTTGTTGATTTTCAAATTTTACCACATTGAACAGCGCGTACATTCCCGTATCACCAATGCCACCTGTTGTATGTTCATGCTCCGAATGCACAATTGCCGCGCCAAGTGATGTGAGTGGTGAAGGTCTTGTCGGCGCATTATCAAGCTCACGCATTGTCATGTGCATATCCATAAACTGTGGCATCAGCATTAGCGTTAGCCAATCCGTCGGCGCGTACATCAAATCAAGCATGTGCATATTCATGCTCATTTCATTTGGCGTAACAAAACACTGTTTCGCGCCACAACCATTATGCACAATCATGGCATCGCTAATGACATTCGTACCGTTTTGGGTTGCACCTGCTTGATTTGCATACATATAACGATAACCAATCATTACATCACCTGCTTTGGGTAAAACATGGTCAAACATAATTCCCGCAGGCACACCCGCGCCATGATGATGCGAATGATGATGTGCATGTTCACTATGCACAGAATTCGCAACGGATAACGCCGCTAAATCCACTTTCAACGAGGCATTGACCAAATAACCGTCAAAATCTGCGTAATTACCTTCGCCACCACCGCCTAATTTTAAATCCCCTGCGTGTGTGTAATACTCAGCACCTGCTTGTAATTCCAAACCTTTGGCAAATTGTTTTGTAACAGTCAAGCCACCGCTAAGTGCGCCATAACCTGACAAACGATAATCACTCGAATAATTTTGTGGTAATAATCTTGGATTATAAGAAGTCCGTTTAATGTTGCCATCTTCATCAAAAGTGATGGTACTAGCCGCTTGTTTTGAAACTAAATAAGGAACATAAAAATCCGCTGCATCTTGTGAATAATATCTAACACGCGGTGTAATTGACCAACCGTCGCCTAATGGTTGAATCCAATCACCTGAAATTGTATGTGCGTTAATTCCCCAATCATCATGATAAAAACGATAGTCTAAATGCAACGCAGCATCGAAGGTGTCTATATGTTGAACAAAACGTAAATTTTCTGTCCACTGATTGCGCTCTTCGGGACGTTGTTCAATAAATGCTAGCATACTACCGCTTAATTGCCCGTTACTTCCTATTTTTTGCGTTGGGTCAACAAATAACACAGCTGTTGTTTTATAAGGATTTGCCATATATCCCGTGCTATTGGTATAACTGACTGCACCTTCAATTAACGCCGATTTGTTCAAAACCTGCGTGATGCCTAAACTGCCAGCCCAATCTTTTTTCGTACCTGTCACTAATCCCGCTTTATCAACACGACTGCCAAAAGTGGTGCGTTCAATATAAGGAAACGCATCATGGTCAAGATAAGCCTCTGTATCGCTTTGGGTATAACTTGCTCCCCAATTCAAGCTCGTTAATTTTTTATTGAAATCAAATCGCCCACTGATATTGCCAAAACTGGAGTTGTAGTCATTTTCGGCTGAAGTTCCCGCGCCAACATCTAAACTCGCTTCGTCCCAATCGTAACCAACACGAAAATCACCTTGTTTGCGTGTTTCAGGTGAAGCGGTCGAAAGTGTGTGAACCAATTGATTATTAGAAAGGAATTTTCCCGTTTTTGTATCTTGTTGCAGTGGATTGAAGTTTTTATCAACAAATACGTTACTGTTATTCAAATACGGCGATGCGCCACTTAAAATTTTAGGGGAAAGTAAGCGTTGTCGATTGCCAGCAAATGCTAACGGCGCAGTGGTTACAGGTGTTGCACCGCTCCAAGTATCTTGCGTGTAATTAAATGCAAGCCTTACACGGTCTGCAAGTTTGAGTTTGACATTACTTTGAATGCTATCGACTTGAATCGGTTTAAATGCACTTTTTACACCGAACAAATTTCGTGTTCCGTCTTCATAATGTCCATATTGAAAACTTGCCTCTTCGTCACTGCTGGCAAAAACGGTTGTTAAAGGCAATGCCAGCGCGGCGGCGGTCAAAAGCTGTAGCGATTTGGATTTAGTAACAGCCACAACCACCTCCCCCCACTTCAACACCACCTGAAGCAGCTTCTCGACTGCCGTATTGATGAAAACGCAAACTATTTTGTAGCGGCGAGAGTTCTAAACTCATGTGAGGTTTTGCCAGTGTGCCACGTTCCCAAGGTGAAACATTGCTACAAGCAGAAAGAAAAATGAGGCAAAAAAAATACAGAAAACGCATGGTTTTATTTTTCAGAAAGGAGTTGCACAATTTGTGCTTTTAATTCTTCGGTTTCACCTGCGCGAAAACCTTGATGTGTGTAGCGAATTACGCCTTTTTTATCAATTAAAAAAGAACTTGGCATGGCTTGCACATCAAAACTTTTTGCACATTGTTCACCGCCATGATTAGCAATTGTGAAATGCGAAGGGTGATGCCCTAAAAATACCATCGCATCATCAATTTTTTCGTCCAAATTTACACCAACAATATGCAAACCTTGTTCACCAAATTCATGTGTGAGTTGATTTAAAAAAGGAAAAGATTGTACGCACGAGGTACACCAAGATGCCCAAAAATCAACATAAAGCACTTTTCCTTGATATTCATGAAAATGCACGGGCGTGTTTGTCAGTGAAGTCAAAACACAATCAGGTGCATTTTCTCCAACGCTTGAAGCTTCTACACTAGCCATAAAAAGTGCTATCAAAAACAAAAGATTTTTCATAAAAATTTAATAACGCACAATGGTTGTTTCGGTATGATCGCCGCCACTTTCACAATGATATTCAATCGAATAACTCATGACACCCGTCCCATTTTTATCTATCGTAATACGATAATCGCCTGCACCTTGACGAATCTCTATACCACCTCGACTAGGTGTCACATTGGTGACGATATTATCTTTGGCTACTTGTGCGCTAATTAAAGGTAAACTATCAGGTGTGCTAATTTTGAAGTACATTTTGTCAGGAATCATGTTGCCATCAATGCTACAAGACACGCTCAAATGATCAACAGTAGATACATCCGCTGGAAGTATTCCACTGTAATCGTGAGCAAAACAATTAAATGTTGCAAATGTTAGCAATGATAAAAGTATTTTTTTCATATTTTGTCCGCCTATTTTTAGGCTTGCGAATTTTACATTTTCAAAACGCAACGCATTTTTAGAATCCGTAAAATTTAAGGATAAGAAACCGTTGTTCCACCTGCTAAATGCTCATTGGTAGCACTGTCAAGGCAATGAATTTCTAGTGCTACATTCATGAATTCCACACTATTTCCATTTTTACTCACAGTAATTCGATAAAGCCCTTCGCCTTGTTTAACTTGTGCTGCTCGGCTTGGCACACCATCACTGTTAATTAAATCAGTAATAGTTGTCACAAAATTGCTTTTTGCAATTTGTACGCTAGCTAAAGGAGAATTTGCGGCGGCATTACTTGTTAACTGTACATATAACTCATCTTGTGAAATGCCATTTTGACCTTTGCATGTTACAACAAATTGTTTTACTTCAGAAACATCCCCACTTAAAACCACAGGTTCGTCATGTGCAAAACAATTCAATGACACAAGCAATAACGACACTACAAACATTTTTTTCATGTTGTCACCTAAATTTATTGGTCTTGCAAAACTTCTATTACTGCTGTTTTTGCATCTTTGTTGCTTGCATTCAAACAACTATATTCAAAACGGTAATCTTTAGCCGCATTAATTGGACTGTTGACCATGACAAAATAATTGCCATTGCCACCTTTAACATCTAAAACATCACCAATGGTATTCAAAGCAGTTGCACCTTTGATAACTTGTACAGCTAAATCGCCTGATGGTTCAGAAATAACTTGTGCAGCACTTTTAGTCACAATTACAGCTGTTTTATTGGTAATTTTGACCTTTAAACTACTCGAATCTTTTTTAGCACAAGAAATTTTGAAGGTTCTCGTTTTACCGTTTGCTAATGTGTAATTAGGCGTACTTATTGATTTTGAAAGCACTTTGCCTGTCGAACTTAAACATTCATGTGCAATCGTGTAGGTTTGTGATTTTTTGAGTGCTAAATTTGTCCCTACCGTATCAAGGCTTAAACTGTATGTTCCTAAACCACCTTTCAGGCTCATTTCTTTTGAAGTTCCTGCAACCAATTTCGAAATGTTTGCATTCAATTTGCCTTTTGTTAGTTTGGCATTCAAAAGTTGAGGTAATTCTTCTGTAGGTGTTGTGGTATCAGGTTTTGTTTCTGTTACAACGGGCGTTTGTGTTTGTGCATTTGCCAATAATTTGAAATTCAAATGGTCAGTATCACCTGAACAATTGATTTTGAAATAATCGGTTGCGCCTATTGCTGTAGTTAATTTTTGTGCACCTGAATCTAAAGCAAAAGCGCATTCAACCGCACTAAGAGCTAACAATGAAAACAGCGTGTTTTGAGCTATTTTTTTCATAGGTATATCCAAAACATTGATAAAAAGTTTGCGTATTATCACGCAAAAATCGGCATGTTACATAAAGTTGAACTCAAAAATGCAACATGCCGAAGTTTTAAATGTCTAAATTATTTAACGGTTGGCCAATATAACGCACCATTTGCACCAGCTGGGAATTTTGCCGCTGAAATTGGCACATAAGTGTCGATGTCGTTATCGCTTGGTTCAATATAAACCGTGTCATAAGCAGCATCTGCACATGAGGTTTTATTTGACAAAATCGCTTTGCCGTCGGCATCTTTTGAACCTGTATCCCAACCTGCTTGCGTGCGATCAATGATGCCATTATTTACATCAATTTTTGCAGGATCGAAACCTTTCGTACCTGGCAATGGATTTTTTACCAAATCACGATTTACAGTTAAGGTTGTCCAGAAAATTGCTTTTGGATCCGCATTTGGCATGACAACTTGGTCATTGAATTGTTTCGTTGTATGACCAATCCATAAATCGACACGACTTGGACTTTTATACGATTTAGAACCCTTTTCACACCAGTTTGCAACTGCTACGCGAATTTTTAACGATTTTGCACACGATTCAGGTTTAAATTGAAATGCGTTAATGCCAAAGGGAGCTAAACCTGTTGTTGTCACACTCGTTCCGTCAGCTTTTTTTACGCTTTCGATAATTGGTGAACCTTTGAGTGGCGAAGAAGTTGTATCCCCCCAACTTTGCCAGCCACGAACATTTCCTTTTCCATCAATAACTGGAATGGTATTTGGAAACAACGCGCCATTTGCCGTGACAACATTTAACGCTGCTTTTAATGGAAGTTCTGCCGTTGAGCCAACAATATCACTAGATAAGTCTTTAATTGGTAGTTCTTCGCCTACTGTAAATGTTGCGCCTGTTTTGCTGCCGCGAATAATAACATCCGACATATTAGGCGAATTTGGAAAAATGGCACTGATAGCAATCACGTCTTTTTGAGCCACGCCTTCGCCGCCTTCGTTTGAAGCACAACCATGACCAATTGAAACGGCATTCCAATTTTTTGTCGTTCCTTCAGTAATTTGATCTTTAAAGCCTGCGTGTGCGTGAACAAGCTGAGGAGTCCCTACAAAGAGTATTAACGATGTTAATGTTTTAAGCATTTTGTCCATGTTTAATCCTAGAAAATTTATTTAAAGTTACACAGGAAAATATCAATCTAACCTGCTGTTGTTTAAAATTGCATGATGTGTGCCATTTATCAATGTAAATTTCATAATCAATTGTAATAAAGAATAAAAATAGAATTAGCAAGGTTTTTTCATTTTTATATTCACAATCAAAAAGTGCGTGATATGACACAAAAATTTAAAAAGTGCGTGATATAACACACTTTTTTAAAAGCATTAAAAATTAACACTGAGCGCGTATAATTTTGCATAAAAATTAGATTGAAAAGGAAAGCACATGACAGATTCCATCACTGACCACCAAGTATGTATCGTTATCTTTTTGATATTGCTTACCGCGTTGGGTGTGTACGTTTATCGTTTACAAAAGATTTCCAGCTACTTGCAACTCAAAAATTTTGCGCTAAATGCCTCGGCGAATGCGATTATTATCACCAATGAAAAAGGTGAAATTGAGTGGGCAAATCCTGCATTTTCCAAATTAAGTGGTTATTCAATTGCAGAATCTATCGGAAAAAAACCGCAAACGTTGTTTAAAACAGGTTTGCAACCAGATGATTATTATCAAAAATTATGGTCAACCATTTTGGCTGGTAATGTCTGGCATGGTGAATTGTTAAATCGTCGTAAAAATGGCGAAACCTATATGGAAGAAATCACGATTACCCCATTGCCAAATGCAAAAGGCAAAATCACTCATTTCATCGCCATTAAACAAGACATTTCACAGCGCAAACAAATGGAAGCCGAGTTGTTAGAACAACGTCAAGAATTAAAACTCAAAGAAGCGCGATTTCATGGTTTATTTGATCAGTCTGCACTTTTAGCTGGCGTACTCGATAAAGACTGTCAACTTATCGAAGTTAACCAACGTGCGTTGGAGTTAATTGGCGTAGAAAGCGATGAAGTTTTAGGGAAGTATTTTCCTGAAACACCCACCGTGGTGGACAAATGAACGTGAAAAAGCCATGCTGATCTTAGCTCTCAATCAAGCCCTTTTAGGAGAAATTGCCAGTTTTGAAGCCACTCATATTGCGGTAACAGGTGAAATTACTCACGTTATTTTTACCGCAACGCCTATCTTTTTAGAAAATGATATTCAAATTGAAGTGACTGGACTCGATATTACAAAACGCCGATTAATGGAGATTGCATTGCGCGATAATTTAGCTACGCTGAAATCGCGCCACAACGCGCTTGATCAAATTTATCAAGGTGTCACGATTACTGATGTCAATCGTTATATCACTTATGTTAATAAAGCCTTTTTGAAATTATCAGGTTATAGCCGTGATGAATTAATGGGCAGACCGTTAACAATTTTACAGGGCGAAGAAACATCCCCTTTTACCATCTCACAAATGAAACACGCACTCGATAATCACCAACCATTTTGCGGAGAAATTCTTAATTATCGTAAAAACGGCACGCAATTTTGGAATGAACTTTCAATTACACCCGTTTTTGATGATGCTGGCGAATTAACACAATTTGTCGGTGTGCAACTTGATATAACAGAGCGCAAGCAATCCGAACAAAAGGTTCATAATATGGCTTTTTATGATCCTCTTACGCAACTACCTAATCGACGTTTGCTCATGAATAGGCTTGAAATTGCTATTGCACTCAGTCAACGCAATGATAAATATGGTGCAGTAATGTTTATGGATTTGGATAATTTCAAACCATTAAATGACAACTACGGTCACAGCATCGGTGATTTATTGTTGATTGAGGTAGCAAATCGTATTTCTGGCTGTTTGCGTGAAACGGATGTGGTGGCGCGTTTTGGTGGGGATGAATTTGTAGTGTTGTTATCGGAATTAAATTCGGATTTTGAATTAGCAAAACAAGAGTCCCTTGTTGTCGCCGAAAAAATTCGTAAATTACTAGCAACGCCTTATGCGCTGTCTACCAAAAAAGAACGAAATATTATGTCAGGTATTGTGCAACATCGTTGCTCTTCAAGTATTGGTATAGCGTTGTTTAAAAGTAAGCAAATGACACAAGAAAACGTGTTAAACGCAGCAGATGCTGCAATGTATCAAGCAAAAGAAAATGGACGAGATAGAATTTGTTTTTTTGATCAAGAAAGTTTTTAAAACACTAAAAACCAAAAAACCCAGCAAGAATGCTGGGTTTTCTGAAAGCTCTAACGGCTGTCTAAATCAATTCTTATAAAGAAACTGAGCTAGAAACTTTTTGTTTGGTGCCGTCTTGATCATCGATGCAACCTGTCAAACCAACAATCATTAACGCTAAAGCTAAAACAGAAGCTAATTTTTTCATTTTGAAATCCTCCAAGTTGTTTTTAATTATATTTTCGCGCTCGTTATAAGCACGGCGCAATTTATATCATGACTATTAAGGCAATGCAATAATAAAACGATTGAACGATTGAACGAACTCATAGCGCGTTAATATCTACAGGCAAATCAATTTGAAGAGTTTTATTTTCCCATCGTGCAGAGCCAATAATTTCCCACATTCCAGCAAAATTTTTATGTAACAAATCAGGTTCCCAAATATCAGGCGCACGAATTTTTTTCATCTGAATGTGAAAAGTTGTGTTGTTCAAATCTAAGTCTAAATTCACACCATAAAACGCAATCACTTTGGTCATCAATTTTTTCAATCGCCAATTATCAATATTTGGCGTAACGGCGATATTTGCCCACATCGAATGCACACGCCCCCAATTCGGCGCAAGCAACCTGCCTTGCTGATTCACAAAAGGCAACCATTTTTCTTGTCCATTTTCGTCAGTATAAGTAATTGCCAAAATGTGGTCATAGCCCGAAAAATGATCATGCAAATACAGCGCGTGCGGCACAATACCTATAAATGTAGTTGACCATAACACCAACGTGTTACTTGCCGCCGCAATCGGTGAAAGTAATGGATTGTGCAATTTAAAACGATAAATCAGCCCGTAATGAATCGTGCTGTTGAGCTGCAATAACAATAACAAAGACAGAATTTTAATAAATTTTCGCGTAAAAGATTTAGGCTTTTTTGAAAACCCTTGTTCAAATAATTTTGTGTACCAGGTGTTATTTTCAAGTGGTTTTTCAATCACACACTTTTCATCGCAACGCACACGAGTATCAGCAATAGCGCGATATTTTTTTTCTGTAAATGATTTAACAATTGGCAAAGTAAGCAAAATTCCAACCGGTTTCAAATAACCTATTTGTTGAAAAATTTGTGCATAAGTTTGCACGCCAGAATATATATTACCTTTTTTATCAACGGCATATAAATCCGTTAAAAGCGTTTCTAAACTTAGCGAGGCAAGCGCTGGATTATTTATGGCAAAATCTTGTGCATTTTTAAAATCAATCCGTTTGAAAATATCAAAATGATTCAGCGTCAAAACAGTGCGATTACAAAGCGAACATTGTTTATCGTAAAAAACGGTTAATGTTTGCTCTTTTGCCACGCAAAAATTGCCAATCGCTCGCCACCACGCAAATGGAATCATCAGCAAATAAAAGCAAAGCATTCCTAAACCAAAAGGATAAATGTTAAATGACAGCGTAATACCCAAATGTAAGCTCGCACCAATTAGTAGATAAATAATTCGTGCGTGTTGATGCCAAAAGAAAAAAATAAACGTGAATTGAAAAACCAAAATTGTGTAACTGAACGTATTTTCAAACCATTTTTGATTAAGCAAAAATGAAAAATCGAGCGCGGAAACATAATAAGGTTGCGTTGCAGGTAGCCACGTTCCAAGCCCATTTCGCCAATGTGGCGCGAACATTTTGTGAACTGCCGAATCAAAATATAAAAATCCCAAACAAATCGCAACGGGTAACAAATACGCAAGTACAGTCACCGTTTGTTTTTGATACGTTTCGTAATGTTTAAATGGATTGCTCAGTTTGTAGCGTAAATTATCAATTGAAAATGCCCGATCAGCAGGCATAAACAGTAGAAAAAATCCCGTACCAATCATAAACGTGTCAAAACCACCATCGAAATCACGTTGCATTGGTGTGAAATTCACAAACAAAATCCAGAGGGCGTAATTAAGTAGCATCGCGCTTTGATAGCGATACCCCAGCGTGATACAAGCCGCAATCATTGCCCAAAAAACTAAAAACGTTGGGATCATGGGAAATTCAACGTCTAAGTACGGAATCGGGTCGAAAATCAAATGATTAAAATAAAGCAAAAAACAAATTTCTTGTAAGGTAATTAAACCATAACCGATACGAAATAAACCTAAACCTGTTGTGGGAACTTGTTTATTAAGCAGGGCGAAGAATTTAGAAGCGATAAAAGAATACATGACGCGACCTTAAAAAATTTTGAATAAAAAAAAAGGTCGCAACCAACTCGTTGCGACCTTTTGCACTAAAGATAGAATCTGTAGCTTATTTTTCTGCGTCGTCTGGGTGAGCTGCGAAAACCCATTTTACGAAGAAATAGCCAGCTGCAACAACAGCTAAACCGATAACCATACCTGTTGGGGTTTTCAACATTTCTGTTACGTCTAAAATTGCACCCATTGCGTTCTCCTATAATTTTTTGTTTTAAAAATACGCTAAAAAACTAGCATAAACCGAACGTGCATAATACGTTAGAATCCGCGAAAGTCAAGGCTTGTTGCGTGCTTTTGAAAGCTAAAAATTTAAGCCGTTTATTTAATGATGATATAATCCAAACCGCTACATTTGTATTTAAACATCAACAGAGTGGTAAAAAAATGAGAATAATAAATTGCGTTAAAAACGTATCACTGGCTGCATTCTTGTTCGTATCGCAGGCTCATGCCGATGTGATGCTAAAAGATAACAGCGAAATTTTAGGACACTGGGTTGTAAATGCAGAATCTCTCAAAATTGATGGCGAAAAAAAGTTAATCAAAAGTGCGTGGAATTTCAAAAATGATGGCACATTAACTGCCGTATCGACAGATTCTTTAGGACGCACGAGCGAGATGACCGTTGTTGTAAAATACTCTATCGAAGATGGAGTCATTAAAAAACAACTCTCACCTGGACGTGAAAAATACGAAACCTGCGCGGTCGTGCAAAAAGAAGGCGCAGACATGGTTTTAAAATGTACAAACTTGTTTCTTTTCTTGACAAAAAAATAATAATTTCTAAGGGTATAAAACAATGATCGGTGCAATTTTTATGATTTTTGTTGCGATTTGGATTTACCAATCCGCAGCAAAAGCCAAAACAGAAAACATGCTTTACTGGGTTGCAGGCAGTGCTGTTGCCTTTTTTGCAATTCAATTCTTATTGATTTATTTCGACATCACAATGCTTGAAGCCTTCAGAAGTAGTGAAGGCGGCGCAGGTTATGAAGCTGTAAATGGTGCTGACCGTAAAAACGAAGGTGACTTTCAAGGTTTCTTTGGTGTTTTAAAATCACTCTATCTTGAATTAGCACCACAAATCATTGCATTCTTAATCATTGCAGTGCTTCGTAATCGCTTTATGCTTAAAGAGAGCCTCAACATCACAAATTTATTCAGTGGATTGAAAGAGATGTTTGTTGGCATCAAAAACAGCTTTAAAGCAACTGCAAACCAAGAATAATTTTGGTTTTTATCTAGGCGCAACACCGCTTGCGCCTAGCTCAATTCTTTCATTTCAAACGCACTTTTTTTAGATTTGATAAAGCGGTTTGAGCGTATCAGTTTTTTCACGGGTAGCAAGTTTTACTCGTGCCTTATTTTCGCTAAACGCTTTAAATAATTCTCGCCCCTGCCAATTTTGCGCTTCTTTCGCGTAAAGTACCGTATTCAGTTTTAATATTTCATCTCTCAAACGTGCTTCACAATGTGGTGCAATTGCGCCTAAGCTGATTTCATTAAATTGCAATTTTCCCCATTCAAGCAATGCTATTTTTGCAGCAATCGTGTCGTTAGTTTCACAGGCTTTTTTCAAATTTTTTACGCTAATTTTTAATGATATTTCAGTAGACGATTCTTGCATTTCAGGCAAGTTTTTAGGCGTAGCTTTATGTTTGAAAAACAAAAATCCTAATGTTAAAAGCCAGCCGATAGTTGAGAAAATGGCGATAGCTTGCCAAATCAAAGGAACCTCCCCCCTGCCCCCCTCCAAAGGGAGGAGATTGGTTGTGTCCTCCTTTGGCGGGGGATTGACGGGGAGAGCGAGCGAGGGGGCTTGCTTTTCTTCAACAACTTGCGGCGCAGGCGGTTGAACTTGCGCCGTTGCTTCACCTAAAACCGTCAAATTCATTTCGGGCAAAATTGCCGTTTCCACTTTTTGCGAGTGTGTGTTGAACCACGAAACTTTAATTTCAGGCAATGTGTAATTCCCGCCTTTTGCTGGAATGAAAGCAATTTTTTCTTCTCGCGTGGCAATAATTCCCGTCGGTGTTTTGTCTTCGTGCAACACGGGTTGATCGTTGTAGGTTTTTAATTGCGCGTCTAGCGGCGCGTTACCGAGTTCAGGTAATTGTCCAACCATCGAACCTTGCGCGACCAATTTAATCGTGCGCGTAATCGGTTCTCCAACTTTCATTTGTGAAAAATCCCCCGACCACATTTGTGACAGTTCCACATTTTCAGCTGTCAACCATGTTGAATTGCCAAATTCGCTAGGAATTGGTTGGACATTTAATGTAATTGGATTTGATTTAATAATTCGCCGTTGTGTTATTTGCGAATTAAAAAAAGATTGTTTGCCACGCGCCACAATATCAGCGTTTAAAGTCAGTGGCTTAATTGTTACCGCACCGCTTTTTTGTGGAAAAATCGCATATTTACGTTCAATCACGCCGTAAGTTGCGCCGCTAATTTGCGTGGTATAAATCGCGTCTTCGCCTAATTTTTCAATCATTGCATCGGGTAATTCAGGTTCACTTAAATTTGCTTTTGCTAAATCGACGCGCCGAAACAATTTCACCGTGTACAACACTTGCGCTTGAATAAACGGTTTTTGCGTATTAACCGAAACCTCTAAAAATAAATCGTCACCATTTTGCGGGGAATTCTTATTTACTGAACTAGGCGAAACGGTAATTTTCAGCGCAGAACTGGCATCGCGTCCGAATTTAACCATGGGAATAATTAAATTGCCTGAATCATTTGCCATAACCGTCACAATCCATTGAATAATGCGGCTTGATTTACCGTTGATAAATTCAAAACGGCTATTTTGGCTTTGATTTTGAATCGTAAAATCTTGTTCAAGTGGACTAAAATCGGGGTCATCATCAGGCGATTCGGAAGCGGTAAAAATGATTTGAAACGATTCATCAACGCTCACAGGACTTCGGTCAAGTGAAACCGTAATATCGGTAGCGAAAACATTGGTTGAAAAAAACCAAAAAAATAAAATAAAAAGAAAAGTTTTATAAGTTTTACGGTAATTATTTATCATTATGCGGTATTTTCTTTAGCAGCTAAAAATTCTAAAACATCTTCGTTTTGCACTCGTTTGTAAATCGCTTCGACTGAAACCGTTAAACCAATTGATTCAAACGTAATTTCATCACCCAAAAAATAACGCTGCGGATACCAATTATTACTGCGGCGGCAAATTTCAATTTCCGCAAAATCTTGTTCGATTAAAACGTATTCTTCCAAGCTGGGAATGGTTTTATAAAATTCAAATTTGCCTGTTTGGTCAAAACGGCGCGTGGATTTTGATAGAATTTCAACGATAACTAGCGGTTTTTCGATGTAATAATCATGACCGTTTTCGTTATGACAAAAAACCAAAACATCTGGATAAAAAAAACTGCTGCCGTATTTAGTGCTTACTTTTACCTTCATATCAGAAGAAAAAACACGGCATTTCGTATCTTCTAAATGATTACCTAACAAACGCGAAATGGTGTGTGACAATTCATTATGATTTTGGCTTGCGCCCGACATCGCATAAATTTCACCATCAATGTATTCGTGCTTAATTTCACGCTTTTTTTCATCTTCAAGATATTGTTGCTCGCTGATGTAATCGACTTTATATTTTAAACTCATGGTGGTTACTCCAAATTCCAGCTTTTTTACATTCCAAAAAAGCTGGAAATTTTATTGAGCAGAAAATTTACAAATAATCGCGGATTAACACTTCGGCAATTTGAATGCTATTTAACGCCGCGCCTTTGCGAATGTTGTCAGAAACCACCCACAAATCAATGCCGCGTGGATGCGAAATGTCTTCGCGAATACGGCTTACAAAGGTTGCATCATGACCCGCCGAATGCGTAACAGCGGTTGCATAACCACCGTTCACACGTTCATCAACAACCGTTACGCCGTCGGCTTTTTCGAGTAATTGGCGAACTTCATCAGCGGTGATTTTATCGCGGGTTTCAATGTGAACCGCTTCGGAATGTCCATAAAAAACAGGCACACGAACAGCCGTTGCATTCACTAAAATGTTTTTATCACCCATAATTTTTTGCGTTTCCCACACCATTTTCATTTCTTCTTTGGTGTAGCCGTTGTCCATAAATACGTCGATTTGTGGCAGAACGTTGAACGCAATTTGTTTTGGATAAACGCTAGGTTCGACTTTTTTAGAATTAAAAATCCCAGCCGTTTGCTGACCTAATTCTTCAATCGCTTCTTTGCCAGTTCCTGAAACCGCTTGATACGTCGCCACGTTGATGCGCGTAATGCTAACCGCGTCATGAATCGGTTTTAACGCAACCAGCATTTGAATCGTCGAGCAATTCGGATTGGCAATAATGCCGTGGTTTTTATAATCGGCAATCGCTTGGGGATTCACTTCGGGAACAACAAGCGGAATGTCATCGTCATAACGGAATTGCGAGGTGTTATCAATGACTACACAGCCAGCCGCCGCCGCTTTGGGTGCGTAAATTTCAGAAACAGATGCACCTGGTGAAAACAAACCAATTTGCGCTTTCGAAAAATCAAACGTGGCTAAATCTTGCACAACTAATGTGCCACCATTGAATTCAACCCGTTTGCCTGCTGAATTTGCGCTGGCAAGTGCATAAACTTCACCGACAGGGAAATTACGTTGCGCTAAAATTTCGAGCATCGTTTCGCCGACTGCGCCCGTTGCGCCGACGACAGCAACATTGTAAGTTTTAGTCATGATTAACCTCGATTTTTCAAAGCTGTGACAACGGTATCACCCATTTCTGAGCAACTTACTTTTGTCATTCCTTCGCTGTAAATATCTGCCGTGCGAACGTTTGCATCGAGCGCGTCATTCACTGCTTGTTCAATGCGTGCCGCCGCTGTTTCGTTGTTAAACGTGTAACGAAGCATCATTGCAACCGACAAAATTGTTGCCAATGGATTCGCAATGTTTTTCCCAGCAATATCAGGCGCAGAGCCATGAATCGGTTCATACATGCCTTTGCCTGTTTCGTTTAATGACGCAGACGGTAACATACCAATTGAACCTGTAAGCATCGACGCGCAATCTGACAACACGTCGCCAAACAAATTGCTGGTCACGATGACATCAAACTGTTTTGGCGCACGCACGAGTTGCATTGCGGCATTATCAACGTACATGTGCGACAAGGTTACGTCTGGATATTCTTTGGCAACTTCATTCATGATTTCGCGCCAAAATTCGGTGCATTCGAGAACGTTCGCTTTATCAACTGAACATAATTTTTTATTGCGTTTTTGCGCGATTTTAAATGCCGAATGGGCAATGCGGCGGATTTCAGATTCGGTATAAGTCGCGGTGTTGAAGCCTTGACGTTCTCCATTTTCTAAAATACGAATCCCGCGCGGTTGACCGAAATAAATCCCGCCTGTGAGTTCGCGCACAATCATTAAATCTAAACCAGCAACGATTTCAGGTTTTAGTGTTGATGCGGCGGCAAGTTGTGGATATAAAATTGCGGGACGCAAATTTGAAAATAAATTCAAAAGTGAACGCAAACCGAGCAAGCCTTTTTCGGGGCGGACTGAAATATCGAGCGATTCCCATTTGTAGCCACCGACTGCACCGAGTAAAACTGCATCGGCTGGGACGACTAAATCAATCGTTGCTTGAGGAAATGGCGTGCTATGAACGTCATACGCCGCACCACCGATTAAACCGTGTTCAAACTCAAAGCCTAAGTTCATATCGGCGTTGAGGAAATCTAAAACTTTGAGAGCTTCGGCAACGATTTCTGTTCCGATGCCGTCACCTGCTAAAACTGCAATTTTTTTTGTCATCTATTAAGACCTTTTTAGTTAAGTTAAAAATGTTTATCAGCAAACTGCCGATTTGTCGTTATTTTAAACGCGGCTTTGATTTTTTGAGCAGAAATTTACTTTTTGCGTTCAATGGTGCGTTTCAGTTTGCACGGCATTCATCACGCAAACAAGCAAAAACCTTTTTCACATCGATAAAAATAAAATAAAAAACGGGCGTGTCGAAAAGTAGGATTTCGTCGTAACGGATTTGAGTTTGGTCGCAGATTTTAGAGCAGTTTGTTTCATCTAACGTGATGCAATAGGTCACAGGAATTTGAATGTTATCGCCGTTTTTGTGAATCCCATCGGCAACAAATTCATAGAAATGTTCAAAGAAGTTATCAAAGTTTTTTCGGTCAAAATCTAAATCTGCAAATGCCGCTTCGTTTTGAATGGCTTTGAAATTCGTGATTTGTCGTGCATTAAAAAATTTTTCAACCGTTGGTAAAATCAAATCACGTTCAATCTTTTCGTAATTTTTAACGCCAAAATAGCCAACAAACTGACTTTTTGATTTTGAGTTTGTTTCAATCATGGGTTAGGTAGATTTGTTGAGTCTCTAAAAAGTCTAATTTCAAAACGTTTAGTCTATTATTCTTCAAATTGGGATGTAATTTATCTGCATCTATTTCATCACTTTTACCAAACCAAGAAATGACAAAAGTATTTTCAATAGCTGGGTCAATAGAAGAACAACTTGAATTTTTTTGAAAAGCCAATTCATAGCAAAGCTGTTTTATAACATCCATTTGGATTTTTTGGTTGTGCGTTATAAAACAGCTTTCATCCATATATTTCCAATCAAATAAATCAAGAAAAGCCACATCAGAAAACTCGTTTAGATTTATCGGGATATTAGCCCATCTACCACAAACCATATCAGGACGCATCCAACGTTTTTTACCTCGAAATTCAATAAAAAATGGGTCTTCAAAATTTTCTTTTTTGTAAATTGGAAAATATCCCGCCGATTTAGCATTCGCAACGGGTTTGCCATTAAATTTGATATTTGTGTCTGCATAAAGCACATCAAAATTAGCAAAAGCATAAGTGCTACACATATCCTCCCAAACCGACGAAAAATTATTGATTCCCCAATAAATTCCATTTTCATCGGGTTTTTCCATATCCAATTCACCATAAAGAAACAATTCAACCGCTTCAAATAATCGCCAATAATCTTCGTCTTTATAAGCCGTGTATTTGTGAATATCGTCTAAAACATTTTTCAACGTAAAAATCGTGGTTTCAAAGGTTTCTTCATTAAAAAGCGATTCTTCATGATTTAGATGTTGTTCGCTAAAACGATGCGCTAATTCTTGCACACGCGGTTCAATATCTTGTTCTAATTCGTTTTGCAATTCCGACACAATGAAACAAAATAAATCAATCAATGTCACCGCTTCATATTGCAACGTTTGGCGCGGCAAATCCATTTCGTCGATATAAATTACGTCATTCGGCAAATAAATCGCTTTATCCAAATAACGGTCAATTTTGGAATAATCAATTTTTTCTTCACGTCCAATTCGGCGTTCAATCACATCAAGCGACAAATCACGATAAACCTCTAATAGATTTTCAATTAGCGCAATTTTGCTATAAAGCACGATTTCGTTATCTTCTTTGTTTTTAAATCGATAACCATTTTTTTCAGTTTCAACGTTATCTTTCCCTGCTGAACGTGAATCTAAAATGTTGGGTCGCCAATTATCGCGTTCAAATTTTTTAAACGTGCGATACATTTTGAAAAACAAATCTTTCGTGGCATTAAAATCATTTTCAGGAAAATCATCAAAACCGTGTGGCAAACGAAATTCCACCTCGCCGTTTTCATTTCGACGAATACCGACAAATGAATTCGTACTTTCAGAGTCGCAACGCTTGGTGAGTTTTAAGGTTTTGAAATTAAACATGATTGCTCATAACTTTTCGTTAATTCCTGCTTGTTTCAAAATCGCATTTGCAGTGGGTTTTGCGTTGATTGTGAACGGTACGCTGAAATTTTTTTGACTAATCGGACTTTGCCAAATTTCATGACTGCCTTTGCCTTGTCGAACAAATACGCATCCGTGTTTTTTCAAAATTTTTACTAGTTCAGTATAAAGCGTTGAGGTCATTGCATAAACCGTAATTTGAAATGTTCAACACAGTTTAATTCTGCTAATTCAGGCGCAATTTCTAAAGCTCGTTGCATAAGCATTTCGTAATTTTCAGCCTCCGTAACTAAACCTAATTCGTCACATTCAGCCGTCCAAATTCCTTCTGATACCGATACATTAACCAGTAATTCTTTTTCTCTTTGTGCCTTAAATGGGAAAGGCAAGGTTTTCTTTAATGCAACTTGTTCAAAAAATAACGTAATGGCTTGCTTTTCGCTCAATCCTAATTCTTGAAAAATCATTTTTGCTTGTTGATGTATTTCACGTTGAGAAATTGCCATTTTTAAACCTCCCCAATTTTTTCAATAAACAAATCCACTTTTTTTGCAAAATCCCCGAATGTAATCAATTCATTTTCAGCATTTTCACCAAACAACAATTTCACCAACGGCTTTTTATCACGATTAAAAACGCTGTCCCACAAGAAAAACATCAATTTATTTTGAATACTCGCTTTTAAAATTTGCTCATCGGTAATAAAAAAATGCCCGATTTGTTTATCTTCAATACCGCGAATGGATTTGTGATTGCTTTTAATAAACGCATTTAATTTGCTGACAAAAATTTCCCAATCTTTGCGATTTTCAAACGCCACGCCATCAACTGAAATCGTATTTGAATCAACATCGATAAATTCCCATTCCCAACGGCGTTTAAACGCGCTGTCCATGTAATAAATTGAACTATCCGACGTATTCATGCTGGCGAGAATCGACAAATTTGGCGGAATTTTGATGGTTCGATTTTCAAAATGACAGTTTAATTTTTTCTGTAACACATCTATTTTGATTTCTTCTTCACCAAACATATATGTGACTGTTTTATCTTTTACCTTTGCGTGTCCTTTCAAATCGCACAATTCAAACAACCGATTAAAAATAATTTCATTCACGCTCACTTCGTAACTCGACCAGCCGTCAGGTTCACGGTCAAGTAATTGAAAAATCGTACCAAAAATCGCCGCTGAATTTCCGCGATTGATTTCGTCAATCACCAGCGCGACGTTTTCACAATCGCTGTCATTATCTTGCGCGGCGATGATGTTTTTATAGGCTTGCGAAAGAGCTTTTAAAAAATGTCCTTCGTAGAATTTATATTGCACATTGCCGCCGACCGTTATCGGCATCAATTTTCCGACAAAATCGCCGTGTGAGTATTCGGGATGAAATACGGTTTTGATGACATTTTCAGGAGTTTTTTCAATGTCGATGTTTAAATCAAAAGGGATAATTTCTTGGTCAATTTTGTAGCTTTTGCCCGTTCCAGGACTGCCGAAAAGGATTTTTTGTTGGTAGTTTTTTTTCATCATGTCTGTTTTGATATTCACACTTTCTATTTTGTTAATGATTTGTGTATCGATTGTTTTTCCATGAATCATTTCTTCTATTAAGGCTCGTTGAAAAGTTTCAGTATCGCCTAATTCACAAGTGACAATGCCTGAATTCCCCTGTTTGTTTTTTCGTCTAAAGCGAGGTTTTGGCATTTCAAACAAAAAAAATAGCGCATCCCAATAATTTTCAAATGTTTTTTCTTCTCCTTTAGCTCCAATTCTGTATCCATTCGGAGATTTTAAATTTGGAAGAAAAAGAGTTTTTGAACCATCATCTTCTACATAAAAGGGAATTTTAACTATGTAATCGTTCATATTTTTTTCCTTTGCAATTTGTTTATCCAATCCCAATACAACCAAATTCGGCAAATGCCGCAACGAATCAGGCAATGACGTTATCGAATTTCCCGACACGTCCAATTTTTCCAACGCTGTGAAATTATCAATCCATTCAGGCAATTTTGTCAGTTCGTTGTAAGCTAAATCCAATTCTGTCAAATGGGTTAAATTTCCTAGCGATTCAGGCAACTCCGTTAATTTACAAAAACTCAAATTCAACGTGGTTTGTGACAAAAGCGTTTCTGTATCGCGTGGCAATTTTTCTGCGCTAATGTTATTTTCATCAGCCCACACAAAAAATTCTGTTGTCCAATTTGCAGATTGTGTCATGTTGCCTAAAAATTTAATCGATTTTCATGTGGTTGCAGTTTAGCAAAAGCCATAAAGATTACAATTTTGACCACATCGCGTAAAATTAAAACGCAACTCCGCTTAACCTTTTGCAGGAACGATGATGAAAAGATTAGTTTTACTCCCGTTACTTCTTATTTCAATGACTTGTTTTGCCGCAGAGCAAGCCGCTGAAGAATGGGAAAACACCACAATTAGCGATGCCACAATCAAGAAAATTCAAGAAGCTAAATACCTTCACAAACAATGTATTGCTAGCGAAATGCAAAAAGAAAGCTATCAAAAGCAAGATAGCAGAGCTGCAACGGAGGCAATTGTGAAACAGTGCGAATCTGTTTTAGGCAAAATTCGTGAGGTGTATTTAGCAGAAAAGGTGCCTGCTGTGATTGCAGATAGGCATTTGAAACAAATTCGGATTCAAACAACGCGCTCGGTGCTGCAAAACATGATTTTCAACGATGCCGCTCGTGCATCGGCTGGCAAATAAATAAGAACAATAAAAACTCACATTTTAGAGAGGATTCACACATGGACATTTCAAATTACACCATTGATTTGACATTAAAACCCACTACGCTCGATGCGTGGCACGTTTGTTTAGCGGGTACTTCTGCGATTTTGGCAGGCGCGTTAATTTTAACGTTGCTTGCGCTTGTTATGTGTTTAGCACGTCGCAAAGACAAAGGCGACCCTGAAGTTAAAATCGTTGAAAAATTAGTACAGGGCGAACCGATTATTAAAACAGTTGAAGTCCCTGTTGAAAAAATTGTCGAAAAAATCATCGAAGTGCCAGTTGAAAGAATCGTAGAAGTGGAGAAAGTTGTCGAAAAAATCGTTCAAGCACCTGCACCTGCGCCTGTTGTGTTAAAGGAAGCAAGCCCTGATGCGGCATTGCAACTTTTATATTTATTACAAAATGATGCGCGTTTCATTGATTTCGTCAAAGAAGATATGAGCGCACACAGTGATGAAGATGTCGGCATGGTAGCGCGAGTAATTCACGAAGGCTGCAACAAAGTTCTAAACGACCATTTCTCTTTTGCGCCGATTGCCAAAGAAAATGAAGGCGACAAAATTACTTTGATTGAAGGTTACGACGCTGCAAAAGTTCGTGTCACAGGCAATATTGTTGGCAATCCGCCATTTACAGGTACGATTATTCACAAAGGCTGGCAAGTCACTGACGTGCGTTTGCCCAGCACCGTTCAAGGCTACAACGCGAACGTTATCGCGCCCGCAGAGGTTGAATTATGAGTTTTTTTGAAAAAATGAAAAAGCAAGCGGCAGAGTCTTCTAAAAAAGACGATTCCAAAAAAAAAGGCGATGAAGCAAAAACAGATGAATCGTTTGAAACAGAAAATTTCGACGGTGAGCCTGAAACAGAAAATTTCGACGGTGAGCCTGAAACAGTTGTTGAAGAATCAAAGTCACAAGAGGATTCACCTGCTGAACCGATGGAATTTGTCACGTCACAAACACAAATTTCTCACAGTGAAATCGATACTTCTGAAGGCAGACATTTTTCTGTCGGTATCGATTTAGGAACGACACATTGCGTTTTGTCATCGGCTGATATTACTGACGGTGACGATGAATTTTCACAGCAAGTTATGGGAATTTCACAACTCACTTCACCGAGTGTGGTCGAAGAAAAATTGCAGTTGCCTTCATTTATTTATCAAGCTAATGATGCGGAATTACCTGAAAATTCCATCGTGCTGCCTTGGAATGCAAAACCTGATTTGATTGTTGGGGAAATTGCCCGCAGTTTAGGTTCAAAAACACCGATTCGTTTAGTGTCGAGCGCAAAAAGTTGGCTTTGTCATGCGGGTGTAGATTGCAAATCCGCAATTTTACCCGCCGATGCGCCTGATGAAGTGGCAAAAGTGTCGCCTTTTGAAGCAACTAAAGCCTATTTGGAACATATCAGTAGCGCGTGGTTGCATTTGCATCCAAACGCGCCCCTTTCTCAGCAAGATTTAGTCATTACCGTTCCCGCGTCATTTGACCCAGCTGCAAGAGAATTAACGGTTGAAGCCGCAAAAGCTGTGGGATTAAGTCATGCCATTTTGCTCGAAGAGCCTCAAGCCGCGCTATACAGCTGGATTGAACAAACACAAGGCGAATGGCGCAAACAAACCAAAGTTGGCGATGTGATTTTAGTTATCGACGTAGGTGGCGGAACCACTGACTTATCGTTAATTGCGGTCACAGAAAAAGACGGCGTGTTAGATTTCACCCGCGTTGCAGTCGGCGAACATATTTTGCTTGGCGGTGACAACATGGATTTAGCGTTGGCTTATACCGTCAAAGCGAAAATCGAAAAAGATGGCAAACGTTTAGAACCTTGGCAAATTCAAGCCTTAACGCATGGCTGTCGTGATGCCAAAGAAAAAATTTTTTCCAGCGATGCGGCGAGCGTGCCATTAGTCGTGCCAAATCGGGGTTCATCGCTGATTGAAGGCACATTGCGTAGCGAACTCACCCGTGACGAAGTACAAAGCGTTTTAATCGAAGGTTTCTTACCCAAAGTTACCATCAGTGACCGCCCTGTTTCTCGTCCTCGCGGCGGTTTGCAAACAAAAGGTTTGCCCTACGCGCAAGACGCGGGAATTACGCGCCACTTAGCGGCATTTTTAGCGAAACAAATTAACGCCGCAGACGAATTAGATGGGATTGATTTACCTGAAGGCGCAACATTCTTGCATCCTACAGCGGTATTATTTAACGGCGGCGTGTTTAAAGCACAAGAATTGTGCGACCGTTTAATCGAAGTTTTAAACGATTGGCTTAGAACTGAAAATGCTCCCGAAGCACGTTTATTAGCGGGTGCAGATTTGGATTTAGCTGTTGCGCGTGGCGCGGCGTATTACGGTTTTGTTCGTAAAGGAAAAGGCGTTCGCATCAAAGGTGGCACAGCGGCGAGTTATTACGTTGGTATTGAAAGCTCAATGCCAGCAGTGCCAGGTATGCCGCCTGAAATTCAAGCTCTTTGCATCGCACCATTTGGCATGGAAGAAGGTACGCAAGTTGAGTTGCCTTACGCGGATTTCGGTTTAGTCGTGGGTGAACAAGTGCGGTTCCGTTTCTTTAGTTCAACCACACGCCGCGAAGATGTTGTCGGTACCCGTTTGGATTATTGGCAAGATGAAGAACTCACAGAATTGAGCGAAATTGAAGTCACGCTAGATGGTGAAGGTCGTCGAAATGGCGAAGTCGTGTCAGTGCATTTGGGTTCAGCCGTGACCGAAGTCGGCACGCTTGAATTGCTTGCCTTTTCAAATAAAGATAACGGCAAGTGGAAAATCGAATTCGAAGTGCGTAATTAAATACGTTTTAAATACTGAAGAATCGTGGGGCGAGTTTAAAACTCGCCCTTTTTTATTTCAAATTTACGCTAACTAAATCTGAATTTTGTTTTGCAAGGAAAAAATAACATGAAAGAAATCGCGTTATCGATTGAAAATTTAACATTTTCTTATGGACAAAAAAAAGCTCTCGATGAGGTGAGTTTTCAAATTTCAGCGGGCGAATGTACGTTGCTACTGGGTGAAAATGGCGCGGGCAAAAGCACGCTATTTTCACTCATCACGCATTTATACGACACCCACGCGGGAAAAATTGAATTGTGTGGTTTTGATATTCAAAAACAGTCACAGCAAGCGTTGGCAAAATTAGGCGTTGTGTTTCAACAAACAACACTCGATATGGATTTGAGTGTTTTACAGAATTTGCATTATCACTGCGCGTTGCACGGCATCTCGAAAAAATTAGCCAATTCGCGTATTCAAGAAGAATTGGAGCGTTTACAAATGTTTGAGCGGCGCGGCGAAAAAGTGCGTCAGTTGAATGGCGGTCACAAACGGCGTGTGGAAATTGCACGGGCATTGCTGCATAAACCGTCGTTACTTTTGCTCGATGAACCGACTGTCGGGCTAGATATTCCGAGTCGTGAAGGCATAGTGAAATATGTACATCAGTTGGTTGCAGAAGAAAAAATTGCCGTACTTTGGGCTAGTCATTTAATGGACGAAGTGTATTTAGAGGATCATTTGATTGTGTTGCATCGTGGACAAATTAAGGCAAATGGACGGGTGCCAGATGTTTTGCAACTCACCAAAACACAAACTATTTCCGCAGCGTTTCACGCGCTTACTTTTTAATAGACACGAAAAAGCCGCTTTTCAGTTTCAGCTAAAAAGCGGCTTTTTTACGTTCAAACACAAAAAAATTACTTAATTTTGGCTTCTTTGTAGATAACGTGTTTACGAACCACTGGATCAAATTTTTTGATTTCCATTTTTTCAGGCATCGTTTTTTTGTTTTTTGTGGTGGTGTAGAAATGACCTGTGCCTTCGGTCGAAATCAATTTAATTTTGTCGCGCATGATTTTATCCCTTTAGAAATTAAACTTTTTGACCCGCTTTACGCAAATCCGCTAACACTGCGTCGATACCATTTTTGTCGATAGTACGCATGGCTTTTGCTGAAATCCGCAAACGCACCCAACGATTTTCACTTTCAACCCAAAAACGGTGGTGTTGCAAATTTGGTAAAAAACGTCTTTTTGTTTTGTTGTTTGCGTGTGAAACATTATTTCCTGTTACGGGGCGTTTGCCTGTAACTTGACATACTCTTGACATGAAATCCTCTTTAACTTTGAGATTATAAAAATGAAAGTCCCGCATTATAATCGATGCACTAACATGATTAAATTGTTTTTTTCAAGAATTAAGAATGTAACACACGGCTTTTGTTTGATATTTTTCGTTATAATTGCGTTTTTAAACTCACCAGATAACAACATCATGTCTATCAAACTCGGCATGGTCATGGATTGCATTGACCACATCAACATTAAAAAAGACACCAGTTTTGCCATGCTTTTAGAAGCACAATCACGCGGCTGGGAATTGCATTACATGGAACTTAGCGATTTATTTTTGCGTAATGGCGAAGCGTTTGCCCGAACTCGCACTATGAAAGTCGAACGTAATTCACAAAAATGGTTTGAATTTATCGAAGAGCAAATCATTCCACTTGCTGAGTTAAACGTCATTTTGATGCGAAAAGACCCGCCGTTTGATAGCGAATTTTTACACGCCACTTACATTTTAGAACGCGCCGAAAGTGCAGGCGTTTATGTGGTCAACAAACCGCAATCATTGCGTGATGCAAACGAAAAATTATTTACCGCGTTATTTGCACATTGTTGCGCGGAAACGCTAGTCACTCGTGAAGCAAAACGAATTCGGGAATTTTTAGCCGAACAACAAGACATTATTTTGAAACCACTTGACGGCATGGGCGGCGCGTCAATTTTCCGTGTCAAACAAGATGACCCTAATTTGAGCGTGATTTTGGAAGTGATGACGCAGCATAATCAACGCTACATCATGGCGCAGCGTTATTTGCCTGAAATCAAAGACGGCGACAAACGCATTTTAGTGGTCAATGGTGAGGCAGTGCCTTATGCGTTGGCGCGAATTCCACAACAAGGCGAAACGCGCGGAAACTTAGCCGCAGGCGGCAGTGGAGAAGGTCGTCCTTTAACCGAGCGAGACAAATGGATTGTTAGCCAAGTTGCGCCAACTTTGAAAGCAAAAGGGTTAATTTTCGTGGGGCTTGATGTGATTGGCGACACGCTCACCGAAATCAATGTCACCAGTCCTACTTGCGTACAAGAATTAGACGCGCAATTCGGTTTGAACATTGCGGGGATTTTGATGGATCACATTGCACAAGTTGTGGCATAAATGATTTGGGCGTTAGCAATCGCCATCGCTTTGCATTTAGTGATTTGGCTAAATTTTCTTGAGCAACCCAAATCTGAAGAAACGCCGACAAAACTTATTGAAGTGTCGATTATTACTCAAGCGGCACCGATTAAAGCTAAACAAAATGATCACGTTGTCGAACAAGCACAGCCTCAAATTTTGCCTGTTCAACCTGTAAAACCCGTCGAAAAAAAGCCAGTAAAACCTGTTGAAACCAAAAAAGAATCGCCAAAACCCAAAATTGTGACGATTGAAAAATCAGACGTTACTGTCAAAAAAGAAGTTAAACCCATCAAATCTGCGAAAGTTGAACCGCCTAAAAAATTCGAAGAACCTGTCAAAGAAAAACCGCGTTTGTCACTGGAAGCGTTGCAACAACAAATTTCACAAGTTGGCTCAGAAGTTCGTCAGCAACAAGTCACTGAACGCGATAAATATATCAGCCAATTTAGTTCAAAAGTGAAGCGCGTCGGGCAAGGAATTTATGAACGTGGCACGTTACCAGCGGGAAGTTTAACTACTATGATTGAAATTAACGCCGATGGCAGTGTTAAAAATTTCAAAATCACCCGTTCATCAGGCAATAAAAAATTAGATGAGGCGGTTGAAAATATGGTGTATTCAGGTGCGCCATATTCTGCATTACCCTTTCAATTACAAAATGAAGCTCCGACTTTGACGTTTAGCCGAACATGGGAATTTTTTGGCGACTAATTATTTTCAAATGGGTCACCAAACCGAGCCGCATTGTGTTTTACAACTTGTAGGGGCAGACCTATGTGTCTGCCCTCCAATGCACGAAACGCTGATGATGAAACGATTATAATCGCGGTTGCGTGAATTGCAGGGCGCACACACAGGTGCGCCCCTACAAAATCCATTTTTAAATTCAACGAGGACTAAAACCATGAACAAAAAACGACTCACAACCGCCATCACCTTGTTGTACGGTACGCTCATGCAAACTAAGGAGTGGATAGCATGAAACAAGTCGCTTCATTACAGTACGGCGTGATTTTCAAAAAAGCTTTTTGTGATGTTGAAATTTTCAAAGGGTTTGTTAAGGCTGTTTTAGACATCGATTTAGAAATAGACATCGTTGAAACTGAAAAAGCCTTTGAACCAGTAATTGGCAAAGTGGATTCTCGTTTTGACTTGTACGCGCAAGACGAGAAAAATCGCATTATTGTTGATATTCAACACAAACGAAATTCTGACCATTACGACCGTTTTCTGCACTATCACTGCGCGGCAATGCTTGAACAAGTCGCAAAGGCGACAAACTATCGTCCGCCCTTAAAAGTGTTCACGATTGTCGTTTTAACATCTGGTGATAAGCATCAAAAAGATGTTTTAACGATTGATTTTGACCCAAAAGATTTAAATGGCAACGGTATCAACGAAATTCCACACAAAATTATTTATCTTTGCTCGAAATATGCGAATGAAAATACGCCCGCCGCTTATAAAGAATGGATGGACGCAATTCAAGACACGTTAGATGGGCAAGTTGAGGAGTCGAATTATCACGATTCTTTAATTCAAAAAATCTTTGACGCAATTGGAAATGACCACATTTCGCCCACCGAACGCGCTCGAATGTTTGATGAATTTAACGACGAAGAGCAAAAACAAACGCTTTTCAGTAAAGGCATTGAAAAAGGCAAGCTCGAAGAAAAGCGAGTTATCGCAAAAGGAATGCTCTTCGAAGGTTTAACCATCGAAGTTATTGCAAAACTCACAGGCTTAACCCACGCTGAAATCGAAAATTTACACAATAACGAGGGCTAAAACCATGAACAAAAAACCACTCACAACCACCATCGCCTTGTTGCTGCATGAAAATAGAATTTGACCAAAACAAACGCGATAAAACTTTAGCAGAGTGAGGTTTAGATTTTGCTGATGCTGCAGAAGTTTTTACGGGGCATCAGTTCACAGCACCCGACAATCGAAAAGATTACAATGAACCTCGTTTTATTACGTTTGGTAAATTGCAGGCACGAATGGTTGTCATCGTTTGGACACCACGCGGCGAAAATCGTCGCATTATTTCAATGAGAAAAGCTAATGAACGCGAACAAGAACTTTATGGACACCGATTGGATTGATGAAGATGACGCACCAGAATTAACAGATGCGTTTTTTGAACAAGCTGACGAATATAACAATGACGTTTTGATTAAACGCGGATTTTCATCGAGAGAAACCGTAAATTTAGATTCCGATATTATCGCTATCTTCAAAGCCACAGGCGAAAATTGGCAAGCCAAAATGAATGACGTTTTACGCGAATGGGTCAATTCACATCCAAATTTAATTACACAATAAGAGCTAAAAATGAACACCACACAATTCACATTTTGGAAAGATGAAGCATTTTTTATCGGTTTTTTGAATAATTATCCCGACTACAAAACGCAAGCATTCAGCAAGCAAAAACTTATTGAAAATTTAAAAGAGTTACTTATCGATTTGGAATCCGATAGCGTGCCATACATTCGCCATTCTTAAACATCACGAGGAATATGCTATGAAAAACCTAAAATATCTCATTTACCGCGAAGGCGATTATTACGTTTCACAATGTTTAAATGTTGAAGTAGCTAGTTTTGGTTCAACGATTGACGAAGCACTGGCAAATTTAAAAGAAGCAACCGAACTTTATTTTGAAGACGAGAAAGCTACGCAAAACTTTCACGAAGTCAGTGAATTTATGCTGGGTGAATTTTCGTATGCCTAAATTACCATCGTCACGCGAAATTATTGCCGTATTGCTCGCACATGGTTTTGTGAAAAATAGTCAAAAAGGTAGTCATCAAAAGTTTTGCAAAGGCGAAAAAACAGTTATCGTTCCTGCACCGAAAAAAGAAATTCCAATCGGCACACTACAATCCATCATTAAACAAGCAGGTTTAACCCGCGACGATTTTTACTAAACGAGGAATAAAAACATGAAAAATCAAAATCAAAAGCAAATCCCCCTCTGCTCTTCGAGCCTCACCCTTCAAAAAGGGGGAAAACCATTAAAAGCGTGCTTTTTAGTTTTTCGCCCCCTTTTTGAAGGGGGTAGCCCGATAGGGCTGGGGGATTTGCTTTAAAGCCTGCGTAACATTAGTTTATTTTTTTACCTTAACGAGGAAACACAAATGAAAAATCAAAAGCAAATCCCCCTCTGCGCTTCGCGCCTCCCCCTTCAAAAAGGGGGAAAACATGGGGTAGTTCTTCTTGCCCTATTGCTCGGCATGGGAATTCAACCACACGCCCACGCCGACACAACTGACGGGCTGGTGGCGCATTGGTCGTTTGATGATTGCACCGCAAAAGACAACAGCGGCAATGG
>Ga0172375_10002135_pt1 | contig 31210 bp, 25 predicted proteins | sample LakKiv1m_FD_114537 | JGI IMG/M metagenome (GOLD analysis project Ga0172375, IMG submission 114537) | Freshwater microbial communities from Kabuno Bay, South-Kivu, Congo - kab_092012_11.1m | ecosystem: Environmental > Aquatic > Freshwater > Lake | place: Democratic Republic of the Congo... | reverse complement strand
GAAACATAACTGCAACCTCGAGCATAAGTAAGCTAAGTACCTATGTTCTTAAAAGCAGTTATGTTTCCCTCTTTATCCTGGATATTTTTTCATTTTACCTAAAAAGTGCGAAAGTCCACATTCAATGCTCGAACGTTTCGGTATTTGGCCTATTGTAATCGGGTCCTCGCTATCAACCAGCAATATCGGTAAGGCACCATCGCTAGCTGTAGTGAAGGCATTTTTGAATGAGTCAAAAGTATGCTCCCGACCACCACTCGCCATAATAATAGGCATACGGTTGGTGAATCCTGCATTTTCAAAAAGTTTACGAAATCCTTCACGAAATCGCCGTTTAAGATCATTCTTACGGTTCCCGCCACCTTCGATATATAACTTGACTCTCACCAGCAGTTACTTCCGATCTCACCGCGTGCCCACAATTCACCCAGACGGTATTTCTCCAACCAGATTTTCCAGCCTTTCAGGCTGATCATCGCTTCATCACATCACGCGCGTGCGAGACGTTCCGGCCTGGCCGGCCTTCCGGTGCGCTGCGATTCGTATACCGCGTCCATCAACTGGCTTTGGATGATGCCGTTGCGCGGGCTGGTGCGCGGCTCGGCGCGGCCTTGGATGGCGTCGATGAAGTTGTGCAGCGGCGAAGGCGCGCCCATGTCGGGGGTAATGGGCGGGTATTTCAGCAGGCCGGCGCCCTCATACACCTTGATCCAGCCCGCGCCCCAGCCGTCGATTTCCACCCGGCCTTCATCGAAGATGAAGGCCATGAAGCTGCCGCCGCCGGGGCAATTGCCGCTCACCGTGATGTTGGCCAGCACGCCGCTGGAGAAGCGGATGGAGGTGACGGAGTTGATGTCCACCTTCGCGCCGTGATTATCCACGAAGGCGAACACCTCTTCGACGTCCGACTCCACGCTCCAGCACAAGCTGTTGTAGAGATGCGCGCCGGAATCGTAGGCCTGCCCGCCGCCGGAGAGCTCGGGTTCCTGCCGCCACATGCCGGTGGTGAAGCGCAGCCAGTCCTGCGAGAGGAAGCCGGTCACCATCTCCAGCTTGCCCAGCGCGCTCTCGCGGATGAGCTTGCGTAAATAGAAGAACTCTGCCGAGCAGGGGGTGTTGTAGCCGATCACTAAAACCTTGCCGGTCTCCCGCACCTTGTCCGCCAGCGCGTAGGCATGCTCCAGCGAGGTGACCATCGGCTTTTCCATGTAGACGTGGCACCCCGCCTCCAGCGCTTGCGCGCCCTGCGCGTAGTGCTGGGTGTGCGGCGTGCTGATTACCACGGCATCAGGTTTTTGTTCGGCATACATGGCGGCGGCATCGGTGTAAAACTTCGGCGGCGTGACTCCCGGCAGGTTGCGGTCCGCGAATTTCCTGATAATCTCATCGGATACATCGCACAAGCCGACGATTTCGGCCTCCGGGTGCTTTGCCAGCCGCTGGGCATGACCGCCCATCATCCCGCCGCAACCGAGCAGGACAAAACGCAGCTTTTCGGTTTGGGTAGACAAGGACTTCTCCTCTCATCATCAGAGCAAAGATAAGGCATTTTTTCTGCCCCGATGCACGATCTCCTGCCGAGAAATAAAATACGGGGAGCGCCGGCAGCAAATGCCGGCGCTCCCCGTTTCGTCTGTTTGGGTAACAGTTACTGTGAGAACGCTTCCATCTCTCTGGAATAGGTAAATTCGAGGGGCGTCTCGCTGATGGCATTGCGCACCATCAACGTGAATGGCTGCCCGGGCTGATCGCCCCCGTCCCTCGGAGCAAGGTCGATCGTCGATAAACTGATCTCGCGCAGAATATCCGCCACGGGGTCGCCGGCGTCGCAGCACGCGAGCAAGATAGTCTGGTAAATCTGGCAGAAATCCTGCAGCGATTGCGCCAGCCGGCGGGGATCGGCCGATCTGACGTCGAGCGCGCCGAGTAGGGAACTCAGCCAGGCCGCGAAGTCGTCCAGGCAAATCACCACGAGCTGATCTTCCTTCTCGCGCACGCCATCAATGTCGGCAATCAGCCGCTCGATGGAGATCGGCGGCGGCGGCAGCACCTGGTACATATCGATGTAGTTCATGAAGCGCATGCGCAATCGAAACGAAGAAAAGCCGCTGCTGCGGGTAAGGGTTTTTCGTGGATCGACGATGATCTGCGACATGGGAATCTTCAACCCGTAAGCCGACATGCGCTGCATGGCGGTGAGCGGCGGATATACATAGCCGTAATAAAGGCAGACGTCGTCGTTATACTGCAGGCACTGCATGGCAAGATGCAGCGGGAATTTTTCGGGCCCGATCAGGCCGTAAATGCCCGGACGCATCTGGCCGACCGCCTCATCCAGCGATTTCAAGCCGAATCGGAAAAGCGTGGACATGGGGCGGTAGATCTCTTCCAGAATCTGTAGGTATTTAATCATCGGTGTTCCTTTGCCGGCGGGCGTCTTTTCGCTTCCCTCCGCCGTGCCAGTTTGATATACCCGGCGCTGTTATATACGGGGGACGCCCATAATTTCCTTCTTTCGAACCGTTATAAAATAATGCAAATATCTCGTTTCAAGATTAAATTATCGCCGCTTCCCTTCTGGGAAAGGATTGACCGGTCACACTGTCCGGTCTTGCTTCGGATAACGGATACACCCGTATCCTTCCCAACGGAGCCGCCGGTAAAACGTTTACTTTCCACACAGACCCCGCTTAATCTTAACCCCTGAAATTGTCGAGAATTACTCGGTGTATTGAAGGCGAAGTTCCGTTTAAATACAATGTCGTCCAAAATACTTGTTTGCATTCTTGTTCACCCTGCCTGATGCTGTCTAAATCGCGAGTTCCAGAGGTAGAGCATAGCTACCAGTTGCATACGGCAGGTAAAGCCTTTGGCATCCTGCTCACCTTTTTCCTCGCGGACAATGTGCTTGAAAGTCGGCATTGGGATCTGTTGCAGGAGTTGGGCGAACATGCTCGAAGTAGAAGACATAGGGCGGCTGCGCCGCATCCAAAGATAAAAACTGCGCCTGTAGGCGAGAAATTCAGTATTAGTAATATAGGGCTGCTGCGCCGTAACCAAAGACAAAATCAGCGCCTGTTGGCGAGTTAGTAATATAGGGAAGTGTCCTTTCCGAAAGATGGAGTTGTCTATCGATCTGTTCGGCATATCAGCTCACTTCCCTACTTGTTTCGCAATATGCTGAAATCACCCCTCATCAAGGGGAGCACGCTTAACTTGAGCGTAAATCAAACAAGTATTTTGGACGGGATTGGAGTGGGGTATATTGTACTCATTGGAGGATGAAGTATGCCGTCACGGCAGGTTGAGGTAATTAACGATGTCGGGCTGCATGCCACCCCGCTGGCGCAATTTGTCACCACAGCGCGCTCCTTTGCGGAGACTACCATCCGCGTCCGTCAAGGCGAGCGCGAGGCGGATGGAAAAAGCCTGATCGGCCTACTCACTCTGGAGGCGCTGAAAGGCACCACCATCGAAATCACCACCGAGGGACCGCGAGCCGGAGAAGCGCTGGACACCCTGGTCGTAATGCTCGCCGGCGGCTTCAAAAAAACACATCCCTAACAAATAATTAATCCTCTTCCCGCCGTTTTTTGCGGCGACACGGTATAATATCCGGGGGTTGCCCGGAAAGCGGGCGTTCCCGGAACGTGTAACGTTCACCGTATATGGGTAGTGTATAAACGAGGAAAAGCATTGAATGAAGCACAGATTCGCGCGCTGCTGGCCGAGGTGCGAGCCGGCGTGCGCGACGATGACGAATTCATACAGGCCATCAAATTATTACCTTTCGAGGACCTGGGGTTCGCCAAGCTGGATCATCATCGCCATTTGCGCACCGGCTTTCCTGAAGTGATTTTCGCGCAGGGAAAGACCAGCGAGCAGGTAGCGGAGATATTCACGCGCCTTAGCGCCCGCCATCCCGTGGTGCTGGCGACGCGCGCGACGCCGGAGCAGGCTGAGGCGGTGCGCGCCGCCGTGCCGGAGAGCGAATTTCACGCCCTGGCGCGGCTCATCACCTGGCGGCGCCCCGATCATCAGGCCCGGCGCGTGCCGGAGGCGTTGATCGCCGTCGTGGCTGCCGGCACCGCCGACCTGCCGGTAGCGGAGGAGGCGGCCATCACCGCGGAAACCATCGGCTGGCCGGTAGACCGCATCTACGATGTCGGGGTGGCGGGACTGCACCGCCTGCTCGCCAACAGCGAACGGGTAATGCGCGCCTCAGTGGTGGTGGTGGTGGCCGGCATGGAAGGCGCGCTCGCCAGTGTGGTCGGCGGCCTGGTGAAGGCGCCGGTCATCGCCGTGCCCACCAGCGTCGGCTACGGCGCCAGTTTCGGCGGGCTGTCGGCGCTGCTCTCTATGCTGAATAGCTGCGCCGGCGGCGTGGTGGTGGTCAATATCGATAACGGTTATGGCGCGGGGTATTACGCCGCCCTGCTGGCCGAGATGGCGTGCGCGCCGTCGCCGATTTCCCACGAAATTGCCGCGGAGACGACGGCGGGCCGATAAAGATGACAGCCGGCGACGGCGCCGGCAACGCGAAGGAGAATGCCTCGCGATGGGTGTTAATACAAGAAAAGGCACAGGCGGCACAGGTCCGGTCAGGGGGCGGGTCCCGGCGTGGGCGGAGCCATATGTGCGCGTTGCGGACTGGATTTATCCCTGGTGCCTGTGGATCGGCGGCATCTCGCTCTTCGCGCTGCTGACTACGCTGCTTTTCAACAAAACCGATTGGAGATGGATCGGTCCCCTCCTGGGCGCATTCGCCTTTTTTACCGCCATCGGCTTCGCGTCCATGCTCCTCGCCTGCTACAACACGCTGATCCCCGGCTGGATCGGCATTGTCGTCGGCGCCGCGCTGCTTTTCGGGGGGCGGATTGCCGTGACCTTCATCGCCGCGCAGGGACATGTTGACGGCAAGGATCAATTCCTTACCCAGCTCTACGGTTATGTGCCGAACATGGGTATACTCGTGCTGGCTATCTCCATCGTGCGGCTGATGATCGGTTTCGCGCTCGCCTTCATTTACGAGCAAACGCGCAGCGGCTCGAAGAAATACAAGTATTCCACCAGCACGGCTACCGAAAAGCCGGGCGTGTTCCCCAAGTGCTGGCAAATGTCCCGCTGCCGGCCCGGCGTGCGTGAGAGCTGTCCCAATTTCACCGACCGCATTACCTGCTGGCGCCGGCGCAGCGGCTGCTTCTGCGACCGGAACCTGGCCAATTATCTGGTAAGCACGTCGGATCGCAAGGAAGTCGTCGATATCGACAATGTCACGCGGGCCGCCATCAATATGGACCGGGAATCAGGCCAGAGGGCGATCCAGAGTTACATGTCGGGCGTCGCCAGGCGGCCCTGGCTGCAGCAGCGCCGCCTGTGTCACGAATGCCCGCTCTTCCTCGAGCACCAGGAATATAAATACCGCAACTGGCACTGGATCAGCTTCCCCATCACGGGAGGCGTCGTCGCGCTCATCTATTACCTCGGATTCCACGAAGTATATAACTGGATCGCGGATAAGCTCGACCTTTTCATGGACAAGCTTGTGCAGATGGGCAAACTGCCGGCCAACTTCGATCCAAGCGCCAGCAACCTGAAAGACAGCCCCTTCGAATACGTATTGCTCTTCATGGTCGCGCTTATTATCGCCAGCTACATCGTCGCGCTGATCGACAAAATGTTCCTCGACTGGAAGATGTAATAGCTAGTGACGAGTGGCGAGTGGTCACTAGCCACTCGCCACTAATTCGTCCCCACTCCCAGTTCGCGCTGCAGGTCGTAGGTTTTCCGCCGGGAAATATTTACCCCGTTCACGTCCCATATCTCGCGGGCATATTCCGCGATGGTGCGGTCGCTGGAGAATTTGCCGCAGCGCGCCACGTTCGCGATCGACATCCTCGTCCAGCATGCCGGGTCGAGGAAGGTTTCCGACACCCAATCCTGCACTGCCACGTATTGAGCGAAATCGGCCATCAGGAAGAATTCGTCCCGGCTGACCAGCGCGTTATACAGCGGCCTGAACAGCCCCGGCTCGCTCGGCGAGAAGAAATCGCATGCCAGCAATTGCAACACTCGTTGCAGCAACGGCGATTCAGCGATGAATTTGCCCGGATCGTATCCCTGCCGGCGCATCGCCATCACCTCGTCGGCGGTATGCCCAAAGATGAAAATATTCTCCGGCCCCACCTCCTGCATGATCTCGATGTTGGCGCCGTCCAGCGTGCCGATGGTCAGCGCGCCGTTGAGGGCGAACTTCATGTTGCCCGTGCCCGACGCCTCGCGCCCGGCGGTGGAGATCTGCTCAGACAGGTCGGCGGCGGGAATCAGCTTTTCCGCCAGCGACACGCGGTAATTCGGCAGGAAGCTCACCCGCAGCAGATCCCGCGCCGCCGGATCGTGGTTGATCATGTCGGCGATGCGGTTGATGAAGTGGATGATCAGCTTGGCCGTGTGATAGCCGGGCGCCGCCTTGCCGCCCACCAGGAAGGCGCGCGGCACCCATGGCCTGTGCGGATCGTCCTTCACCCGCAGGTAACTTGCAATCATATAAAGCCCGAACAGCAACTGCCGCTTGTATTCATGGATGCGCTTTACCTGCACGTCGAAGAGGGCATCGGGTCGCAATATGAGCCCCTGCGTCGCCTCGACCTCGCGCAGAATTGGCGTCTTGTTCGCCAGCTTCACCGCGCGCCATTGCTGTTGGAAGGCGGGATCGCCGGCGAAAGGCTCCAGCTCGCGCAGCAGCTCCAGGTCCTTCACCCAGCCATCGCCGATGGCCTCGCTGATGAGGCCGGCAAGTCCGGGATTGGCCTTGCGCAGCCAGCGCCGCGGGGTAATGCCGTTCGTCTTATTGGTGAATTTCTCCGGCCATAAGGCGTAAAAATCCGGAAACAGCACCTCCTTCAGCAGGCGGGTATGCAGCTCAGCCACCCCGTTCACCTTGTGGCAGCTCACCACCGCCAGGTGGGCCATGCGCACTCGCTTTACCCCATCCTCTGCGATGATGGACATGCGCCGCAGCCGGTCGATGTCGCCTGGATAACGCAGCGCGACGGTCTTCAGGAAGTGGTGGTTGATCAGGTAGATTATCTCCAGATGGCGCGGCAGCATGCGCTCCATCATCGCTACCGGCCACTCTTCCAGCGCCTCGGGCAGGATAGTGTGATTGGTATAAGCGAAGGCGCGCGCGCAGATATCCCACGCCGCTTCCCACGCCAGGCCTTCCTCGTCGAGGAGGATGCGCAACATTTCGGGGATGGCCAGCGCCGGGTGGGTGTCGTTGAGCTGGATGGCGGCGGTCTCCGGGAACTTCCGCCAGTTATTGTTGTGCCTCTTGTATCGCGCCGCGATGTCCTGGATCGATGCCGATACCAGGAAATATTCCTGTTGCAGCCGCAATTCGCGGCCCACGCCGCTGTTCTCGTTGGGGTAGAGCACGCGGGTGATGTTCTGCGCTCGCGTGTCCAGCACGCAGGCGGACAGGTGGTCGCCGCTGTCGAAGCAGGCGAAGTCGAATCCCTTTGTCGCGCGCGCGGACCACAGCCGCAGCGTGTTCGTCGTCTCGGTGTCGTATCCCGGCACCGGCGTGTCGAACGGGCTGGCAAAAACATCTTCGGTGTCCACCCATTCGGTGCGCACCTTCCCGTCCGAGCCGGCGCGGCGCTCCGTGCGCCCGCCGAAACGCACTCGGTGCGTCAATTCAGGCCGGGCCACCTCCCACGGATTCGGCCTTGCCAGCCAATGGTCGGGCGCCTCCACTTGCCGGCCTTGTTCGATCTTCTGCTCGAAGAGACCGTATTCATAACGCAACCCGTAGCCATGAGCGGGGATGCCCAGGGTGGCCAGCGAATCCATGAAGCACGCCGCCAGCCGGCCCAGCCCGCCGTTGCCCAGCCCGGGGTCGGCCTCCTCTTCCAACAGGTCGGCCAGCTCGACGCCCAGCTCAGTAAGCGCCGCCTTCGCGGTATCATACAGTCCCAGGTTGAGCAGCGTGTTCTCCAGCGTGCGTCCCAACAGGAACTCCATCGAGAGGTAATAGACGCGCTTTGGATTCTCGCGGTGGTACAACTCCTGCGTGGTAACCCAGCGCTCGACAACGTGATCGATCACCGAGTAGGCTACGCAGAGGAAACGGTCGTAACTGGTGGCGTGGCGGGGGTCTTTGGCGAGTCGCTCCTTCAGCTTGTTGACGATGAGCCGCTTGAAGGCCTTCACGTCCTGAACATCGAAGGGCTCCCGTTGCGAGCCCCACAAATCAGCAGAACTCATTTGCATCGATGATTGCCTCAACTGGTCTGCGGTGCGGGGGTCGGCGCAGGCGATTCGGTTGTAAAAATATTATCGCCGAATCGTCCCGCCGTTAAACGAAAATCAGTTTGTCCCCGGATAATGACTAAAAATACCTTACCGTCTCACATTGTAACGAAGAACCCGCCGCTTGTCATCCCCGAAGTGGCGAGTAGTGAGTGTCATTTCTTCAAAAGCTTAATTGTATCAGCAACTAAAAACTCAAAAATCGCTTATCCTCGTCTCGCCTTTGCCCGCTCCCTGATCCGCGCGATCTGCTCATCGGTCACGGCCTTCTCAAAGCTGCGAAAGCCGGCCATCTCGAAGCCGTGCTTCTCCGCCAGCGCGGCGATCTCGCGCACGCGGCTCAAGTCGTGGTCCTTGCCCAGGCTGAAGGATTCGTAGCGGCCTTCCAGCGCCAGAATCATCGTCTCCGCCATACAGGCATAGGCCATGCCGGGCGGGAAGCCGAAGTTGAAGTTGAATTCCACCTGGCCGGGCACCTTCACCACTCCGCCCTCGATAACCAGCACGTCATCGCGCTCCCGCGCTACTCGCGTGGAGACGTCGCGCGGGCGGGCTACGTCGCACACTACGGCGCCGGGCTTGAGGTGATCCGGGTGGATCACCGCGTCCACCGCCGAGGTGACGGTGACGATGATATCCGCGTTCGGCAGCTCGGCGTCGAGATCGGTGGCGATGCGGGCGTTGGCGCCGGAATTCAGCTCGGCGGCCACCTCGCGCAGGCGCTCGGCGTTGCGCCCGAGCAGCACCATCTCGCCCACCCCGCCGTCCTCCGCCAGCAGGTGCGCGCACACGCGGCCTATCGAGCCGGTGGCGCCGACGATGGCCACGCGGGCGTCGCACGGGTCCACCCCCATCAGCGCCGCGCCGCGCCGCGCTCCCTCGATGGCAGTCCAGCAGGTGAAGCTGTTGCCGGTAGTGATGGCGACATCGACGCCTTTATCCACCGTGACGCCGCCGTCGCCGGCGATTGAGGTGTAGGCGCCCAGACCGACGATCTTCGCCCCTCGCGCGCGCGCCACGTTGGCGGCCTTGATAATTTTATCGTAGACGAAATCGACGTCCAGCTCGAGGAATTGGCGCGGGGTAAGCGGGCAGCCGACGAACCACCCCTCCGCCTCCGCCCCGGTTTTCGAGCGGATGCCGGTGATGTGGGAGATCACTTTAGGCGGGACATAAGCGATGGCGCGCTCTACCCAGGGTTCCGGCAGGTAGCGGGCGATCGGATATTTGCGCGCGACGTCTTTGCGGACGGATATCGGGTGGATGAGAAAGGCGAAACGTTCCATAAATCCCCTCGAGCAGAACCGCGTTCCGCCCTGGGGAATATAGCACCTTTTTATAGCTGGTGGCTAGTGGCGAGTTGCCTTCGCTTCTAGCCAGTGAAATATTTATCAAACCGGGAACAATTTGATCCCTTTTACCGTCGAAGCAGTATCTGGTAGAAAGGAGATGGAAAATGAGGAACAGTATCTTTCTATTCGGTCTGCTGGCTTACTGGCTGGCTGGTGTGGCGCCGGCGCGGGCGGATCGCGCAATTTTTCCGGAGAAGGAACTGATCGGTCGCGCGGATATAATAGCGGTGGCTACCGTGCAGACGGCTGGAGCAATTTCCATCAGTGGGAGGCAACCGCAAGTCATGCTGGGATTGCGCCTTGACGACACGCTGAAAGGCGATGCCAAAATCAAGCAGGTTTCCGCGCGATGCGGGTTGGTCTCGGTGAAAGGCGAAGAGGCGTTCACCGCAGGACAGCAACGGCTCTTCTTCTTGCAGCGAGGCCAGGATGCCTATACAGTGCTGAATGCGCTGGACAGTGTATTGCCGGCAACCGAAGCGGGCAGGATCAAAGAACTGATAGCGCTCAATCCACTGGTGGTGACGATGGCAGTGGAGGCGCCGGTGCTCGTACTCGAACAGTTGCAGCAGATCCCGGTGAAGGTGACCAATCGCGGCAAAGAACGGATCGAAGTTTACGGTTACATGGAAGGTTTTTATGAGAAAGCCGCTGCCGGCACGTTGCTGGCTTTCGACCAGGAAGTGATACAGCAAAGCCTGCGCATTCGGCTGACCCTGGAGCCGGGAGAAGAGAAAATACTACAACTCATCTGCCGCGCGAAACAGTATCCGCCGGCGACTGATGAGAATATGGAAATTCCCGCCCTGCTGCGGGCAGTGGTGCGCCTGAGCGATTACCACAATGGGTTTCACATGGCTACTGCCTGGATACCCGGTATTGTGAAAACGCCGGGTGAATGAAAATAAAATGTCATTTGATGCGATGCCACACCGGCAGGCCGCCGTGATTGGGGTCGAATTTGGGGTCCAGCGAGTAGATGCGGTCCCCGCGCTCGTTCTCCCACAGATAGCGGTAGTTGCCGGCGATTGCCGCCTGGCTCGTGGCCGGCGGAGCGGGGGTGGGCAGCACGGCGGCTTGCGCTTCCGATTTCGAAAAAGCGGCGGTCGCCCGCTGCAGGCTGCGGCAGGAATCGGCGATCGCGTTGTAGAGATTCGCCACCTTGAGCCCGGTATTCCGGCACCAGCCGCCGAACGACTGGATGCGTCGGAGAGTGTCGGCGAAGATTGCGCCGGCATCGCCGGCGCGGCGCCGGACGGCTTCGCCGGTTGCCCGGATATCGGGCATGGTTATACTAGCCGCCGCGCTGTCTCCGCCGGTTTCCCGCGGAACCGTGGCAGCGGGGCGGCACTGGCCGGCATTGAAACGGAAATAGCGAAGGCTGTTGCGGACAGCGGTTGGACTTTCCACGATGGTGGGAGACGATAGGGTGGCGGAGGCGAGATGAGTCGTCCGGCTCGCTTGCGCGAAAACCGGAGATATCAACAACGCGATAGTTGCCAGGATAGCCGCCTCAACCAGGCGCTTGTTCATCCTTGACCCTCCCAGCGGACCAACCGCCGTATTGCCAGTGCATGGCAATAAGTCGATTTATTATTCCATATGACATGGTAATCTGTTGTTATATCGTCCGAAAATAATCCGCCATTTTCGCGCGGTTTACCACCGGACCGTCGTCGAAACCGCCGCGGAAGGCGAGATATTCCTCTACGGTACCGGCCCGCGCCCAGGCGTGGTATTCCTCGGCGGCGATGGCGGCTTCGGCGTAGCAGGCGAATTCGAGGTAGCCGTCCTCGCGCGACAGATCGAGCGGCGCCAGATCGGTGGTGTTGAAAGCGCGCACGTGCAACACTGTCTCCATCGACGGCGCAAAGCGGAATATCTTGGTGATATGCGGGAAGGCGGTGATGAAGCCCACCCCTTCGATATCATCGACAAGCAGGCGCGACTCGAAATCCTCGAATGTCAGCGGACAATATTCCCACTCATACTTCGCCGGCTCGTCGCGGCCTACGATACTGAGGTAATACACCTTGAAGGCGGACTTGCCGTCCTCCATGCGCAGCAGGTTCCGCCACACGGTGCGCGAGTGATAAGAACGACAGGATTTTATCTGCATGCTTGCCTCCCGGTATCCGTTGCCGATCCTTACGGCAGGTCCGGCTACACAGTAGCGCAGATCGGGTAAAGTGGCAATCGGCCGCCATATAGCAAAGCCCCCACTCGCCGCCGGCGGATAAATCTGTAATAATGTGATCGTTATACATGAGAGTTGGGAGGAGGTAAGTTGATGGCGCGCATCTCGATATTTTACCTGCTGGTTTTTGCCTTGCTGCCGGTCTGGAGCGCCGCGCGAAAGACGGACAGGTTGCCCACCATCAACTGCATTAAAATCGACCGGGATCTCGTTCTCTCCGGTAAATTGGACGATCCGTTATGGGCGCGGACAGAGACGGCGCCGCTGGTAAGCGCTAACGACGGCAAGCCCATGCGCTCCGCCGCCACCGCGCGCATGCTCTATAACGACAGGTATGTCTACGTGGGCTTCACCTGTGAAGATGATTACATCTGGGGCACGATGATGAAGCGCGACGACCCGATCTATAATGAAGAGGTTGTCGAGGTGTTCCTCTCGCCCACCGGTTTCGTCCGCAACTATTACGAAGTCGAAGTCAGCCCGCTCAACACCGTCGCCGACACCTTCGTCCTCAACGGCAAACCGCGCGACAGCTTGAGCTGGGCTAATTTCCACACCTACTTCGAGCACGACATCGACGGCCTGCTCACCATGACCCACGTCGAAGGCGAGTTGAACAAACCGGGCGCCGGGAAAAGCTGGAGCGTAGAGATGGCCATCCCCATCTCCGGCCTCATCGGTCCGGAGATGATAGCGCCGAAACCCGGCACGAAATGGCGGCTGAACTTCTTCCGCGTGGATATTCCGGAGAAGGATAAATACGAGTTCTACGCCTGGTCGCCGATCATGCAGCCGAATGATCTGCACAGGCCGTGGCGATTCGGGTATGTAGTATTTACCGAGCCGAAGGCACGGATAGTTCGGCACGGAAGCACAAAGTAACCAATCATATGGCAAACCCCAGCTCGTAGTAGCGCCGTGCAGGCGCTACTACGAGTTGGGGCTTGCCTTTATTTTACAGGTTCCCCTTGCGCGATCATGGTTACTTGCGCCCGCGGGGTATAACCCTCTGGTTTCTCGCATGTGAAGGTGATCACGTTCTCCCCCGAGCAGAGTTGCGGAAGAGTGCCTTCCAGACAATCGGTGTCGATTACCGCACCGTCCGGACCGTAAACCGAGAAGGCTCCGTTGCCTTCCAGCTCAAGGTATTGCCCGGTTTCCAGTGTCACGGGCAATGTCACCGTCTCGCCGTTAATCGACAGAGTGGGGTGAGTGATAACGCCTTTTTTCAGCGGCAGCGCCTTGATCGAGCCGATGTGGACCGAGACTTCCTTCCCCAAAGGTATGTTATTCAGATACAGCGCGATACATTCCACCTGGTCGTAATGCACCCGTTCACGGTAGACATGGTAGCCGCCCATATACCAGTGCAGCGCCTCGGTGCTTTCCTCGTCGCCGGGTGGCGGGCTCCAGGCGTTCTCCGGGATGGCGTAGGGCCAGCGGTAATCGCCGTAACGGTCGCCTTCCGGCTCGATCAGCTCGAAATAGCGCCAGCCGGTGAAGTCGATGATGATATAATGCTCGCCAAGGGCGTTGCTGAGGTGCAACGGACTGCGTAATTGCACATTCAGCACTTCACCCTTCCCGTCGCCGTATACCCATACACCGAGCCCCTGGCGCTCGTGCAAGTCGAGAGACGAGGTGAAGTAGCGGCGCATCTTCGCCCACGCGGCGTTGGGGCGCGCGCCATCGTTGCGGGCGGTGAAGCGGCCCGCGCCGGAACGAAGGTCCGACGGGCACAGTTCCGCCGTAACGCCTTTTGCCGTTCCACGCTCGGTAAAGAGAGATGGGTCGGCGAAGTCGAGCACCGTTTCGCCGGCGTCATACGGCTCGGCGCTGAAGAGCGCCTCGACGCGTATTTTCGGCGCCTGCGAGGCGAAAGGATTATCCGCCGTCCACCGCTCTTCTCCCTCAACCTTGTGCTTGATATAGCGGACTGGACAAATTTTACCGTCGTCCCGCAAGGTAAATTCCTTACCTTGCGCGCGCAGTTGCGCCTTCACTTCGTCCGGCAGCGCGCCGGCATGGCGCAGGTTCTCCCAGCGGCGCAGGACATCCGCCGCGCGGCGCAATTCCGGGTTCTCCAGCGAAGCGGGGGTCAGCCCCATGATCGCGAAGCCGGCGCAGGAGCCGGCGGCCTTCGCGCACAGATACTCGTGCACGTCGGGGAAGGTGCGCTCGTTCTGCTGATCGGTGAACGGCGTGGACGCCCACCAGCCCAGGTGCGCGGGGAGGAACATCTTCGCGTCCCGCGCGTTGCAGGCGGCGTGGATGTCGATGTATTGTTTATGCGCGCGGTTGGGGTGGTCCCATGCGCCGAAGCGCGAGCGCACGTACCACAGGTGGTGGTGGAAGGTGCTCATCTCCTGCAGCGCGGGCTTGTTTATTCTTTTCCAAATTTCGAACACGAACTTCGCGCCGTAATGCCAGCCCCAGTCCGCCCCGCCCAGTATATCCTCGCCGTCCAGTGCGTCCAGGTACATCATGTCGAAGCCGCATTCGTTGAAGGTGCGCGCTGTCGCCGCGGCAACGTCCTCCAGCAGCGAGTTGTCGCCGTCCGGGGTGAAGAGACCAAAGCACTCCTTCAGGTGGTAAGCCTTCGCCCCGGCCGCATGGGCGGCGGGTTTAGTACCGCAGGCGCCGCGCGCGCGGCCGGTGAAGGCGCCGGGCGCGACGCCGGAGTAGGTGATCAACTCTTCGTCGATGCGAAAGGTGACGCTGTTACGTTCGAAAAAGCCGGTGATGGTAGACATGCCGTCGGTGGATTCCCGCACCGGCAGCTCCGGCGCGCTCTCGTCCAGCGGGGACGCAAGCGTGAAGACGGCGTCGTAGCCCAGACGCGGGTCGGGCACCGGCGTTACCCAGGGGCATGCCTTGTCGATGAAGAAGGCGTAGGTGTGCAACCCCGCGGCAATGCCGGCGTCGTGCAGCCGGTCGATGACCCGCTTCAGGCTCTGCCGCCCCTCCGGGTAAAGCGCCGGGTTCGGCTCGCAATCGCCGAAACGGAAGGACTCGCTGCCGTGGAAGTCGAGCTGGGTGAAACCGATCGATTTCACCAGCCTGATCCATTCGTCCACCGTCTCCTCGGTGCAATCGGTGAAGTTGAAGAGATACGAGCCGCGGTTGATCGGCGCGTCCAGCGCCCACGGGCCGCCCAGCGGCGAATGCGGCAGCTCCGGCGCCGCGCTCACCACCTCCTGCATGATGCCGCGCATCTCCGCCGGTGGGCAGGCGATCAGCGCCGCTTTCGCGCCGGCGAAGCCGAAACGCGAATAGCACACCGCCTTCGGATGAGCCATTGGGCCGGGGATGTCGGGCACGTTGGTCCGCAGATTCAACGCCAGCGCGCAGGCGATGAACGGATCGTCCAGCACGCCGGGCAGGTCCAGGCGCAGGTCGAGGAAAGTCAACTGTTCGATGTCTGCACCCTGCATCTCGACCACGGTAAAGATCAGGCTGTTCCTGCTCTCTTCAACCCCCACCACCGCCCGCGCCAGATTGCCGAATTCGAGGGCAAGGAGGTTGCCGTCGCGCAAAACCGCGGACACCTGCTGTTCGTCGCCGGCGACCCTGATCGAGGCAAACGGACCGTCGGTTGCATAGTTCGCGCCGGTACACCGGTCGATGATCTCGCGCGTGACGCCGGAGTCATCGACGTGTATAAGCACATGAGAGGTGGAAAGATCGATCATAATGCTTACTATTGTACCGCAAACCGCTGCCCTGCAATAGAGATAAGCGCAGACCTTAATCCTCGATCTCATAAAACGGCGTGTGATTTTGAACGATCCGGAGAGGTATTTTACGATATTTTCAACCGAACGACCGATACTTTTTGCTATCTTTCGCCTGGTTTCGCGGCGCACAGCACCGCACAGCTATGACAACGGTTAAATCGAGAATATGCTCTCGCTGCGACATTCATGAGAGGGAGCCGCGTTGCGATGTCGAAACCATTCATCATGCTACTCGACAATATATCATTTACTCCCGACATTCCGGCGCTGCTGCAGCGGTTGCAACTGGATCCGGATGACGATTCAGGCGTTGAGGTGACGGAACTGGCGGGACAGACCGTGGGTGTCGGGCGACCAAAGGTGCTGTTCCGCGAAGTCTCCATCAACGGGCGCGGCGAGGAGACGGTGACCATCGACGGCATTATCTTCACCAGCCGCGTGCTGCGGTCGAACCTGGCCGAGGTGGAGCGAGTCTTTCCCTTCGTCGCAACCTGCGGCACGGAATACGACGCGCTGCTGGCCGGCTCCGACGACGAGTTTCTGCGCTACGCGCTGGATTGCGTGAAAGAGCAGGCGCTGCAGGCGGCGACGGCCCGCTTCCGCGGGCATCTGGAGGCGAGTTACGGCCTGCTGAAGAAATCCGCTATGCACCCCGGCTCCGGCGACGCGGATGTGTGGCCGATCCAGGAGCAAGCACCGCTCTTCAACCTGCTCGGTGACGTGACGGGGCAGATCGGCGTAGTGCTCTCCGACACCTTCCTCATGCACCCGAACAAGACCATCTCCGGCATCTTCTTCCCGACCGAGGTAGACTTCATCACCTGCCGGCTTTGCCATCGGGCGGATTGCCCCAACCGGCGGGCGGCGTTTGATGGGCGTTTGTGGGAAGAGAAGCACGGAAAGTAATATTATTGAAGCATTTTCAGAATATGTTTCGCCAGACTATCCGGTATCTCGCGATGCCGTGCAATAGGTTGGCTGGCTTTTGTGATCGGATTCTGATACCAGTCGTGCCTTCCGCCGTGGCGAATCAGCACGCATCTCCCATGTGCTCAATCATCTGTATCAACTCAACACGCTTCATGCGACACGCAGTTCCCCGACCTTGCGAATGCACGGAATATGCCCATCCGTCAGGTCTTGATAAAGATCCTTCAGGTTCTCGGTTAGTTCCTCGAAAGTTTCACCCTGCGTCCGGTAATCCGGGTATTCATCGAACCAGCCACTAAACATCCCGCTCTCTTCGTAATAGACAAATTTCTTCGTCTCCATTGTTTAGACCCCCCGCGCTATCCAATCATAATGGTCTTTAGATACACCGTCAACGATTCCATGTTCACAACGAGAGTTTGGTAAATGTCTGTGAGAAGGGATTAGTCAAGGCGAGAAATAATGTCATATCAACACCTTCCACGAAGGCTTGCCCTTCCCGCCAATAACGATTATCATTTTACGGCACTCTTTTTCCTCCGAGGAGACTGCGATGGCAGATTCAGTAGTGAAGTATTCCGACATCAAGCCGGCGGACGGCTGCCGGTACGACGGCGTGGCGCTGGGCGAGGTAATGCTCCGTTTCGATCCGTATGACGTTCCATCCGCCCGCGCGACGGCGTTTCGCGTGTTCCAGGGCGGGGGCGAGACGAACGTGGCGTGCGGGCTGGCCTACACTTTCGGGCTGCGCTCGGCCGTCGTCACCGCGCTGGTGGATGACGTGGTGGGGCTGAACATCCGCAACCAGCTCCGCACCGCCGGCGTGGATACCGGGCAGATAATCTGGTTCAACACCAAAAATGACGGCTCGCGCTTCTCTACCGATGAGAAGGGCACGCTGATGAACGGCATCAACTTCACCTACAACGGCAAGGGCGTCATCCCCTCGCACACCGCCTATTACCGCGCGCACACCGCGGTGCGCGAGCTGCGGCCCAGCGACGTGGATTGGGATTACCTGTTCGTGAAACAAGGCGCGCGCGTGTTCAGCACCGGCGGCATCTTCTCGCTGATCTCGCCCACCTCCTCCCAACTGGCACTGGAAGGCGTGCAGCAAGCCAACGCCCACGGAACCTTCGTGGCGGCGGACCTTAATTACCGCTCGAAGGTGGAGCCGGACAAGAACCGCGCGCGCGCCATCAACCAGGCGATTGCCCCGCATATCGGCTTCCTGGTCGGCAACGACAGCGACCTTAATGACGCGCTGGGCTACAAGACGGAAGTAAAGAAGGGGGCAACATTCGAGGAGTGGCTGGAGGCTTACAAAGGCACGGTGAAGAAGGTGGCGGAGGACTTCCCCAACCTCAGCCTCATCGGCACCCAGTGGCGCGGCGCGACGAACGCCGACATGATCAGTTGGAGCGCGGCGCTTTATGACACGAAGGCCGACGAGTTCTACACCGCGGCCATGCGCAAGGACATTCCCATCCTCGACCGCACGGGCGGTGGCGACTCCTTCGCCTCCGGCGTGCTGGCGGCGTTGCTGAAGGGGCAGGACCTGGATACCGCAGTCAATTGGGGCGCCGCCCACGGCATCCTGGTGCAGGAGACCCCGGGCGATATCACCATGATCGACGAGAAGGCCGTGCTCGCCGAAGTCAAGCGCGCGCAAGCCGGCGGCGGTGTGAAGGCGTCACGGTAAGCAAAAGTCCCATAATCACCAACCCGGCGGGAGCCGGAAACCGTAAGGATGTTATGAACCACAGAGATACAGAGGCACAGAGGCACAGGGCGGCTGCGCCGCAACCAAAGACAAAAACTGCGCCTGTTGGCGCCAACAGGCGCAGTTTTGGTCTTTGGTTGCGGCGTAGCCGCCCTGTATTACTAATCCGCGATTTCTCGCCAACAGGCGCAGATTTTGTCTTTGGTTGCGGCGTAGCCGCCCTGTATCTCTGTGGTTCATAATATCCCATATATTTAGAAAGGCATTCCCATGACTACCACACTGCGCGATCGCGCCGCGGCGGAAAAAGCCATCCGCGCCAGCGGCGTCGTAATCGTGATGAATAAGAAGCACATCCTGAACCCCGAGCACATGGTCACCACCATGTGGGAAGTCTACCAGGCCGGCTACGTGGCGGAGTGTACCTTCCGCATCGACGAGGGGATATTGCGCGAGGGCATGCGGGAGTTGATGAATAAGCGCGCGGCCTGCCCGGCGGACAGGCCCTTCGTGCTGGGCGTCGGCAGCGTCATCAATCCGAAGGAGTTGGAGGCGGCCATCGAGATGGGCTTCGACATGATCGTGGCGCCGGCGAACGTGATGGGCGGTTTCGGCGAAGGCAAGGAGTTCGTGCGCATCTGCCACGAGCAGGGCATCTTCTGCGCCCCCGCGGTCTTCACCCCGACGGAGTTCCAATATTTCATCGAGCGCCCGGACGGCCTGGAGCCGGACGCGGTGAAGGTTTTCCCCGCCAACTCGCACGGCCCCGGCGGCATCAAAGGCCTGCTGGCCCCCTATGTGCGCGACCGCCACAAAGGCCGCATCATCATGCCCACCGGCGGCGTGGATTTCGAGACCGGCCCCAAATACATCGACGCCATCGCCTCCAACGGCTACACCCCCGTGCTGGGCATGTCCGCCCCGCTGAGCCTGGTGGAGAAGGAAAAGAAGCCCGGCGACGTGGATTGCATCCGCGAATCGCTGCGGCAGTTCAAGGCGAAGTTCGAGGCACAATAGGCATGTCTCAGTAACACAAAGAACCAAAGGCACGAAGGCACAAAGATTTTATAAAAAATCTTTGTGCCTTCGTGCCTTTGGTTCTTTGTGTTACTGAGGCAAGCTTCGTGAGATCGCTGCTGCGCGTGCCAGGTATTCTTCCGCGATCCGCGGGCCTTGCTCGGGGCCGGGGATGGGGCGGCCTTCGGCGATTGCGTGGACCAGCTCGACCATGTAAAAGTAGCTGCGCACCGGCATGTCGGGCGGGATGGCATGGTCGATGCAGGGAATGTAGCCGCCTTGCTCCAGCAGCCACGGCACCTTGCCCATGATCTCGGCGTAGGTCTGCTCGTAGCTCCTGATCTCCCGCTTGTCGATGCCGCCGAAAAAGGTGATGGCCTTGCCGTATTGCTTGCGGTAGGCGACGGGGTCATTCAGCGCGGCGATCTCGATGGGCCAGGCGACGTCCACGCCGGCCTCGATCCACAGCGGCAGCAACTGTCCTACGTGCCCGTCGCTGTCCACCATAATCAGCGGCACGCCCAGCTCACGCACGGCGGCGATGATGCGCCGGTAGCGGGGCAGCATAAACTCGCGGAACATCTCCGGCGAGATCATCATCGCGTGCTTGTAAGCCATGTCCTCGCTCAGCAGCACCGCCTCCACCTTCACATCGGTCAACGCCTTTTTCAACAGCTCGATGGTGAACCAGGTCAGGTGCTCCATCATGTCGTGCACCAGCGCCGGGCTGTCGTAGAACATCACCGACAGCTCCTCGAAGCCGGCGAAGTCGCGCGCTTTCCAGTACAGGCCCTGCACCACCTGGATGATGGGATGCTCGCGGGCATTCAACACCGGCGCCTGCTCCGCCCAATCCGCGGGGAAGCGCTCGGGCGTGTATGGGTTGAACCGCTCGCGCATTTCGCGCCAGGAGTCCATATCCGTCACCGGGTGGGAGATATAGGAGCGGGTCAGGAAGCCGGTCTCGCCGCGGATGTCGCTGAACATGGTGATGCCCAGCCCGTCGCGCCACACGCGCCCGTGCTCGTTCTCCTCGATAATCATCTCATCATACGGCGGGCAGATGTTGACTTCGATGGGCAGGCCCCAATCAAGGTTATCGTCGCCGACGAGGGTGTGGATTTCCGGCGGGCAGGCGTAATCCCCGGCGTCAGCAAATCGCGGCAGCCCCTGCGCGTACCATGCCTGCATGGTGGCTTTGCGCGGCTTGCCGAGATAGTAGAAAACGCGGTCCGGGCTGCCGAAGTTCAACGATTTGAGAAAGCGTTCGCGCTGGTTCACGGTATTCCTTGGGAGCGCGGACCTCTGAGTCCGCGCAAGCGGTTAAAATTGACACGCGCGGACTCAGAGGTCTGCGCTCCAAATGCTATACAGGCGGGCGTTGGACGCCAGTTTGAATTCGACCGTGCACTCTCCCGCGGGTGGCTTGCTGTCCCAGATCACCTTTCGGTATACGGTCTGCCGCCGCTCGTCACCGAGGTGACCCGCGACGTCGTTTGCCGTGAGAGCAATGTCGCCGTCCACATTCAGCCACAGTTCATCCGCTTTTGCGGTCAACGCGAGTGTCCCCGGCCCCCGCGCATACGCGTACCGGTCGCGCGGAAAGATGGCCAGGCCCAGGTAGACGGGATAGAACTGCGAGCCGCGACGCTCCGGAACGACGGCATATTGCGCCGGCCAGGAGTTGTAGACGTTCGGGCAGCCGAAGTAATAGAGATACACCTCATCACCTACCTCCTGCAAGGCGGAGGTGGAGGTGACCAGCAGGTTCTCGTCCCACATGCCCTTTGCTCCGGTGTCGAGAAAGGCGGCGTGCTTGTGCACGCGGCGGAACTTGCGCCCATCCTCGCTGACGGCAAGGCGCAAGTCCCCATCGATCGGGTTTTTACTGAAGCGGTCGGATTCGAAAAGCATCATGTAAGTATTGCCGACCTTCTTCACGCTGGCGAAATGCAGCTCCTCGTCCACTTCCGGGTCCGGCGCCAGCGCGACCGGGTCCGGCGCGTCCGTCACGCGGGCCGGATATTCGCCGTGCACAAGGCCGATCTGCCGCACCAGCCTCCCATCCCACGCGCGTGGCAGGAAGATTTGCGCATAACCCTTCACGCGATACGCCGGGTCCGGTTCGTCCGGATCGAAAAGAAGCTGGCTGATGTCCTGCATCTCATAACGGCCCGGATACGGCTTTTTTTCATATCCGGCGCCGGCGCGCGTCCAGGTCTTGCCGTCGGGCGACCAGGCCAGGCCCTTGCGGAGATAGGGGTGCTGATTACCTGCTTCATCGATGCCCGCATCGAGCCAGTAGCTGCCGAAACGCCGCGAGGGATCGGCGGTGTCCGGGTTCTCGAAGGTAAAACTCTGCGCGAAGACTTCCCAGTCGGTCGCAATACGATTGGTGGGCCGGTCGAGGTAGGTCGATTGCCCCAACTCCGGCTTGCTCCAGTGCACGCCGTCATCGCTCTCGGCGTAACCGGCTTCCCACATGCGCCCAGGCCGTTGCACCGCATCGAAACCGCTGTACCAGCAGCGGAACTTCTCATCCCGCGGGCTGTAGAGCACCGTGCCCGGCCAGGACACCTGCAGGCTATCCCACTGGTGCGGCTCGCCCGGCAGCAGCACCGGATTCTCCGGGCGCCGGGTCGCGGCATCGAGGTGAAAGGTCACTCCCGTCGCGGCCTCGACGGATAATTCGTCAAGGATCAATCGGGTAACCATGGAGATGCTCCTTCACTAAACTGTGTTCGACCCGGACTGATATGATCCTTTGTATTGTCCCCGGCAAAATTTTCAGAAAAGGAGGGAACCTTCTCCATGCTGTTTTCGTCATGGGGTAGAGAAGGGAGTGTTACATGAAGTTTATGGCTATCGCGCTGCTCGTCGGCGCACTGGGTCTCGTCATCTGGCTTGCCGGCTGTAAGAATCAGCGCGAGGAAACCACGGCGCTTCCCAACGTGGACACCGCGTCGGCGCCGGCCGACCATGATATGGCCGGCATGGATCACGACATGGCCGGCATGAATCATATGGCATCCACGGATAAAGGAACCGTGCAAGTCGGCGCGGATGAGGCATCCTGCCCGGTGCTCGGCACGGTGATGAAGAAGTCGATGATGATCCCGGTAAAGCATGATGGAAAAACTTATTATTTATGCTGCCAGGACTGCGTGCCTAAATTCAAGGCCGATCCGGCAAAATATATCGAGCATCCGGCGGCGCCGACGCATGAGATGGAGCATGGTGATTAAGGGACGATAATTAGGCCAGGCTGTTATAGCATTGCCTTCCCGTCGTGTGAACCGTTGGCAAATGCGGCACGACGGGAAGCGCATGCCGCCTGTCATTCCTGCCCGGGCAGGTCTTCCAGATATACACCGTCCTTTCGCAATACGCCTTGCAGCTCATTCAGCTCAACCTCGTGCATCTCCCGACCTGCATTCAGCGCCAGCGCGGCGGCGGCGCCGACCCCCTGGCCCATCACCATGCAGTGCGTCTGCACGCGCACCGAGGCGAGCGCTTCGTGGGTAGATGAAGCGCAGCGGCCTACTACCGCCAGGTTGGGCAGCGTCTTGTTCAGGCACATGCCCAGTGGGATATGGTAGCTCGCGCCTTCCGCCAGCATATTCCGAGCGTCGCGGTCGGTCCAGGTGGTATAACCGGACCCCAGCGGATCGTGGATGTCGATCATCCACACGCCGTGTCCTATGGCGTCCGGCTGCTTCTCCGCCCCCAGCACCATGCCCGCGGTCAGCGTTTTGCGCCCGCGGATGCGCCGAGATTCGCGGATGCCGAGAGTGAAGCCGGTCTGCTCGATGACGGCGCCGGCCATCCCCGGCACGCGCTCGCGCCAGAAATCCAGATACCGCACAATCTGCTCGCGGGATTGCGCGGTCAGGCGGGACAGCTCCTCCTCGTCGAGCGGGTTGCCGGCCACCGGGCACATATTCCACGGCAAGTGGTTTGGAGCACCCCAATACCCCAGCATGCCGCGGGTGTTTCCCACGTTGAAAGGCGGTATTTCACCGGCATCGCGCAGCGCCTCCATCTTCGCCATAACCACATTAATCGCCGCCTGCCGCGCGGTTTGCGCCTCCGCGGACTGGTCGATCCCGCAGAGGTTGAACATCATAGTCATGCCTTGCACGCGGCCGTCTTCCGCCCGACCCATCTCGAAGGGCACGCCGGCCTTGGCGGCGATGTCTCCGTCGCCGGTGGCGTCGATGACGATCTTTGCCAGCAGCGCGCGCCTCCCTTGTTTGGTATCTGCCAGTATTCCACAGATGCGGCCTTCCTCCAGCAGCGGTTCGCCGGCCGCCAGGTAGCAGAAGGTGCGCACGCCGGCTTCATCGAGCATGCGCTGCCAGACGATGCGCATCCCCTCGGAATCGAACCAGTGCGTCTCGTGCGCGTGGGGGTAGTTGCGGTCGCGCCGGATCCAGCCGTGCCGTTCCGCCCGCTGCGCGGATTCCTCCACCAGGCCGTAAATGACCATCTTCTGCCGATCGCTGCGGTGCCAACCGGTCACCAGCGCATTCGTCGCCATCCCGCCGATACTCGGCCAGCGTTCGAGCAGAATGACGGAAGCGCCGTGCCGGGCGGCGCTCACCGCCGCCGCCACGCCGCTGCACCCACCGCCGCACACCAGCACGTCGGCCTGGGCAAGCACCGGGATTCGTTGGCTCGGAATTATCACTTCCATGGTTTTACCTCTGACTCGGACGGATCAGCATCTCGCGTGGATTGTCCACCAGCATCCGTTGAATCTGCGCCTCGTTCACCCCGTGCTCGCGCAGCTTCGGCAGCGCGTATCTGAAGAGGAAGCCGGGGGTGCGCCGCGGGCACTCGTATTCGTAGGACACGATTACCATGCGGTCGGTCGAATAGGCCAGCGCGTAGTCGATGGAGAGCAGCACTGCGCCCGGATGCGCCGCCGCCAGCCGCGCCACCCGCCCGGCGAGCAGCTCCTGATCCACGAAATGCTGGATGCCCCAGCAGGTGAAGATCAGGTGGCCGCTGTTGCCGGCGACGTGGTAATATTCTTCCTCGCCGCCCACCAGGTCAGCATGCCCGATATACAGCCGTGCCGGGTCGGCCCCCGCCTCCACCAGCAGGTCGAAGTGCCGGCGGACGCCACCGCACGAGTGGGTGGTGATCGCCGCGCCCGTCTGCCGCGAGGCCAGCGCCGCCGCGTGGAAGACCTTCAATTCCTGCTCGCGGGGCTCGCCGGCGGCGGCAACCTTGATCATCCACGGCCGCATGCCGCTGTCGCCGATGCCCCGCGTCAGCTCGCGTGTCATATACGCGGCCAGCTCTTCGGCACTGCGCTCCTCCACCCAGGCGGGCATCTTCTCCTGCAGGTAAAAGCCGGTGCTGGCGATCACGTGCACGCCGCACTCCCGGCTCAATGTCCGCATCATCGCCAGGTCGCGGTGCAAGCCGATGGGCGTCACCTCTACCAGCGTCTTCATCCCGTAACCCGCCGCTTCGGTCAATACCTCACGCTCCCAATCGTAGAAGCGCTCCCGGTACCCCGCCGGCAGCCGCCCGGTCTCCTGTTCGGTCTCCATCCGGTAGTCGCCCCAGATGAGCGGGAAGTGCTCGTGCGGGAACACCACTCCGAGTTCATTCGCCGGCGCCGGACCGAGGACGGTTTCGATCATCATCTTCCCTCGCTTTCGCTGTATATGCGGCACAAGTGAGAATAAATCCTGCTTATCAGCCAGGGACTTTCTGGTCTTAGAAAAATGGTATAATATATCCAACAAATTTTTGGACTGGATAAGCAGTAACTACTCTTCATGGAGAAGAATACCGATGTCACAGTTGTCAACACCGATGAAGAGGCATTGACGCTGGCATACTCCGAATATGAGAAGTTTAAGATGCGGCAAGCCGAACAGCCATCAGCCGTCGAAATACATTTTAAGGAAGCATTAAATCAAGTAAAGGCATTAGAACGTAAGAAGAGAATAAAGTGAGCTAATTATAATATAATATTGGCGTAACTATTGGTAGTCTTCACTTATCTGAGCCTGTTATGTACAACAATCAGCCTATAACTCGTTACTCTAAGCAATAAATTTTTCATTCCCACGGGCATTTCATCTTCCCTCCCCTCTGCATCTGTGGTATCCTGTGAACGCTTTATCACCACGCAGTTATGAGGGAGTGAATCGTGGCGGTCGAATCCACACAGTCAGCAGTCGGCACGGCGGCGTCCGTGACCTTTTTGCCCGCGGGACGCACGGTGGAGGTCGGCGAGGGCGTTACGCTGCTGCAGGCGGCGCGGCGGGCTGGCGAGCACATCGACGCGCCGTGCGGGGAAAACGGCAAGTGCGGCAAGTGCCGGGTGATCGTGAAGGACGGCCTGTGCGGCGAGATGTCCGAGCACGAACGCAAACTGCTCAAGCCGGAGGAGATCGCGGCGGGCGTGCGCCTGTCCTGCGAAGCGGCGCCGCTGGGCCGGGTGACGGTGGAGATTCCGGAGACCAGCCGCAACATGGCCAACCGCAAGGCGGGAGCGGATCTGCTGCGCCCCATCGCCACCAAGCCATATACACGCAAGGTGTGCGTGGTGGCGCCGCAGCCGTCGGTGGCCGCGCGCGACTTCCGCGACGACCTGGCTCGCCTGCGCCAGGCATTGCCGGAAATAAAGGATATCGATCTGGAAGCCGCGCGGGCGCTGCACGCCGCGCTGGAGGCGGGGAAACACGCGGTGACCGCGGTGCTGGCGGGCGACCGGCTGATCGCGGTGGAACCCGGCGACACCACGCGCGCGCATTACGGCATGGCGCTGGACATCGGCACCACCACGCTGGTCGGCTACCTGATCAACCTGCGCACCGGCGAGGAGGCCGCCCTCTGCTCGCAACCCAATCCGCAGGCCGCCTATGGCGCGGACGTGATCTCGCGCATCGAATTCTCCATGGGCGACGGGGAGAAGGTGGAGACGCTGCGCAAGACCGTTACTAAAGCGGTCAACACCATTCTGCACAACGTGGCGCGCGACGCGCGCATCGCCGCCGGGCAGATTTACGAGATGACGGTGGTGGGCAACACCTGCATGTCGCACCTCTTTCTCGGCATCGACCCGCTCTCTCTCGGTCACGCGCCGTATACGCCGACTCTCACCGATTCCATGAATCTCGCCGCCGCCGAGCTGGGGCTGTCCATGCACCCGCGCGGGCGCGTGCGCACGCTGCCGAACATCGCCGGCTTCGTGGGCGCGGACACTGTGGGTGTGCTGGCCGCCGGCGACCTGGAGCACCGCGTGGGGCTGCACGCGGCGGTGGATATCGGCACCAATGCGGAAGTGATGCTGAGCGAGAATGGCCGGTTGAGCGCCTGCTCCACCGCGGCCGGTCCGGCCTTCGAGGGCGCTAAAATTTCGCAAGGCATGCGCGCGCAGCCGGGCGCCATCGACGGGCTGACCATAGGCGAAGATATCTTCATCCACACCATCGGCGACAAGCCGGCGCAGGGCATCTGCGGCTCCGGCATCATCGACGCGCTGGGCGAGCTGCGCCGCGTGGGCATGCTGGAGGTCAGCGGGCGTTTCGCCGACGCGGAGGACCTGGCCGGCCTGCCCGAAGCGCTGCGCGCGCGGATGACCGACGAGGGCGTGGTGCTGGCGTGGGCGAAGGAGAGCGGCAACGGGCGCGACATCGTGCTGACCCAGCAGGACGTGCGCGAAATCCAACTGGTGAAGGCGGCCATTTACGCCGGCATTGCCACCCTGCTGGAGAAGCTGGGCCACACCCCGGAGGAGCTGGACGGCCTGCACATCGCCGGCGCCTTCGGCACCTACATCACCAAGGAGCACGCGGTAGCCATCGGATTAATTCCCAACATCCCGTTGGAGAAGCTGAACTTCCTCGGCAACGGCGCCGGCATCGGCGCGAAAATGGCGCTCATCTCCCAGGACGAATACGCAGCCGTCTGCGCCGCCGCCCGCAGGGTCGAATATGTAGAATTGGCCGGCGACGAAATCTTCCGCGACAACTTCTCCATGGCCATGATGCTGGCGCCGGGGTGCGAGGACGAGTGGTAATGATACTTCCATAATAACATGCACCCAATTTCCGCCCTTCCTCTTGACATCAACGCCGTCTTCGTTATGCAATAGCACGGTTATTCAACAAGCGAGGGGAAGACATGCGCAATTATCGGTTGATCGAGATCGACTGGCCGGAATTCGGCGGGGCGGACGCGCCGCCGGAGTTCGGCGTTGATGAATATCGGGGGCGGCTGGCGGCGGCGCGGGAGGCGATGGGGGAGCGGGGGCTGACGCACCTGGTGGTGTATGGCGACCGCGAGCATTTCGCCAATATCCAGTACCTGACCGGCTTCGACCCGCGCTTCGAGGAGGCGCTGCTCATCGTGCAAGAGGAAGGGGTGCCGCTGCTGCTGGTGGGGAACGAGGGCGAAGGGTATCTGCCGGTGAGCCCGCTGTACGTCGCCGGCGAATTGCGGGCGGAGCGATACCCGACCTTTTCGCTGCTCGATCAACCACGCCGGGACGCCCGCCTGCTGCGCGATATCCTGGCCAGCGAGGGCATCGGCGACGGCGCGCAGGTTGGGTGTGTTGGGTGGAAATATTATCTGGAGACGGAAATCCCCGATTCCGCCTTTGCCCTCGAGTTGCCGTCGTTCATCGTGGACCTGCTGCGGTCGCTGGCCGGGCATGACGGGGTGGAGAACTCCACCGACCTTTTCATGCACGCGGATTACGGCTTTCGCGCGAAATGCTCGGCGACGGAGCTGGCGTATATGGAATACGCCGGCGCGCGCGCTTCCGAGGCGATGAAGCTGATGCTGCTGGGTATGCGCGAGGGGATGCGCGATTTCGAGCTGGTAGCGGAGATGGGTTACACCGGCGAGCCGCTGAACTGCCACGTCACCTTCGGCACCGACGAAAACCGCGCGAAGAGCCTGAGCGGGCCGGTGGGCGCCATCCTGCGCCGGGGCAGTGTGTTCTCCAGCAACGTTGCCTACTTCGGCAGCAACGTCTGCCGCGCCGGGTGGATCGCGGAATCGGCGGCCGACCTGCCGGCGAACGCGCGCGATTACGTGGAGGCCTTTGCCGGTAAATATTTCGCGGCGATGGGCGAATGGTTCAGCCTGCTCGAGATAGACATGCCCGGCGACGCCCTCTACCGGGTGATCGCCGACAACCTGCCCGGCTTCGGCATCACCCTCAATCCCGGCCATTTGATCCACATGGATGAGTGGCTCAGCTCGCCCATTTTCGCCGGCTCCAGCATTGAAATCCAGTCGGGCATGGTTATGCAGGTGGACGTCATCCCCGCCTCGCCCGTCTATTTCAGCACGCGCATGGAGGACGGGGTGGCCATCGCCGACAGGAGACTGCGCGCGGAAATGCAGGCGAAATATCCGCAAGCCTACGCCCGCTGCCAGGCCCGCCGCCGCTTAATGATCGACACCCTCGGCTTCGAGCTGGCGGAGGAAGTGCTGCCGCTGAGCAACATCCCCGCCATCGTGCCGCCGTTCCTGCTTAACCCGCGGCAGGTGTTCGCGCTGGAAAAATAAGCTGAATTGTCGGAGACTAGTCTGATTGGTCCGATTTGAAAGGATACCATCATGCGTATCACTCTGTTGCGTTCCTTCTTCCTCTGCTGCCTCATCATCTCCCTCTTCACTGGCGCGCGGGCGCTGGACGAGCGACTGCACGTGCTGCGGGGGGCGGAATACGGGTATTGGGCGCCGGAAATCCACGAGATGTATCTGAAGCTGCCGGTTCAGCTTGACCCGATCGGCGGCAAAGAGGACTTTCTCGCCGGCACGATAAGCGTGGACGGCAAGCCGGCGGAATACACGATATGGTACGTGGATGAGCACACCATCGATTACGAGGCAACAACGGGAGCGAGCAGGCAGCGGATCGCCGTTTTCATCCCGATTACCTGGCGGGCGAACGAGCAGCATGAGATCGCCATCCGCTTCACCTACGGCGGCAAAGCGGGCGAGCAGCGGGCGACCATCCCCACCCCGCAGGCGGGCGGGGCGTGGACGCCGGCGACCGGCGGCGACCGCGCCTTCCTGGTGCGCGAGGAAGCCGGCCTGGCGCGCATGAATGAACCGGTGGAGTTCGATCTCACCGTGCGGCAAGCCGATTTCCCCGACCAGGAGCATGGAGTAAGGGCGACGATCATGCGCGCGCCCGGCGTATTCGAGGAAATCCCCTGCCAGGTTTACGACGCGCAGGCATATAAACAAGGCAATCTCCCGCTGGCGCGCTTTCGCGCGGCGGTGCAATTGAACATGAAGCCGAAGTCGGAAGCCATCGTCCACCTGTGGTCCTGCCCACCGCGCGAGGCCGCCGGAGACGCGCCGATCAAGCTGGAGGGCGGCGCGCTGGGCGGCACGGTTTCCAGCGCCGATTACGACATCCTGCTGGACGAACTCTCCGGGCAGCTCTTCTCCTGGCGGGACAAGCGGCTGAACGTTAATTATGAATACCGCGATCCGCGTCCCCAGGTAACGGGGAGCGGGCTGGTCATTCACGAAACGCCGGACCTGTACCAGCCTGGGGTGCCGTGGAGCCATGCCAACGACTGGAAAAATCCGCAAAACTGCAGCCTGGCCGGCCCGGTGTTCGTGGAGACGCTGCGCTGGGGTGAGATGCCGGGCGTGCCCGAAGTCCTCGGCAAGGTGCAATACCGCTTCTTTGCCGGCCGGCCGGAAGTGCGCGTCACCTCTTCCATGCGCACGACGAAGGAGCTGCTGCTGCAAGGATTCCGCATGGGCGGGATGTGCTTCACCTCCGGTATGTTCACCCACCTCGCCTATCCGCGGCAGGACGGGCGGATCGCGCGCGTGCCGCTGACGAAGGCGATCGGCAACGACATGGGCGCCGTGCCGCCGGGCCACTTCCCGCTCAGCACGCCGTGGTTCGCGGTGTATAACCGGGAGAAGAAGTTCGGCATCGCCATGCTCATCGCCAATTATTCCTACTTCACCGACGGCCCCGGCCACCCCAACGAGTCGCATACGGAAGCCTACGTCTCGGACTACCGCCACGTGCAGCTTTACACCATCCGCTCCGCCACCCAGACCTACAACGCCAACGCCGCCTCCTACCTCACCCCGCTGCCCGCCGGCACCATCATGTATGAGGATACCGCCTATCTGCCCTTCAGTTTCGCCGGTGAAGACGCGCGGCAATTCCGGGCCGTAGATACGCTGCTGAAGGAGCTGCGCAACCCGCTGGTGCTGGCGCAGTAAAAGCGAGGTTGAAGCCGGCGAAGGCTATACGCTGGAAGAGGTGATGCGGGAAGCCGATGAGTTGCTGAAGGAAGATCAGGACTCCGATCGATCCGGCAATCTGCCATGGCAAACCGACGATCCGCGGAATGCGTTATCCCCGTTGTTAATTTTGGAGTTGTTGAGCTCTGGAATGAGTAACGACGAAATTATCGCCGATTACCCCGACCTGGAGCCGGATGATATCCGGGCGGTCTTTGCATACGCTTTACGATTGAGTCAGGTAAAACGCATGGATTCTGTCGATAGATGAGCACCCGGGCGGGGAAGCCAGAGGAAAAATACGATCCGAGGGGGGGGACTGTTACGGATTTTACCCCTGCTTCCCTGTGCACCCATCTACTCTCTACCCGTACTAATAAACCTGTGCCCTGCTGCTCTCAACCGGAAAATGCGTGATCGTACCCCGGGTGCTCATCATATAGACAAAGGCTCGGGGTACAGTCACGCATTTTCCATCTAAAACCCGGCGCGGCACAGGTTGGATAGATCGAGTGGAGAGTTGGAGGCCAATCTAGAAGCAGGGGGAAAATACGAAACAGTGTGCGCCAAGCAAAGCTTGGCGATTCTTGCCGGTGGAAGTCCGGCCTGGGTAACGCCTAACCAGCAGCCCAGCACCGATCCTGCGCGTCGTGAGGTAACGACCGGCGTGGAGCCAGGG
>Ga0172375_10002134_pt1 | contig 31224 bp, 24 predicted proteins | sample LakKiv1m_FD_114537 | JGI IMG/M metagenome (GOLD analysis project Ga0172375, IMG submission 114537) | Freshwater microbial communities from Kabuno Bay, South-Kivu, Congo - kab_092012_11.1m | ecosystem: Environmental > Aquatic > Freshwater > Lake | place: Democratic Republic of the Congo... | reverse complement strand
TCTGCTAAGAAAATCCTTCACGCAGCCCCGCATTGTCGGGGCGAGTGAGAAGCGCGGATGAAACTGCATATAATTTTCGCAGTTTCAGACGACGCTGTGTTTTTCGTGCAGAATGCTCGAGCGTTATTGAGCCGATGCGCAGACTTGCACTGCGGACCTCATTCTTCGCTTGCACCTTTTTTCACAAAAAGGGCTAGACTGTATCTTCTCCGCAAAAGCGGAGCCCTTGTCAGTCGTTCGGGCGCTAGGCGCCACGGTCTCGGCTTTTATATAAAGCTATTAACCGTTATTCGGGATTCATTAGTAAATTACTTTACTAATGGGCAAGGTTAAATTGCGATTCACCAAGAATGTGCTCTACTACCTGAGCTACATCGGCAATAAATTTACTAATATATTTCTTAATTTTGTATTTCCATAATAAACTGTTAAAACTCCATATTTGCTCTTCTTTTTATAATTACCCAACTTACCGGTAATCGTTATTGTTGGCTTATAAAATTGTTCTTTTTCAACATCCATCTCTTTTTTCCAATATTTTTTAGCTTCATCTAAATCTATATCTGTAAAAACGTGCAAGTGAAACCTTAAATCTTTTTTATTTATCTTAAAAAATTTAACTAAAAATTTTATAAAGATTCTCAACAAGGCAGGATCGGAGTTTCCTAATTTGACAGTATTTTTATTAGCTTTATTTCCCTCTCCCCAATATAACCCTATGCCCATTCCAAACAATTTAGATTCTTCTATATTCTTTGGTGGAATAAATTTAAATGGATCACCTTTCGGATGGTTTTTTACGTAAATGGCTTCGCTTATGGTTCTTTTGGCTATACCATATTTGCCAAACCAATAATTTATGCCTCTTTCTGAATAACCAAAAATATTAGCGATTTCTGATACGGACCTATTATCTCTAAAATACAATTTTTCGAGTTTTTCTTTAGCTAACTTCTTCATATTGGCACACTTTTAATTTATTATAAACTAACTTCTAATAAAATAAAAGGTCTACCAAAGTGGGCGCGGTAGGACTTGCACCTACGAAGGTCAGTGACCGACAGATTTACAGTCTGTTGCGTTAGCTGCTCCGCCACACGCCCAATACACTAATTTATATCACAAAATTTATTATTATTCAATCACCTTGCCGTGAGCTGATTTCCATGCGTCTATTTTTTTATGATCTCCCGTTAAAAGAACTTTGGGCACACGCCACTTGTTGAACACTTCTGGCCTAGTATATTGGGCATATTCCAAAAAACCACCTCCCTTCTTAATTCTTTCTCCCAAAAGTTGCTCTTTGCCAATTACCCCCGGAACCAACCTTGATATTGATTCTATCAAAATCATTGCCGGCAATTCCCCACCCATTAAATCATAATCACCAATTGATAATTCCATATCGGCAATATTTTTTGCAACTCTTTCATCTACCCCTTCGTATCTGCCACAAATAAAAATTATTTGGTCGAGCTTTGAAAGATTATAGGCAATTTTTTGGGTAAACTTTTTCCCACGCGGAGTAAAAAGTATTACCTTGGACTTTTTGCTTTTTTTGATTTTTTTTATTGCTTTATAAATTGGCTCTACCTGCATAACCATTCCCAAACCACCGCCAAAAGGCCTGTCATCAACTTTTTTATGCGGACCCTTGCCCCATTTTCTAAGGTTATGTATATTAACTTTTATAAATTTTTTGGCTATTGCTCTTGCAATCAAACTACAGCCCAAATAGGACTTAAATATTTCCGGAAAAATTGTAACCGCGTCAAAACGTATCATAATAAACAAAAATCGTGCTTATAGTATCGCTACGCTATATTGCGATAATAGCACGATTTTTGCTTCTTGTAAATTATTACAGAGAAATGTTTTCGATATCGTCGGCTGAGGCTTCTTTCTTCTCAGCTCTTGGAACACGTCCGCCTTCTGGTTCCTCGATCTTGAGGTTTACTCTGGCGTGGTTCTTCAATCCGATAATTCTGACTAAGTTTCTGATTGCTTTGGCTGTTGATCCCTCGCGACCAATTATTTGGCCCATGTCTTGAGGATTTACCCTCAATGAGAGCAAAACTCCCATTTCATCAACCTTTCGGTCAACTTTGACATCTTTTGGGTTGTCAACTAATTCCTTAACAATGTATTCAAGAAACTCTTTGTCGTTTTCTTTCATCATTGTACTTTCTATCCTAAAGATAGTTTTCTTACTGCGACCTTTACCCTGTGTTAATCACGGGGTTAATTATATAATACTCTTATACACCACATAAGTCAAGCAAATAAAGAAGGGAGCCGGTCTTCACCAAAACTCCCTCACGCGCCCTCTTGCGAGGACCACCCTGGGGCTAGTGCCCATGCACTTTCCCCGGGTCTTCGAACCCGTTGGGATTGAACCGACGGGTTTTGAGTGCCCACAGGCATGTGAGCACGATGGCAGTGGCCAGAAAGCCCGCTACCATCAGCACCACCCCGGTCAGGAGAAATGCTTTCATGACCGTCTCCAGTGACACAACCCGTGCCACCAGCGAGCCAACTCCATCCACCAGCACGGAAACTCGAACATATTGCCCTCCTTGGTCACGCGATCAGCATGACGATTTCTAAAGAACAAACATTTCAGACACTTGGGTGATTTCTTCTTGGATAAATGACTTTACTCGTCGAGATTTCCAGCCGGAGCCAGAAATTCGTTTTCGTAAGCCAATGGGACAAGCCCGAAATCAGAAGAAATCGCCCAAATGCCTGCCCGCCGCCCGGCGGGCCTAAATTAACTATATATATTTATTATAGCACTATTAAAGAACCTTGTCAAGTATTTTACCACCCTAATTTCCTTAACTAAAAAACCTGCTTTCCAGCAGGTTTTTAAATTTATAATTAAACTGCTGGAGGATTTTCTGGCGCTTTTGTGTCTGCCGGTGCGGGTGCTGTGGCTGGCACAGAAGTTGCTGTAGTTGATCCTTCTTTGGCCTTTGCCTTCTTGTCAACTTTTATTTTCTTTCCATCTATAATTTTTTCAGCAACCAAAAGATTATGAACCGACGGGCTTGGCTGAGCTCCTTTTGAAATCCAATATTGCACTCTTTCTTTGTTAATGCTTTTTCTCTTTGTCAAAGGATCCACAAATCCCAAATCCTCGGCACAGCTTCCTGCCTTAGATGACCTTCTTTTATCTACTACAACTAGCCTAAAAAATGGCTGGTTCTTTTTTCCTTTTCTTGTAAGTCTTATTGTTAGCATATTACTTATTTACCACTTTTTTACTTTTAATGCAAGCTCTGCGGCCTCTTCTTCTGCTTCTCTCTTAGAAGTTCCCTGCCCTTCGGCCACAAGCTCATCTCCCAAATATACCCCCACAACAAATTTTTTATCGTGGTCGGGGCCGGACTCTTTTAATACTTTATATGTTGGCGTAATTGAAACTTTTTCTTGCGCCTCTTCTTGAAATTTTGATTTGGAATCTTTATACGATCCTTCTTTCATTATTTTTGCCAACTCGGGCAAAAGATATTTTTTGATAAACTTATCACACGGCTCATATCCCGAATCAAGATACAACGCTCCCAACATTGCCTCAAACGCATTTGCCAAAATATATGCTCTGGCTTTTCCTGTTTCTTTGGATTCGCCTTTTGAAAGCAATAAAAAGTCGTTGTACCCAAGACTATCTGCCACGCTCGATAACATTTTTGCATTCACCAAAGCTGCTCTCCAATTGGTCAAATCACCCTCCGGCTTGTCGGGATATTTTTTATACAAATAATCGGTAACTGCAAGCTCTATTACTGCGTCTCCCAAAAACTCAAGCCTCTCGTTGTGCTCTAAGTTTTTGCCTACGTTTTCATTCAAATAAGACCTATGGGTAAATGCCTGTTCTAAAAGACCCTTATCCTTAAATCTTATTCCCAATTTTTTTTCTAAAACTTCGAAGTCCTTCATTTATTTGCTTCTTTTGGGTTTAATTGTTTATAAACTGTGCCCAACACTCCATTTACAAATTTACCCGATGTTTGCCCTGAAAAATTTTTTGCCAATTCTATGGCTTCGTTTATTGCCACTTTTGGCGGAACCTCTTCTTTGTTGGCATGCAAAAGCTCATATAATCCAATACGCAAAACATTCCTATCAACCATAGCCACTTGGCTTATTGGCCACTCGGGCGCTGCTGTTTCTATTATTTTATCAAGCTCGGGCATTTTTACCTCAATACCTTCAGATAACTTCCAAATAAAATCCAGCTCTTCTAAGCCGGGCCCAAAATCATTTATGTTCCTTTGAACAATATCCTTTAATGCGGGCTTTTTATTATAAAAATCCCATTCGTAAAGAGACTGCAATACTATGCTTCTTGAAAGGTGCCGACTTGCCATAAATTATTCTAATTATTCTAATTACTCTAAAACGTTTTAGAAATTAGACATTAGAAATTAACATTTGATTAAGTTAATTAGAAATTAGGTTAATTAAGCCTTTTCTTTTTGAGCCTGCGCGATTTCTTTTTCTTTTATTTTTCTTTCTTTTTTTGTAAGATTTGCCAAGACATTCACAACTTCCCTGCCCTTGTATGACCCGCAATTTAAGCAAGCTGTATGAGGTAAAACAGGTTTTTTGCATTTTGAGCACAAGCTCAAGCGCACAGACTTTATATACTTGTGCATTCGGCTCTTGCCCACCTTGGCTCTTGTATGTCCTTGTTTTGGAACTGCCATTGTTTTGTTTGTTATATGGTGTTTATATTATAACAAAAACGCCAACTTTGCAATAGTGCCAGTTTAAAACGGCGACAATTCTTGCCAATTCGGCACATTCTGCGGATTGCGCACAAAAACATTATCTGAATGTCTGCAAATTCCTTTGCCGTCGCTGCAATTTGGAGTTGTGCTCAAACTTGAATCACAAACATCCAATATAACTGTTTTTGTGCCAGTAGAATTGTAAGTATAAGATGTATTTCCTTTGGTGTTTATAGGACTTCCCACTCCGGCGCCACCAAAGTTCCAGGTATAACTTGTTAAAGCTTCTTCTCTACATTGGTACTGAACATTTGCATCGTCATAACAAATAGATGAATCAATGTATGATACTTGAGTGTTTATCAATGGGCTTTCACTTGAAGCTGAAAAATTTGGACTTGGATAAGCGTGGTCGGCTGTGGTAAATGCGGGACCCGTAACCCAGCTAGAGCTATTGTTGTTTGAGTCTGTAACTTTTACTCTCCAGTAATAAGGTGTGTCGTAAGCAAGTTGACCAGCACCATAGCTGGCCCCATAAATAACACCAGCTGGAGCGCTTCCAATTTTAATATCTACTTGCTGATTGTTGTAACTTCCAGACGCCAATGCCAAACCATCTACTGATCTCGAAACCTCGGGCGAAGCAAAATTACTGTTATTATCTATTTGAAGCTCAAAACTTTTTTCAGTAAAACCTAAACTGTTATTGTATGTCCAACTAAAGTTAGCATAAGCGTTTCCGCAGTAAGAAGCGCTAACATTCAATCCTGTGACTGTTGGTGGAACCACATCTAAACTAACAGAACATTCATCTGGTTCTGGCACAGATCCTCCGCTACAAGTCCAGCTGGTTGTTGGGCTAAACAAACTTGGAAATGGCGGGTTAACTGGAGTTGAATTTGAGAAATAACATAAAGTAGCTCCGCAAAATCCGCAAACAGAACGATTCAACTGACTCGGTTCAATAGATAAAACGTTGGTCGGGTTTGCAATGTTTTTGTACTCAAACCCTATCCAGTCGGCATTTCTTGGTGAATTTGCAACTCGCACCTCGTCTATTGAACCGTTAAAATAGAAACCTCCTGACGGCAACTTGTAAGACCCCATTCTCCAAAATAAATTGTAAGTATAGGTGCCACCGGTAGCCTGCCCCTGATATACTCCGTCAACATAAAGTTTACCAGTATTGGCCGACATTGTTGCGGTTGCATAATGCCAATTTGAATCATTGTATCCGCTTGCTGAATTAATATTTTTGGGTTGACCTGAAAGCCAATAATAATTAACTGTTCCGTTTAATACCGCAATATGTCGATCAGCAAATGGGCTGGTTGTTCCGCTTTGATTTTGTTCTAAGCCAACAATTTTTCCACTCGAAGTTGAAGATGTTTTAAACCACGCAGAAACAGTAAAATTATTTGGATTTAAATAAGTGTTAGCGGTATAAATATATGCGCTTGTGCCGTTAAATAATGCTGCTCCGCCGAGCTTGCCGGTTGTTGCCGTTGTGCCAACATTGGTTCCGTTATTTAAGCTTAAAGATGAATCAACCGGATTTGCAGGATTGTTTAAGTGCCATACACCCATATAATCTGTGCCCCATACAGACTTAGCTTTTGTGGGTGTGCCTGTTTGAGTCCAATCAGTTGATGCCTGGCTTGCGTTACCATAGTACATATATATTATGGTATCTGTTGATGAGCTGATTATTGGAACTTTAACCCAAAAGTTAGCTGTTGTTTTACCGCTAGCAACAGAAAAACTTTCTCTTTCGTATGGTAATAGAGTTAAACCGTCAGCAGTTGTAAAACGTATGTCATAACCATAGGTTGTATTTGAAACTCTGCTTCCCAAGTCTTCATCACCCGAAAAACTTACTGACAATGGAAAATCTGTTAAATCCGAATCAACTTGTTCGTGTTGAATTGTAATACGTCGCTTGTAGCTCCAGCCCGACAACCAGCTTGCGCTGTCAATGCTATAGTATGGAAATGTTGTTCCATTTATGTTGGAACATCCTCCTGGTTGCATATATGCAACACATGGAACAGAAGTAACGTTACCTACCTTAAAAGTATCGACTGAATCTGCTCCACCAGATGTTGTAGAAAATATATATTTACCATCATCAGAAATATCAGAATCAAACCATCCTGTAACACCTCCTATTGCCGGCCATGTATAACTTGCTGTATCTCCATAATTAGAGTTCATATATAACTTACCGTTTCTGGCTCCTACAATTTGGTATTTGCCATCACTAGATATACCACATGAAACCCATTTTTGTGATGAAGAAGATCCATCGCCCATCCAAGTCCCTGGCGTATGCCAAGAGGCGCCATAATCAGATGACATAAGCCACTCTGCAGAATTGCTAGTTCGAGTAGCTATTTGGTATTGACCGGTGCTCGACATTGCAACACTGTAAATTGAATCACTATAGACTCTAGTCCAGGTTTGACCATAATTTATAGAACGCCAAATACCGCCGCCAGATCCTGGCGATATTGGAGACGCGGCTATTTGGTATTGACCGGTTGCTGATACATCAACATCATACCATGAATAATATCCAACTAATTTATTAGACCAACTCCCTTGAGCACCATAATTTGAAGAAACCCAAATACCACCCGGGCTACTACCTACGTTAACTACTGTTTGATATCTTCCGTCGTCAGATATTCCAACTGCTAAAAATTGTTTTGCAGAATCTGAAAAAACCGTTGTCCATGTTACGCCATAATCAGAAGAAACGGCGATAATTCCACCCTGGGCCCCGGTCATATATCTTCCATCACCGGAAACATCTACATTCTCAACGGGAATTCCTCTCCATGTAATTCCATAGTCAGAAGAAATTTTTCCAGCCGCTGCCATATATCTTCCATTATCAGACATTCCAACTCTTACAGAACTATATGGAACCGAAGGAAAGGGTGCATTCCAGTTATAATTACCACGACATTCCCATGATGTTGAACTCCCGGGACCAGGAGTTGCCGGGGAATCGGGATACGCTGTGCCTGTACTACAATATGTGTAAGCCCCCGGAAAAGTCTCCTCTGGCGAATACGTTCGATTATTAGCAGTGCCACACGACCCGCCACCTGGCAAGGGTGCTAAACAAGAAGCATCTGTGTGATTTGGACCCACTCCATAACAAATCCAAGTCCAAGGACCAGATCCAGAAACAGATGATGGCGTGCCCAATGCACACAAATTAGCAGTTGGAGCCGAAGTTACAGCTTGGCCATCTGCAGATCCGCATACACCGTTATATACTTGTGGCGCTCTGACTGCGGTACATGTTTGAATATTATTTCCACCATTTACACCTTGGCACGTCCAAGTAGAATTTGTTCCAACAGTAGGATTTGCCGGCGAGACTGGAGAAGGATTCCCCACATTGCAATATGTATATGATCCAGGCCACGCTTCAGAATAATTATATGTTCTTGCAGCAGTACCGCAAACACCATCAAGCAAACCAATTCTCACACATTCTGCTGTTCCAGAAATATTACACTTGCTCCCACTCGGACAATTTTCCATGCCATTTTGATGTATGGGATTAAAATAAGGATTAGTACCTGTCCAAAACGTACATCTAGAAGATGATACAACAATATCTCCAGGATAATCTGCTGTTTGAACGCAATTGTTTATATTGTAACCGGTAGGACATTCAACAATACAACTAGAAGCCAACCCTAAAGCCAACTGTGTTGGTTCTTCGTTACCAAAACCATTTTGACAAGTTTTGGTAAATCTAGCAGGTATATCAGTGCCACTCGCACATCCTGTATATCCAGAGACTGGACACGATGAACAGGTGTATTGTGTTACTCCACCAAGAGAACATGGACATACTGCAGGTATAGTTCCAGAATAACAAAATTTTGCAGTAGAAAATGTACACTGATTAGCATAATTATATGGGTTCTTCATATTAGACCCACCCATTGTACACCCAACAGATACTTCTCCTGTTTGACAATAAGAATTACACATTTGAGCAGAACTCAGCCATCCTGGATATCCAGTGCCCTGTGCCGGGAAATATGAAGTTACACAATTACTTGCTGAACAAGAACGATTTGTAATCGCAGCAAAAGATTGATTTACAAAAAAAGCTGACAGCGCAATAACTGATACAAAAATTAAAAAATATAAAGATATTTTTCTCACTTTTTTATTCGCCTGTTAAAAGCACTGAAATTGAAACTGCCTCTAATTCCCCACTTGGCAAAAGTTTCAATATGGTACTAATATTACTTCCAATACTTATGCTTTCTGCTCCTACGTTATCTGAAGGTTGTGAAACCGTATAAGTCCCGGTGTTACTTCCGCTCAAAGAAATAATATTAATATCTGCGCCTTCTGCTAATGCAAAAGATATTTTTTCGGTTCCTTTTTTTATAGTTATTATTTTTCCGTCTATATTTTCCACAATACCTTTTGCGGTTATTGATGAAATCAAATGAGATGACAAACTTTTAGTAGTTTGCTTTTCTACACTACTAAACACATTATAAAAAAACCCTATTACTATCCCGACCACAAAAACCAAAACTAAAACAACAACTAAGTATATATAACTTTTTGCATTATTCATATTTTTTTATTATACACTATTTAAAAGTTAACTATTGGCAAACACCGCTTAATGTAGTTGGCGCTGAACATTTAGCATCTACATGGTTTACTCCCGTTCCATAGCAATACCAATTCCAAGGACCATTGCCCCAAACATAAGATTGGGTTCCGGCAGAACACAATCCCGAACTTGGGGCCACTGCGGTAGCAGTGTTAGCGGCAGTCCCACAAACTCCATTTAACAAAGGAACCTCCTGTCTGGAGGCAGTACATGTTCCACTATCAGCTCCACCCGGATGCTCACCTATACATTGCCAATTCGTTGCCCACCCTTCCTGTGGGTCTGTTGGTGAAACTGGATATGAATTTCCAAGCGCGCACAAAGAGTATGCTCCGGGAAAATTTTCTTCTGCCGCATATGTTCTAGCAGCTGAACCGCAAACAGCCTTTAAGGGGAGAACAAAGAAAGGTTGATACACTATTGTCTCTTGATTCGGAAGGGCAGACCTAGTGTTTGCATATTTAAAATAAACATAATATGTTCCGGTACTTCCAGACGTTGGAACGTCAAAGGGACCAAAGGAAAAATCGAGCGTTACGGGGCAAACTCCGGTTTGACAAGTATAACGAGGAGAACCTAAAAAGGTCCACGTTGGAACATACCCGGTAGTTGAATTTGTAATTCCTCCATAATAAAACTCTGTGTATATATAATTGTCGTAGGCAGATGAAAGATCAAAGACAGTGCCAGTCAAATAAAACTCTTCTCCTGGGTTATAAGAATGGACTCCAGGGACTATAGGACTATTAAACATAACCATGGGACTCGCCATATTGAGCGTAAAATTTGCTGTAACATTGATATCCCCGTTTACATTAATATCGGTTCTTGGATTTTGGATTGAACCATCGCTCCAATTAACAAAACTATAGTAAGTGTTTAAAGGTATAGCTTCCACGGCTGTGCCATTTCCGCCTATAGGAACATCTTGAGTTGCAAAACCAGATATACTACCATTGGCACCAGCTGTATATCTTAGAATGGGATAACGAAAAAAACCTTTGACTGTAATATCACGCTGTACATTAATATCGGTTCTTGGGTTCTGCGTCGAACCATCATTCCATCCCGTAAACATATATCCAGGATTTGGAACCGCGGTGACTGTAGATCCGGATGCACCAGAAGCTACATTGGTCTGAATAGCATTGCCAGTTATAATTCCATTAAGAGATACTTCATAAGTCAACTTGAATGAACTGGATGCCGAAAAATATGCCGTACGTATAGGAATAACAATACCATCGGGAATATCAGTTCTTGGATTCTGGATCGAACCGTCATTCCAACGCGAAAAAGTATAGCCGTTACTTGTAGTTATCGCTGCAACGGTAAACGGATACTGGCAAGGCGTGTAAGCATTAAATATATCAACACAATAAGTTGATGGATCATTAAAATTCTTGATGCATCCATTCCCATAATATCCATATCTATAGCGAACATAACAGTTTTCCGCTGATGAATTAATTGGAATAAAAACTAAAACCGCAAAAAACAATGTTGAAAGTAAGAAAATATTTTTTATAATTTTCATTTTTTAAACTTTAAAAAAATTACGATACATGAACTTAATATGATAATTCCAATTAATAAAATGACAACTATTCTAAAATCAACCCATGTAGATTTTCCGGCAGGAAAATTAGTCTTATATTCTGTAATTACTTTTCCATCCTTAAGAACAATAACCTCTGCAGAAAGCTTTTTGGCACTGCGACCGGCAGTCAGTTCAATATTTTTAAACCCATAATTAGTAAACGCAATTTTATCAGAATATTCAACTACCAAATTTTTATTTTCGCCAAACAATCTTACAGAAAAGTCTAAAGGTTCATCCAACAGAGAATCTGGACTTATAATATCAAACGAGCTACAAGAATAATCAAACTTAAAATTAAACTTTTCACCTCGCTTTACCGAAAACCTATCTATCTGAGTATTAAGTATATTGACGATCGGTCCATAAACTGCGTACCTAAATTTTATTGGCTGAACCCTGGAAATGTCATTTTTGTCGTTTATCACAAGTTTGCCAACATAAATTCTGGGAACATAATTAAAAAGTGGCAAATCAAAAACTAATTCTTTTTTACTTTTTGCAGAAATCGAAAAGTTTTTCTCCGAATAATTTACCAAAGGATCGCTGGCATAATTAGTGCCAAAAATAGAAACCTGCGGGGTCAAATCTATTATATTTTCATTGGTTTTGTTTTCCAACGAAAGCTTCAGCTGTATCTTATCGTCTGGAGGGTACACTATGGGATTAGAATTTACATAATACTCTCTACCACCTACAACAACCATAACCCTGTTTACGATTATAGGAGTTAACCCAAAGTCAGCAATACTAATCTGCACATCAGACCATCCCAAAGGTAATCCGGCTCCAGTAAAGGCTCGAATTTTTATACCTAGTTGTTCCTGACTAGAATATGCTATAGAAGATTCTGGCAACTTGTACACAAATTCAATTTTTTTTGTTTCTTTCTTATCTAAAAATGTAATCCCAAGCACTTGATTATCAAATTCGTCCTTATACAAATTATTAGACCCTAGACCTCCAACAAGGAAAACCTGATAACTCAAGTTGGATACAGCAACATCTTTTGCATTGATTAAATCAAAAGAGCCATTTATTGTATCGCCTGCCGAATATTCACTAGTATCTAAAGCTAGATTCGCGATATAAACTTCAGGATAAGATTCGAACAATTGCGCGTTGTTAGCGCCCAAGCTCGTGACAGCAAATATATTTATCGCTGAAAAACAAGAAATTAAAACCACGGCAAAAATAATCAATCTTCGGTATTTTAGTTTTGTGCATTTTTTTTCCATGTTTATTATAAAATTTTCTAAAACGGCGACAACTCTTGCCAATTCGGCACATTCTGCGGACCTCGGATATTTACATTCTTCTCGGCTATACAACATCCCAGTTCGTCACAAATCTCAAGATAGGATGTACGGGTGGTATTTGGCAGAGGATACGCATAGTTTGTGGTTATCTTGTTGGAGTCATCTCCGTTTGGGGTATTTACTGGAGTGTGTGGGTCTCCGTACCACCAGGTATAATATTCTGGGTTGTCTTTGCAGTCATAAGCAACATTCCCTGTTTCATAGCACAACGATGGACTATCTGGGTTATCGGTAAAAACAACCTGCGTATTAAACAGTGGGTTTGTCGGAGAATAAACAAAATTTGGGGCTGGCCATGGATGATCTTCAGTTGTGAACGATGGACCTGTCACCCAGCCAGAATCATAACCCTGGCTGTCTACAACTTTAACACGCCAGTAATAAGTAGTGTTATATGCAAGATCTCCGTATCCCGGATTAATTTTAATAGATACAGACTGATTATTTTGGGAACCCGATGGGTAACTTAAACCAGCTACCAACCTAACAACCTCTTGAGAAGAGAAGTTACTATTGTTATCTATCTGGAGTAAGAAGCTAGTTTCGTCAACGTTGGTATCGCTGTTATATGTCCAATTAAATTGCGCATAGGGCGAATTCCCACAATAAAATGCGTTAGTGTTAAGATTATTGGCTTCAGGAAGATTTATATCTAGCCTTGCGGAACAACTTCTGGCTGGTGCACCGTTTGGATCGTTGCATACCCAAGATGTTATAGGATTAGCTAAAGTTGGGAAGATTGGATTTATAGGACTTGATACACCACTGTTAGAGCACAAAGTGTCTCCGCAAAATCCACACAAAGATCTGTTTGTAGATTCTGCTCCAAATGTCAGATTATTGCCAGAATCTGCCATATTATGATATTCAAATTCAAGCCACGCATCAGACCTAGCGATATTTGAAACCCTAACTTCGTCAATAAAGCCATTAAAATATCTGGCGCTTGCAGGACTTTGATTCTGTCTTCGCCCAAATATGGTGCTTGTAGGCGTAGTCGGAGTATAACCGAGATAAGGACTAACGCTAGTTGTTTGCGTTCCGTTGACATAAAACTTTGCTGTGCCATTATCTCTGATAAGTGATACGTAATACCAAGCATTTGGGGATATAAATGTATATCCCGAATCTATCCACGCAACGCCTCCATACAGAGCATTTAATTTTGAGCCGGTTGTATCGCTAAATGATCCGTTTGATATTCCAATACCCCAACCGTTATTGAATCCATTTTCGAAAATATGACCGAGTTGAGGAAGCACAGCAGGATTAACCCAGGCCGATAAGCCAAAGTTGTTTGTAACGGTCGTTGAAACTGACCCGGGTTGAAGATAATCATCTAGTCCGTCAAATCCAACTGCTTTGCCAATCTTCCCCGTTGCTCCGAATGTTACCCCTCCGGCTTGATTGGCATTTTTTACGTTTGATGTTGAGTCTGTTGCCGGGCTTGCAGAATTTGCCATGTGCCATACTGATTTGTAATTTGAATCCCAGACTGCTGTTTTGTCTTGTCCGTCAGAAGCAGAGGAGTTACCATAATACATATATATTATGGTGTCTGCTGATGAGCTGATTATTGGAACCTTGACCCAAAAAACACCTGTTGCAGATCCGCTAGTTACTGAAAAACTTTCTCTTTCATACGAAAGCAAATTTCCTGAAGAATCAGTAAATCTTATATCGTATCCGTTTGTTGTATCAGAAATATGCGATCCCACACCTGCATCGTTGCTTAACTTAACAAGCAAAGGAAAATTAGTGAGATTAGAATCTACGTTGGCATTAGAAATAGTTATTTCCTTTCTATAATTCCAACCTCCTGTTAGCCAATCAGCATAATCAACCATTGAGTAAACCTTTCCGTGCGCTGTACCGCAATCAGTGACTGCTGGGGCAGAACAATTAACACAAAAAGCGTAGTCACAGCATTGCCAATTCCATGGACCAGACGCGCCACCGTTAACAGTATTAGCGCACCCTTTAGAACATAGTCCTGTTGTTGGGGCAGAAAAATGAGGTACCCCAATAGCCGTGCCACAGGTTGCTTCACTGTGTCTTGCAGCCGAACAGTTCACACTTCCCCAACTACCGGCATTTGTACCAAGACATCTCCATCCTATAGTAGATCCTTCAGAATTTCCCAAAACAAATGGATCACCAACATTGGGATATGGTGTAACTTCCGTCGGCCACCAAGGAGGATAGCAATTTAATCCATATGGCCAACAAAGTTTTTCCTCGCCCATAAACCAAGTCGTGGAAGGTCCTGGAAATGGTTCTCCTTGTGCATAATCTCTTGCAGCAGGTCCACACTCCGCAACACATGGATTCCCCGGCAGAGACGCTCTTGTTGCTGTACAAGTGGGACTTGGTGACCCTTCACCCTCTCCCGAACATGTCCAAGAAGTAGTTGATCCGCCACTCGCGCCTAGAGTCGCTGGCGGATTAGGGCTTGGATTTCCCTGTGTGCAATACGCATATCCACCGGGCCACGGTTCTCCTATTTCATATGTTCTTGCAGCAGCCCCACAAACACCATTAACAGCACTACTAATACTGGCCACACAAGAAGAACTTTGATTACCACACGTTTGAGATGGGCTACCGCATTGTGTAACGTTGATTGTTCTATTAAATGTTTCTGAAACATTTCCACTGTGCGCAGACCATCCATTATAAGAAATCCTTATCTGATTTGACCCGATATATGTATTGTTTGGAAGAGAAAAATTTTTATTGAAAGGAACAACCTCTGGCCCAATTCCGCTATAGGTTTCACTACCAAGTAATATTAAACTATGTCCTGTATTGCAACTCCCACCACAAGTCCACGTTGTAGGAACCCCAGGCATTGTTGGGAAAATAGGACTAGCTGGTGTGGTAACACCATTACCGTTTCCACACATAGTTCCAGAAAATGCCGTAGAACCAACGGGGTATGTTTTTGCAGCTGTACCACAGGTCCCGTCAGTTCCTACGAACTTCTCTACATAAAAAAACACAGTAGCATCCCAAGATGAATTTTCACAAACTGCAGCTGTAATATTGCCAGAAAAATTTAATGTACTATTATTACAAACGGACGCACTCGTGGATGGTGTGTTCCACGCGAGTTCAAAGCTATATATCATAGCAAATATAATCACTGTTTTTGAAACGCTTCCGCCAGCATTAGTACATGTCAATATATAATTATTGGTTACTTTTGAAATTGTAACCCATTGATCTCCAGAAATTGCTTTCGTACCAGACCAATCTCCGCTAGCAGTACACGAAGTGGCATTACTTGAAGACCAAGTCAAATGAGAATTCCCTCCTATAATAGTATTACTTGGAAACGCACTAAAGTTTAATGTCGGAGGTGGCACTACTGTAACTGTAACTGTTTCGGAAACAGATCCACCAACGCCCGTGCATGTTAATATATAGTTGTTGTTTGTTTTTGAAATTGTCACTGACTGATTACCAGAAGTTGCCTTTATCTCAGACCAATCTCCGCTAGCAGTACACGAAGTGGCATTACTTGAAGACCATGTGAGGGTAGACGTACTTCCGACAGACGGAACTACATTCGGAAATGCACTCAATGTAAGTGTTGGAACTATTGGAGCTGCTCTTGTTGCTGTACAATTAACACTAGAACCACCAATACTTTGACATTGCCATGAAACGTATGATCCGCCACTTGCACCCAAGGTGACACTACTCGGGGAAGCACTCCCTGGGGAACACATACTTGAATAAATATTTGTAGTTGATCCTGTATATGGGTATGTTTTTGCAGCTGAACCACAAGATGCACCAACAGAAAAAACCATGTTTGGTGTGCTAATTATAGCAAGCGCCACAAATACTGAAAAAAATATGATATATTTTTTTAAACCCATTTTAAAACCTGGAAATTATTTTTCTTTTTCTGACAATCCAAAAAATTAAAATAAAAATAATTATAAGTATTAATAAAAAGTAAACAAAATAATTTTTAAAAAATTTCATGGCAATTTGCCATTTTTGTATTTTTTTTGCTTCGTTTGAGAATATCGGCAAATTGATTATTTGCTCATCCAATATATTGCCATCCTTAGTTAATTTTGCATTCACAGTTGGCAAAATCAAGTCGCGCTCAATCGGAATTGATATTACCGAAGCAACTAATCCGGCATTTAACGGCACCTCCTTCGAGGCTGTCCCAATAACATTCCTGTTTTCATCAAAAACACTAACATCTAGTTTCCCTTGGCCCAAATCATTTCCATCGGCAGGGCCAATAGTTTCAACAGTCAAATTCATATTTTCTCCAGCTTTAAAATAATCTTTATCTGCTTTCAAATATAAAATCTTCCCGCCTTCTCCAGACACCACCCAGCGAAAATATTGCACACCAGAAACCTGATTTCCTGATTGATAAAACTTCAGCTCTGCCAAATAAACTCCAGGAGAGTTAATTTTGGGCATTTGTAAGATTATTTCTTTTGTCTGTCCTTTAGGAAAACTTATAGAAACATCGTCATACTCTTTGTACAATGATAAGTTATACTGTCTGTCAAAAATTTTTAAATGAGGAACAACCGTTATAGAATCTCCGCTGTTCATTACCTTTAGAAATACTTCTACTGCTTGGTTGGTAGAAACACTTGGGCCCTCCTGAGGATAATATTCCTTATCATCAACAAAAACCCTAGGCGATAACTGGTCTATTTCCAAAAAATTACCATTGCCATGTAAAGAAATCACTTGATCTTTCCAGCCCAGCTCGCTACCCCGTTGGGTTGTGATTTGTAACCTCAGTGTATAATCTCCAGAAATTATATTTTGCGGGTATTTATATGAAAAATATTTTGTGACCGTTTGGTCAGGCGCAACAAAAAACTTTTCTTCGGGGGCGCTTATATCAACTAATTTAAGAGTATCTAAATCAGCACCCTTAAACAATTTAATGGCGTAACCTATGTCGGTTAAATAAAAAGTCTCACTATTCCAAATCTTAAATTCTCCTTTTATCTCTCCATTTTCAGCAGAATTTATTTTTAAATCTGTAACAAAAATCTGTGGAGCTAAATACGCTCGCACTGTACCGGATGAAAAAACTAAACAAAAAAAGACGGAACACAACACAAACAAAAATGTCAGCCTCTTATCAAACAATACAAATGACATGTTATTATGTTATTTTAACATTTTTTTGGGCTAGTCAACAAGAACTTAGACACGGGGTAAAAAGTTTTCCTATGCGCTGGGCATGGGCCAAGGTTTTCTAAAATTTTAAAATGCGAGGATGTTGGATACCCCTTGTGTTTATCAAACCCATATTCCGGATATTTCTTATGAAGCTTTTGCATCAGCCTATCTCTTGTCACTTTAGCTATTATACTTGCAGATGCAATTGAAAAAACTTTCTGATCACCTTTAACTACTGAACGCTGAGGTGTCGCACAATAAATCTTAAAATTCCCGTCCAGAAGAAGAAAGTCGGGATTTAATTTTTTTATAGCTTTTTGCATTGCAAGTTTTGTAGCTTCTAAAATATTTATTTTATCTATTATCTTTTCAGAAACAATTCCCACACCCCACTTAATATTTTTATTTTTAACCAAAAGTTTATAAATATTTTCTCTTTGTTTTTCAGAAAGTTGTTTTGAATCACGTACGCCAAAAATTTTGCAAAAATTTTTGGCGTCAAAATCCTTCCCCGGCACAACCAAAACCGCGCCGGCAACAACTGGCCCTGCCAAAGGCCCCCTGCCGGCCTCATCTAACCCTACTACAAACCTAAGTCCCTTATCCCACAATTTTTTTTCTTCTCTTAAATCCAGATCACCCATAAAATTAAAAAATATAAAAAGTCAGCATAACACAACTACCATCATAATCTACGCGATAGCGTAATTTATGATGATAATTTGAAAATCTTTTTTAAATTACTTTCGTTGTCTATATATTCTAAAACTCCGATTCTCACATACTTTTCCAATCTAAAAAACCTTACAAGCTCACTTATTTCTTTTTCGCATTGATGCGGAGTTATTAGAACACTTTTCTGCAGTTCGCAGAATCCAACTTTTTTTAATTTTCTGCGCAAGGCATCTCGTCCTATTTTATATTTTTCCGGTATATCAAATGCAACCATGCGCCACTTCCCATCCCATTCTTGTTTTTTGTTTTTTATATTATCCAATTTGATCTCCAATAATCTCAACCTTCCCTTCTCTGTGGGAAATATACGAAAAACATTTTTTCCTTCTTCTTTTTTATTGACAAGGCCTAATTTGTATAAATAGCTTACCCCTTCTCTTAATTCTTTTGGTCGCAATTTACGCCATTCTTTAGCAATCATCCCAACAACTCTTTTTTGTTGATAAGGCGTATAACACAAACTAAGCGCCAATCCGCCCAGTAAAAGCAATAAAATTTTTTCTCTTATTTTATGCATTTTGTTATTATACCAATATTAATCATATTTTAAAACAACTACCATCACAATCTACGCGATAGCATAATTTATGATGATAGTTTATTTGATTTATATGGCAAAAAGAAACACTATGGTTAAATATATTTATAGCCTTGTAAATAAACCTGTAAAGAGTAAAATGAAAATAGCTAAATGCCCAATTAACCTAATTAACCTAATTACCTAATCAAATGCAAATATCTAATCACGAAATGCCTAAAAAATATAACCTAGAAGAACGTACGGCAAAATTTGGCGAAGATATTGTAAAATTTGCAAAACTTATTCCAACAAGCACTGTTACACAAAGAATTATTCCTCAACTAGTAGCAGCCGGAACAGCAATAGGTGCAAATTATTGCGAGGCAGACGACGCAGAATCTGGTAAAGATTTCAAACATAAAATTGGCATAGGCAAAAAAGAAGCTCGGGGAAACAAAGTATTGGTTAAGGATTATTGCAACCGCAGCGCCCGAACTTAAAGAAGATGCAAGGAAATTATGGCAAGAAGCCAAAGAATTACACTTAATCTTAAATGCTATTTCAAAGAAAGTTTCATCAAAAAATTTGGAACTTAGGCGTTAGAAGTTAGTATTTCTTTAGAACAATTAGAGCAATTAGAATAATTAGAATAATTTTCGATGAAGTTTACACATTTGCACGTACACTCCCACTATTCCCTTTTGGACGGTTTACCAAAAATCGACGACCTTTTAGATTATGCAAAAGAGCTTGGCATGGATTCTTTGGCGCTCACAGATCATGGCGTAATGTATGGCGCAATAGAGTTTTACAAAAAGGCCAAAGCCAAAGGAATAAAACCAATTATTGGATGCGAAGTTTATGTTGCTTTTGAAAAACTTACCGACAAAAGATCAAAAATTGATGACAAGCGCAATCATTTAATTTTACTTGCAAAAAACGAAAAAGGATATAAAAATCTAGTTAAGCTTACCACTATAGCCCATCTTGAAGGATTTTACTACAAGCCCAGAATCGACGAAGAGGTTTTGGAAAAACACGCCGAAGGATTAATAGGAATGTCTGCTTGTTTGCAGGGCAAAGTGCCGGGATTATTGCTGTCTGGCAAAGATGATCAGGCAGAAGAGACCGCTTTAAAATATGAAAAATTCTTTGGCAAGGGCAACTTTTATTTAGAACTTCAGCACCACGAACATATTCCTGAACAAGAAAGAGTCAATAAAAAACTTATAGAACTTTCCAAAAAAACCGGCATTCCACTTGTTGCCACTCACGACATACATTATTTAAAAAAAGATGATGCTGAAGCTCAAGATATTTTAATGCTTATAAACACCGGGGCAGATGCAAACGATCCGGAGCGCTTATCAATGAAGCACGACGATTTTTCAATGTTTAGCCCGGAACAAATGGCAGATTTTTTCAAAGATATACCCGAGGCCATAGAAAATACGCAAAAAATAGCAAATTCCTGCGACTTGAAAATTGAACTTGGCAAAACAAAATTGCCAAAGTTTCCGCTACCTGAAGGTAAAACCCCAGAACAATTTTTAGAAGAACTTTGTTATCAGGGGTTAGAAAAAAGATACGGAAAGAATCCGGATTCAAAAATAATCGACAGACTTAAATATGAAATTTCTGTAATCGAAAAAACCGGGTTCGCCGGATACTTTTTAATTGTTCAAGACTTTGTAAATTGGGCAAAACAAAACAGAATTGTTGTGGGACCGGGCAGAGGATCGGCCGGCGGAAGTTTGGTTGCCTATCTTACAAACATAACCAACGTTGACCCCTTAAAACACAATCTTTTGTTTGAAAGATTTTTGAACCCGGAGAGAATTTCTATGCCTGATATTGATTTGGATTTTGCCGACCGAAGAAGAGACGAAGTTTTAAAATATGTTTCAGAAAAATATGGCCAAGACCATGTTGCCCAAATTATTACTTTTGGAACAATGGCAGCCAGAGCTGTTGTGCGCGACGTTGGCAGAGCTTTACAATATACATATTCTTACTGCGACCAAATGGCAAAAATGATCCCAATGGGTATGGATTTGGCAGAAGCACTTGAGAAAGTTGATGAATTCAAAGAAAAGTACCATTCAGATCAAATGGCAAAACACTTGGTTGATCTTGCAAAAAAACTTGAAGGAGTTGCTCGCCACGCATCAACCCATGCTTGTGGAGTTGTAATTTCGGCAGACCCGCTTACAGAATCTGTTCCATTACAGCGCCCACCCGGAGAAGAAGAAGGAATAATAACCCAATTTGAAATGCATGGTATTGAAGACCTCGGGCTTTTGAAAATGGATTTTTTGGGGCTCAAAAACTTAACAATTATAGAAGATACTTTGGCAAGAATTTATGTTTTGCACAACAAATTGAATATAGACATGGACAAAATCCCTGAAGATGACCCAAAAACTTTTGAGCTTTTGCAACAGGCAATTACAACCTCTGTGTTCCAACTTGAATCCGATGGCATGAAAAGATACTTAAAAGAATTACACCCCACAACCTTTGACGACATTACCGCTATGGTGGCTTTGTATCGCCCGGGGCCAATGCAATTCATTCCAGATTATATAGAAAGAAAACATGGCCAGCAAACAATATCATATTTGCACCCAAAACTTGAACCTATTTTGCGCGAAACTTATGGAGTTTGCATTTACCAGGAACAACTTATGAAAATTGCCCAAGAAATCTGCGGGTTTACTTTGGGAGAAGCAGATGTTTTGAGAAAAGCTGTTGGTAAAAAAATAAAGGAACTTCTTGATGCTCAAGAAACAAAGTTTATAAACGGGGCAGTAAAAAATGGCACCAGTAAAAAAGTTGCCGAAGAGTTGTGGGAATGGATTTTGCCTTTTGCGGCTTATGGATTCAATAAATCTCACTCTGCTGCCTATGCCACAATTGCCTACCAAACAGCTTATTTGAAAGCCCACTATCCTGTAGAGTTTATGGCTTCGGTTTTAACTTCAGAAAGAGCTGATGTTGAACGCATTTCTTTTTTGATTGATGAATGCAAAAAAATGAATGTTGAGGTTTTGGCGCCTAATATAAATGAATCTCTAAAAAACTTTACGGTTGTAGAAGGTAAACCCCAGATACGCTTTGGGTTAACTGCAATAAAAAATGTTGGAGATAATATTGTGGAAGCGGTTGTTGGAGAAAGAAAATTGAACGGTCCATTCAAAAATATTGGAGACTTTATAAATAGAGTCAAGTCAAAAGATTTGAATAAAAAATCTATGGAGGCTCTTATAAAATCGGGGGCTTTTGACCAATTTGCCGAAAGAAACCAGCTTTTAGAAAATCTTGAAAAAATGTTGGAGATAGCCAGAGAAAACCAAAAACAAAAAAACACCAACCAAATAGGACTTTTTGCAAGCGCTTCGGTAAAAACTAACTACGACATAAAGTTAGAGCCCGCAACTCCGGCGAGTAATTTTGTTAAACTTGGATGGGAAAAAGAACTTCTTGGACTTTATGTGAGCTCGCATCCTTTGAATGATTTCAAAAAACTTTTTGCTTCGCGCACAACTCCTATTGTTAAAATAGACGGCACATTTGTAAATAAAAAAGTAGTTGTGGGAGGATTAATATCATCAGTCAAAAAAATTATTACCAAAAAGGGCCAGCCGATGCTTTTTACAAAACTTGAAGATCTAACAGGTAAAATTGAGGTTGTTATTTTTCCAAATCTTTTGGAAAAAAATCCTGAAGCTTTACAAGAAAACAAAATTGTTTTTGTGGCCGGTAGAGTTGACGATAGAAATGGAGAAATAAAAGTGGTTGCTGACGACGCTCAAGAAATATTAGTCCCCCGCGAAGCCTAGTGCATAAAATATTGACTAACACTTGTAGCTGGTCTATACTATATTAAGCAGTACTAATGATTGCCTTGCCCACCAAGCAAGGTGCAAAAAGCAAAACTACGTTCTAAATTAGCCTGCTCAATCGAGAGTCCCGAGCCCAGCAGGGCGAGGGAAAACTAGATGGAACCGCGTGGCATAAGCCTCGTTCTAGTATTAAATAATTATTTAATATTAAAACGAGGTTTATTTATTATGGAAAACCAACAAATTGAAAAAATAAGGCATTCTTTATCGCACATAATGGCTGCAGCGGTTTTGGATTTATACCCCAAAGCTAAGCTTGGCATTGGGCCCGCAATTGAAAACGGATTTTATTATGACTTTGAGTTGCGCGGAGTTCAAAATTCCGCTAATTTAGATTTGGCAAAGATAGAAGAAAAAATGCGCGAAATTATTTCGCAAAACCTAAAGTTTGAAAAGAAAAATATGCCAAAACGCAATGCAAAGAAAATTTTTGCTTTGCAACCATACAAGCTTGAACTGATAAAAGACCTACCGGGAGAAACAGTTTCTTTATATTACACAGACGAGTTTGTAGACTTATGCAAAGGACCCCACGTTAAAAATACCAAAGAGATAAATCCAAAAACTTTTAAACTCTCCAAAACCGCAGGAGCTTATTGGAAAGGAGATGAAAAAAATAAAATGCTAACCCGTATTTACGGATTAGCTTTTGAGACTGAAAAAGAATTGCAAGATTATTTAGCAATGATTGCCGAGGCAGAAAGACGAGACCACAGAAAACTGGGTGAATCTTTGGATTTATTTACTTTTTCAGAATTGGTTGGCCCCGGACTTCCCCTTTATACTTTTAAGGGAACAACAATCTTGAATGAAATAAAAAATTACTCCAACGAATTGCAAAAAGAAATTGGATATCAAGAAGTTCAAACCCCCAGCATGAATAGGGCTGAATTATTTAAGGTTTCCGGACACTACGACAAATATAAAGACGATATGTTTACGGTTCATTCTCACTACACAAAAGAGCAATACTTTTTAAAGCCAATGAACTGCCCACAACACACCCAAATTTTTGCTTCAAAACCACGAAGCTACAAAGATTTGCCAATACGCATTGCTGACTTTTCGCAACTACACAGAGATGAAAAAACCGGCGAACTATCGGGGTTAACAAGACTCCGTGGGTTTAGGCAAGACGATGGACATTCTTTTTGCAGAGAAGACCAAATCAAAGACGAGTTTAAGTCTGTTTTGTCGGCCGTAGAAAAAGCCATGAAAACATACGGAATGAACTATAAAGTAAGATTATCTCTGTGGGATCCAAAACAACCGGAAAAATATTTAGGTGATGCCAAAACATGGAAAAAGGCACAACAAATGCTTGAAGAAATTTTGGTTGAAAACAAAATAGAGTATTTTAAAGCCGTAGGCGAAGCTGCAATATATGGACCAAAAATGGATTTAATTTCAAGAGATTCTTTGGGCAGAGAGTGGCAAATATCTACAATACAGCTCGATTTAATAATGCCTCAAAGATTTGGCTTAAAATATATCGATTCTGACGGTAAAGAAAAAACACCGGTAATGGTGCATAGAGCAATTGTTGGTTCGCCGGAAAGATTCTTTGGAATATTAATAGAGCATTATGCCGGAGTTTTTCCTTTGTGGTTGGCGCCTGTGCAGGTTGCTATTATTCCTATTTCTGAAAAACATATAGAATATGCAAAAATAGTATCTGAAGAATTGAGAAAAAATAATATCAGAATAGAAATAAGAAACGAGAATGAAACTTTGGGCAAAAAGATACGCGAGGCAGAAATGCAAAAAATACCATATCTTGTAATTTTAGGAGATAAAGAGATCGCATCCAATGCACTAGCGGTTAGGGCACGTGGAAAAAGCGACCTTGGGCAGATGCAAATTAATGTGTTTATTGATAAGATAAAAGAAGAGATAAATAATAAGCGATAAAACATATGCAAGAATTATCACAAGCAACAAAAAAATTAATATCACAGTACAAGATTGTAAGGCATCAGAACATTGTAAGAGAAGGCGTAGCCACAATACACGTTGATGAGTTTGCGTCTAACGTGGCCGCCTTTTACGAAAAGATAAGAATGATTGTAGATTGGAAAGAAGAGCATTTGATAAGAAGAACCGCCATAATTCGCAAACTTAAAAGAAGATTTGTGAGTGCTGATATAAAAAATATATCTTCCGGAGAAACAATTGCCGAATCGCTTGTTTTGGAACTTATAAGAACCGGGCACTTTCCTAATGACCGGATCGAGGAAGCAAAAATAGACGATGTAAAAAACGTTTTAGATAAGTATATCTTTATACTAAAAAATTCTCCGTCAGCGGGTAGTCCGAGAAAAGCAATGCAACTCTACAATTGGATTGTGGAAGTTTCCGCCTGCGAAATCGAAGAAACCCTTGCTCCGTCCAGAAAAGAATCGGCATTAATAGAATTTATGTTCGAAATAATGAAGAAAAACATTATTTTGAGCGATAAATTTTCAAAGAAAAACATCATCACAGAAGATGAAAAAAATATTCAGATTTATGTGGCTGTGCAACAAGCTCTTTTCAAACTAGATAATCCTTTGATAAGTTATAATCTTTTAAAATACATCTATCCCGGTTGGAGAAAATCCGACATTACATTACTTTCGTCAATAAGTCAGAATATTTACAAAATATGGGATGACATAGATGTGATACTTTCGCATCCTTTGGGGAAAAAGTTTTACACTATTTGCGAAAAGTATGACACTCCATATCTGCTTTTAGGAGACGTTCTTTCTACAGAAGAAGATTTAGAAAAAATAGAAAGTCCGGAATATTTAGAATCTGCAATAAAAAAAGCCTACGCCAAAAGACTTGGCACATTAAAACAAAGACTTAGCAGAGCCGCATTTCTTTCTACATTGTCGGCTATGTTAACCAACGCATTTTCTGTATTTTTTGTGGAAGTTCCATTGGCACTTTGGATATACGGAGGATTCAGCACTTCTCCATTTTTAACAATTTCCGTGGACATAATGGGGCCAACGCTCCTGATATTTTTAATGGTTATCTCAATCAGAATGCCTTCAAAAGACAACCTTGGCGCTGTTGTATTAGAAACAATGAAAATTGTTTATCAGCGGGAAAAAAATGACACTTACCAAATACGACCTACAAAAAAAGGGGGGGTAATAACTGCAACAATAATAACATTATTATATTTAATTACCGCAGCACTCTCTTTTGGCGCAATTATTTGGATCTTTCACAAGGCGAAATTTCCGATAACATCATCTGCAATTAACATTGTTTTGATTGCAATAATATTTTTTGCAGGATTGGCCGTAAGACGAAAAGGAGAGGAACTTACTGTTCAAGAACGCAAACCGGGATTTTTGGGATTTATATTTGATATCATATCTTTGCCACTTGCAGGAACCGGAAGATGGCTTTCGAACAAATGGAAAAAATATAATGCAATTGCCGCATTTTTCAACGCACTGATTGACACTCCATTTGCTATTTTTGTTGAATTTATAGAAAAATGGCGATACTTTATAAAAGAACGCAAGGAAGAAATAAGATAAAATTTTCTCTATGAAATATCACTTGATTGTTTTTGGTTGCCAAATGAATGAAGCTGATAGCCAAAAGCTGATCAGCATTTTAAAAAACAAAGGATTTGAACAAGTCCAAAAAATAAACGAGGCAGACTTAGTGATTATTGTAATGTGTTCTGTGCGCCAATCTGCAGTAGACAGGATTTTTGGAATTGCAGAAAAACTGAAAAAACTTACAAAAAAACCAACCACCATTTTAACCGGGTGTATTTTGAAGAAAGATAAGAAAACTTTTTCAGAAAAATTTGATTATGTTTTAAACACAAGCGAGGCATTAAAACTAATAAGCGAGGTAGCGAATTCGGAGCGTGCCCCGCAGCCCCGTGGCCTGGTCGCGCGAAGCGCGCACGGGGCGAGGACTGAGCTTGTCGCGCTGGCGACAAGCGTTAGCGGAGAATCGCTACCGAGCGGAGAATCACTATCGAGCGAAAAAAGAGCTTATATCACAATCTCAAACGGATGCAATAATTTTTGTACTTATTGCGTTGTGCCTTATACCAGGGGTAGATTAATTTGTATAGATCACAAAAAGATTCTTGCCGAAGCCAAAAGAGTAATCAAAAACAATTCAAAGGAACTTTGGCTTTTAGGTCAAAACGTAAACGACTATTGCTCGCCCTCTGACAAATCTATAACGTTCCCAGAGCTTTTAGAATTAGTTAACGATTTACCCGGTGATTTTAAAATATATTTTATGTCGCCAAACCCAAAAAACTTTTCTGACAAACTCATAAAAGTTATGGCAAAATCAAAAAAGTTTAGTAGATATTTAAATCTACCGGTTCAGGCTGGAGACGACCAAATTTTAAGGAGGATGAACCGCCCATATACTGCAAAAAAATATATTACTTTAGTAAATAATATCAGAAAAGCAATTCCTAATATAAATTTATCTACCGATGTTATTGTTGGTTTTCCAGGCGAAACAAAAAAACAATTTGAAAATACAGCCAAACTTTTTAGAAAAATAAAGTTTAATATTGCCTACATAAATAAATATTCTCCACGCTGGGGCACAGCCGCCTCGAAACTAAAAAACGATGTACCGTGGGCGGAAAAGAAGAGGAGAGAAAAAATCTTAATAGATATTGTAAATGGAAACCACAAGTAAACTTATTGTAATTCTGGGGCCTACAAGCGCAGGGAAAACCGGGTTGTCTATTAAATTGGCAAAAAAGTTTAAGGGTGAGGTAATTTCGGCTGACTCAAGACAGGTTTACAAAGGAATGGATATTGGTTCCGGGAAAATTACCAAAAAAGAAATGCAGGGCATTCCTCATTACTTGTTAGATGTGGCAAACCCTAAAAAACGCTTTGATGTTGCCCAGTTTAAAAAACTTGCTGACCAAGCGATTGAAAAGGTTTTTAAAAAAAACAAGGTGCCGTTTTTGGTTGGAGGCACGGGTTTTTATATACAATCAATAACTGATAACTTAGTTTTACCAGAAGTAAAACCAGATTGGAAACTAAGAGAAAAACTGGAGAAAAAGCCATTGTCAGAGCTTTTTGATATGCTTAAAGCAAAGGACCCGGAGCGAGCCAAAAACATTGATAAAAACAACCCCAGGCGCATAATTAGAGCCCTAGAAATAGCCATAAAGCTTGGGCGATCAAATACACCACTACTCAAAAAAAGCCCACCTTACGAGCTCTTGTTACTTGGCATAAAAAAAGATCAAAACGAGCTAAATAAGCTTATAGAAAAAAGACTGCTTCAACGCCTAAATTCTGGCATGGTTGCAGAGGTCAAAAAACTCCATAAAAATGGAGTTTCGTGGAAAAGACTAGAAGAACTTGGGCTAGAATACAAATTTGTCGCACAATATTTGCAGGGCAAACTAGAACATAACCAAATGGTAGGCCTTTTGCAAAAAGAAATAGAACATTTTGCCAAACGCCAAATGACTTGGTTTAAGCTCGACAAAAGAATTATTTGGATAAAAGATTACGCAGAAGCTCTTGGACTTTGTCGGGCTTGGCTGTGCCACGGGTAACTGCCATAACTTGGCCTGCCAAAAATTGCAAAGAGTTTTGCTTTCCGGCTTTGTAATCAGCAACTGCCTTAGGATTTTTTGCAACAACATCAGCAACAATTTTCTCTAATCCTGAATCGTCAGACATCTGACGCCAATTATTTTTATCTACAATTTCAGATGGATCGTCGCCCGTATTGAACATTTCAGACAAAACCATTTTAGCCACCTTTGAAGAAATCTCTCCCTTATAAATCATTTTTACAAACTCGGCAAAATTTTCAGGAGTTATCTTCCAGCCCGAGGCTGGTCCGCCTTGGGCGGAGAAATCTTTTCCTTGTAATAGACCCTGTACATCCGAAATCAAATAGTTGGCAATAAGTTTTGAAACTTTTTTATGAGCCTCTCCCGCCTCTTCTTCTGGTGTCCATTCTTCAAATTCAGAAACAACCTTTTCATAATAATCGCTTAGGTTCTTATTCCCAACAAAAAACTCAACCGATCCGGCATCTAAACCATACTCTTTTATAAATCTTTCTCTTTTTTGTTCCGGTAGCTCTGGCATACTTAATTTTATATTACTTATATAATTCTTGTCAAAATACATTGGTTGTAAATCGGGCTCGGGAAAATATCTATAATCATGAGCTTCTTCTTTCTCCCTTTGTGAAAAGGTAATTTGCTTGTTGTCATTCCACCCGCGAGTTTCCTGAACAATCTTATCACCGGATTCCAAAACTTCTTCTTGTCTTTTTATTTCAAAATCTACCGCTTTTTCCACAACCCTAAACGAATTTAGGTTTTTAATTTCTACTTTAGTTCCAAGTTTCTTCCCTTTTGATATAGAAATGTTTACTTCTACACGCATCTGCCCCTTTTCCATATCAGCATTAGACACTCCCAAATATTTAAAAATTAATTGAAGCTCCTGAGCAAACTCGCGCGCTTCTTTGCCCGAAGTAATGTCTGGCTCTGTGACCAATTCCATTAAAGGCACTCCCGCCCTGTTTAAGTTGACCAAAGAATAGTCCGCGCCCTCGGGGTGCATTAAACTTCCCGTGTCTTCTTCTAAATGTATTCTTCTGATTTTTATTTTATGTCCGACAATATCCAAATAACCGTCTTCACACAATGGTTGATCATACTGCGAAATCTGATATCCCTTTGGTAAATCCGGATAAAAATAATTTTTCCTGTCAAACTTTGACTCTTTTGCAATTTTACAATTTAGAGCCAAACCAGTTTTAATAACTTTTTTTATTGCTTCTTCGTTTGCAACCGGCAAAGTTCCCGGCTGGGCTGTGCAAACAGGACAAATGTTAAAATTTGGCCGTTTTTCATCGGGGTCATTTTTGCACGAACAAAACATTTTGGAGTTAGTTTTCAACTCCGCATGTATCTCCAATCCAATTGTAGGTTTGTACGCCATTATATTTGAGTTTTTACTAGCGTTGCGCTTTGGGTTTCTTCTGATATTACAAAGTCATCAAACAAAACCGGCACGCGCTTTTGAACCTCTTTTAGTAATTTTACCATTACTTGCCTTATTTCCCAATGGGCATCTATTGCGCATCGCATTTTAAATATATGACGCCATTCTCGCAAATTAGCAGTTACCACAATTTGCGACTTTATTCCTGTTGGCAAAATTTGCCTGGCGTCTTGTGGCACCCAGCCCTGAGATCTTAAACCCTTGTACATTTGTTCTGACAAGTTAACCCAATCAGCAAAAGAAACTTTCAAAGAAACTTTAAGACCTGAATTTTCGGGCTGAGGAATATTTAGCTCAACAATTTTTTCTTCAACATTTTTGGCAGGCGGAGCTACGACTCTAAACTCTTTTTCGTCTACGTATCTGGTAGATTCTTGAGTATAAGAAGCTACTCTGTGTCTTACCAACTCATGGGTTAAGCCTCTGGAAACATCATTAAACTCAACTACCATGCAAGAGTGTTCAAAAACAGATTCATGGCCTCTTTTCCGCAAAGCTTCGGCAAACTTAACAGCCGATTCTGGCGTAATCTTGTCCCTGCTTTGATAAGCTGTTCTGCCGGCAGTTTCAATTAACTGCAAAGGCGCCTCGCCCTCTAGGCCGGTCATTATTGCTAATATTTTAAAACTTCCCTCGTTTTGTAAAATTTTCATAAAACTTTGTTTAACACTTTTTTTATTTCTTCAAAAACCTCGAGGATTGATTTTGTCCCATCAACCAAGATAACATTTTGAAACATTTGAGGAATTTTTTTATATATTTCATTTACTTTTTTAAGTTTTTCTAACTCTTCAAAAAACTCTTTTGGCTCTCCCCTGTCCTCAATTCTTTTTACACATGATTCCGGCGGAACATCAACAATAATTGTTAAATCCGGCAATAAAAACTCTTTATTTAAATCTATAAGCAAGTTTACATCTAAACCTGCAGAATATCCATAGGCAAAAGTTGAAAATGCATATCTTGAAGAAACAACATACTTGCCCTCTTTTAACGCCGGAATAACCTTGTTTTGCAAATGTTCCCTTCTATCTTGCACATAAAGCTTCTGCAATTCCAATGGCTCTACTGTAATTTCTTTTTTTAAAACTTGCTTTATTTTTCTGCCGGCTTGTGAATCCATTGTTGGCTCTTTTGTAACAACAACTTCTTTGCCATTATCCTGTAAAAATTTAATAACCAAATCCACCTGCGCAGATTTTCCAGATCCATCTAACCCCTCTAACACAATAAATTTTCCGGGGTAACCACTCTTTATCATTATAAAGATTCTAAGACTTTTTTAATTTGAATATAAAACTCTTCTTTTGTTCCGCTGTTTTCCAATTTATAATCGGCTTCGGCCCCAATTTCAGGAATTTGTAGCTCAGCCTCGGCCTTATGCATTTCTAAAAATTTATCAAAAGACACGTCGTCGTCAGCCTTTTCTCCGCGCACTTTTACTCTTGCCCACCTCAATTTTTGGTCAGCTGTAACATAAACAATTTTTCCGCCGGCATCTCTTATCGATTGCACTTCACCCTGCTTTCTA
>Ga0172375_10002133_pt1 | contig 31238 bp, 30 predicted proteins | sample LakKiv1m_FD_114537 | JGI IMG/M metagenome (GOLD analysis project Ga0172375, IMG submission 114537) | Freshwater microbial communities from Kabuno Bay, South-Kivu, Congo - kab_092012_11.1m | ecosystem: Environmental > Aquatic > Freshwater > Lake | place: Democratic Republic of the Congo... | reverse complement strand
ATTATTTTTCTTCGGGACCAAATAAGGATCAAAATATCATGCTGTCGATGGGAATAAATTCGGAATCAATGTTTGATTTCATACAATTGCCATAATTGAACCAACATGTAATGTAACGGTCACCATTTGTAAATAACTATATATGGGATAATGATTAATACTTTTGTAAGCTACACAATAGCTAAAGGGGGAATAATTTTATGGAAATAAGACCAATATCAGGCTGCGCTGTCGGCGAAGGATTATTTTCTTCCTTTGCTGGTTATGAAAAATCAGATATATTGCCTCTGCGGTTAGTAACAGAATGCCGGGAAAAATCATCAAGAAATTGCGGCGCAGGAACATGCCCAAGATTTCGGATAGGGTTTGGAGGTTCGCACAAAATATCCTGGCGAAATGAAGGGGCGAGGATTTAATAACTGTAGATGCCCTGAATTCGTGCTTTTGCGAGCTTTGCTGTTAATCGATCAAACCCATATTTTTTATAGAATCATGTAGTCTGTGAAATTGCTGGAGCAATTTCAAATGGATGCTGCAATGAAAACAAAACAAGGCCTGCATAAATCAAAAGGCGGGCTCATCAGGTCATTTGTAAGGACCGAAAATGGCATTATCAAGGATATCAGCATATCGGGAGATTTTTTCCTGTTCCCGGAAGATGCGTTCTTCAGGATGATCCGGGAGTTAAAGGGAATTCCTGCAATACGGGAAAACATAGAACGGAAAATCCATGAAGTATATATAAAAGAAAACATCCAGTCACCCGGAACAATACCCGAAGATTTTGCCGAATCCATAATGAAAGCCCTGGAGGGATAATATGGAAGAATGGCGCTTCATAGATTTCGGGCTTGTAGATATTCGCGACATGATGGCGATGGATGAAGCCATCCTGAAAGGAGATGAAGGGAATACGTTTTTCTTCTGGACACCAAAAAAATCTATAATACTGGGTTATTTCCAGAAGGCAGAAATTGAATTGGATCTTGCAAAATGCATGGATTATACCATAACCAGAAGAATTAGCGGAGGAGGCATTGCATTTTCTGATGACAGGTGCAGGCAGATAAATTACGGTGTGGTTGGGGTAATTGACAATGACCGGTTCGCTCTTGACATAATCGGATCGTATAAACAGATATGCGGGGTGCTCATAGATACGCTCATAGATTATGGTCTTAATGCGGCTTTCCGGCCCATTAACGATGTGATAGTGGATAACAAAAAAATATCCGGGAACGCCCAGACGCGCTGGGAGGGAAAACTTCTTCAGAACGGAACACTGCTTCTTGATTTTGATATTGAGGAGATGCTTCGCATATCCAATATCCCGAAAGAAAAATTCATGGATAAGAAAATAGCCTCAGTCAGGGAAGGGTTGACATGGCTTGACCGGGAACTTGGGGAAGAGAGGGATATGGAAGAAATAAGAAATATAATGAAGCAAAAATTCGAAGAACGCTTTAATGTAAAATTAAAACCCGGGACCCTTAGTAAAAAAGAAAAAGAGCTGACTAAGAGTCTTTTGCCAAAATATTATTCCCATGAATGGACATACCGTTAATGTATGATGTAATTGTGATCGGCGCAGGACCGGCTGGAGCAGTAACCGCAGAAAAAGTTTCTTCGGCTGGTTTTCGAGTCCTTTTGCTTGAAAAGAATGAAACATGCCGTTCGACGTGTGCCGGATATATCGGTAATTCGATTAATCTCAGGCCTCCTGGTGATTCGATTATCCAGTCAGGAATAACAAAGATGCGCGTTTATTTTCCTGATATGACATTTCATGATTTCCAGTTGAATGGTTTCGTGGTGGACAGGCATCTGTTCGATACGGAGCTTGTAAATAGATCACAAGGATCGGGGGCAGAGGTCAGGTGGAGTTCTCCCGTAACTGAAATCATTTCCGGGGAAGTAAAATTTCGAAATGGAAAAGCCTCCGGGAGAATAATTGTAGGTGCTGATGGTGTTTTTTCAAAAACTGCATCTTTTATGGGGATGAAAAAGCAAAGATTTGCTGTATGTGCCCAGTATCATTTAAAGGAAATAAAGCCGTTATCGCATACTAACGAGATCTTTTTCAACACCCAATATGCCCCTGGCGGATATGTCTGGATATATCCAACGGGAAAAGACTCGGCAAAAGTGGGCGTTGGAATTACAGGTTCCAATCCCCGCATATATCTTGATAAATTTATCGAATGTTCCGATGTTTCGGGCAGGCTAAATGGAAAAAAAACAGAATTTATTACAGGCGCGCTTCCTGTAGGTGGACTTCGTGAAAAGCTCGTTTCTGGCAACATTCTCCTTGTGGGTGATAGCGCGGGAATGGCCGACCCGATTACCGGCGCCGGAATACACAATGCGATCCTTGCTGGCGAAGTCGCCGGCAAAACGATAATAGACGTGCTGGAAAAAGATGATTTAGAACTGCTTTCCAATTATGAAATGCGAATTCGCAAGTTGCTCGGGAAACCGCTTGAAAGGGCGCTTAATAAAAGAAAGAAAATGGACACCCTTTCAAATAATGAGCGATTGCAAGAGCATCTGCCTGAATTGTGGGTAACTTTCAGGAAGTATTGGGAGAAATAAATCGTTCTTATTCATTCCGGTAATCCGGGATGCCGGTTCCTTGCCCCAGGATAGTAGAGGAAGCCAAAAAAGTTAGCTCTTTTTGCGGATAGGAAAGGAGTGATGAAAAAGACTTCCTCATTACCTAAAAAGACCTACAAACGATATAAATAATACGACAATTTTTTGAATTTATTTGAGTTTTAATAGTATAATATAGAATATTTTAGTTTTTAAACGTTTAGTAATAGATTAAATATGATATTAAGTCATAATTTATCTTTGATTTAAGAAATCGTCAAACATAACATCATTGAAAACGTCACGTCGGTATTTCTGAAGTGAAATGAAAATGGAAGTTACTTTCGCCGGGGCTGTGTTATATTTGTCGATACATCCATTTTCGAGAAGTTTTACACTACCCGAATGTTTGTTTGTGAGAGAGTTCTGAGACCTGCAACACAGTTATTACGGGATCATGTTAAAAATGAGGGCATAAATTCGTCCACTACCTTCGATAGGCTTGAACCCCCGAATTAAAAATTCTTTTTCTTAATGGTCTCTTTTTTTCCACCTTCGCCCATCAGCATCTTTAACAGGGCAGCAGCGACTTCTAAAGAAGTATAATCTTCCTGGGTAAGTTTTTCAACCATATTACTATATTCTCCCAGATGGCCGGCATCAACGATCCCTTTAACTTTTTCCAGGAGCAAATTTGTCTTTATCTCTTCAATATCGCTTACGGAAGGAACTTTCTGGGCGATAATTTTAGATTTTGTAAATTGTTGTATCTGCCTTATCCTGTACACTTCTCTTCCTGTCACAAAACTAAATGCGCGCCCGGCTTTTCCTGCTCTTGCCGTTCTTCCGATCCTGTGAACATAATATTCATCATCTGCAGGAATATCATAATTGAACACAGCCTCTATATCTCCTACATCGATCCCACGGGCTGCTACATCAGTTGCAACCAGGATCTCGATCTCCTTTTTCCTGAATTTTGACATGACGATATCTCTTTGTCTTTGCTGCAGATCCCCATGCAATCCGTCTGCAAGATATCCCCTGGATTTTAAAGTATCAACCAGTTCGTCCACCCGTCTTTTAGTATTACAGAACATAAGTGATAATTTAATGTCATTAATATCGATCAGGCGTGAAAGTACCTCAGGCTTTGCCTGTGATTTGACTTCATAATAAAATTGTTCAACTTTCGGAACCGTCATTTCCTTATGTTCCAATTTGATCATTTGCGGCTTTGTCTGGTACTTTTTTGTCAGGTCAAGAATAGCTCTTGGCATAGTCGCAGAGAAGAGAATTGTCTGTCTTTCATTCTGGACCTTTTTCATGATGAGTTCAATATCTTCCCTGAAACCCATATCCAGCATTTCATCCGCTTCATCCAGTACGATCATTTTTACACCATCCAGTTTCAAAGTCCGGCGTTCCATATGATCCATTACGCGTCCTGGTGTGCCAATAATTATCTGGACACCTTTTTTCAATGCTCTTATCTGGCGGTCAATGGGTTGCCCGCCGTAAACCGGCAGGATCTCAATGCCTTTTTTATATTTTGAAAGCTTTTTCAATTCTTCCGATACCTGGATAGCCAGTTCTCTTGTGGGACATAAAATTACTGCCTGTACAGCCAGATTTTTCGGATCTACTTTCTCAATAGCTGCAATACCGAAAGCTGCTGTTTTCCCCGTGCCTGTTTGAGCCTGTCCGATCACGTCTTTTCCTTCCAGCATGAATGGAATCGACTGGCTCTGGATCGGGGTAGCTTCTTCAAACCCCATTTCTATTATTGCCTTTTGTATCTCTTTTGATAATTTTAAATCTTTGAATCCTGAATGTTCCATGTTTAATCAGCCTTTAATTGTTTGTTGCCTTACTTATATCTATTAATCATATTTGTATAAATATATTCGAAAAACCAACAAGTTTAATAACTATCTGAAGCATTTAAAATCCGTTTTAAGAATTCAATTGAGTGATATTGATGAAAGATTACATATTAAAAGACATAAATCTTGCAGAGGAAGGAAAGCTAAGAATTGAATGGGCACGCAGGCACATGCCCGTACTTTCAAAAATAAAGGACCAATTCGAAAAGGAGAGACCCCTTGAAGGTGTGAACGTGGTAGCATGCCTCCATGTGACAGTTGAAACAGCAAATCTTATTCATGCATTGAAAGCCGGCGGCGCAAATATAGCACTCACCGCTTCAAATCCCCTGAGCACCCAGGATGATGTGGCGGCAGCACTTGCTTCTGAAGGGATAAAAACCTATGCGATAAAAGGCATGAACGAGAAACAATATTATGAATGCCTGGAAGAAGCGTTAAAGATCAAACCGAACGTAACGCTTGACGATGGCGCAGACACGATCGCTCTTGTCCATTCAAAGCACACAAATCTCATAAAAGACATAAAAGGGGGATGTGAAGAGACTACAACAGGAGTCATCAGGCTTCGCGCAATGGCGGCTGAAGGCGCACTCAAATACCCCGTCGTTGCCGTAAATGACGCAGAAACAAAGATGATGTTCGATAACCGCTATGGCACAGGACAGAGCACAATTCACGGCATAATGAACGCCACGAATGTCCTGTTTGCGGGAAAAACGATCGTAGTGGCTGGATACGGCTGGTGCGGACGTGGTGTTGCCTCAAGATCGCGCGGGCTTGGGGGGAACGTCGTTGTCGTTGAAGTCGAACCCAGGAAAGCCCTTGAAGCTGTCATGGATGGCTACAGAGTAATGCCAATGAGGGAAGCTGCAAAAGTCGGGGATATTTTTATTACCGTAACGGGAGATATCTCTGTCATCAGGAAAGAGCATTTCCAGGTCATGAAAGACCAGGCAATTGTGTGCAATTCAGGTCATTTCAACGTAGAGATAGATATCCCGGGACTTACAAAGTTATCAAAGAAAGTAAGCCAGATAAAAAATGATGTACAGGAATTTGCAATGAAAGACGGGCGGCGTATTTATCTGCTGGCTGAAGGCAGGCTCGTGAATCTTGCAAGCGCTTTCGGACATCCTCCTGAAGTCATGGACATGAGCATTGCGAACCAGGCACTTGCTGTAAAATTGATCGCAGAAAAGGGAGATACATTTGAAAACCAGGTTTACAAAGTCCCGCAGGAGATCGACACAATGGTGGCAAGACTTAAACTAGAATCCATGGGAATCGAAACCGAAGTCCTGACAGAAGAGCAGGATAAATACCTTCATTCATGGACAATGGGTACATAAGATGCAGCTCAGGATAAAAGCGGTAGAGAATTACCTGAAAGGATTATACGGCAGCGCAAAAGTTACGAAGGTCGGCGAGCTTGGGGCAATGCCAGAAGAAGTCAAAGAAGGCGTAAAAGGCTTCGGTTATGGCAAGCCGTACCTGATCGAATTCGAGGCAGGTGGAATTACGCAATCTGTCGTGCTCTCATCCATGCGGATCCAGAAGGGGTTCGGCCATGACCATTTTTCTGACAGGGCGCAAATCCTCATCTGGCAAAATTCGGTATTTAACAGTCTTCCGAAGCATGTAAAGTCGCTTGACGTAGGCTACTTTACACATGATGGTGAGCTTTTCTCATCAGGAAAAGCAGAAGAATATTTCATATTAATGGAAAAGATCGAAGGAAAAGAGTATTTCCTTGACCTTGAAAAGATCAAAACAGAAGGGAAGCTTACATCTCTTGACAGGGACAGGACACGCGCAATGTCGTCGTATCTTGCGGAAATCCACAAAATAAAACATGATGACCCTGAATTGTATATCAGGAAGATCAGGGATCTTGTGGGACATGGCGAATGTATCATGGGATTGACTGATAGCTATCCAGGTGATCTTGATTTCATAAAATGGGGCGACCTGTGTGAGATAGAAAAGAAATGTATTGACTGGCGCTATAAAATCAAAAGCAAGACCAGCCGCCTGTGCATGACGCATGGTGATTTCCACCCCTGGAACATCATGTTCAGGGAAGGATCTGATTTCACAGTCCTTGACAGGAGCAGGGGTGAATGGGGAGAGGCTGCTGATGATGTTTCCTCGATCACGATGAACTACCTGTTCTATTCTCTCCAGAAATACGGGGAACTGAAAGGCCCTTTTAAGGAAATGTTTGAGCTCTTCTTCGACAATTACCTGAAAAGAACAGGGGATAAAGAGCTATTACAGGTGATTCAGCCGTTTTATGTTTTCAGGAGCGTTGTTGTTGCAAGCCCGATATGGTATCCTAATCTTGATCCATCTGTCAGGACAAAGATCTTTAACTTCATAAACAATATTCTTGATAGCGAAGTATTTGATTACAAGAACGTGAATTCTTATTTTTAGGATATCATGGCTTTTGCAGTGTGGTTCACAGGCCTTCCGGGAAGCGGTAAAACAGTGATCGCTTCACGGTCTGCGTCAATTCTTAAGAACGAAGGGATCGAGGTAAAGATCCTCCAGCTTGATGAAATACGGAAAGTTCTCACACCAGAACCGAAATATACGGATGATGAACGAAATATCGTTTATTTATCCCTTGTTTATATGGCAAAACTCCTTACGGAAAACGGCATGAACGTTTTTATCGATGCGACCGCCAATAAACGAAAATACCGTGACACTGCGCGAAGCCTTATCCCCCAATTTGCTGAAATATTTATCCGTTGCCCTCTTGATATTTGCATGGAGCGCGAAGCGCACAGGAAAGCCGCATTCTCGCCAAAAGGAATTTATGTGAAAGCAGCACGGGCTGGCGCAAATGTCCCTGGCGTGAATGTTCCTTATGAAGAACCTATTGACCCGATCGCAGTGATCGATAGTGACAGGATGAAACCGGAGATGAGTGCAGAAAAAGCCGTGGATGCCATTATTTCTTTTTTTGGATTAAAAATACATGAGAATTGAAACTTTAGTTGAAATTGGGATAGAAATCAGGGATACAATAAGTTCATTCATAAAGACGAATGCGGATTATGGCGAAATGCTTGTGCAGCGTCCAAAGGATATTACGCGCAAAATGGATATGGCAGCCGAAAAGGCGCTGGATAATGCCCTTATCACCAGGAGACTTTCTGCAAGGATAATTTCTGAAGAGCTTGGCGACCGTGTCATCGGAATGCATCCTGAGTTCATGCTTATAGTCGATCCCATCGACGGCTCGACCAATGCCACTTGCGGAATACCATTTTTCTGTACTTCTATCGCATATACTGAAAAGACCGATATCGCTACCTTTGATGATATCAGCTTGGCTGTGATATGTGATATCCAGGGAAATATGTATTCTGCCCGGAAGGGAGATGGCTCTTTTTTGAACGGGAAACTGTTATCCGGAAAGAAGCGGGGCACCAGGCCAAAACCTGTTGTGTCGGTATATTCTTACGGTGTTCCTTTTGTTCCTGCGGGTTTGATAGAACTTGAAAGATCAATTATCGTCCGGGCACTGGGAAGCATTGCGCTAGATATGTGTTTTGTAGCAGACGGGACACTTGACGGGCTCATTGATACCCGCGCACTTGTGAGTGGATATGACATAATGGCTTCAGCACTGATATTGAAGGAATCAGGAGGCTCGCTTACTGACCTGAAAGGCAGGAATTTGACAAATAATGTGCAGGTGACTGGTTTGTCCATAGTGGGAACAAAAAATAATGAATTGCATAATAAGATAATTCAAACGCTGGACGTGAAATGACTACAATACTCAAAGCGCATATTGTTTCACGGGGGAGGGCGCAGGGCGATGCCCTTGTGACCTCGCAGCCGATCTCCTTTCTGGGAAGCGTGGACATAAAAAAAGGGATAATCGTTGAAAAAGGGCATGAACTTGAAGGAAAAAGCATAAGCGGTAAAGTGCTTGTTTTCCCGGGGGGAAAAGGGTCGACTGTTGGCTCTTATGCGATATACCAGCTCAAGAAAAACGGCGCAGCTCCGATTGCGATGATAAATGTAAAGGCCGAGCCTATCGTTGCAGTTGGGGCTATCATTTCTGATATTCCTCTTGTTGATAATTTGGAAAACGTTGAAACCATAAAAACAGGGGATAAGGTTTTAGTAGATGCAATTGTAGGAAGTGTTGAAATTTTATGACAGAAGAAGAGAAAGGTTTCACAGAAATTAAAATGAGCTCAGGCTGGTTCATGACCATTTCGATGCAGAAAAGCGATAAGTTCGAGACGGAAAAGGAGTATGTCGAGATCGCCAAGGAACGAAGCGGGCAGAAACGCGGGCGGTTCAATATAAATCCCAAATACGTACGGGCATTAGGTGAGGCGCTTGTTAAATTTGCTGACGAGAATAAACTTTAGGTCTTCGGGAAAATGTTTCACCTGGCCGGCGTTTTCCCCACTCCGTTTTTAATGGCCGAATCTCGTTTTTGATTCCCTTGTCAGATGCTCCTTTTCGAGTTTCGATTTTGCATCTTTGAACATTGCCATGATCCTGTTTTCATCAACCAGCGGATCATCCTTCGCGCATTCACCGGATATCCTGCAATCTTGCGCCAGGCGAAGCGCTCGCTCTTCAAGAAGGGGCAGGGTCTCCTTAAGTGTATGTTCCAGCCATTTATCGTCTTTAGCAAGTACGCCAACGAACATGGAAGGGATAACATCTTTCTCAATGATCTCAAGCCTTTTCTTTGCACTAACGGTTCCCATCAGGAACTATTTTAATTTATTAAGATATAAAAGTTACGAACTAAAACTAACTCCGATTGAACGCGAGTTCGTTGCCAGTCGATAAATCTACTGATCTGTGAAATCTGCGGATTCTCCTCAGATCTTTAACAACAGATTGCACAGATTTTCGCAGAGAGAAAATTACAAATTATCAAGTACGGTTGCCTCTTCTTGAGGGATTTGACCTGACCTGGCGAGGCCTGCGTCTGCTACTTATTTGTTCTCTTCTGATAAAAGGCTTATTCGATCCTCTCTCCGGCGTTTTTATTGCTATCTTCTGGAAAACAGGCAATGTCTCTTCAGTGATTTCTACATCATTTTCTTTCAAAACCCTTGAAAAATTATCATAATCGCTTCTTGAAAGTATATTTATAGCTTTACCTTCTGCTCCGGCCCTGGCCGTCCTTCCAATCCTGTGTATATACCCCTTGCTTTCCCGGGGAATATCGTAGTTGTAAACATGAGAGACACCGGGGATATCAAGCCCTCTTGCAGCTACATCAGTGCATACAAGGACACAGAATTTCCCGGAATGAAATGAACTCAATACATCATTACGTTTGTTCTGGGTCAATCCGCCATGGATCGCAAGGGCGTCTATACCGGAATTTCTCAAATTCTTTGTAACTTTGTCAGTATTTCTCTTGGTATTGCAGAAAACCATAACAAGATTTGAGTTCTCATTTTTGAGCAGGTGCACCAGCAATGAAAATTTCAATTCATCGCCAACATCATAAAAGGTCTGAATAAGTTTTTTCGGGTCAACGTAAGAATCTACTGAGACCTGAAGTGGTTTATTCATATAGCGCCGGGAAAGCTGGACAACTTCTTTTGAAATTGTTGCGGAGAATAAGAGTGTCTGCCTTTCTGTCGGGCATTTCCTGATTATTCTCTCAACATCATCTTTAAATCCCATATCTAACATGCGGTCTGCTTCATCCAGAACAAGGGTTTTTACCCTGCCAAATCTGATAGTACTTCGTTCCACATGATCAAGGATCCTGCCAGGTGTTCCAACTACAATATCTGCTGTTTGCAACCCTCTTATCTGTGGATTAATCCCTACGCCTCCATAGACCGCTATGATTTCTAAAGGCCTGTACTTTGAAAATTTCGAGAATGCCTGTGCTACCTGCTCTGCAAGTTCTCGCGTGGGTGTCAGGACCAAAGCCTGGATACCCTTTCCTTTTTCGCATGTCTTCAGTATCCCGGAAGCAAACGCAAGCGTTTTTCCCGAACCTGTTGCAGACCCGGCTATAACATCTTTTCCAGCAACGATCAAAGGAATAGATTTTTCCTGTATTTCACTGGGACTTTCGAATTTCTCATCTTTGATCGATCTCAAAACAGGCTCACTAATGCCCAGATTTTTAAAACTTTCCATAATATTTATGAAATAGCATTATAGCTATTTCTTTCTAACCTCTTTAATATATATTTTAAAACAATTAAGAACCATAAACATAACTTTATAAAAGTTAGGATTAATTCTCTCCTAAGAGTTTATTCGCATAATGCCAACTGTATTTATTTATGCAGTTGAACATATTTACCTTCATTGACATATCTAACGATAAACTTTATGGTGCAGTGGTGATGGATGGTATCAGCGCCTTTATTAAATAAGAAAAAAGGTCATCCCCGGAATTTTGCCGGAGATGACCAAAATATTCGATCTATGTTGCTATTCTTTCCGCTTTTCCTGTAGCGTGACAATCGGAGCAGAATTTTGGCTGATGACAATCGCTGCAAACTTTTCCTATTAAGACCTGTGACTTATGAGTATTCAACCAATCGCTTGGGTGATCACTCTTATGGCAGGTGGCGCATAGGTTCTCCTTGATCTGGGGTGCATGTTTTACATCCGAATGACAGTTGTAGCATGCGATCTTATTATTTGTGACATGGTTATTATGCACGAAACTGAAATCGTCATATTTTGCCACCCTTTCAGGTATATAATGACATGAAAGGCATTTGTCCCTGGGAACAATGTCATTTGCCCCTGTAGAGGTTTCAGTATGACACGTCTGGCAATCTGCTCCACGACTCAGATGGGTCGTATGATTGAAGTTTGTATAATTCCTGGGCGTTTCCTTCGGGGGACCATGACATGAAGGGCACCCAGATATTGAATTATTGCCCTGTACATCCCTGAAGTGACAGGTGAAACAGGTCGATGTCGTAACAACTATATGCCCTTTATCACTCTGAGCTATGTTTGGATGACATTGCCCGCATGTTGGGTCAGACACAGACTGATGTTCTTTCATACCAATAACGATCATGGAATGGCAGCTTGTGCATGTCAGTTGTATTCCTCTATTTGATTTTAGCAAATGGTCTTTATGACTGAAATTGACCCCTACGAATGGAATATTTTTTAATGGAACATTATTTGAAAAAATATGGGTTTCATGGCAGACGAGGCAGTTCTTATCCATAACTTTGGCATATAAATTACCAGAGTATTCTTCTACAGTGGTCTCATAACTGTAAAATTGCATAAGCCCGTTAATTTTGCCTTTTATATGTCCTATAACACCAGGTTCGTAATGGCATTCAACACATCTCACGCCTACATGTGATGAACTTCTCCATGAATCATAATATGGTCTCATTATATGGCAATTCTTGCCACAAAACGCTGGATTCTCTGTGATATCAAGCATTTTTGCTGAAATTACCAATATTGTAAAAAACAACACGATAAATACTATTATTATAGGAAGCTTATACTTGGAAATCCGATGCTTGATTACATCTATTAGTGATATTTTATCCATCTTATATCCCCTTCACCGTCTTCTAATGATGTATAAGGTGATGATTATTCCCAGAACTGTAGCTATGCCAATTCCTGGAATAGGTGGGACAGTTGGCTCAACCTGGCTCAGTTTATTCTGGCCTTTTTTCGCAGAATCTATCCCGATCTGGATCTCTGTGTCAAAAGCATTGAGGTTAAAGCTATGCCAGAGGGATGGAACCTCTTTCATAACATATGTTGCCTTATCCAGATCGTTCTGGGCTGAAGAAACCTCCATTCCTTTTGCTTTTGCTTCAGATATGGAATTTGTTAAGTTCATTATTTCAATCTGTAATTCATCAGACATTTCGAGCGCAAGTTTAGCATCATTTGGAACATTTGCGAAAGACGGCATGTCTTTTGCATTGTGACAAACGCTGCATAGAGGCGCGAGTTCTGATGCCTTTAATACTTTGAAGCTGTGTGGCTGATGACAGGTGGCACACGAAGAGGCGCGTGATTCGGACCTTAATCTTTCATAGTGCATAGTGTTTTTGAAATGCTCTAATTCTGTAGTATGACATTTCCCGCATGTTTCCGGAATATTCTTAAAATAAATAGGACTTTGCGGGTCAGTGACATTCTTCATAGAAGAATGGGCTTCTGCTTCAGAATTGATATTTGGGTTCCCTCCGTGGCAAGCATCACAGGTAACAAAATAAATTGAATGTACTGAATCAGACCATCGCTGGTAATTATCAGAAGCCTTTTTTGCGGTCACATTTTCATGACAACTTATACATGAATTATTTAGAGCATCCAGACCAACCGCTCCTGCCGGAACGATCAAAAAAATTAATGCAATTAATAATAAATTAATAAGCTTTAAACTATACGAGTAATTAATTGAGTTTTCATTTTCAAGGGACATTTTTTAGTTTCCACCGTTATCGTGATTCTAAATATTTCTTTTTTAATGCCAGAACTAAGTACCCGTTTTTTTGTCCTGTCTTTTGCGAAGTAATGTGATGATCCAGGAGAATAAAAAGATTGCGATTATATTCCATTACATATCAGGATATTTACTTAGCTAAAATTAAAGTATTGAAGTGTAGTATAAAGGCTAATTTATGGCGACTAAACGTGACTATTATGAGATACTGGGAGTGGACAAGAAAGCTTCGGCCGATGATATCAAATCAGCATATCGCAAGTTAGCGATGCAATATCACCCGGACAAGAACAAATCCCCTGATGCTGAGGAGAAATTCAAGGAAATATCGGAATCATATGCCGTGCTATCTGACCAGAATAAGCGCCAGCAGTACGACCAGTTCGGTCATGCCGGCATCGATATGAGATATTCACAGGAAGACATTTTCAGGGGTGTTGACTTTGAGGATCTCTTCCGGGATTTTGGAGGGGGGGGAAGAGGGAGGGGCAGTATATTTGATATCTTCTTCGGTGGGCAGCGTGAAGGACCGAGGAGGGGGTCAGATATTCTATATGAATTATCTATTAATCTTGAGGATGCAGCCTTCGGAAAATCAATAGAGCTGGAAGTCCCGAGAACAGAAACTTGCGATACATGCCATGGAAGCGGGGCAAAACCGGGAACATCCCCGAAAGAATGTTCTTCGTGCCATGGAAGCGGCCAGGTGAACAGAACCCAGAATACGCCGTTTGGGAGGTTCATGACAACTTCAACATGCAGTACCTGCCATGGAGCAGGAACCATTATTGATTCGCCATGCAGTACCTGCCATGGTTCGGGCAATGTCCAGAGACGGCGAAAAATAGAAGTAAAGATCCCGCCCGGTGTTGATACGGGTTCAAGGCTGCGAGTAACAGGAGAAGGTGAAGCGGGAGAAAAGGGCGGACCAACAGGCGACCTTTATGTGGAAATGAATGTGAGACCTCATAATATTTTTACACGAAATGAGAATGATATTGTCATGGAAGCAAATATCAGTTTCACGCAGGCTGCGCTTGGCGATGAAATAATCGTGCCTACCCTTGATGGAAAAGCTGAGATGAAAATACCATCGGGAACCCAGAACGGACAGGTGTTCAGGCTTAAAGGAAAAGGAATTCCGAACCTTTATAATTCTGGAAAAGGGGATGAGCTTGTAAGGATCAAGGTAGTAGTCCCAACAAAGTTAACGGACAGGCAAAAAGAGATATTAAGGGAGTTTGCCCAGATAAGCGGTGAAAAAACAAAAAGCAAGAGCATCTTTGATAAAGTCAGGGACCATATATGAATCATGACTCAAGCAGCGTCAGCGACCTGATCCATTCACCTTTTGGTTCTCTCTTTGTCCCCACGACAAGCCGTTTCATATTCCCGACGATCTCAAGCATACCCTGCGCCTCGATCCTCTCGCCAACGAGCGCTTGCCCGGCATATGTGTGTGTATACGACAGGACATAATCTACTTCGGGATGATCAATCTTATATATCGCGGGGCTGTCGAATGAAAAATCAGCGTTCGTGACAGTGGCTTCAATGTTCATTACGCCCAGGTCCTTTCCTCTCATGCATGGCGCCAAATCCGCCCAGTCCCGGACATAGAGGAGGTCAAAATAAGTATCGCCGACCATGCCCCTGTTGCCTTTTCTTATCTCATGCGCCAGGAATTCATCAAAAGGGATATCTGGTTTTCGTTTCTTATAAATATCGATCCACATATCATCGCTTATTTCGGTTATGGGATTTTTCTTATCTTTCTCGCGTTTTATTAAATCCCTTGCGGTGAACCAGGAGTTTCCATATACTATGAAATCAATATCTGAAGATTCAACTTCAAGGCCGGCAAGAAGAGAGCCTGTCACTCCCATCCTGTCAAGAGGCACGAACTTTTCAAGCGATCTGACAATTGCTTTTACTTTTTCATTCCTTTTTGCTATCAGGGGGAGCTTCTCATTCGGCGCAAGTATCTCTTTGACCGAATCCCACGGCACGATGTGGACATCGCTTACCCATTCCGGACGCGCCGCTTTCATGAAAATGAAAGAATCATCAAAATCCAACTTACGGTATTTTTTTTCAACGCCTCTTGTACCATGCAGGTCGGGGACATATCTGAGGATTGAGCGAATACCGTCTTTATGACAGTAATCCGCAACAGCGAATATCCAGTCATCTTTTGTGATTATGAAATCACGCAGGCGTGTTCGAAGCATCGATTACTGTACAGAATATGGATTATATAAAGGATATGCATTTATCGCATCTGTTTTTTCGTTTATTTTCCTGGATTATTTAGCAAAGTTTTATATATTGAAAAGACAATATGCATTTAAGATTTAAGTCTGTTCTGGAACAGCATTTACGGCAGTCATAAGTTCAGTCTTTTCTGCAGTGATGTTTTCCATGATGGACGATGATCGAATGTCAAGGATGTGTAAATTTGAGTGAATATCAGGAAAAAGTTGCTCCGGTAAAAGTCGGAGAAAGTTATGATGTATCGATAGATGATGTTGCTAAAGAAGGCGACGGAATCGCAAGAGTAGAAGGCTTCGTGATCTTTGTGCCGCAAACAAAAGTCGGCGATAAGGTTAAGATAAAAGTCAACAAGGTAATGCGAAAATTCGCGATCGCAGAAAAAACGGCTTAAAGTCGTTTTTCTGTTTTTTATTATGTTTTTTTAGCTAGTTTTCTGGATTTTTAGTCTTGTTTCGCTTTTTTGCGTATATCATTAAAAAAGTTCATCATTGAATACTTGACGCGCTCAGGCTCAACATCAATGATCTCAGTTCGTTCTTCTTCCGGGAAATATTTGAAAACGGAATATTTACCATAACGCTTCCCTGATGCAGACGTATAACGCCCATCAAGCAACACTCTTACACCATAATCATCTGGTGATCGCACAACACGCCCCAGCGCCTGCCTTACTTTCCTTATAGTTGGTATTTCAATAGCGTATTCCCAGCCGTGCCCGAATTCAGAGTCATAAGCAGATTCGACGGCGCGCGTCCTATCATTCAAGGCAGGATATCCAACACCAACGATGACCACAGTCCTCCCCCGTCCCTGTTTATAATCAACGCCTTCTGTGAGCGTTCCCCACATATATGATATGAGCACTGCTTTTTTCCCGGATTCTCCCAACCTGAAGAACTCATCCCTGATGGGCTGTGCTGAGATCCCGACCTCATCAAGGAATATGGGAACATCGCATTTTATCCTGTGCTTATATTGGGTCGCTTCAAAAAAGCTTGGAAAAAATATAATTACATTCCCGTCAGTTTGTTCAATTATATCATTAAGGACTCTTGTGATTATTTCTTTAGTCTGGGGGTTGTCCCTGTCCTTAGAAAACAGAGCTGGAACCGAGACTGCTATTGTAAGGCGCTTTTCCTTCGGGAAAGTAAGTCCGAACGATAATTCACGTGTATCCCGCGTAATCCCAAGGGTAGCTTTTATGGTCTCAAAAGGAGCAAGCGTAGCTGACATAAGGATAGCTGAATGAACCGAATTAAATAATGGCGCTGTGACATTCTTGGGAATGCAGGTGAATAATTCAAGCCTGCCTGAGATATCAGAATTCTGCCGCTTCACATTCAAGATAGGATAATAGCTTTTATCGTTTGAGAATTTGACGTAATCTGAAAGGAAAATTGCAGTAATTAAACTACTGCATATTTTCTTGATCGGGCTTTTTCCTTCGTTGAATTGTTTTTCATAGAACGCATCAATTTTCAACCCGAAACTTCTCAAATGTTCGATCGATTCATCGAGCTTCTTAATACCCGCCTTCTCCAGGGCCGCCATAAGTTTTGCCCTGAACATGTCTGTACGCTCATCCGGATCTGCGATCCTCAGGTCATACCAATCCCTGCCTATTCTTTCGCGCTCGCCAAACTTCTTATCAAGAATGATATTATACGTTGTTCGTATGGTTTCAAGGAGGATCACGAGAAGTGTTCTGGCATCATCCGAAATCTCAGTAATCCCATTCGCTTCAATCTCATCAAGAGCCCTGTTCAGTGTATATTCGGTGAGGGTCATGGACGAATGGGAACGTGCGGCAGATTCGATGTTGTGCGCCTCATCAAAAATCATTATTGTATCCTGGAGTCCTTTATCAAGCCATCCCAGGACATTGGTGCGAATATCTTCATCAAGTAAATGATGGTAATTACAGATCAAAAGATCAGCTTCTTTCATATAACGTTTCAGAAGCTCATACCCGCATGTGTTATTCGATAATGCCCATTCTGCCACTTCTTCAGGTGTGCGCACACCTGCGAACAACCATTCACGAAAGTCATCTGTGTCTCTTTTTAGCAATTCAAGAAGCATGTCACATGAGTTTTTCTGTGTATCATGGAGCAGTCTGTCTTCCCTGTCAATCTCAGTGCTTAATTCCCTTTGCAGCTGGATCAAGGTTGGATCTTTATCCCTTTTTAGCTTATCTTTTACTGATCTTATTTCATTTTTCAATTGCCCGAAATCTTTTTCGTGTTCTAGCAATTTATAAGTATTATCTCTTTTCGCAGTACAGGTATCATAATCCATGTTGGGTTTCGGGCACATCAACATCTTGCCTTTCAGGACAACGACTTTGATATCGGTAATTTTACGTATTTCCCTGGCTTCTTCTATGAATTGCGCCATCTGCTGGTGAACATTAGTGGCGATGACTACGGTTTTTTTCTCGGTTTTCCCAATATGAAGGGCGGGGGCAAGGGAACTCAGGGTTTTACCTGTGCCACAGGCTCCTTCGAAAAGGATAATTTGCTTTTTTGATATTGCTTCATGAATTGCATTCATTGCCTCCAGCTGGTTTGGATAGCATGATTTCTTGGGAAAATAGCGAAGGAAGTCCTGTTTCATCAGCGACTATAAGATTTTGCATAATATAAACTATAGTGTAATTTAATAGTTGATTTCTGGAAAAATTAGAAATTATATATTCTTTTACTTGTTTTGTATGGCTTATAATAGTACTGAAGTAGCACCATTGTGCTATTTTGATAGTACCAGCATATATATTGGTGCTAATCATACGTATGACTTATGAAAAACATAGATATAAGGGGGAAAAAATGAATTCGATGGCTGTAGTAAGGGCAGATGATGCGTCGAAAGTAAAAATAGCATTATACGATCTTATCAGATATGCAAATTTGACATTTTCTGATGAAGCACGAAAATTAGACCCGACTTTTGCGGATAACATTCTCACTCATATAATGAAAAGTCCTTTGAGAGCGTGTTGTTCGTCCGCGGCGATAGTTCCTCTTGAAGACCAGGCAAGCGTTGCCATTGGAAGGCTTCGAAAGATCCATCCGCCAGCACATGTAATAATTGTAAGCCCAAGGCATGAGATATATCATGAACTGGTAAATTATGTTGATATATTGCCTCAAATTGACCTGACATTCGATCAAAATGTTGTATTTGAGCCGGTCAGCGAGATGGCTGAAGTTTAGTAATTCGCTTCAAGTTTGAAAAAAATTTCACCGAACACATGTTTAGTGTTCGTTCTCCTTCATCCCGCTATTTTGAATTATGTCGGATTCTTGAAGCATTTCATCCAATTATACTGTTTCAACTGCGTGTGCGATATGTTTCTTTAAACATAACGTTCTAACAATTATCGAAATGTTTAATACAGGTAATCCTAAAATACAATTAAAAAACAAACTGTCGAGTAAAATAAAAGTATGAATATTTTCATGACTTTTTAAATAAGGAAGTAATTTACGAATATAAAAATGAGGGTGTAATATGACATTAAATGCAATACTGATAACTGGGAGAACGATTAACCAGGGAGCAACTATTGAAAACAAGACGTCTTCGGACTATCAGGAAGCGACCGCTTTATGTGAATTGAACTCGAAGGATATAGGTATCCTGGGGATAAAGCCTGGAAACCGCATATCGGTCAAGACAGATCACGGTGATGTGGTTGTAAAATTAAAAGAGAACAATGGTAATCCCGATGGGATGGCTTTCATTCCCATGGGGCCATGGGCAAATGCAGTTGTTGATCCGGATACAAAGGGCTGTGGGATGCCTGGATTCAAAGGAATTAAGGCACGTTTAGATCCTACTGATGCCAGAGTATTACCAATGAAAGAATTGATCGCGAGGTATAAGTAATGACAGTAATAACAGATGCGCTTTGTCCGTTCTGCGGCTGCGTGTGCGATGACCTGACAATTTATGTTGAAAACAACAAAATAACTAACATTAAAAATGCCTGCAAACTGGGCGCATCAAAAATAATGGGACATCACAGGATTGAAGCCCCCATGATGAGGGCGGATAAGAAATCTGGGTTCAAGGAAGTTTCTTATGAAGAAGCCATAAATGAAGCAGCACAGATACTTTTCAAATCAAAAAGGCCTTTAATGTACGGCTGGGCTTCAGCGCTTTGTGAAGTTCACAAAAAAGGTATTCTACTGGCTGAAGAAGTCGGGGCAATTATCGATAATACAGCAACAGTATGCCACGCGCCATCAACGCTTGCAGTTCATGAAAAGGGTCTTCCGACAGCGACCCTTGGCCAGATAAAGAACCGTTCAGATATCATTGTATTCTGGGGAAGCAATCCGGTACATGCCCACCCAAGGCACATGGGAAGATATTCGGTTTTTGCAAAAGGATTCTTCCAGGAAAAGGGACGAAAAGGAAGAAAGGTAATAGTAGTAGATGTAAGAAAAACTGAAACTGCAGCTATGGCAGATGAATTCGTACAGGTGCAGCAGGGAAGCGATTACCTTGTTATCTCGGCTCTTCGCGCCATACTTTCAGGGCATGCGGATGTTGTGCTTGGATCGGTTGGAGGCGTTCCAAAAGAACAGCTTGTAAAACTCGTGGATACGCTGAAAGCTGCAAAATTCGGCTCGATCTTCTTCGGTATGGGTCTTACCCAGAGCATATCCCGATACAAGAACATAGATAATGCCATTTCGCTCATAACAGAGTTGAACGCATTCACAAAATATGTAATATCACCCATGCGTGGTCACTATAATGTCACCGGTTTCGGGCAGGTATGCTCATGGGAGACAGGTTTTGCCACGGCCGTGGATTTTGCCCGTGGCGCTCCATATTACAATCCCGGTGAGACAGCAGCGAACGATGTCTTAATGAGGAAAGAAACAGATGCGGCAATGATAATAGCAGGCGATGCGGGGGCTCACTTCCCCGCAGATTCCGTCCGCCATCTTGCAAGGATCCCTGTGGTCCAGATAGACCCGTACTGGAATCCTACAACAGAGGTCTCCAATGTGGTCATTCCGGTGGCCATTTGTGGCGTGGAGGTCGAGGGGACTGCTTACAGGATGGATGGGGTTTCCCTCCGGATGAGGAAGATGGTTGAACCTACACTTCCTACAGATGTTGAGGTTCTTGAAAGGATAACAGAACGGGTAAGAGAATTAAGGGGTGAATAAAATGGAACTTCTTATAAAGAACGCGGCGGTCTTTGACCCTGTAAATGGCATTAATGGAGATAAAACCGACATTTCAATAAAAGATGCAAAGATCGTGAGCAAGGTCAGCAGCAAAGCCACAGTTATAGACGCTGGCGGAAAGCTGGTCATGGCAGGAGGTGTTGATGCCCATTCCCACATTGCCGGGGCAAAGGTCAATGTAGGTCGGATGATGCGTCCTGAAGATAGCAGATCAGGTATTTCGCCCAGAACAAAAATAACAAGACCCTGTACCGGATACACGGTGCCCAATGTCTATGCCATGGGATATCGCTATGCTCAAATGGGTTATACTACAGTTTTTGAGGCCGCACAGGCTATTATGAAAGCCAGGCATACGCACGAAGAACTTGAAGAAATACCTATAATTGACAAAGGCGCTCTCACTCTTTTCGGAAGCAACTGGCCTACAATGGACTTTGTGCGTGAGAAGAACATGGACAAGCTTGCCGCTTATGTGGCATGGGGCCTTCTTGCAAGCAGGGGATTCGGTGTCAAATGCGTAAATCCCGGCGGCGGTGAGATGTGGGGTTTTGGCAAGAACGTAACAGGTATTGATGATGTTGTCCCTGGTTTTGATGTAACCCCAAAAGAGATCATTGTATCCCTGATGAAAGTCAATGAGATGCTGTGTCTTCCGCATTCAGTACACTTGCATTGCAACAACCTGGGAAATCCGGGTAATTATAAAACTACCCTTGCTAGCATGGAACTGGCAAACCAGGTCAAGGCCAGCAAGGACAGGCAGGTAATGCATGTTACTCATTTATTGTTCAATTCATGGGGAGGTACCAATTGGGGTGACTTTGAATCAAAAGCTGATGTGATCGCCAATTGTCTGAACAATAGCGATAATATTACGGGTGATATGGGACAGATGATATTTGGCAGCGCGACAACCATGACGGCAGATGGTCCCAAGCAATATGCCAACGCAAAATTATTGCATGCAAAATGGAGCAATGGGGATGTTGAACTTGAGGATGCATCCGGTGTTGTTCCGATTTATTATGTAAAACAGATCTCGGTACATGCCATAATGTGGGCTATAGGTCTTGAACTCGCTTTACTGACAAAAGACCCCTACAAGATGCTTTTGACCACTGACCATCCCAATGGCGGTCCATTCGTGAATTACTCAGAAGTCATAGCCCTTCTCATGAGCAATAAGAAGCGCCAGGAAGAGATCAAGACGGTTCATGAAGCAGTACACGCAAAAACAAAATTGCCCGGGCTTGATCGTGAGCTTGACTTTAACGAAATCGCCATTATGACCAGAGCCGGTACTGCCAGAGTGCTTGGGCTTCTCGATACGAAAGGTCATCTTGGCGTTGGCGCAGACGCAGATATTTCAATTTATGACATCAAACCGGACCAGATCGATCCGTCAATTGAGCATGCAAAGATAAAGAGTGCATTCTCATCAGCTGCTTATACGATAAAAGGCGGCAATATCGTCGTGAAGGAAGGACAGGTCACAGCAACGCCCCTGGGAAGGACATATTGGGTCGATGCAAAAGTTCCCCGGCAGAATCATGATGAAATGATGAAGGATATAGTCAGGAAATTCAAGAATTATTATTCGATACAACTTGCAAATTACATGGTGCAGGATGAATATGTCTCTCACCCGCAGGTTATAAAAGCGGGAGCTATTCCAGTGGAGGTGAACTAAATGCAGATAGTTACAATAAAACCCAGGAAAGAGATAAAAATCTCAGTTGAGGCTGAGAATATCTCTCCGGATAAATTCGGTGGAAAAACCGAAAAAGACATACAATCACTTGTTGCCTGGATGGGGAACCAGAAGACCACCATTGGAGAGCTATTCTCAATAAAAGTGGAGGGTTCCGGCCCTGCGGTAGACACAAAAATCGTGCTGGAAGGTGACTTCTCGCGCGTGAAGAGGATAGGCGAAGGAATGACGACGGGATTAATAATTATCAATGGCAATGCGGATATGCACCTTGGCGCAAAGATGAGCGGGGGCAAGATATCCGTAAAAGGGAACGTTGATTCATGGGCAGGAAGGGAAATGAAAGGTGGCGAGCTTATCGTTGAAGGAAATGCAGCTTATTACCTTGGAGCCGGATATCGTGGTGAGTCATGCGGCATGCGCGGCGGCAAAATTACCGTTATGGGCAATGCTCTTGATTTCGTTGGTGAACACATGTGCGGCGGTGAGATCATAGTTAATGGTAACACAGGCATACTTCCCGGATTGAGCAACAATGGCGGGAAGATCGTGATCGGAGGCAATACAAGTCGGCCTGGAAGCGAGATGTCAAAAGGCACAATAATCGTAAATGGAAAAGTGAATGAGATGATGCCTGTTTTCAAGCTTGAAGGCGATGAGGCTGTGGATGGCGTCACATATAAGAAATATACCGGTGATATTATAGGTAATGGGAAAGGATTGTTATATGTAAAATGAAAAATATAAACAATCAACTTAGTCGAACTCAATACGAACTAACACTACCGGAGTTCGTTTCAGTTCGTATTGGTTCGGTGTTTTTCTCTATATTTTTTATACTATTTTTGTTACCTTCTGTATCTTCCGGAAGCTGGCAGAATTATGGTGGCGATCTCCAGCATAGCGGGTATTCAGAAAGTCCTCCAATTCCTCTGGAATTAAGGTGGAAATACGAAGCAGGAAACACAGAAATTTCAGCGCCCATCATCGATGAAGGAATGGTTTTTGTAGGTTCCGATAATAACAACCTTTATGCTATAGACGCTTTTAAGGGTGAATTGAAATGGCAATATTCAACTCTTGGAAAAGTCTATACTCCAGCAGCAAAAAACGGAATTGTTTATGCTGCTTCTTTTGATAATAATATTTATGCTCTGGATTACGCGGGAAACCTTAAGTGGCAATCTAATATTGGAAGTAGTATGGCTTCACCTCCTATTGTTTATAACAATAATCTCTATGGGGGATCTGACAGGGATATTTATGCGATATATATTATCAATGGCAGTGAAAAATGGAGATATGCGACCAATGGGTTGATCGAATCCTCACCGGCAGTATCGCAGGGCATAGTTTTTGCCGGTTCAAATGATCATAATATTTATGCTCTTGATGCAGTGAATAAAAATCTTAGATGGAAATATCCTGCCGGGGGGAGCATCACATCATCACCATCCGTAATTAACGGTTTTGTATTTGAAGGGGCAAATGACAACTACATCTATGCTATTGATTCCAATAGTGGAGAATTGAAATGGCAAAAAAAAACGAATGATATCATAAAATCTTCCCCTGCGGTTTTTCAAAATAGAGTATATATTGGCTCCAATGATAATGCTGTATATGCTTTAAATATGGATAACGGGGATATTATCTGGAATTTCAAAACCAGTGGATGGGTTGATTCGCAGCCAATAGTGACAAGAGATATTGTTTATGCGGGGTCAAATGACGGAACTATTTATGCCCTGGACAGGGAAATGGGAACATTGATCAGTAGTTATAGTATAGGGAGTGGTATAATATCTCTGGCGTTGTCTGATAGCATGTTATTTGCTACATCCAGGGATGGTTATGTTTATGCTTTTGGTTCACAAGTCCCTGAAGCCACAACAGTTCCTAAAGTTGTTCAGGATTTTATCCTTCCTGAAATTAAAATAAATCCAATTCCCTTAAATGTTACTTCTGAAATATTAACTGTTTCAGGTACTGCCAGAGATTCCAGCGGGATATTAATTGTTACTGTAAATGGTATAGAGGCTGGGGCTGATGTCTGGAAAGCGACGTTAAATCTTTCAGAAGGTATTAATATTATTTCAATAAAAGCTGTAGATAAAGCTGGAAATATAAAAACCGAGGTTCGTATAGTTAGATATAACCCTCCGGTAATCCAGGAAACACCTAAAGCGCAAATTCCGGGATTTTCAATTCATATTAGCTTAATATCATTTATTGCAATTGTAATTATTGACAGAATAAAAAAATTGTAGAATCCTGATATTTTCGATAGTTTTATATTTTAAGACCAAGGTTTCATGCTGACTTGCATGATTTCAAAATTTTCAAAAAGAATTGATAAAACATTGATAATGTTTTTTATTATAGCTATTGCCGGTTTTTCAATCCGCCTATATGATCTTGCAAAAAGTCCCCTTGATTTTGATGAAAGTATTCATGCTTTTACATCATTCTTATTATTCAAAGAAGGTATTTATAATTATAATCCAAATGCTCATGGACCTTTCTTATATTATTTTACCGCAGGAATCTTTAGGGTTTTAGGAGATAACATATTTTCAGCCAGATTATTACCTGCTTTATTTGGGGGATCTATGGTTTTGTTGCTTCTTCCATTAAGAAAATATCTGGGAGATACAAAATTTTTATTAATATCGGGAATGATGGCATTTTCTTATTCTTTTATAATATTCTCACGACAATTAAGGCATGATATTTTCTTAGCTTTTTTTATACTTTCATTTATAGTCTGTATGATATTGTTCATGGAACGCCATTCGCCATTATATCTTTATTTAGGTTTTGTAAATCTGGCGATAACGACGGCTATAAAACCCACGACTTTTATATTTATGTTCATCCTTGTTTATTTCCTTATACTAAACAAAAACCAAATATTAGATTCAACTACAGGGAATTATTTTAAGAAAAATAAAATTTATTCATCCATAATATATATCGCACTGATCTTTTTGGTAATTAATTATCTATTTTATGCTAACCTTACAGATGGGTTCGCCAGGGCAATTTATAATTGGATTTACCAGATATATTCTCCGGACATTAATCAAAAACAAATCCTATATCAGCCATATTATTATTATTTATCGAATCTACTGAATTTTGATTTTTTCATTTTTATTACAGGATTAATTGGTTGTATTTATTACTTTATCAAAAAGGAAAAAGATTACTTTATTATTTTCTGTTCTTTCTGGGCTATAGTATCTTTATTAATTTTTTCAACAATTAAATATAAAACACCTGACTTGATTTTAAATATATTATTACCTTTTATAATTGTTTCTGGATTTTTTTTAGGAGATTTGATAGAACGATTCTCAAATAATAATAGATTTGTTTTAAGCTCAATTATAATTCTCATGCTTGCTCTAATGATTTTTGTTCATAGTCCACTTATATCAAAAAACGATAACGATTATGATAAGATAACCCAATTAATAAATGAAAATGAAAGTAAAAAAAAAGATATTTATTTCATATCGCCTCTAGGCAATTTTTTTGGCATGGATTGGCCACTGCCCTGGTATTTAAGGGGAAATAATTTATTCCAAAGTGATAATAATGGACATGTTATTGAGTTAAATTATTTATTTGATCCAAAATACTCCGATACTGCACAAAATTTTGTGCACTTGAAAAGAACAAAAGGGATAGTTATTACTTCAATTAATGAAACATCAATGGTAAAAAATGGATATAATAATACTAAACACTTTGAAAATTCTGGTATTTATTTATACTATTGATCGTATGAGATTAGTGCTGTAAAAATGACAATTTGGAATAAAATCAAACAGGATCCTAATAGCTATATTCTCTTATTTATAATAATTTTGATCGGTTTTAAAGTAAGGCTTTTTACTTTTTCACAGGTATTTGAACAAGATCGAATCGTGTTTCTTGAGGCCGATCCATATTATCACATGTGGCGGGTATTTTCATTTATTAATACTTTCCCCCGAACATTCTTTTTTGAATCATTCATAAATTATCCATATGGTGCAGTTGTGGGATGGCCACCCCTTTTGGATCAGATTATCGCATTTATTTCTTTAATTGCAGGGTTCGGCGCCCCAAGTACGCGTCTTGTAGAAACAATAGGCGCTTTTATGCCTGTTATTGCAGGCATATTCTCAATAATCTCAGTATATTATATTGCAAAAGAAATTTTTAATGAACGTGTCGGTCTTTATAGTGCCCTTTTGCTTGCAGTCATGCCGGCTCATGCCCAGATATCTTTTGTGGGATTTGTTGACCATCATATTGCAGAGGTTCTCATTTCAGTTCTGGCTTATTTGTTTTTCATAAGATCATTGAAAAAAGATCCATATAAGTTTTCGATCCTATCCGGGATCATGATCGGATTATCTTTCCTTGTGTGGAGTGGAGCCCCGATCTTTATCGGGATAATCTTATCTTATATTGTCATTCAATTCATCCTGGATAAAAAATCAAATGTCGAATCTGATTATCTTCTAAAAATTGGCACTATTTTATTTTCAAGCGCTTTTCTTACGATCATACTTTTTTATCTCTGGACACCATGGCAAAAAGTTTTACAATCGGGAACACTTTCTTACTTTCAGCCATTATATGTTTTAATTAGTTTAATAATAGTGATTTTTTTAGGGATTATTTCCCGGGTAATGAAAGAACAAAAATGGTTTTTATATCCATTAACAATTATAATATGTGTTAGTTCTTTATTTGTTGTCATGATCTTTAGTTTTCCATCTTTTTATGACAGTTTAATAAACGGAATAGGATATTTACTCCGTGATGCACCTACCTTAAAACAAATAATCGAGGCACAGCCGTTATTTTATACGTATGATGGAATTTTCTTAGGCTGGCGATTCTTCAGTAATCCGGTATGGAACCAGTTCTCTCTTTGTTTCTATTCTGCGATCGCAGGGTTTTTCTTGTTAGTCTATAATAATAGAAAAAAAATAGATAAAGGAAGTTTATTCCTACTAATATGGACATTAATAATCCTGACACTTGCACTATACCAGAGACGGTTCACTTATACACTTGCAGTTAATATTGCGCTATTATCGGGATTTATCGTGGATAAGTTCACCTTTTATATTGGAAATACTTATAAATTCAAATCATTTGGGCTGAAATCAGGTCATATTGCTCTCGTTATTCTTGCGGTTCTTGTTATCCCAAACTTCTTGTCGTCTTATAATATGGCGCAGTCACCTCCAAAACCTTCTGATGACTGGTATGATTCATTGTCCTGGTTGAGGGAAAATAGTCCTGATCCGGGAAAAAGCCCGGAATATGGTATCATGACATGGTGGGATTACGGTAACTGGGTCCTGTATATTTCAAAACGTCCGGTAGTGGCAAATAATTTCCAGATCGGAGGCGATGAAGCTGCAAGGTTTTTTATAGAAGATAATGAAACAAATGCAAATAAGATAATGGACGAAAGAAAAGCAAGATATGTTGTCATGGATATGCGCATGGGCCTAAATAAATTCCAGGATGGAAATCAAATCACGATACGGGGAACATTTTTTAGCGTTGCTGATTTTGCAGGTAAAGATATTGAAATGTATTTTGATAAAAACGGCTTCCCCAATAATAACTATTTTCAAACCATGTATTCAAAAATGCATGTATTTGATGGCGCAGGGCTTAAAAACTACAGGATGATATACGAATCAAAGGAAATGCATTACGATATATTTGACAATATAAGCAGGAACATTAAGATATTTGAATACGTGAAAGGGGTAAAGATAGCTGGAAATGTGACCTCTAATGAAACAGTGATGCTTTCAGGTAAGATAATTACAAACCAGAAAAGAATATTTGAATATACACAAAAAATCGCATCTGACGAAAAAGGATATTTTGAATTTGTCGTTCCATATTCAAAAGAAAGTCCTTATAAAACAAGGTTAATAGAAGGTTTTACGATAAAATATGGCAATGAGACACGTTCCATTAATGTTTCGGAAAACGACATCAAGGTTGGAAATATAATATTGGTGAATTGATGAAATATCCTTATAAAATATTCATAATTTCAATTATTATATTACTTTTCATTATCCCGGCATTGGCAGAGGATATAGAATGGGTTGATCCCCAGGAAAAAACATTAAGATTAATGGAATTTGTCACCAGGGATGGTTTTATTATTGAGGCTTCTGATTTTTATGAAAATAGCTCCCTTATATCTGTCTATGATTCTTCGCACAATTTAATATCAAGAAATATTACCCGGATAAATGACTGGATGGAAATAAACGACCAGATGAATATTTCCATCGTCGACCTTAAAGAAAAGATAGGGAATATCGGCGCGAGCCATGGACTCAATGTGGTAGTAGATCAATGGGTGAGGATAGAGACAAGATTGGCCGGGCGGCCAATAGCCAGAGTGTCTATTTCTCCTCCCGAAGAAAAGATCAATAATAAAACGGTTGTGAGACGCTCATTTAATCCTGGCTCAGAGATATCTGTTAATTTTTCAGTAAGAAATGATGGCAAAGCTGTTTTGAAAGATACAAAATTAAAGATCAATTCAAGTTTGCCTTTGTTTGTAGATGATAAGTTAAATTATGAAATACTCGATCTAAAAGCAGGGAATGAATCGGAATTTATCACGGTTCATTTTAGGGCTCCTTATGTATCGAATAAATCGGAGTTTTATATAGGGGCAGAGGCCACAGGAATTGATATATTCGGGAAGACCTATTATGCTACCGATTCTATCGATGTCGAAGTAGAACCGAAGATCGAAAAAACAACAGATAAAGGGTCAGAAAGAGTATATATTAAAAAATATGTAACTGAAAAAGTTTACATGGGTGATGTAGCTGTCGTTTCTTTATATATAAAAAATAATGGAAGCAATAGAATTGGGAATCTGATCCTCGAAGAAAATCTTTCCAGCGGTCTTATCCCTATAAATACCAACCTTTCATGGAATTTTTCTTTGGGGCCCTTTGAGCAAAAATCCATATCTTATAAAATAAAACCAGAAAAACCAGGTAGTTATTTTTTTCCTCCTGGAAGTACCAGAATCGATTACCAGGATGGATATGAGTATAATAAAAATCTTAATAAATTGATAGTGAATGGTCCTTATGTCGTTTTGTCCAAATCTGCAAACATAGAAGATCCTTTAAAGGGAGGTAATGTAACTATCACAATAGAGGCGAAAAACATGGGAAATGCAGTTGCGATAGCTAAGATCAATGATATATTCCCTGTTAATTACTCCCTTGCTTCAGGAAATATGTCTTTTTCGCAGATCTTTAGAACAGTAGTTCTTCGTCCAGGGAATTCAAGTTCATTTTCGTATTCATTAAATATAAAAGATTCGGGTAGTTTTATTCTCCCCCCGGCAAAAGCGACCGTTTTAGATCAGTTCCTTTATCGGGATGAGCGATATACACAACGGGTCAATTCCGGCAATCTCAGCATAAATGTTGAGGAACCAATGATCGCCCGGCAGCAAGAACCAGTCAAGATAATATCGACACCAGTCCCGACAATGATCCCGGAAAGCACAAGTACGCCAGTTCCTGCCGAAACCGAGGTGACGACACCAAAACCAACGTCTGGCTTCCATGGCTATATTTTTATTATTGTCCTTTTCACAGTTAAATATATAATAAGGAATCATAAATCCAAAAGAAAATTATAAATTGATTTAGTGAATCATAACAATCATAAATATTATTCAGGTGATAGATGTTTAAAAAAGAACAAACTTCAAGAAAGACAAAAGGAATTATAAATATAATAAAGTTTTTAATCATATTTAATATAATTATGTTCCCTGTTATATTTACAAGTCCTGCAAAAGCTTATGAGAGGCCTGAATTCAATGATGGGATCGCAGAAGGCTGGCATCCGGGAAATTATTGTGTACCATGCCATTACACTGTTGCGGGAACAACAAAGGCTAAAGAGATAGACAGTAATTGCGATAATTGTCATAAGTACAGGCCTAAAGGTACACAATTTAATACAAGAGAAATAGATAAGGCTAAAATAATTAATATACATGCTAATATAGTATGCATACGCTGCCATGTAGGTTTAAAATCACAGGCAAATATAACAGCATCGGATTTTCACCGGGTAATGAGCAAAACAGCATGCCTGAGCTGCCATACATTTAAGAATGGCACCTATATAAAACCATTGAAAACCAAATGCTCAGATTGCCATGGCGGAGACCCGCATATTGCTCATGGCAAGAAACTTGAAAAACTGTGTGTGGCGTGCCATGGAGATTTCGGAGAGAAATATGTTAATAAGAGTATTGGAGCAAGTGATAAAATGAGACCTCTTTCATTATCAAATAATTCAGCACCTGATAAAGCTGAATCTCCAACTTTAGGTCAATTAATAATTAATTTATTAGGACAGTTAACGCAAATATTAAGGTGAATCATGAAATCAATAATAGTTTTGTTATTCCTTATTGGAATAGTAGTTTCGGGGTGTATAGAAAATCCTCTTAAACAGGTACCTGTAGTGAAAGTAAATCTTACTTTAGTGGAAGAAAATGGCCTCGTAGTTGCAGAAAATTCAACATTTTCTCAGGGAACTGTGGATTTTGCCGGAAGACCGAGGAACCCAATATCTACGTTTCCTGTCATAGCCGGAAGAACCCTGGTAACGAGGAACAATTCGAACGCGAGTACATTAAGTACAGGTGAATGGGAGTCAATACCATATAGGGGAAATGGCACATACGCCTTTAATATAGGTTTCAATGAGAATTATTATCCGGATCCTGGCGACATCGTGCATGTATCAATTTTGGTTGCGGATATAAATGGTTCAAGAATAGGATATACAATTTCCAATATGGTATGGAAATAGAGTATCCTGAATGAAGGAAGATCATGAAAATTAAGAATTAACAGAAAGGTATATATTTGATAATGCATGACTTTCGGTCATTTCATTTTTTATAACGGATTAAATTAGACGAATTTGAAATTATATCTGTTTTCATATATATCTTCAATTCCTAAAGAATTTATACAATCAAATGCAAATTCTAACTT
>Ga0172375_10002130_pt1 | contig 31283 bp, 24 predicted proteins | sample LakKiv1m_FD_114537 | JGI IMG/M metagenome (GOLD analysis project Ga0172375, IMG submission 114537) | Freshwater microbial communities from Kabuno Bay, South-Kivu, Congo - kab_092012_11.1m | ecosystem: Environmental > Aquatic > Freshwater > Lake | place: Democratic Republic of the Congo... | reverse complement strand
GTCAGCGAGCAGTTCGCGGGTCTGAACTCGGTCAAGCGGCACCAGAAAGCCTACGCCGCCATGGGCCCGCTGATGCAGCAGATCCATGCACTCGCCCTGCACACCTACACGCCGGAAGAATGGACCCAGCAGCGTGTGGCTCCGGCATCACCGGTTTGCGCCGGTGGGCACAAATAGAGGCGACAACAGACGGGAAACATCCCGGATGTTCTTTGCTAGAATCGCGCTCGCGCCGGCCCACGCCGGCGCTTTCGTTTGTATCCGGTCCACCCTTTACGCGGGTGACCACTGGTGGAAAACCCCATGACACGAAATATCGTTGTGGCAGCGCTTTACAAGTTCGTATCGCTGCCGGACTACGTCGCCTTGCGTGACCCTCTCTTCGCGACGCTTACCGAAAACGGCATCAAGGGCACCCTGTTGCTGGCGGAGGAGGGCATCAACGGTACGGTATCCGGCACCCGCGAGGCGATCGATGCGCTGCTCGACTGGTTTCGCCGTGACCCTCGCCTGGCTGACATCGACCACAAGGAATCCTACTGCGACGAACAGCCGTTCTATCGCACTAAGGTGAAGCTGAAGAAGGAGATCGTCACGCTGGGCGTACCCGGTGTCGATCCCAATCAGCGGGTCGGTACCTACGTCGAGCCGCGGGACTGGAACGCGCTGATCGACGATCCCGAGGTTCTGCTGATCGACACCCGCAACGACTACGAAGTGGCGATCGGTACCTTTGAGGGCGCGATCGACCCGCAGACCAAGTCGTTCCGCGAATTCCCCGATTACATCAAGGCGCATTACGACCCGGCGAAGCACAAGAAGGTCGCGATGTTCTGCACCGGTGGCATTCGCTGCGAAAAGGCCTCGAGCTACATGCTCGGCGAAGGGTTCGAAGAGGTCTATCACCTCAAGGGCGGCATTCTCAAATACCTGGAACAGGTACCCGAGGCCCAGTCGCGCTGGAAGGGCGACTGCTTCGTGTTCGACAACCGGGTCACCGTTCGCCACGACCTCAGTGCCGGTGAGTTCGACTTGTGCCATGCCTGCCGCGCCCCGCTGTCCGTGGAAGACCGGCAATCGGAGCACTACGCTGCGGGTATCAGCTGCCCGCATTGCTGGGACACTCTGAGCGAGAAGACGCGAGCCGGTGCGCGCGAACGGCAGAAGCAGATCGAACTGGCCCGCCAGCGCAACCAGCCTCACCCCATCGGCCGTGATCCGCGGGAGCAGGAACGCTGATTCACGCCGGCCCGCGAGCACGCCAAGCAGTTAAGGGGAGTAACGAAGTGGCCCGACTGATCTATGTGATGGATCCCATGTGCTCGTGGTGCTGGGGCTTCGCTCCCGTGCTGCAGGGGCTTGCCGAGCAGGCCGCGGAGCACGGCGTGCCGCTCGTGCTGAGGGTCGGCGGCCTGCGCCGAGAACAGGTCGCGATGGATGAGGCCGGGCGCACGCGCACGCTGTCGTACTGGCATGCCGTGCACGCTGCCACCGGCCAGTCATTTGAATTCGACACGGGGCTGCCGGCCGGATTGATCTACGACACCGAACCCGCCTGCCGAGCCCTGGTCGCCGCGCGCGGGCTCGATGAAAGCCGGGTCTGGCCGCTGTCGCTGCTGATCCAGCAGGCCTTCTACCAGCAGGGGCGTGATGTCACGCAAGCCGCGCTGCTGGTGGAGCTGGCCGAGACGGCCGGGCTCTCCCGCGAGCGCTTCGCCGAGCGCTATGACGACCCGGCCACCAAGGCCGAAACGTCAGCGGATTTCAGCTGGGTCGAGAATCTTGGTATCGCCGGGTTCCCGACCCTGCTCGCCGAGCACCAGGGCCAGCTGGCCCTGCTCACCAATGGCTACCAGCCTCTGACGGTGCTGGCTCCATTCCTGGGCCGCTGGCTGGAGCACAACGCGCATGCCTGACCAGCTCAGTTGGGCGGAGATTCGCCGCCTTGCGTTGCGCCACCGCAAGGCGTTGATTCTGGCCAACCTGGTCGCGGTTCTGGCCACGCTCTGCAGCGTGCCGATCCCCTTGCTGTTGCCGCTGCTGGTAGACGAAGTGCTGCTCGGCACCGGCGATGCGGCACTGCGCGTGATGGATCGCTTTCTGCCCGCCAGCTGGGAAAGTGCGGCCGGCTACATCGGCCTGATGCTTGGCATAACCCTGCTGCTGCGGGCCTCGGCGCTCGTGTTCAACGTCCTGCAGGCACGGCTGTTCGCCCGGCTTTCGAAGGACATCGTCTACCGCATTCGCGTGCGGTTGATCGAGCGCCTCAAGCGCATTGCCCTTGGCGAGTACGAGAGCCTTGGCGGCGGTACGGTCGCGACCCATCTGGTCACCGATCTGGAGACCATCGACAAATTCATCGGTGACACCCTCAGCCGTCTGCTGGTGGCGGTGCTATCGATCATCGGCACAGCGGCGATCCTGGTCTGGATGCACTGGCAGCTGGCGCTGCTGATCCTGCTCTTCAACCCGCTGGTGATCTACGCCACCGTGCAGCTGGGCAAGCGGGTGAAGCACCTGAAGAAGCTGGAGAACGACAGCACCTCGCGCTTCACCCAGGCGCTTACCGAAACCCTCGATGCGATACAGGAAGTGCGTGCCGGCAACCGCCAGGGATTCTTCCTCGGTCGACTGGGGTTACGCGCGCGGGAGGTCCGCGACTACGCCGTCGCTTCGCAATGGAAGACCGACGCCTCCAACCGCGCCAGCGGTCTGCTGTTCCAGTTCGGCATCGACGTGTTCCGTGCCGCGGCGATGCTGACCGTGCTGTTTTCCGACCTGTCGATCGGCCAGATGCTCGCGGTATTCAGCTACCTGTGGTTCATGATCGGCCCGGTGGAGCAACTGCTGAGCCTGCAGTACGCGTTCTACGCGGCCGGCGGGGCGCTGGGGCGGATCAATCAGCTGCTGGCGCGCGCCGACGAGCCGCAATATGTCGGCGGTCGCAACCCATTCGCCGATCAGGCGACGGTGGCGATCGATGTGCGCGACCTTCACTTCGCCTACCAGGACGAAGCGGTTCTGGAGGGGTTGAACCTGAGCATCGCGCCGGGGGAAAAGGTCGCGATCGTCGGCGCCAGCGGCGGTGGCAAGAGCACCTTGGTGCAGCTGCTGCTGGGGCTTTACCAGCCGCAATCGGGGCAGATTCGGTTCGGCGGCGTTCCGCTCGAGGAAATCGGTTTGGCCACGGTGCGCGACAATGTGGCGGTCGTGCTGCAGCATCCGGCGCTGTTCAACGACAGCGTGCGTGCCAACCTCACCATGGGGCGCGAGCGGGACGATGAGGCGTGCTGGCGGGCGCTGGAGATCGCCCAACTGGCCGATACCATTCGCCAGCTGCCGAACGGGCTCGACAGCATCGTCGGGCGCTCCGGTGTGCGACTGTCCGGCGGTCAGCGGCAGCGGCTGGCCGTGGCGCGCATGGTGCTCGCCGAACCCAAGGTGGTGATTCTGGATGAAGCGACCTCGGCCCTCGATGCCGCGACCGAGTACGCCTTGCATCAGGGATTGAATCGGTTCCTCCGCGACCGCACCACCTTGATCATCGCCCATCGTCTGTCGGCGGTGAAACAGGCCGATCGAGTGCTCGTGTTCGACGGTGGGCGGATCGCCGAGGATGGTGATCATCAGCAACTGATCGCTGAGGGCGGGCTTTATGCGCGCCTGTATGGGCATCTGCAGCACTGATTGCCCACGCAGTACCGGACCATCGCCGTTTCGCCTGCCGATGACTGTATCTCCGCCTTGAGCCAGGCGGCGACCGCCAGTCTTAAGGCGTCAAAAATATCCTGACGCCGCACTCAACTATTAGTAATCTCTGCCGACTTCCCGAGCGTGCCCCTTTTTGTGGAACCTTTCTGATGAAACCAGTGCAGAACCTATTCACCAATCTTTCGGTTGCCAAAAAGCTTATCTGCGGCTTCGGTCTGGTACTGCTGCTCACGCTTGGCGTCGCGGCGACCGGCTTCGTTGCGGTCGACGAGATTCTGGGTCGGGCGCAACAGATCGAGCAGCTGTCCAGCGTCAATGCGTCGATTCTTGCGGCGCGCGGCGCAGAGCGTGACTACGCGCTGACACGTCAGCAGGCCTCGGCCGACGCGCTGCACACATCGCTGCAGCGACTCGGTTCCGAGCTGACCGGCCTGGCCGCCACTTCGAGCTCGCAGGAGCGTGCCTACCTGACGCGAATCCAGCAGGCCGCCGACGAGTACGGCCGACAGTTCGACCGCTACATGCAGCTGATCGAACGCGGCATGGCGCTGCGCACGCGCATGCAGGACGCCGCACAGGTCAGCCGTGAAGAGTTCGAGTTCATCGAGCTGGACATGTACGACGCCGTGCGCGTGCTGCGCCTGGAGGGGGATCGCCTCAAGGGCAGCGACCCGCTGACGGTGGCCGAGGCGACTTCGGGCCTGACCAAGCAGATTCTCGACATGCGGACCCAGGAAAATCTGTTCGTGGCCAACAGTACCGATGCGGCCGCCAAGAGCTGGAGCGAGCTGCACGCCAACGTGGTTGCCATCGGCAGCAATCTGAAGATCTGGCTGAACGACGATCAGCAGACCTCCATGGACAAGGCGCTGGTGGAGCTGGAGCGCTATCGCAGCGCATTCGACGAATTCCGCCAGAATCGCGCCGAGCGAATCGCCCTGGAAGGCTCGATGGCGCAACAATCCGAGGTGGTGATCGCCGCTGCGAACGAAGCGTTGGACAACGCGAGCAGTGCCATGCAGCAACAGCGCCGCAGCAGCTACCTGCTGCTCGGCGTGATCGGTACGCTGGCGATCTTCGTTGGCCTGCTGGCTGCCACGATGATCTCGCGGATGATCGTCGGCCCCCTGCGCACCACCGTTCAGCAAGCGCAGCGCGTCGCCAGCGGCGACCTCACGCACTCCCAGCCCAGCTCGCGCCGTGACGAGGTGGGGCAGTTGCAGGACGCCATGCATGGCATGACACAAAGCCTGCGCAACCTGATCGGTCGCATCGGCGGTGGCGTCAGCCAGATCGCCACGGCAGCCGACCAGCTTTCCGCCGTGACCGCGCAGACCAGTGCCGGCGTTCAGACCCAGCGGGTGGAAACCGAGCAGGTCGCCACTGCCATGCATGAAATGGCGGCCACGGTGCAAGAAGTCGCACGCAACGCCGAGCAGGCCTCCATCGCCGCGCGTCAGGCGGATCAGCAGGCGCGCCAGGGTGATCGGGTGGTGCAGGACGCCGTGGGGCAGATCGGCAATCTGGCCGGTGAAGTGGATCAGTCCGCCCATGCGATCGAGGCGCTGCACGCCGAAAGCGGGCGGATCGGCAGCGTGCTCGAAGTCATTCGCGCGGTTGCCGAGCAGACCAACCTGCTGGCGCTCAACGCGGCCATCGAGGCGGCCCGTGCCGGCGAGCAGGGCCGCGGTTTCGCCGTGGTGGCCGACGAGGTGCGGGCTCTGGCGCGCCGTACCCATGATTCCACCGAGGAGATCGAAGGGCTGATCGCCAATCTGCAGCGGGTTGCACAGCAGGCCGTCGAGCAGATGCAGAGCAGCCGCAGCCTCACTCAGCGCACCGTCGACCTGGCCAACGAGGCTGGCGTCGCGCTGGGTCGGATCACCGAATCGGTGTCCACCATCGAGCAGATGAACCAGCAGATCGCCGCGGCAGCCGAGCAGCAGAGCGCGGTAGCCGAGAACATTTCCGAAAGCGTGACGCGCGTGCGCGATATCGGCGATCAGAGCGCCAGTGCCACAGAACAGACCGCCGGTGCCAGCGCCGAGCTGGCTCGCCTGGGCGTGGAGCTGCAGGAGCTGGTCCGCCAGTTCCGTACCTGACGGCGCGTGGCAGACGCGGCTCGCGCACGAGCCGCGTTATCTGATCGCCTTGCCGTTCAGCTCGGCCGCCCAGGCGGCCAGGGGCAGCGCGGGTTCCTGCTGCCAGATGCGCTGCCAGATGCTCTCCAGGCGGCGCATATCGCCCCGATTGGCCGGCAGGCGTTCGGGGCGTTCCACCAGCTGCCAGCCCTCGGCGCTGCGTTCGGCCAGAGGAAAGCGAAACGGATGGAAGCCGGTCATGCCCAGCCGCAGATCGGTCACCAGCAATTGGTCGCCGTCCACGTCGTAGCGCAGCACATCGCCGCTGAACCAGCGCAGCCGTTCATGCTGAGGTGAGCCGTCCAGCGCATCGGCCAGGTGGGCGTTGCGTGGCACGCGCACCAGCGCCGGGGGCGCGTCGTCCCACCAGCTCACCAGTGTCTCGTAGTAGTGCTCGCCATCTACCAGAATCACCCGCCAGAGCAGGCTGTTGAACGGCGTCGGTGTGCTGAACATCCGCTCGACCTCGATGCCCTGGCGGGTGATGCTGGCCTGCACGCGCTGTTCGGCCATCTGCTTGCCGGCAAGGGTGAAACCCAGGTAGCAAGTGGTCAGCACCAGCGCGTAAGCGGGCCATCGGGCCGTGCGGCCATGCAAGCCGAACAGCGCGCCGGCCAGTACCGCGATCAGCAGCGGCACGCTGTAGAGCGGGTCGATGATGAAGATGCTGGACCAGGCGATCGGTGGGGTGGTCAGCGGCCATAGCAGCTGGGTGCCATAGCTCGTGAAGGCGTCCAGCAACACATGGGTGACCAGCACCAGCCAGATGGTGAGGAACAGTCGGGTGCCGGAGTATCGCTCATCGGGGCGGAAGCGCCTGATCAGCCAGGTCAGCAACACGGCCACGATGCTGAGGACGAACAGCGAATGGCTGAAGCCGCGGTGATAGGTCATGTTGGCGACTGCATCGCCGTAGTCGATGACCACGTCGAGGTCGGGCAGGGTGCCGAGCACGGCGCCGTAGGCGAGCGCCTTGCGGCCTTGCCAGCGTCCGAGCATCGCGCCCTGTACGCTGGCGCCGAGTAAGGCCTGGGTGATCGAGTCCATGTGCAGATCCCTGGGGGCGGGGAAATTACCTTAGCCGAAGCGCCGGCGGCACCTGATCGGCAAATTTCGAAAAAGTATGTCGTGGTTCGGCACGGCGTAGGACAATCGCCAGCTCAATCGTCCATGGCGCACTCCATGCTGGAAATTTCCAATACCGTGCAGCTGCCGGATGCCGAGATCGAATTGACCGCGATACGCGCCCAGGGTGCCGGCGGGCAGAACGTCAACAAGGTGTCCAGCGCGTTGCACCTGCGTTTCGACATCCGGGGCTCGTCGCTGCCGGCGTTCTACAAAGAACGTTTGCTGGCGCTGCGCGACAGCCGCATCACTGCGGAGGGTGTGGTCGTCATCAAGGCGCAGCGCTATCGCACTCAGGAACAGAACCGCCTCGATGCGCTCGAGCGGCTGGCGGAGCTGATTCGCAGCGTCGGCAAGGTGGAGAAAGCCCGCCGCCCGACCAAACCGACCCTCGGCTCGAAGACGCGCCGGCTCGAAGGCAAGAGCCGGCGAGGTGCGATCAAGGCGGGGCGAGGTCGGATCGACTACTGAGGTCAGGTGCCGGTGCGCACGTCGGGCGTTGCCTCGGGGGGCGGCACGTCATCCAGCTCGACTTCGTTGGCCGGCTCGTGCTTGGCGGCGTCTTCCGGCGTGTCGGGCATCAACTCCATGACCGTGGGGCTGGTGCGCAGGATCGGCGTGAAGTGTCCGTGCGGTTCGGTGACCAAGTCGAACACCTTGCGCGGCCGGTAGAAGGCATAGAACGCAAGTACGCCCAGGCCCACCGCGAAGAACAGCGGCAGGGCGATGGGGCCGGCCAGATGCATCAGGCCGCCGGCCGCCACCGGGCCCAGTGCGGCGCCGAAGCCGTTGGCCAATAGCAGGCCGCTGGAGCCGGACAGGATCTCGTCGGGATTGAGTTGATCGACCATCTGCGCGACGGCGATGGAGTAGATGGAAAAGGCCAGCCCGCCCCAGACGAACATCAGCCCCAGCAGCAACGGGCTGGCCATCAGCGGTGCCACGGCGAGCGCGAGAACGGCAGCCAGCGCTACCACCCAGAGCAGCACGGTGCGCCGCTCATGTTTGTCGGAAAACAGCCCGATCGGCCACTGCAGCACGGCGCCGCCGAGGATGGTGATGCTCATCAGCAGGCCCACGCCGGCCGCATCGAAGCCGATCTCGCTGGCGTACACCGGCGCCAGGCCCCAGAACCCGCCGAGGACGAAGCCGGATATCCCGGCCGCCATCAGCGGCAGCGGGGCGATGCGCGCCAGCTGCAGCAGGTCGGTCGGGGGAATGTCGGGCAGGGTCGGCTGCGGCTGGCGGGTCAGGGTGATGGGCATCATCGCGCCGCCGATGAGGATGGTCGCCAGGGCGAACAGGGTGAATTCCATCGGGCTGTCGAGCCCTAGCAACTGCTGCGCAGCCGCCAGCGCACCCAGGTTGACTGCCATATACACCGCGAATACCTGGCCGCGCTTCTCGCCGCTGACCTGGGCGTTGAGCCAGCTCTCGATGACCATGTACAGCGTCACCAGCGCGATGCCGTAGACCACCCGCAGCACCAGCCATACCCACGGATTGACGATCATCACGTGCAGCAGCACGGCGGTGGCCGCCAGCGAAGCGTAGAAGGAAAAGGTGCGGATGTGCCCGACCCGCCGGATCAGCGAAGGCGCCAGCCAGGTGCCGACGAGAAAGCCGGCGAAATAGCCGGACATCAGCAGGCCAACCATCCCTGTAGAATAGCCTTCGGCCACGCCGCGCAGGGTCAGGAGTGTGTTGAGTAGCCCGTGGCCGAGCAGCAGCAGAGCCACACCGGCGAGCAGTGAACTGATGGGAGCGATCAAGGACGTCATGCGGTAACCCTAGGCAGCGAAGCCGGTGAAGGCAAGTCCAGGTGCGTCGGACGCTGGCCGATGATGTGACCTAACTTGCTAATTTTCATAACAAAGTCGTGGGAAGCGGCGGCTGGTAGGGCCGACGCTCCCTGCGTTGTGCATTTGGCAGCCGTGGCCATTCAGGATTCCCGCAGCGTCGCGCACTGCAATGGCTTGGCATGGCGCACGGCCTGGTTCAGCGACTGCACGGCTTCGACCATCGCCTCGCGGTCGAGCACGCCGGTCAGGCTGATCGCCGCCTGGTCGACCACCGCCTGGGCATGGCGCAGCAGCACCCGTTCGGTGTCAGCGTCCTTGGCGGCGTAGAGCAGGTTCTTGCAGGCTTGCAGCAGTGCTTGCAAAACCTGCAGATCGTCCGCGCCATAGCGGCGTTGAGGGCCGAAGGTCATCTGCAGCAGCTGGTGCAGGTTCAGTTCGCGGATGAATATCCGCGGTCGATCCTGGGCGTGAGCGACCTCATGGTCGGGCATCTCCATGCGCTCGGCCAGCAGTACGCTCAGCATGTCGATCGCCTTGATCGCGGTTCCCGGGTCGTTGATACCCGGGCTCAGCGCGCGCACGGCGATCTCGACGATCTGCTTGAAGCCGAAGAAGAAGTGTCGGTGCGCATACTCCTCGACGTAGAAATCGAAACAATCGAGCAGACGGTTCGTGCAGTCATCGTCGAGTTCACGGTCGATGCGCATCAGCGGGTGCCCGGGCATGACGAAGAAGCCGTAATGCACTTGCACCGTCATGCGCGCGTCATGCTCGTCGAGAACGTCATGGGCGGCTGTGACATTCAGCGCCTTGAAGTACCCCGAGCGCCGCGCCCGCACGACGGACCACTGCGCGTCGTCCGGCCAAGCCGGGCCATGGCTGTCTTGCAGCTGACGACGGCGCGTGCGCAGCTGACCGAGAGTCTGTTTGTAGACGCGGTTGAGGATGAAATCGACCTGGATGGAGAGCGAAATGGAACGGATGAAGTAGACGAAAAGGCACAGGCAGATGACTGCGAGCCCCAGCGCCAGGAAGATGCCCAGGCTCGGTACGTTGATGTCGTCGCCTTCCTGAATGGTCGAGATCAGCATCAGTGAATTGATGATGGTGCCGAGGTAAACGCCCAGCACGACCTGATGGCTGCGACTGCTGATCAGCCCCGGGATCACCCGCGGTGACAGCGACGACGCGGCCGAGTTGAGCACCACCATGACCATCGAGAAGCTGAACACCATCAGCGAGATGATGCCCGCCACCAGCGTGCCGAGGATCAGACGGGCGTTGTCGGCGTTCTTCACCAGCCCCAGATCGAGGTCTTCCTTGTAAGGCTGTAGCCAGGTCATCTCCAGGAAGATGGTGACGACGCACAGGCTGGCGAGGCCGACCGCGATCAGAGTCGGGTAGAAGGCGATGCTACCGGTGACGCGGTGATACAGGCGAAACAGCCTGTTGGTGACTGCGGACATTGGGGCTCCCTGCGATGGTCCGCCGAAGCGGGGCTACCCGCCTTTCGGCAGCATCGGGGGCGTAACGTTCGCTCAGGCCTTGTCACCGGGAACCAGGGTCGCGATCAGCGCACGCACGCTGCCGGGCAGGGCGTCCAGTTCGCGGACCAGGATGCTGCGTTCTCTCACTGCCCAGGGTTCGTCCAGTGTTACCAGGGCCAGCTGCATGGTGCGGCTGTGCCGGCGCGCCGCGGATTCGGGAATGATGCCGATGCCCACACCGGCCTCGATCATCCGGCAGACCGCCTCGAAGCTGGAGACCTGGATGCGCAGAGAGAGCTGGCCACCGAGTTTTTCCACCTGATCGCGCAGGAATGTCAGCAGGGTGCTGCCCTCGTGCAGGCCGATGTGCTGATAGGCCAGGGTCTGGCGCAGCGTGACCTGTGTTTCCCCGGCCAGCGGATGGCCGACCGGCACCGCCAGCAGCAGGCGGTCGGTGCTGAAGTGCAATACCTGCAGCCCTTCGGCCTGCACCGGGCCCGCGATGATGCCCATGTCGGTGCTGCCGTCCAACACGCCGCGCACGATGTCGCGGCTCAGGCGCTCCTGCAGGTCCACCGTGACGCCGGGGCGCTCGGCGAGAAAGCCGGCCAACACCTCCGGCAGGAATTCAGTGACGGCCGTGGTGTTGGCGAAGATGCGGATATGTCCGGCCGAGTCGGTGCCGTATTCGGTGAACTCGCTTTTCAGATAATCGACCTGGCGCATGATCAGTCGCGCGTGCTGCAGCAGCTTCTGCCCGGCCGGCGTCAGCTCCACCCCCCGGCTGTCGCGGTAGAGCAGGCGGCTGTCGAACTGGGCTTCCAGCGCCTTGATGCGTGCGCTGGCGGCTGCCGGTGACAGATGGGCACGGCGCGCGCCCTGGGTCAGGCTGGGCGATTCGGCGATATGGATGAACAGGCGCAGATCGGCCAGATCGAAATGCATGAGGCGCCTCGGCTTGGGTCGGGCGTTCAGCTTAGTCGAACGCCGGTGTCGGTAAATACAAATTCTCGGAACGCTGGCTTCGTAGCATCCTGCGGCAAAACAAGACAACAGCGGAACCCGACGATGACCGATACCTCTGCCTGGATTGGCCGCAGCGAAGAAGTCCACGACCAGCTCAGCCGCAACCTGCTGATGCGCATTGCCGCGACCTTCGGTGAAAGCACTCCCGCCCATGGCGAAGCGCTGCCGCCTTTGTGGCAATGGTGCTTCTTCCAGGACCCGATTGCCGAAACCGGGCTGGGCGAGGACGGCCACCCTGCGCGCGGTGGCTTCCTACCGCCGGCGGACAACCGCAACCGCATGTGGGCCGGTGGCCGCGTCGAATTCTTCCGCCCGCTGGAAGCGGGTGGCGAGGCCCGGCGGGTATCGACCATCAAGCACATCGAGGAAAAACAGGGCCGCACCGGCGCGCTGCTGTTCGTCACCGTGCAGCACGACTATCTGCAGGACAGCCGCCTGGCGATCCGCGAGGAACAGGACATCGTCTACCGCGAGCCGAGCCCACCGAAGGCCAGCAGTGGCGAGCCGATGGTCGCCGGCAACTGGCGCGAGGCCGTGACGCCAACGCCGACGCTGCTGTTCCGATATTCCGCGGTCACCTTCAACGGCCATCGCATTCATTACGACTGGCCCTACGTCACCGAGACCGAAGGCTATGCCGGCCTGGTCGTTCACGGCCCGCTGATCGCCACCTTGAACCTGCGCGCCTTCTGCCGCGCCAATCCCGACGCCCGCCTGCGCCGCTTCGCCTACCGCGGCCTGCGCCCGCTGATCGCGCCGCAGCCGTTCGAGGTCGGCGGCCGCATCGTCGCACCGGGCAAGGCCGAACTCTGGGCCGGCGACCACAACGGCCTGGCGCAAAGGGCTGAAGTGGAGTTCGAGTGAGGTACATGGCTGGACTCCGCCCCCTCACCCTAACCCTCTCCCCAGGGGGGGAGAGGGGACTGGTCGGTGTCCGGCTTCTGGATCGGTGTGCACGCGACTCCATCTGCCCAGGCATGACTTCCGACGTGCACCGGATAGCTCCCTCGCCCCTCCGGGGAGAGGGCTGGGGTGAGGGGCGACCTCTCCAACAACGAGAACGTATCGAGATGACGACGAATCACAACCACCAAGACGCCAGGCAGGAAGAACTCAACGCCATCCGTGAAGGCGTACGCGCCCTCTGTGCCGAATTTCCCGCCGAATACTGGCGCAGGATCGATGAGGAAAAAGGCTTCCCGGAAGCCTTCGTCGCCGCCATGACCGAGGCCGGCTGGCTCTCGGCGATGATCCCGGAAGAATACGGCGGCTCGGGCCTGGGCCTGGCTGAGGCCTCGGTGATCCTCGAGGAGGTCAACCGTTGCGGCGGCAACTCCGGGACCATTCATGGGCAGATGTACAACATGTTCACCCTGCTCAGAAACGGCAGCGAGGAGCAGAAACGCTACTACCTGCCGAAGCTGGCCAGCGGCGAGTTGCGCCTGCAGTCCATGGGTGTCACCGAGCCGACCACCGGAACCGACACCACCAAGATCAAGACCACCGCCGTGCGCCGGGGCGACAAGTACGTCATCAACGGGCAGAAGGTGTGGATCTCGCGCATCCAGCATTCCGACCTGATGATCCTGCTGGCACGCACCACGCCGCTGGCCGAGGTGCAGCGCAAGTCCGAGGGCATGTCGATCTTCCTCGTTGATCTGCGCGAGGCCATCGGCAACGGCCTAACCGTGCAACCCATCGCCAACATGGTCAACCACGAAACCAACGAGCTGTTCTTCGACAACCTGGAAATCCCCGCCAGCAGCCTGATTGGCGAGGAGGGCAAGGGCTTTCGTTACATCCTCGATGGCCTCAATGCCGAACGCACGCTGATCGCCGCCGAGTGCATCGGGGACGGCCGCTGGTTTGTCGAGAAGTCCGCCGCCTATGCCCGCGACCGTGTGGTCTTCGGCCGGCCCATCGGGCAGAACCAGGGCGTGCAGTTTCCCATCGCCGAAGCGCATATCGAGATCGAGGCCGCCGACCTGATGCGCTGGCGCGCCTGCGAGGAATACGACGCCGGTCGCAATGCCGGGGCGGCCGCCAACATGGCCAAGTACCTGGCAGCGAAGGCCAGCTGGGAGGCGGCCAATGCCTGCCTGCAGACCCACGGCGGCTTCGGCTTCGCCAACGAATACGACGTCGAACGCAAGTTCCGCGAGACGCGGCTGTATCAGGTAGCGCCGATCTCCACCAACCTGATCCTGTCGTACGTGGCCGAGCACTTGCTCGAGCTGCCGCGTTCGTTCTAACGGAGCCAGACGTAGGATGGAAACGGCGAAGCCTTTTCCACGCATATCGAACAGGCGACACGGGTGGTGGAAATGCTTCGCGATTTCCATCCCTACGAAAAAGGGAAGTGCGTCATGAATATCAGCCATCTCGACCACCTGGTGCTGACCGTCGCTGACCTCGAGGCAACGATCGACTTCTACACCCGCGTGCTCGGCATGCAGGTGGTGACCTTCGGCGAAGGGCGCAAGGCGCTGGCCTTCGGCAACCAGAAGATCAACCTGCACCAGGCCGGGCGCGAATTCGAGCCCAAGGCCGAGCGGCCGACCCCGGGTTCGGCGGACCTCTGCTTTATCGTTGCCACACCGCTGGTCGAGGTGATCGCACACCTTCAGGCGCAGCAGGTCGCCATCGTCGAAGGTCCGGTGCAACGCACCGGCGCGACCGGACCGATCCGCTCGGTGTACCTGCGCGACCCCGACCAGAACCTCATCGAACTGTCCAATCCGTTAGAGAATCCGCTGGAGCCCAACGCATGAGCCAGCACACCCGTGCCTTGACCGAATTCCTCGCCGGGCTTGCCTACGAGCAGATCCCCGAGCCGGTGCTCGCCCGCACCGAAGACCTCTTTCTCGATTGGCTCGGCTCGGCCCTGGCCAGCGCCGGCTCGCATCCGATTCCGCTGTTCGAGCGTTACGCGCAGAAGATGGGTCCGGCCGACGGGCTGGCGCGCATTCTGGTCAACGGCCAGAGCAGCTCGGCCTATTTCGCCGCGCTGGTGAATGCCGCCAGCTCGCATCTGGTGGAGCAGGACGACCTGCACAACAGCTCCGTGCTGCACCCGGCCACGGTGGTGTTTCCCGCTGCGCTGGCGGCGGCGCAGGATCTCGGCAAGTCCGGCCGCGAGCTGCTGGTGGCCTCGGTGGCCGGCTACGAGGCGGGCATCCGCATCGGCGAGTTCCTCGGCCGCTCGCATTACCGCATCTTCCACACCACCGCGACGGTCGGCACCCTGGCCGCGGCGGTGGCCGTTGGCAAGCTGATGGATTTCGACCAGCAGCAGTTCACCCATCTGCTCGGCAGCGCCGGTACGCAAGCGGCGGGGCTGTGGGAGTTTCTCCGTGACGCGGCGGACTCCAAGCAACTGCACACCGCCAAGGCGGCTGCCGATGGCCTGCTCGCCGCCTACCTGACCGCCGATGGCCTGACCGGCGCGCAGAACATCCTCGAAGGCGAGCAGGGCATGGCGGCGGGCATGTCCCGCGATGCCGAGCCGAGCAAGCTGTCCGACCGGCTCGGCATGCGCTGGGCGCTGGCGGAAACCTCGTTCAAGTTCCACGCCTCCTGCCGCCATACCCACCCGGCGGCCGATGCGCTGCTGGCGCTGATGCAGCGCGAAGGGCTCGGGGCCGATGACATCGCCTCGGTCACCACCCGCGTGCACCAGGGCGCGATCGACGTGCTCGGCCGCGTGACGGTGCCGCAGACGGTGCATCAGGCCAAATTCTCCATGGGCACCGTGCTGGGGCTGATCGCCCTGTACGGCAAGGCCGGCCTAACCGAATTCCACAGCCATGCGCTCAGCGACCCTCGCGTCGGCGAGTTCCGCGAGAAGGTCTCGATGACGCTCGATCCCGAGGTGGACGGCGCCTACCCGGCACGCTGGCTCGGTCGCGTCGAAGTGACCACCGCCGATGGCCGCACGCTGCACGGCGCCATCGACGAGCCGAAGGGCGACCCGGGTAACACGCTGAGCCGCGCCGAGCTGGAGGACAAGTTCCGCCGCCTGGTGCAGTTCTCCGCGGCGCGCAGCGATGACGAGGCGGGCGCGCTGATCGATACGGTCTGGCGCCTGCGCGAGCTGCAGCGGCTGGACGCATTGGCCTGAACTGAATCGTAGGGTGGATGACGGCGAAGCCTTATCCACCAATGTGGCGCCAGAGCCCCAGGGGCTGGAACAAACGCGTGGAAATGGCTTCGGCGATTTCCACCCTACGCCGAAATTGCAGGAACCGAACATGAACGACACCCAAGTCAAACCCCGCCCACTCGATGGCATCACCGTGGTCAGCCTCGAGCACGCCATCGCCGCGCCGTTCTGCACGCGCCAGCTGGCCGACCTCGGCGCACGGGTGATCAAGATCGAGCGGCCCGGTGCCGGCGACTTCGCCCGCGGCTACGACGAGCGGGTCGACGGCCTGGCCTCGCATTTCGTCTGGACCAACCGCTCCAAGGAAAGCCTGACCCTGGACGTGAAGCAGGACGCCGCTGCCCAGGTGCTCGACCAGCTCTTGGCCAAGGCCGACGTGCTGGTGCAGAACCTGGCACCGGGCGCCGCCGCGCGCATGGGGCTCTCCTTCGAGGCGCTGCACGAACGCTTTCCGCGGCTGATCGTCTGCGACATCTCCGGCTACGGCGAGGGCGGCCCTTACGAGCAGAAGAAGGCCTATGACCTGCTGATCCAGAGCGAGGGCGGCTTTCTCTCCGTCACCGGCGGGCCGGGCGAAACCGAGATGGCCAAGGCCGGCTGCTCCATCGCCGATATCGCCGCCGGCATGTACGCCTACACCGGCGTGCTTTCGGCGCTGATGCTGCGCGACAAGACGGGCGAGGGCAGCCGCGTCGACGTTTCCATGCTCGAAAGCCTGGTGGAGTGGATGGGCTACCCGTTGTATTACGCCTACAAGGGCGCGACGCCGCCGCCGCGTGCCGGCGCCGCCCACGCCACCATCTACCCCTACGGCCCTTTCCCCACTGGCGACGGCGGCACGGTGATGCTCGGCCTGCAGAACGAGCGTGAGTGGCTGGCGTTCTGCGACAAGGTGCTGCTGCAGCCGGAACTGGCGCAGGACGAGCGCTTCTCCAGCAACGCCCGGCGTTCGGAGAATCGCACCGAATTGCGTGCGCTCATCGTCGAGGCGTTCGGCCACCTGAGTGCCGAAGAGGTGATCGCCCGGCTGGATGCCGCGCCCATCGCCAATGCCCATGTCAACGACATGGCCGGTGTCTGGGCGCATCCGCAGCTCGAGGCGCGCCAGCGCTGGAGCGAGGTGGACAGCCCGGCCGGTCGCTTGCCTGCGCTGCTGCCGCCGGGACGCAACAGCGCCTTCGCCCCGCGCATGGATCCGATCCCCGCGCTGGGCCAGCACACCGACAGCCTGCTGGCCGAGCTGGGTTACGCCCCCGGCGACATTCAGCGCTTGCACGAGCAGGGCGCGGTATGAGCGTGCCCAGGAGCCAGCCCATGAACTCATCGATCACCCGTAGCGCGCTGTTCGTCCCGGCGACCCGCCCGGAGCGCATTCCCAAGGCGCTGGCGAGCGGCGCCGACGCGGTCATCGTCGACCTCGAGGATGCGGTCGCGGAGAACCTTAAGGCAGAGGCGAGGGGCAACCTCGATGCCTTCCTCGCTGCCAACCCGGCGGCGCGCCTGCTGGTGCGCATCAACGCGCCAACCCATGCCGAGCAGGCCGCGGACCTGGCACTCTGTGCCCGTCATGCCGGTGTCACCGGCGTGCTGCTGCCGAAGGTCGAAAGCGCGGTGCAGGTTGCGCTGGCGGCCAGCTGCGGCAAGCCGGTCTGGCCAATCGTCGAAAGTGCCCGCGGGCTGGCCAATCTGGCGGAAATTGCCCACGCCCAGGGTGTCGAGCGGCTGTCCTTCGGCGCGCTCGACCTGGGCCTCGATCTCGGCCTGGCCAATGGCACCGCCGGCGCCGAGCGCATGCTTGACCAGGCACGCTATGCGCTGCTGCTGCAGTCGCGATTGGCCGGGCTGGCAGCACCGCTGGACAGCGTCTTTCCCGACATCAAGAACCTCGAAGGCCTCGCCCGTGCCGCTGCCGACGCGCGTGACATGGGCTTTGGCGGCCTGCTGTGCATCCACCCGAGCCAGGTGGCTGTGGTGCACGAAACCCTGATGCCCAGTGCCGCGGAACTGGACTGGGCGCAACGCATCCTCGCCGCCGGAGCTTCCGGCGATGGGGTTTTCGTGGTGGACGGACAGATGGTCGACGCCCCCGTCATCGGCCGTGCCCGCCGCCTGCTGCAACGTGCCGGGCAAGCGGTGCCCTGACCGCAACGCTTGCCCGCGAAACGTACCAACCGACAACAACAAGAGGGTACTTCCATGATGAGTAACAAGCTCAAGGCACTCGCCTGCGCGCTTTCTTTCACCGTCGCCGGGCTGGTGCATGCCGCCGATCCCGTGACCATCAAATTCGCCCATGTGGTGGCGGACAACACACCGAAGGGACAGGGCGCCCTGCTGTTCAAGAAACTCGCCGAGGAACGCCTGCCGGGCAAGGTGAAGGTCGAGGTCTACCCGAACTCCTCGCTGTTCGGCGACGGCAAGGAAATGGAGGCCCTGCTGCTCGGTGACGTGCACATGCTGGCGCCCTCGCTGGCCAAGTTCGAGCATTACGCCAAGGCCATTCAGATCTATGACCTGCCGTTCCTGTTCGACGACCTGGCGGCAGCCGATCGTTTTCAGAGCGGCCCGCAGGGCAAGGCACTGCTGCGGGCGATGGAGGACAAGAACATCACCGGCCTGGCCTACTGGCACAACGGAATGAAGCAGCTTTCGGCGAACAAGCCGCTGCGCGAGCCGAAGGATGCCCGCGGGCTGAAGTTCCGCGTACAGGCCTCGGCCGTGCTCGACGAGCAGTTCAAGGCAGTGCGCGCCAACCCCCGCAAGATGAGCTTCGCCGAGGTCTACCAGGGCTTGCAGACCGGCGTGGTCAATGGCACCGAGAACACCTGGTCGAACTATGAAAGCCAGAAGGTGCACGAGGTCCAGCCTTACATGACCGCCTCCGACCACGGCCTGATCGACTATATGGTGATCACCAACACCAAGTTCTGGAATGGCCTGCCGGAAGACGTGCGCGGCGAGCTGGAAACGATCATGGAAGAGGTCACCGCCGAGGTGAACCGCCAGGCCGACGACCTCAACCAGCAGGCGCGCCAGGCCATCGCCGCCTCCGGCAAGACCGAGATCATCGAGCTGACCCCCGAGCAACGCGCCCAGTGGCGCGAGGCGATGAAACCGGTGTGGAAGAAGTTCGAGAGCGACATCGGCGCCGAGCTGATCGAAGCGGCCCAGGCGGCCAACCGCTCCTGAGCCTCCAGAGGCACCAAGCGGCGGAGAACGAACGGGTCTGTCCGATGTGACCGGCCCGTTTTTTTATGCCTGAAACCAGGCTTATGCTGACCGACCAGAGCGCGCAAGGAGACGCCGGCATGAGTCGTTACGCCACGGTCAGCACACCCGTGCTGAATATCGCTTATCTCGAATGGAACCCCCGCGGCCAGCAGGTGGCCGTGCTCGTGCACGGCTGGCCGGATTGCCCCGAAGGCTGGGAGCCCGTAGCCGAGGGCCTGGCCGCAGCGGGCTACCGGGTGCTCTGCCCGACGCTGCGCGGCTTCGGCCAGACACGCTTTCGCGACGCGCTGACCCCACGCAGCGGTCAGCTCGCCGCGCTGGGGCGCGACCTGCTGGATTTCATCGACGCATTGCGCCTCGACCAGCCGGTGCTGGTCGGCCATGACTGGGGCGCGCGGGCGGTGGCCAATGCCTGCGGGCTGCGCCATCACGCCGCCGCACGGCTGGTAATGCTCGCGGTGGGCTACGGCACCAATGACCCGAACCAGCACATCTCGCTCAGCCAGGCGCGCAACTACTGGTACCACTGGTACATGGCCACCCTGCGCGGCGAGCAGACGGTAGTCGAGGATCGCGCGGCCTTCACGCGGCTGCTGTGGGATACCTGGTCACCGGCCGGCTGGTACGCCGAGGCGGATTTCATCCAGGCGCTGGAGGCGTTCGACAACCCGGATTGGGCTGAAGTGGTACTGCATTCCTACCGCCACCGCTGGGGCTTCGTCGACGGCGATCCTGCCTATGCATCGGACGAGGCGCTGCTGCAACCGGCCCCGGTGCTCGCCGTGCCAACGCTGGTGCTGCACGGCGAGGCCGATACCTGCAACGCACCGGAAACCTCGGCCGGGCGTGAGGCCTTGTTCAGCGGTCCATACCACCGACAGCTATTGCCAGGCGTCGGCCACTTCCCCCAGCGCGAGGCGCCGCAGGCGGTGGCCGAGGCGATTCTGCGGTTCTGTCAGGGGGATTGAGCCTGTTGCTAGATGCTGCGGACGGCGAGACCTAACCGTGTCTCTGGCCTGCAGTGGTTGGTTTTTCTAGGGCTCTGCTAGGTCTGCCGCTTGTACTAGCCAGTTTTTTGCGGCTCTACACGGCATGGAATCTGGAAGCCTTATCGAGACGGCAATGGTGGAGCGTGCGGAAGATCGCAGGCGAGGCAAGGTTTGATGACATCAATTTCATGCTTCCCGGAGCTGGTGTATAAACACCGGCGTCCCTGAGAGGCTCGAGCTAGAGGCTCGGAGAGAAAGGCGAGCGGAATGTTATACACCAAGCCCGTTCGGCGTCTTATACACCACAGTAATAGGCACCCTTGTCTGGGCATTCGGGGCATCCGTATAACGATTAGTTCGAACCGCTCGCTTCGCTTACTGGGACGGACTGTAGCCCGCTCCGTAACCAAACGTTATATTTCGAGGCAATATGATCATCACCAATTTCATAGAGCTTCATAAAGCCTTTGAAAAATACAAAAATAATAGCGCTTGGATATTCAGGGGGCACGGTGACCCATCATGGGAGCTAAAGCCTAAATCTGGTCGCTTGCCGTATTCAAAGTCCAACGAGCAAAATATTTTCAAGGCCTGGATGCGCCGTGCCAATGAATTCATAAAAGAAAGGCCAGAGACAGATTGGGAGTGGCTTGCAATTGCTCAACACCATGGGCTAGCCACTAGGCTTCTGGACTGGAGCTACAATCCTTTAGTTGCTGCATTTTTCGCAGTGTCAGAAAATCTCTCGGATCGTGATGCAAAAATCTTTTGTTATAAGTGCTTATGGGAGTTTGACAGCAAGAAAGCCAAAAGCCCATTCGATATAAAAGGCGCTGGAAAATTCAAGCCTACGGGAGTTGTGCCTAGAATAATTAGGCAGGGCGGGGTTTTTACCGTGAGTTCAGATCCTAAAAAAGGAATTGACGAGCTTATGCGAGAGGGCGAAGAGCTTGAGGTAATTACCATATCAAGAGAGTACAGGAAGGCGCTTCTTCAAGATCTAAATTTTTACGGAATAAATATCTCATCAATATACCCAGACCTAGATGGCCTTTCAGCTCACATGAACTGGATTGTTGAGAACAATATTTACAACCTTGCTCCTGAAAAAATATAACAATGCGCTTAAATCGTCCGCTTCGCTCGCTGGGACCGGCTAATCCCGGTCCCTTAGCTTATCGTTAGGCCGCTTGGAAAACCATATGCCCTCATCATCACAAAACGACCGATCGTTGATGCCTTTGCTGATCACCAGTATGGCCGTTGTTGCTCCACTTCTCTTCATACTTGGGTTGGTAGTCGGCAACCATCTACAAGGAAACGCAAGCCTCACTGCGGATTCGATCTCTTCATGGCTGTCTGCAATTGCAACTGTCGCTATTGCAATCTTGACATTCATACTCGCAAAGGAAACTTGGTATCTACGAGAGGCGCAGGTTCGACAACTTGAAGAGCTGAAGCGCGAGAATATTCGGCCCAGTATTGGTATTCAGCTTGATAGCAGCCCTGTCGGGATCCACTTCATAGATGCAAGAGTCACCAATTCCGGTAAAGGCATAGCAAAGAAGGTCCGCTTTGCCTTTAAGGACCGGTCGGGGGCAGCACTGCCTCCTGACAACGATCCCGTTACAGAAAAGTTCCTAAAACTTTCGATGTTCAGCAAAGGAATAGAGACAATCGGCATTGGTCAGACAATGTCTAGCTTTGTCTTCAGTTTCCTCGATCTGGAAAAAGAACTGGGCGGCAATATATTTGAACCGTACCTCAACATCGTTGTCGACTTCGAAGATGTTGAGGGTAACAAATATCAGAATACATTTGAAATTGACTTTGCACAGTACGAAGGCGTGAGTCACCTAGGCGGTGCAGATGCTCTGCACAAGATATCGGATGAGATGAAGAGAATTCGAGAACTATTCGGAAAGGTCGTAAAAACCTCGAGAAACAGACTCGAGGTGGATGTATTCAGCGAAATCGATAGGCAGGTTGAGATCGAGCTGAATCGTAAACGTCTTGAAGAAGCCCGCGGCCAACATGGCGGTGGAGCAGCCTAACCATTCGATCAACCTGACCACCCAAAGCTGCGCTTTGGGTACCCTCTATGCCTCCGGCATTCCAGCGGCAGGTTATTTCAAGCGTCCTTAGCAGGATCCGTCTGTTCCGACGGTATCGCTTCTCACCACAAGCGGTAGGCCGGCTTTGCGTTTTGCCAGTTGCCGCTGAACCACCGCTGATGGCACGTCGTCCAGCAGCCGGTGCGCACAGGTTCAAACGCCGGCTTCCTCCATCCACTTCGGTTTCGGGTAACGGCGATCGGCCTTGCCGGCCTTGAGCACGGCGCCCGGCACGTCGTGGCCCACCAGTTGGGGCAGGTCGGCGGCGCATTGCAGCAGGCGGTCGAGATCGACGGCGGTGTCTAGGCCCATGCGCTGGAACATATGCACGAGATCTTCGGTGCAGATGTTGCCGCTGGCGCCGGGCGCGTAAGGGCAACCACCGAGCCCGCCGAGGGAGGCGTCGAAGCGGTCGATGCCGGCGTTCAGCGCTGCCAGCGCGTTGGCCAGGCCCATGCCGCGGGTGTTGTGGAAGTGTGCGGTGAATACTGCCTGTGGCCAGCTGTTCAGCACTTCGCGGCAAATGCGCTCGACCTGCGCCGGGTCGGCCATGCCGGTGGTGTCGCAGAGCGTGATGCCCTGCACGCCGATCTCCAGCAGGCGTTGCACCAGCTCATAGATGCGCCGCTCGGGCATGTCGCCCTCGAAGGGGCAGCCGAAGGTGGTCGATAGCGAGGCGTTGATGAACACGCCACTGCCGCGAGTGACTTCGATGATTTCGCGGAACTGCACCAGCGACTGCTCAGGCGTCATGCGCAGGTTGGCCAGGCCGTGGGTATCGCTGGCCGACATCACCAGGTTGATCTCGTCCACCTCGCAGGCCAGCGCGCGCTCGCAGCCCTTCACGTTGGGCACCAGCACGGTGTACTCGACGCCCTCCACGCGACGGATGCCGCGCATCACGTCCTCGGCGTCGCGCAGGTTGGGGATGGCCTTGGGCGAGGTGAAGGAGGTGACCTCGATCTTCGCCAGCCCAGTTTGCGAGAGGCGGTCGATCAGAGCGATCTTGGCTTCGGTCGGCACGAAGTTCGCTTCGATCTGGAAGCCGTCGCGGGTGGCGACTTCCTGGATATACAGGCGTTTGCTCATGGGGAGTCCTGGGGTTTCGTAGGGTGGATGACGCTCTACCCATCCACCGTTGTGGCTTGCTGGCTGGTGGACAAACTTCGCCTTGTCCACCCTACGTGGCGTTCAGATGATCCCGCGTTCGCGCAGGCCCTGGCGTTGTTCATCGGTGAGACCGAGTCCGGCCAGCACGTCGTCGGTGTGCTCGCCCAGTTGCGGGCCGCCTTCGCCGATGCGCCCCGGCGTGCGCGACAGCTTGGGTAGCACGCCTGGCACCCGGAGCGGACCGGCGAAGGTCTGCACCTGCTCGATCATCTGCCGTGCCAGGTAGTGCGGGTCCTTGACGATATCGGCGGCGGTGTAGGGATAGCCGGCCGGCACGCGCGCGCCCTTGAGCGCTTCGATCACCTCGTTGCGGCTGTGCTGGAGGGTCCATTCGCCGATGGCGGCATCGATCAGCTCGGCGTGTTGGGCGCGGCCGTCGTTGTGGGCGAAGCGCGGGTCATCGGCGAGGTCCTGGCGGCCCATCAGGGTCATCAGGCGCTTGTAGATGCTGTCGCCATTGCCGGCGATCAGCACGTAGGCGCCGTCGCTGCACAAATAGGAATTGGACGGCGTGATGCCGGGCAGGGCACTGCCAGCCGGCTCGCGTACGTAGCCGAAAGCGTCGTATTCGGGCACGAGGCTTTCCATCATGGCGAACACCGACTCGTACAGCGCCACGTCGATCTCCTGGCCCTGGCCGCTACGGTTGCGCTCCTGCAGGGCGAGCAATACACCGATCACGCCATACAGCGAGGACAGCGAGTCGCCGATGCTGACGCCGACCCGCACCGGCGGCTGGCCGGGATAGCCGGAGAGGTGGCGCAGACCGCCCATGGCTTCGCCGATCACACCGAAGCCAGGCAGGTCGCGATAGGGGCCGGTCTGGCCGTAGCCGGAAATGCGCAGCATGATCAGCCGAGGGTTCAGCTTCGACAGCTCATCCCAGCCCAGGCCCCATTCTTCCAGCGTGCCGGGGCGAAAGTTCTCCACCAGGATGTCGGCTTCGGCCACCAGCTGGCGGACGATTTCCTGGCCTTCCGCGGCCTTGAGATCCAGCGTCACCGAGCGCTTGTTGCGCGACTGCACATGCCACCAGAGCGAGGTGCCGTCCTTGAGCTTGCGCCACTTGCGCAACGGGTCGCCAACCCTGGGCGGCTCGATCTTGATCACATCGGCGCCGAATTCGCCGAGCAGCTTGCTGGCGAAAGGGCCGGCGATCAGTTGGCCCATCTCGATCACCTTGAGGCCCTGCAGCGGCAGGTTCTTGTCAGTCTGTTCGCTCATCACGACACCTGTGCCGGTTGATTCATGGCGCCGAGCATGACCGAGGCGGGGACGGCGGACAATTGGCCGTTGGCCAAGTGAGGTTTCGCGCTTTACGAAGGCTAAGACGAAAGGCGCTTTGATTAGTGGGCGTATAGCGGCGCATGCTTCGTATACCGCGAATTCTGTAATCCACTATGCGCCGCATCGATTTCGTCACCCTTCGGCTGTTCGTCGCCATCGCCGAGACCCGCAGCCTGACCCGCGCCGCCGAGCGCGAGCATCTGGCGCTGGCGGCGGTGAGCAAGCGCGTCAGCGATCTGGAAGGGCAGCTCGGCGTCAGCCTGCTCTATCGCCAGCCCAAGGGCGTCGAGCTGACGCCGGCCGGCCACGCGCTGCTGCACCACGCGCGCAACCTGCTGGACAACCTGCAGCAGCTGGACGCTGACCTCAGCGAGTTCAGCCAGGGCGTGAAGGGCCATGTGCGCATCCACGCCAACACCTCGGCGGTGATCGAGTTTCTGCCCGAAGACCTGAGCGCCTTCGCTCGCCAGCACCCGGAAGTGAAGATCGACCTGGAGGAGCGCGTCAGCAGCGACACCCTGCGTGCGTTGCGCGAAGGGCTGACCGATATTGGCATCTTCGCCGGGCACATGCCGGCCGAGGACCTGCAGGTGTTTCCCTACCGCGAGGATCGCCTGGTGCTGGTCACGCCACGCGAGCATCCGCTGGCCGGCCGCGAATGCATTGCACTGCGCGAGGCGGCAGGCTTCGACTTCATTGGCCTGCAGCAGGACGCCTCACTGCATGCCCTGCTGCAGCAGTCGGCACAGCAGATGGGCACGCCGCTGCGCCTGCGCATTCAGGTACGCAGCTTCGAGGCGATCTGCCGGATGATCCACACCGGCATGGGCATCGGCGTGCTGCCCGAGCAGGTGGTGTGCAACTACCTGCCGGCGCTGGACGTGGCCATGGTGCCGCTGACCGATGTTTGGGCGCGGCGCGAACTCAAGCTCGGCGTGCGCAATCTGGAAAGCCTGTCGGTGACTGCCCGGCAGATGCTCGAGCACCTCACGCTTCGCGAAGGCCAGGCCTGAACGAAGCCGTTCGGCGGCGCGATCGCGTCACGGCCTTCGCCAAACGCGAAGTCGCGCTTGGCCAATTAGCAATTCAGCCCGAGGGGGCAGCGGGGTAGAGTCGGACCAGCTGCATGGCTCACACAACTACAAAACGGAGCTCTTCATGGCACGACTCACCCGTGGCATCACCCGTCTGCTCGCCGCTTCCGCGCTGTTTAGCGTCCTCGGCGCCCAGGCCGATCCGATCCTGATCAAGTTCTCCCATATCACCGCCGACAGCACGCCGAAGGGTCAGGGCGCGCTGATGTTCAAGAAGCTCGTGGAAGAGCGCCTGCCCGGCCAGGTGGAAGTGCAGGTGTTCGCCAACTCCTCGCTGTACGGCGACGGCAAGGAGATGGAAGCACTGCTGATGAACGAGGTGCAGCTGCTGGCGCCAGCACCGTCGAAGCTCGAGCAGTACACCAAGCAGCTGCAGCTGTTCGACCTGATGTTCCTGTTCGACGACATGGCCGCGGCGCAGCGCTTCCAGCAGTCGGACAAGGGGCGCGCCATGCTCAAATCCATGGAGGACAAGGGCATCACCGGCCTGGCCTACTGGCTCAACGGCATGCGCCACTTCACCGCCAACAAGCCGCTGCGCGAGCCGGCCGACGCCCGCGGGCTGAAATTCCGCGTACAGCCTTCGGACCTGCAGGCCGCCCAGTACACCGCCCTGCGGGCGGTGCCGCGCAAGATGGCCTTCGCCGAGATCTACCAGGGCCTGCAGACCGGCGTGGTCAATGCCCAGGACAATCCCTGGTCGAACATCTACAGCCAGAAGTACCACGAGGTGCAGAAGTACATCACCGAGTCCGGCCACGGCATCGGCAACTACCTGCTGATCACCAACACCAGGTTCTGGAACGGCCTGCCGGCAGAGGTGCGCGGCGAGCTGGAAGCGATCATCGACGAGGTCACCGTGGAGGTGAACCGCCAGGCCGAGGCGCTGAACGAGAAGGCCAAGCAGGGCGTGATCGACTCGGGCAAGAGCGAGATCCTGGTGCTGACCGACGAGCAGCGTGCCCGCTGGCGCGAGGCGGTACAACCGGCCTGGAAAAAGTTCGAGGGCGAGATCGGCAAGGAGCTCATCGAGGCGGCCCAGGCAGCCAACTCTGCGCCTTGAGGCAAGCCCGCCAATGGTCTGTTAGACCAATGTGCAGTTTCGGCCACGGCGCTGGCTGCACAGAATGGCGGCGTCTATCTGCGTGATCGGACAAGTGTGTATTCCAACCGGATGGTTGACCGAGCGGCCCCTGAGGCCGCTTTTTTTTGCCTTCAGCTTTTCGCCGGAATTGGCAGTAATGCCAGCGGCGCCAGTTCGTCATGCAGGCGGTTGATGCGCTCCAGCAGATCGTTGACCGCACGGCGGTCACGGTCGTTCTGCAGGTCCGTATCCGCGGCGTCGCGCAGTGCCGCCAATTCATCCACGTAGGCCTCCAGCTGGTCGCTGGAGGCCTGCCCGTGCAAGGCAGTCTTCAGGCACTGCATCAGCGCCATGACGATCGCCGGGTCATTGCTGCCATAGGTACGAATCGGGTCGAGGATAAGCGTCAGCCGTCGTTGCGGGCTCAGCTGTGGATAGAACAGCCTGGGCTTGCCATTGTCGATGCAGCCCACGTCCAGCGGCGGAACGCCACCCAGGCGACCGAGCAACACACCGTGCAGATTGAGCACGCGTATTGCCGTGCCCGGGTCGTTGATCGACGGGCTGATGGCCTTTACCGCGATTTCGGTCATCTGCCGCATGCCATAGAAAACGTTGGCGCCGGCGAACTCTTCATCGTGGAAATCGAAGCAGTCGAGTAGCTGTCGGGTTCGCCGGGCATCCAGTTCGGCGCTGACCTTGAGCAACGGATGCCCTTCGACCAGAAAGAAGCCGGGTTCCACCTGTAGCACCGCCTGCAGATCGTCCGGCCCCAAGAGCTCCCGCAGGCGTTGCTCGTTGACCTCGCGCAGATAGCCGGGCGTGACCGCTTCGATGCAGTACCAATCGCGGTCATCCGGTGCCGCGGTGATCGACCCCAGGCGCTCGCAACGCTGCGCCAGGTTATGGCAGGCGCTGCGGTAGAGCTGGCCGACGATCCAGTCCACCTGGATGGACTGCGAGATGGAACGGATGAATACGACGAACAGTGCCATACAGCCCAGGCCCATCAGTACGGCGAGCAGCACGCCGAACGCAGGCAGGCTATCGGGTTCGTTCTTGTTGATGAAGGCGATCATCAGCAGGAAGAACAGGATGCAGCCCAGGTAGTTGCCGAGGATCAGCTGGTTGCGCCGATCGCTGATCAGCCCGGGCAGCACGCGCGGGGACAGTCGCGAGGCGGCCCCGTTGAGCACGACCATGACCATGGAAAAGCTGAACACGGTCAGCGAAATGATGCTGGTGATGAGCGTGCCGAGGATTTCCCGGGCGTTGTCCGCCTCTGCCAGGCCGGACGGCAGCATGTTCGCCAGGCGTGAGCCAGGTCAGTCGTTTCGAAGAGCAGGACGACACCGCCCAGCACGAAGTAGCCGGCCGGAATCACGGTGGGGTAGAAGACGATGCTCTGGGGGATCCGCTGCAGCTGACGAAACAAGGCATTGCTTGGTGCTGACATGGTGGCTCCGGGCGATGGCTGTTACGAATTGAGACAGCAGCCCTCGGCAAATGGCCGCGAAACAGTGTCTATGCTTGGAGAGTGGCCGCTAGTCGCGGCCGCTGCGGTATTCGGCATCGGCTGAAGCAGACGTCTGACAGGCGCGTGGTTGGCGATCCGCACGGGAAGCGTGGATCGATCGGGTGGTGAGGGTTCGCCTGCGAGACAAGGCTGCGACCGGAAAATAACCAGATAACCCGAGGTGACTGCCATGTGTGCTGCGTCCGTGTATCCCGTGTCCCCTGAGGCTGCAAAGCACTCCCTGACCGACGAGGCCGCTTATCGGGCCATGTATCAGCAGTCGGTGATCAACCCTGAAGGATTCTGGCGTGAACAGGCGGCACGGCTGGACTGGATTCGGCCCTTCAGCGAGGTCAAGCGCACCTCCTTCGACGACCATCACGTCGATATCAAGTGGTTTGCCGACGGCACGCTGAACGTGTCGGCCAATTGCCTGGACCGGCACCTGGCCGAGCGCGGCGATCAGGTGGCGATCATCTGGGAGGGGGACGACCCCTCGGAGCACCGCGAGATCACCTACCGCGAGCTCTACCAGGAGGTCTGCAAGTTCGCCAACGCTCTGCGTGGCCAGGATGTGCACCGCGGTGACGTGGTGACCATCTACATGCCGATGATTCCCGAGGCCGCGGTGGCAATGCTGGCCTGCGCGCGCATCGGTGCGATCCACTCGGTGGTGTTCGGCGGCTTCTCGCCGGAGGCATTGGCCGGGCGCATCATCGATGGCAGCTCGAAGGTGGTGATCACTGCCGATCAGGGCATACGTGGCGGCAAGACCATCGCCCTGAAGGAGAACGTCGACGAGGCGCTGACCAATCCGCAGACCCGTTGCGTGCAGAAGATCATCGTGGTGCGCCGCACCGGAGCGAACATCCGCTGGCACCCGCACCGGGACGTCTCCTACGACGACCTGATGCGGGTGGCCGGCGAGGTCTGCGCGCCGAAGGAAATGGGCGCCGAGGAGCCGCTGTTCATTCTCTACACCTCGGGCTCCACCGGGAAACCCAAGGGCGTGCTGCACACCTGCGGCGGCTACCTGCTGTACGCCGCGCTGACCCACGAGCGGGTCTTCGACTACCGCCCCGGCGATATCTACTGGTGCACTGCTGACATCGGCTGGATTACCGGTCATAGCTATCTGATCTACGGCCCACTGGCCAACGGTGCGACGACCCTGATGTACGAAGGCGTGCCGAACTATCCGGATGTCACCCGCATCGCCAGGATCATCGACAAGCACCGGGTCAACATCCTCTACACCGCGCCGACGGCAATCCGCGCGATGATGGCCGAGGGGCCGGCGGCGATGGAGGGTGCCGACGGTTCGAGCCTGCGCCTGCTCGGCACGGTGGGTGAACCGATCAATCCGGAAGCCTGGCACTGGTACTACGAGACGGTCGGTCGGTCGCGCTGCCCGATCGTCGATACCTGGTGGCAGACCGAGACCGGCGGCATCCTCATCAGCCCGCTACCCGGTGCCACGGCGCTCAAGCCCGGCTCGGCGACGCGGCCGCTGTTCGGCGTAGTGCCGGGGCTGGTGGACAATCTCGGCAACCTGCTGGAAGGCCCGGCGGAGGGCAATCTGGTGATTCTCGACTCCTGGCCAGGGCAGATGCGCACCATTTACGGTGACCACGACCGTTTCGTCGATACCTACTTCAAGACCTTCCGCGGCATGTACTTCACCGGCGACGGCGCCCGCCGCGACGAGGACGGTTACTACTGGATCACCGGGCGCGTCGACGATGTGCTCAACGTCTCCGGACACCGCATGGGCACCGCCGAAATCGAGAGTGCCCTGGTGGCGCATGCGAAGGTGGCCGAAGCCGCGGCCGTTGGCGTGCCGCATCCGCTCAAGGGCCAGGCCATCTATGTTTACGTGACTCTGGTTGCTGGTACCGAGCCCAGCGACACGCTGCGCCAGGAGCTGCAGCAGTGGGTCCGGCACGAGATCGGTCCGATCGCGGTGCCGGATACCATCCAATGGGCGCCGGGGCTGCCGAAGACGCGGTCCGGCAAGATCATGCGCCGCCTGCTGCGCAAGATCGCCACGGACGACTACGACACCCTGGGCGATACCTCGACGCTGGCCGACCCTGGTGTGGTCGATCAGCTGATCGAGGCGCATGAGGCGGTGAAGCAGCGCTGAACTCGCGGGCGTCCGGCGAGCGGTCTACGAGGCGGCCCGAATGCCGTTACGGCTCCCCGTGACCGCTGCGTGCGAGCTTGCTCGCGCGCCGGTCGACTCGCCGGGCTCATGGTCGCCTGGCAGCTTCGTTCGCGGACAGGTCCGCTTGCCACAGGCGCGCAGGGCGATGTTCAGACGCCGGCGGGCGGGCTTTTCAGATCGTCGTTGCCGGTGACCGTGGTGCCGTTGGTAGCAGCTGCGGCGTTGGCCTGCAGTTGCTCCTTGTTCGAGTCATAACGCTCGAACGGCATATGGTGCGAGCGCCCTTCGGCCATGCCCGCCTGTTCGCTGACTTCATTGAACACGCGCTTGGCCTCGCAGTGGCCGGTCACGCCCCGGGCAACGGCCATCCCGCCGATGCCCAGTTGCAGCAGGCCGCCGAGGCCACCACGGCGCAGACCCTTGGCGAGGAAGTACAGGCCGCCGGCCAGGGAAATGGCGCGCTCCCAGCCGTGGACGTTCTGTTCGAGGTGCTTGGAAGAGATGTTCATGGGGGAGCTCCGACGAAGACATTCTCAATGAATGACTCTTGCCGGAGCCGCCTGTTCGCCACCGCAGGTCGGCAGGCATGGGCCGATCAGGCCATGCCGAACACCTTGAGCACGAAGGCGTACTCCAAGGCCACGTCCTTGAGCGCCTGGTAGCGTCCGCTCATGCCACCGTGACCGGCGCCGAGCTCGGTCTTGAGCAGCAGCAGGTTGTCGTCGGTGCGGGTGGCTCGCAGCTTAGCGACCCACTTGGCGGCCTCCCAGTACTGCACGCGGCTGTCGTTGTAGCCGGCCACGGCAAGCAGTGGCGGATAGGCCTGGGCCCGGACGTTCTCATAGGGCGCATAGGCGCGGATGCGTTCGTGCACCTCGGGCTGGTTCGGGTCGCCCCATTCGTCGTACTCGGTCACGGTCAGCGGTAGGTCGGCATTGAGCATGGTGTTGAGCACGTCGACGAAGGGCACCTCGGCGATCGCCGCACCGAACAGTTCCGGACGCAGGTTGAGTACGGCACCGATCAGCAGGCCGCCGGCACTGCCGCCGCTGATGGCCAAGCGTGGCGATGTGGTGTAACCGTCGGCCAACAGCTGCTCGGCACAGGCGATGAAGTCGTTGAAGGTGTTCGGCTTGTGCTCCAGCTTGCCGGCGCGGTACCAGGCCTCGCCGAGATC
>Ga0172375_10002128_pt1 | contig 31293 bp, 27 predicted proteins | sample LakKiv1m_FD_114537 | JGI IMG/M metagenome (GOLD analysis project Ga0172375, IMG submission 114537) | Freshwater microbial communities from Kabuno Bay, South-Kivu, Congo - kab_092012_11.1m | ecosystem: Environmental > Aquatic > Freshwater > Lake | place: Democratic Republic of the Congo... | reverse complement strand
TTGAGGCGGTAGATATAGGGAAGAAGATTGACGAGTTAATGGGGAAAATATGAAGGAATTTAAAAATGCAGGTTAAAGTCAAAATATGTGGTATAACAAATATTCGAGATGCACTAGCTGCAGTTGATTTTGGAGCAGATGCCTTAGGTTTTGTATTTTTCGAAGGAAGCCCGCGTTATATATCGCCTCAGCCTGCAGCAGCAATAATTAACCACGTGCCTCCGTTTGTAACAACTATAGGAGTTTTCGTTGACGAAAAACCTGAGCAAGTAGAGAAAATAATAGCTCAGACCCGCATCGATATCGTCCAGTTCCATGGCAACGAACCCCCCGGGATGTGCGCTATTTCAAGACGCGTAATAAAGGCGATAAGAGTAAAATCCCTTGAAAGTCTCGATCCCCTTAATAATTATAAAGACAGGGTTTCTGCATTTCTGCTCGATACTTTTACCCCTGATGTTTTTGGCGGCACAGGTCAGATTTTCAACTGGGATGTTGCCGTTTATGCCAAACAGTTTGGTAGTATTATCCTTGCAGGAGGTCTGACCCCTGATAATGTTGCTGAAGCCGTAAAACGAGTGAGACCCTATGGCGTTGATGTAAGCAGCGGTGTCGAGTCAAAAAAAGGGGAAAAAGACCATAAAAAGATGAAGTTGTTTATAGAGAGGGCAAAAGGAGCGTAAAAAGATAGTCAATAGTCATCAGTTAATAGTCATTAGTTGGCCGAAGCCCTGAATTTGATTCAGGGTAGCCTGCGTTCTTCAGAACAAACCCTTACTATTGTTTTTACGTTTCCGCGCGGGTTGAAGTCTCCAATTATCTCGAGAAACCTGGGTCTCAGTTTCTTCTTCAACTCTGAATAAATAGTATTTGTCACATCTTCATGCGAGATATATTTGGAGCGGAAAGAATTGAGGTATAGTTTAAGAGATCTAAGTTCAATAATCTTTTTGTCAGGCATATAATTTATCTTGATGGTTGCAAAGTCAGGGTACCCGGATCGGGGGCATAAGCATGTGAATTCAGGGAAACTGATGTTAATCTCATAGTCCTGCCCTGGATAGGGGTTTTCCCATATTTCTAATACAGCTTTTTTTATTGCCTTTTCTCCATATTTCATGGGAAAATCTAACATCTAATCTATAAAATTGTAAAGCCTTGCAAAATCATAGTGTGGTGGGTATTGACAAATTTATTTAGCTTTTAGTATTCTTATTACAAAGCATATTCTTCGTAGACAAATCGTAGAAACCTCCCTGGATAGGAACAGTCCTACCGGGTTAAATAAAAAACCACCATATTAAGGTCCAAGTAGGAGTTTAATTAAATGCAAGACCCCAAAAAAAGTTTAATGACAGAGAGCCTCCCTATTTTTTCTGAACTTAAAGAGAAAACGATCGATGAACTTACAGAGGTTGCAAAACAACTGAAGGTAGAAGGCGCAAGCAGCCTGAGAAAACAGGAGCTTATTTTTGCAATACTCAATGCACAGACAGAAAAAACAGGATATGTATTTTCAGAAGGAGTGCTCGAAATCCTTCCTGATGGATTTGGCTTCCTGAGATCCTCTGATTATAGCTACTTGCCAGGGCCTGACGATATATATGTGTCGCCATCACAAATAAGGAGGTTTAACCTCCGGACAGGCGATCTCGTCTCAGGCCAGATAAGACCTCCAAAGGAAAGCGAAAGATATTTTGCCCTTCTTAAGGTAGAGGCAATAAACCATGAGCCTCCAGAAGAAAATATAAACCGGCCGTTATTTGATAATCTTATACCATATTATCCTAACGAAAAAATAAAACTCGAATACGACCCTAATGATTACTCTACGAGGGTAATGGACCTTATAACACCGATAGGCATGGGGCAGAGGGGTATGGTAGTTGCAGCTCCCAGGACTGGCAAGACAATGCTCCTTCAGTCCATAGCAAAGGCCATTAAGAAAAATCATCGAGATATTCATTTAATGATACTTTTAATTGACGAAAGGCCTGAAGAAGTAACAGACTGGAAGCGGCAGGTCCCGGGAGCAGTAATAATAAGCTCAACCTTTGATGAACCTCCACAAAGACACTGCCAGGTCGCGGAGATAGTTATCGACAGGGCCAAACGCCTTGTCGAATGCAAACGTAATGTTGTAATACTCCTTGACAGTATAACACGGCTTGCGAGAGCTTATAATGCTGTTATCCCCGCCAGCGGCAAGGTCCTTTCAGGAGGTCTTGACTCAAATGCACTCCAGAAGCCGAAGAGATTTTTCGGCACTGCAAGAAATATAGAAGATGGCGGCAGTCTCACCATACTAGCAACCGCACTCGTAGATACAGGAAGCAGGATGGACGATGTCATATTCGAGGAATTCAAGGGCACAGGAAACATGGAGCTGCACCTCGATAGAAAGCTAGTTGATAAGAGGATATTCCCGAGCATCGACATCAACGCGTCTGGCACAAGAAAGGAAGAACTTCTCGTAGATAAAGAGGTGCTTAACAAGATGTGGATACTGAGAAAAGTTCTTACCCCTCTAAGCACAGTTGAGAGCATGGAATTTCTCCTTGGAAAACTCACAGGCACAAAGAGCAACAGAGATTTCCTGGATATGATGAACAAATGACCCGTCTATAAAACCTATTAGATGATACGCCAGACCTGTTTTCTTTATGAATGAAACATACATGTCACAAATAAATACAAAGGACAATGAAAATAATAATCCCCCCACCCCCCCTTTTTCTAAAGGGGGGGTGGGGGGATTATTAGGTAAAATTAACTTAGAAGACGATAATTACTGTTTTGTATGCGGAGAAAAAAATCCTTCTGGCTTACATCTTAAATTTTCTATTTATGAAGGAAAGGTTTTGTCTGAATTTGTTCTGCAGAAAACCCATCAGGGCTACAAAGATATAGTCCACGGCGGAATAATATCTACCCTTATTGACGAGGCGATGGTCAAGGCTGCTCTGATGCAGGGGATGCCCGCTGTTACTGCAGAAATTACAGTAAGATTTAAGAATCCCCTCATGGTTGGAGAAAAAGCAGTTGTCGAGTCAACCATAATAAAAATGAATAAAAGAATTATCGAGACGTCAGCAAATATTAAAAAAACAGATGGCGTACTAATAGCAGAAGGCTATGCCAAATTGTTGAGGCATTACCAATTCTGATTTACTACAACTAAGCGCCTCTTTATATCAGATAGAGGCAAGCAGAAGGTCAGCATCTCGTATTTTATATCCTTGAGTATCTTTATCTCTTCTTTTACCTTCGGCCCTTTATTTAGAATGAGTATTCCGCCTTTTTTGACAATATGAGATGTCTTTTTTATGAAATCTTTAATACTGAATAATGCCCTTGTAACTGCTACATCAACTGACACAGGCAATTCCTTATTAACTCTTATCTCTTCGACCCTCTTTTTTATCACCTCAATCTTTTTTAGCTGAAGCTCTCTTATAATGTGTCCAAGAAATGCAGACTTTTTCATTGATGGCTCTATGAGATACACTTCTATTTCAGGGCGGATTATCTTTATCGGTATCCCGGGAAAACCCGCACCACTCCCTATATCTGCAACCTTTATTTCACCATCAGGCATAACATTAAGATAAAGCAAGGAATCAAGAAAGTGCTTGATGATGATGTCCTCATCTTTCTTTAGACCTGTGAGATTATATGCCTTATTCCATTTTTTGAGTTCGGTGAGATATGTCATGAAGACATGAACACACACATTTAAGGAGGGCAACACTAATTCTTTAAGACCTTCACGTATGAGTTCATCCGGTTTTTTATTATGCATATTTATTGCTCTTCTACCCTTACGATTTTTTCTTTTGGCAGTCTGTCCAAAAGATCTCTGAGAGCTAAATTGAGGCTCACTTCATCTAAAGCTTCTAATGTCACCATCACTGTATAATATCTGTTTTCAACTACAGGGTATGAGCCTATTTTTATATTCTTATAGTGTTTGAGTATCTCGTTCAAAACAGGTGCAATCATAGATTCTTCATATTTATTCAGGTAAACCTTTTTTAGTAATATCGGCGGCTCATTAAATAATTTTCCTATTGCAGAAAATTTTTTTCTTAGAAGTTCAGGTATGCCCGGGAAAATAAAAATATTCTTGAATTTAATCAGAGGGAAAGAGAGAGTCCCATCATTTATAAGTTCAGCGCCTTCGGGTACTTCTGCCACTTTTAGTTGCTCGGGTGACAGGTTGGCATATTTTTTTTCGAGCAGTTCCTTTAAGGTGCTATTAATGACAGGTTTAACATTAAATGCCTTTGTTATGCTTTCTATCGTGACATCATCATGCGTTGGTCCAATCCCCCCGGAGGTAAAAACATAATCAAATTTATCAGAAAAAGTCCTTACTTCTTCGGCTATTTCGTCTACAGAATCAGGTATAATTGATATGCGGCATAAATTTATACCATGCAACCTCAGCTCTTTAGCCATAAAAAAAGAATTGCAATCCTGAACCTTGCCAGAGAGGATCTCGTCACCTATTATGATTATCCCTGCTGTCTTTCCCATATTTGACATGATTATATCTTGAACAGATATGTAATGCAATCCGCATCCCCCTGAGAACCTTTGGATACAAGAAAATAAAAAGAAACACATATGCTGACAAGTCGGCACAAAAAGGAATGAAATACACACCCCTTGATCCCCTCTTTTTAGAGGGGAAACCGCAGAACTCCCCTCTATTACCAGGGGTTGGAGTGGTGTTATAAAGGTATTTTCAGGTGAAATGATAACCCATTTTATAGTAACGGTAATAAATAACTTACCCTTATTGCTTAGAATGTATATTAATTTAATGCCGTTACTATAAAAGGTTGGAATCTAAGAGGATGAATTGTACTTTTTCTATGTTTCCGTCATATAATACCGTTCAGGTAATTTTTGCCTGTATAATTAAGATAGTGCTTGATTGCATAAATATTGAGGCCGTCATTCCCGCAGGTCGTAAGCGGGAATCCAGCAAAGAACCTGGATTCCAGATCAAGTCTGGAATGACAAACAATATCGTTTATTTATGCAATTAAGCACTATTTTTTAATATTCTGGGAGGTAGTTTGACCTTGGATGAGAAATATGATCCTCAAAAAGTTGAGCTAAAGTGCCAGAAATACTGGGCTGAAAGAGGGATATATAAGACGAAGTTGGATGTTTCAAAAAAGAAATTCTACTGTCTGGAGATGTTTCCTTACCCATCAGGTGAAATCCATATGGGTCATGTAAGGAACTATGCCATCGGTGATGTGATAGCAAGGTATACGAGGATGCGCGGCTATAATGTGCTTCATCCCATGGGCTGGGATGCTTTCGGAATGCCTGCAGAAAATGCTGCGATAAAACACAATGTGCACCCATCAGAATGGACATATAAGAATATTAACAATATGAAAAAACAGCTTAATCGTATGGGACTCAGCTATGACTGGGAAAGAGAAGTGACCACCTGCAGTCCTGAATACTACAGGTGGAACCAGTGGTTTTTCTTGAAAATGCTAGAAAGAGGCCTTGCCTACAGAAAATATTCTTATGTAAACTGGTGTCCTTCATGCACTACTGTCCTCGCTAATGAACAGGTGATCGATGAAAGATGTTGGCGCTGTGACAGCCTAGTAATTCAGAAGAAGCTCGAACAATGGTTTTTCAGGATTACCCACTATGCAGAGGAGTTGCTTCAGAGTTGCGATGAATTAAAGGGATGGCCTGAGCGGGTAGTCCTGATGCAGAAAAACTGGATTGGCAGGGGTGAAGGCGTGGAGGTTGATTTCCCTATTGAAGGAATGGCTGAACAGTTAAGAATATTTACCACAAGGCCTGATACCTTATTTGGTGTGACCTTTATGTGTATTGCGCCTGGACATCCTATGTCAGAAAAACTGGTTAAAGATATTGATATGCTCGATGCTATAAAAACTAAATACGGTAAGGAAGATGAGAAAATAGGGCTTTTCACAGGCTGTTACGCTATTAATCCTTTAAATGGAGACAGGATACCTGTATATGTTGCAAATTTCGTCCTTATAGAGTACGGAACAGGTGCAATCATGTCTGTTCCTGGCCATGACCAGAGGGATTTTGAATTTGCAAAGAAATACAATCTGCCTATAAGAGTGGTGATAACGCCGGAAATCCCCCCTAACCCCCCTTTAATAAAGGGGGGGATGGGGGGATTACCGAACTCCGAGATGTTAGAAGAGGCTTACGAGGGTGAAGGTATGCTTGTTAATTCGGGGCAATTTACGGGTCTGAGGAGTGACATCGCCAGACAGCAGATAGTAAGATTTGTAGAAGAAAAAGGGATAGGTAAAGCTACGGTTAACTTTAAATTGAGGGATTGGGGCATTTCGCGGCAGAGATACTGGGGTACTCCCATCCCCATAATTTATTGCGATAAATGTGGCATAGTTCCTGTCCCGGAAAAGGACCTTCCTATAATACTTCCAGAGGATGTGAAGGTTACAGGTAAAGGAGGCTCTCCACTTCTTGAGGCTGAGACGTTTTTAAATACTGAGTGCCCAAAATGTGGTGGTAAGGCAAGGCGTGAGACTGACACGATGGACACATTTGTTGACTCATCATGGTATTTTATTTGCTATTGTTTTAAAAAGGGTGATATTGACTTAAACTCCGAACTCCGAACCCCGGACTCCGAACTCAAATACTGGATGCCTGTTGACCAGTATATAGGCGGTATTGAACATGCGGTGCTTCATCTCCTTTATTCCAGATTTTTTACAAGAGTTCTTCGTGACATTGGAATACTGAATATTAGTGAACCTTTTCAGAACCTTCTTACACAAGGCATGGTCATAAAAGATGGTGCAAAGATGTCAAAGTCAAAAGGCAATGTTGTTGACCCTAATTATCTGATAGAAAAATATGGTGCTGACACCTCGAGGTTATTTTCTCTTTTTGCTGCCCCTCCTGAGAAAGACCTTGAATGGTCAGACAAGGGTGTTGAAGGTGCGAACAGGTTCTTAAACAGGCTGTGGGGGGTTGTTTACAAAAACAGTGAGAAGTTACAAGTTATAAGTTATAAGTTTATAAAAAATAATTCATCCCCCTTAGCTGATAATGCATCACGGTTATTTCGCAAAACCCATCAGACAATTAAGAAAGTTACAACGGACATCGAGCGCGAGTACCACTTTAATACTGCAATAGCTGGATTGATGGAGCTTATGAATGAGATAATTTCGTTCGAGTCTAAGTCAGATGAAGACCGGGCGATATTCAGGTTCGCAATAGAGATGATGCTGCTTCTCCTTTGTCCGTTTTCTCCTCATATCGCTGAAGAGCTATGGGAAGCGATAGGGAATAAGCCAAGCATATTTGAGCAAAAATGGCCTGACTGGGATGAGGAAGCTGCAAAAGAAGATAAGGTAGAGCTTGTTATACAGATTAACGGTAAATTAAGATCAAAGCTTATGATAACACCGGGCGTTCCTGATGAGGAGATAAAAAGGATGGCACTCGAGGAGCAAAAAATAAGAGAGATTATTGGTGCCAGGGCAATCAAAAAGATTATTATAGTAAAGGGCAAATTAGTTAATATAGTCATTGGGGAATAATGAAAGTGCAAGGTGCAAAGTGCAAAGTGCAGGGATTTTCTCTCAGTTTACTGTTTACTGTTTGCTGTTTACTGCTTACTGCTCACGGTTGTGGTTATACAATCCATGGCAAGATGTCGTTGCCTTTTGCTTCGATTCGGGTCGGCAAGATAGAAAATACTACCCTCGAACCAAAGCTCCAGGATAAGCTTCAAATGGCCTTAACAGAGGAGTTTCTGAAAGAGGGGATGGATGTTAATCCCAATGCCGATTATAAACTCAGCGGTACGATTAATCAGTTTGAACTGCGTGTACTTTCTGAAAAGGCAGGCATAGCAGCAGAATACGAGGTAATTATTAAAGGAGATTTCAGCCTGGTTGACCCTTCAGGGAATACTGAGGACTTCAAAAACATAGGATCTCCATTCATCGTCTATTTTCAGACTTCTGACATGCTGGAAGATGTCCTTGCTTTAAAAGAATTTGTATCAGAAAGGGCTATAAGGGACATGGCTATAGAGATAGTATCTATCCTTATTTACCCTGTTAGAAAATGAGATTTCAACGGGGTGAGACTGGGTTTTCTAACGGGGCAAACAGATGAGTTTCCGGGTATTTCTCCAGGAGATAGAAAAAGGTCTGCTGTTACCGGTTTATCTGTTGTATGCGACGGAACCGTTTTTTCACAGAGAAGCTATAGAGGCAATAAAAAAACTTATACCTGAAGAAGAGAGAGACTTCAATCTCCATATATTCGATCTTTCATTGTCAAAAGAAGAGAACCAGCCGTTTGAAATGGTATTGAATGTGGTAAATACGGTCTCTTTTTTTGGAAGCAGAAGGCTTACCGTGCTGGCAGGGAACCTCCAAAAACTTTCCAAAAAAGACCTTGAAAAATTAGATGCTTACCTTTCAGCCCCGGCGCCGGGTTCAACTTTCGTGATACTCCATGAAGGAGTATTAAAAAAAGAGATGAGAGAGAGATTCAGGTCAGTGAAACCAATATCTCTCGATATAAGGGAGACAGAGATTCCATACTGGATAAAGCAGAGGGCTGGGATGAAGGGTATAGATATGTCTGATGAGGCAGCTGACTATTTAATAGGTTTGATAGGGCCTGACATGGGTCTCCTTTCAGGAGAGATTGAGAAGATTTCTTTGCTCGGGAAGAAAAGGATAGTTGTGGATGACATCTCTGATATTGTTGCAGGAGGAAGGCTTTACAGCATATTTGACCTGGTGGACGCGCTTAGAGAAAAAGACGCTAAAAAGGTGTTCAGCATATATAAAACATTGAGAGAAACAGCAGATGATTACAGCCTTATCGGAGCTCTTAACTGGCAGTACGGGCGTAATCTGCTTTCAGGCGGTGGACTAATAAAAAATGAATACTTTTTTAGGATATTCGAGCTTCTAAACAAGGTTGATATAGATATAAAAAGCTCTGGCAGAACTTTCCCTATGGAATATCTTTTGGTTAAGCTGCTTCGGCTTTAAGAAAAGCGTTTACCTTCCTGGTAAGACGTGATATACTTCGTGAAGCTGTATTTTTCTTGACAACGCCTTTGGATGCAGCCTTATTAAGTGTCTTTGTCGCTTCAATAAGCGCCTTGCCTACATCTTCCCTGTTACCCGAAGCTATAGATGATTCAACTTTCTTAAGAATAGTTTTAACAGTACTGCGTATAGTCTTATTACGAAGATTTCGTTTAACAGCCTGTCTCGCCCTTTTCATAGCTGATAGATTTTTCTTTGGTTTTGCTTTAGCTGGCAATTCAACCCCTCCTGATTAGTTTATATTTAGAGTCTGTCCATAAATTCAGTTTATCCGCATGCTCCCCCTTTGGCAAAGGGGGATGAAGGGGGATTTTAAGGATATATGCTTATTTATTTTTCATAAAATCTCCCCTAACCCCTCTTTTCCAAAGAGGGGGATAATGGGGCTGGATCAAAAGATAATTTATAAACAGACTCTATTTAATACCATAAAACAGGTTATAAAATCAACATTTTAATGCTATTCCTGCTATTCCACAGGTTATATTAAGAATTACCATTAAAATTTGGATGTTTCTATAGGTATTTTGTGTTAAGATTTACCACATGAAAAAATATAAACCAATATCGTTGAAATCAGTTAAAACCTATTCTATTGCTGAGAGAAAGAGTAAGGTTTCTCTATCTGTTTTTGCTTCACCTCCTGCAAAAGGTGATACGTTCAAAATCTTTATAGATAGATTGCCTGACATCCTGGCTGTAAATGATTTCAAGGCAGTAGTTAAGGCTATAGTAAGAGCAAGGCAGGAGAGTAGGCCAGTAATCCTCGGCATGGGAGCCCATCCAATAAAGGTGGGTCTTTCACCTGTGATTATTGACCTGATGAAAAAAGACATTATCACTGCTATTGCCACAAATGGCGCGTGTATTGTCCATGACTTTGAGATTTCTTTTATAGGCCATACCTCTGAAGATGTTGAAAAGGAGCTGTGCAAGGGGACCTTTGGTATGGCGCAAGAAACAGGAAGGTATCTTAATAGGGCCATAAAAGATAGTGTAAAGAAGGGATACGGTATAGGAAGGTCTACTGGTGAAATGATACACAAAAGCAGATTCGGATTCAGGGAGAAAAGTATTTTTGCCACAGCCTATGAGCTTGGCATTCCCGCAACTGTGCACGTTGCTGTTGGAACAGATATTATTCATATGCACCCTGATGCTGATGGCCCGGCTATTGGTGAAGGGAGCTTCAGGGATTTCAAACTTTTTACTTCTGTAGTTTCCGACCTTGAGGAAGGTGTATATATTAATCTCGGTTCTGCGGTTATTATGCCGGAGGTCTTTTTAAAAGCGCTGGCAGTTGCAAGAAATCTTGGGAACAAGATCGAGAATATAACAACGGTAAATATGGATTTTGTCCAGCATTACAGGCCGAGGGAAAATGTTCTCAGGAGACCTACTGTGGGAAAGGGATCCGCCTATGCCTTTACTGGACATCACGAAATAATGCTCCCTTTCTTAGCAGCAGCAATAATTGAAGAAATTGAGTGAAATAAGAAATGGTCACGGAACACCGGGGCATTGTTTACAGGAGGTTCTATGCTATGGCGCATTTCGGCGGTTAGATTTCCGCTCTATTATTTACTTCTTAAAAAGAGATGTGAGGAAAATAAACATGATACCGATTGTAAGAGAAGAGTCGGCTACATTAAATGCAGGCCAGTGGAATCTACCTACCGAGAAATCTATGAAATCAACAACCTTTCCGTAAAGTATCCTATCTATGAGGTTTCCTACAGCGCCGCCGAGTACAAGGGAAAGCCCGAAATAACTGTAATTACTTGTGATCATGAGCCATATCACAAAGATTATTGCCAATAAAGATATTCCGATAAAGAAACTGCTGCCAAGATTTCCAAACATCCCGAATGCAGCACCTATGTTCCTGATATTAACTATATGCAGGAAAGGGAATATTCTTATAGAATCAAAGGGGGTTAAATAGCTGATAACAAGATACTTTGTTATCTGGTCCAGAGCAATTATCGATAAGACAATAAGTAATACATTTAAATATCTTTTCATCATTGGAATCTAAAAAACTCTCGATTTAATTATTTTAGTAATCTCCCCTAACCCCTCTTTACAAAAGAGGGGAACAGATTATTTCATTTTATAGTCATTAAAGATTTAACTCCCCCTTTTCTAAAGGGGGATATAGGGGGATTACTAATTACTAATGTTTTTTTATTTACTAAAAATAACCTTATAGCACCTCTCGCAAATTTCAGGCGCTTCTGAAAATGCACCAACACTCTCACTCCAGTTCCAGCACCTCTGACATTTCGCGCCAGCAGCCCGTTCAACCTTAATCTCGAGTCCATCTATTTCTGTGCTTTTATAAGAGTCTTCAGGCTTTATGTGTGTAATTTCTACAGATGAAACTATAAAAAAGGTTGGCAAGAAACCTTTGTATTGAGCAAGAAGTGTTTTATATTTTTGCTCTATGCCTTGTGCGCTTAGCTCTTTGCGCCCGGGAAGATAGAGTATTACCTTTGCCTCAAGGGAGTTTCCTAGGAATTTCTCTGCCCTTTTTATCTCAAGTGTCTTATTTACTTCATTCCTGAGTACAAATAGATCATCCCACTTTTTTTCAAGCTCAAGGTCATAATGCTTTTCATCAACCACAGGAAATGGAGCAAGAAATACAGAATCCTCACCCCCCCTATCCCCCTTATCAAGGGTGGGATTGAGGGGGGGTGACTCCTGACTCCTGACTCCTGACCCCTGACTTAACATGCTCTGCCATACCTCTTCTGCTGTGAATGATAAAATAGGCGCCATCAATCGTGTCATTATTGAGAGTATCTGGTAAAGAACCCATTGGGCAGCGCGTCTCCCGGCCGAGTCTGATTTAAATGTATAGAGTCTGTCTTTCAGGACATCAAGATAAAAAGAACTCATATCAACAACGCAGAAATTATAAATGTTATGAAAGACCTCATGGAAGTCATAGTTTTCATAAGCTGACGTAACCTTTTTTGTTAACGTCTGCAACCTGCTCACGGCCCATCTGTCTATTTCCAGCAGGTCTTTACTGCAGTCTTTGCCATCAAAGTCGTATATGTTCCCGAGTAAAAACCTGCATGTATTCCTTATCTTCCTGTATGCCTCTGTAAGTCTGTCGAGTATCTCTTTTGATATCCTTATATCATCCCTGTAATCTTCTGCTGAAACCCATAATCTCAATATCTCTGCGCCGTTTGTTTTTATTACCTCATGTGGCGCCACAACATTGCCAAGAGATTTTGACATCTTTTTGCCCTGACCATCAACAACAAAACCGTGCGTAAGCGCTGTCCTGTAAGGAGCCTTTCCCCTCGTGCCAACTGCCGCAAGAAGTGAACTTTGAAACCATCCCCTGTGTTGGTCGCTACCCTCAAGATACATGTCAGCCGGCCATGAAAGTCTCTCATCTGCCTCCATAACAGCAGCATGGCTGACCCCTGAGTCAAACCAGACATCAAGTATATCCGTTTCTTTCGAAAATGAAATACTCCCGCACCTGCTGCATTTATAGCCGGGTGGTAAAAGCTCCTCAATTTTTTTCATAAACCAGACATCAGCTCCGTGTTCTTCAACTAACCTGACTATCCCTGACAGGACGTCATGATCCGTAACAAACTCTTCACAGCCTTCACATTTAAGCAGAGTGATCGGCACCCCCCAGGTCCTCTGCCTTGATATGCACCAGTCAGGCCTGTTCGTAACCATGCCGTAAATTCTGTCTCTCCCCCATTTGGGAATCCATGTCGTCCTTTCAATCTCTGCAAGTGATTTTTCCCTCAGTTTATTCTTCTCCATGGAGATAAACCATTGTTCAGTTGCGCGGAATATAACAGGTTTTTTGCACCGCCAGCAATGAGGATAGGAATGTATTATTTTATCTAAACTCAATAAAGCTTCTTTATTCTTTAAAGTGTTTATAATCCCATCATTTGCTTTAAAAACAAACTGCCCCTCAAATTCAGGAACAGCCTTGGTAAATCTGCCTTTATCATCAACAGGTGCGTATATGTCAAGGCCATACTTAAGCCCTACCTCATAATCATCTTCACCATGGCCTGGAGCAATATGGACAATACCGGTTCCTTCTTCAGTAGTTACAAAATAACTTATTATTACTTTTGATTCCCTGTCAATAAATGGATGTTCTGCAATTATCCCCTCAAGTTTTTTGCCTGATAATTTTGTAAGAATCTTTCCGTTAATACCTATTCTTTCCTTGAGTGAATCGAGCATACCATCGGCAATGATATAAACTTCACCTGAAAATCCCCTCTTACCCCCCTTTGTCAAAAGGGGGGATGTGGGATTGGATACTTTATTATTATCTTGCTCAACTGCTACATACTCGAAATCAGGATGGACTGCCAGCGCAAGATTTGCAGGCAAAGTCCACGGGGTCGTTGTCCATATAACTATAAAAACCTTTTTATCCTTCAGGTTCGGTAATCGATCCTTTAACTCTGAATTCTGAATTCTGAACTTCACATAGATTGATGGTGATTCTTTATCACCATATTCAACCTCGGCCTCTGCAAGGGCTGTAACACATGAAGGGCACCAGTGTACCGGTTTCTTCCCCTTATATACATACCCTCCTTCCACAAATTTACAGAACTCTCTTACAATTGTTGCCTCATATCCGTATGACATAGTCAGATAAGGGTTCTGCCAGTCGCCAAAAACCCCGAGTCTTCTGAATTCATCTCTCTGAATATCAACAAACTTTGTTGCATATTCCCTGCAGAGTTTTCTCTTTTCGAGAATATCAAGCCTGTCTTTCTTATCACCCAGGTTCTTGTCAACCTGAAGTTCTATTGGCAAGCCGTGGCAGTCCCAACCGGGAACATACGGAGAATAAAAGCCTTTCATTGATTTGTATTTGACGATAATGTCCTTGAGTATCTTGTTCAATGCATGGCCGATGTGTATGTGTCCATTTGCATAAGGAGGACCGTCATGGAGGATATAATGTTTATTATTTTTTTTCTTTTTCTGGAGCCTTTCATATATCTTTTTCTCTTCCCAGAAGCTGATTATCACCGGCTCTTTCCGGGCAAGATTCGCCTTCATCGGGAAATCTGTCTGTGGAAGATTCAGTGTATTTTTATACTCCTTTGACATGCTATGAATTACTTACCCCCTATTTCTCTTCTGCCTTCTCTTTCTTCTGTGCTTCCCGTTCTGCGATTATTTTTTGTGTTAAATGGCTGGGCAGTTCTTCATAATGTGAGAATTCCATCGAATAGAGACCTCTTCCTGAAGTCAGACTTGTCAATTGATTTGCATAAATGAGCATTTCAGACATCGGAACAAGTGAGTTTATCTTCTGGTTACCGCCAGCCTGGGGTTCAACACCCTGAACTCTGCCCCTTTTGGAATTCAGGTCTCCAATAACAGCGCCGAGTGTATCTTCAGGCGTTATAACTTCAACTTTCATGATAGGTTCAAGCAGTATCGGTTTTGCATCCTGCACAGCTTTTCTTAGAGCCATAGACCCTGCAATCTTGAACGCCATTTCAGAAGAGTCTACTGAATGATAAGATCCATCATATAGAGTAACCTTTATATCAACCAGGGGATATCCAGCGATAACTCCTTCTTTCATTGTCTCTGCTACCCCTTTCTCAACCGCAGGTCTATACTGTTGAGGGATTACGCCGCCAACTATCTTATCAGCAAATTCATATCCCCTACCCCTTGGAAGCGGTTCTATCTCTAAATAGCAGTCGCCATACTGTCCACGGCCTCCTGACTGTTTCTTATATTTCCCCTGTGCCCTTGTAGAAATCTTGATTGTCTCTCTGTAAGGCACCTTGGGTGTCTTCATGAGAACCTCAACTCCGAATTTCCTTTTCAGCCTTTCAAGAGTAACCTCAAGGTGTACCTGCCCCATACCAGAGAGAAGCATCTCCTTTGTATCCTCGTCTCTCTGGAACTTCAGAGTCGGGTCTTCTTCGAGAATCTTGTGCAGCCCTGTACTGACCTTTTCTTCATCACCTTTACTCTTAGACGCTATTGCATAGGAAATGATAGGATCAGAAAATTTCACCTTTTCAAAGATAACGGGATTTGATTCGTCAGAAAGGGTATCGCCCGTAAATGTCTCCTTGAGCTTTGCCACAACACCTAGCTCGCCGGGTCCGATTGTCTGAGCTGGTATCTGTTTCTTTCCCATAAGATAAAAGACCTGGCCAATCCTTTCCTTCGCACCTGTTGTCGTGTTCAGGATATTTGAATCAGCTTTGAGCGAACCAGAATAGACTCTGAAAATAGAAAGCCTTCCTGCAAACGGGTCTGCTATTGTTTTAAAAACATATGCCGACAATGGCTCTGTCTGTGAAGGCTTTCTCTCGGCCTCTTTCCCGTCTTTACGGTTTTTCCCTTTAATGGGTGACATCCTTGCCATCTCAGCAGGTGATGGCAAGCAGAGGACTATAGTTTCAAGAAGTGGTGATACTGCAATATTCTTGAGCGCAGAACCACAGGTTACAGGTATAAACCTTTTTGTTAAAGAACCTTCTTTTACTCCCTTAATTATCTCCTCATCTGTGAGTGTTCCACCTTCAAGGTACTTCTCAAGCAAGGCATCATCGGACTCTGCAATCTTTTCTACGAGTTTTTTCCTGTATTCCTCGACCTCGGAAAACATTTCAGAAGGCATATCAGATTCTTCTACTTTCCCATTATTAAACTTAAACGCCTTCATCTTTATCAGGTCAACAATCCCGCTGAAACTATCGCCCGAACCTATTGGCAACTGAAGAGGCAATGCCTCTTTTTCAAAAGATTTTTCTATTTCACCGACTGCTCTCGAAAAATCAGCAGTATCTTTGTCCATTTTGTTTATAAAGACAACTCTCGGCAGCTCGAATTCGGATGCGTAGTTCCATATCTTTTGGGTTTCAGCCTTAACACCAGAGATTGCGCTGACAATTACAATAGCTCCATCAACAACTCGCAGGCACCCACGTGTATCCTCGAGGAAATTAATAAAACCAGGGGTGTCTATCAGGTTAATCCTGCAACCATTCCAGTTGCAAAAAGCAATGGATGATGTAATTGTTATCTTACGTGCTACCTCTTCCGGCTCGTAATCTGTTGTTGTGGTTCCTTCCTCAACTTTACCAAGTCTGTCTATTGAACCAGAATCGAAAAGCATCGCCTCAACCAGCGAAGTCTTTCCAGCACCTCCATGAGCAATTACAGCAATATTACGTATTTTTTCTAAATCGATGTTTGACATGAAACCTCCCCTTATCTTTATAAATTATTGATAACTTATTCTAATATCTCTTCGATAACAGGTTTTGATTCCATTTTTTTTTCTACCTTACCACTCCAAAGCTTTATAATAAAAAAGAAAATTACAAATGCACCGAATCCAAAAACAGCAGAGAGGATATCCGGGTCTGTCTCCCTGAAATAATTGCTGAAAACCTCCTTACCAAGGATCGCTCCTATAATCAGGGCAAGTGCAGGAATGCCATACACAATTATGGAGCCTTTCAGGTAGGTATATGTTTTCATTACTAGCTTTACCTTCTGTCCAACACGAGCATTGACATGATTCAGCGCCTCTATCTCCATAGTCTGATCCTCAGGCTCGCATATTCCTAAAGAACAACCTTCACAGGCACTTTTTTTTGGTACGCTAACAGTCGCAACCAGGCCTTTAATGCTTTTAATAACACCAACCTCCTCCATAATATGAAAGTTTAACATATCAAGTCCTGAAAAGTCTTAGTTTGCCATATCTTCGGGTGTGCGATAAATTTATGGGTAAGGTGTCATGTTTTCATATCCATAAAATCTCCCCAACCCCTCTTTTCCAAAGAGGGGATTTAGTAAAAGCTTCAAGATATCAGAAGTTAATGTGTGAATAGTGTTGGTTCTCATCGGCCGTCTTTGAAATGGCTCATAACCGTCAAGCCTCCATCTTCGAGGGAGCGTTGTAACTCGTTTTAGCAGTGACCTTCTTCTTTGAGTAGTTTATATTCTATACTATCAACCAGTGCCTGATAGGAGGCCTCGATAATATTCTCTGATACACCCACAGTACCCCACCTTTTCTCTTCATCGCCTGACTCAATGAGTACCCTTACCCTCGCAGAAGTGCCCTTTCCTGCGGTAAGAACACGAACCTTGTAGTCATGGAGTTTCACATTTTTAAGTTCAGGATAAAACTTATCTAGTGCCTTTCTCAGGGCATTATCAATCGCATTAACAGGGCCATTCCCTGTTGCTGCAGTGTGTTCTATGTGACCACCGACCTTTACCATTATAGTCGCCTCGCTGATAGGCTCCTCTCCTTCTTTTCTTTTTTCAACTATAATCCTGAAACCTATAAGGTCAAAAAATCTCTTGTGGAGGCCGAGAGACTTTTTCATCAGAAGTTCGAATGAAGCCTCTGCCGCCTCAAACTGGAAACCCTCATTCTCAAGATTCTTTAAGGTAGTAACTATATCCTGTACCTTGGGAGAATCAGGATCAAGGTGGATTCCGAATTCTTCTGCTTTTCTTAATATATTGCTTCTTCCTGCAAGATCTGATATTAAGACCCTCTGTGAATTGCCAACAAGTTCGGGTTTAATGTGTTCATATGTTTCCGGTTTTTTCCTTATTGCGCTGACATGGATACCAGCCTTATGCGCAAAGGCGCTGTCTCCGACAAAAGGCTGTCTCTTGAAATGTCTTAGATTTGCTAGCTCGTTCACAAACCTTGACACTTCTCTCAGCTTCCTTAGCTGTTCAGCAGCGAGACAACTCATTCCAAGCTTAATCTGGAGATTGGGAATTACCGAGCATAGGTTTGCATTACCGCATCGCTCACCAAGCCCATTAATCGTACCCTGAACATGTGATGCGCCACTCTCAACTGCGATTACTGAATTCGCAACAGCACACTCTGAATCATTATGGGCGTGGATACCGATAGGCACATGCACATTTTTCATTATGTCAGTCATAATATTTTTTACTTCATCAGGAAGTGTCCCTCCATTTGTGTCACAGAGCACAAGACAGTCTGCACCAGCGTCCTGCGCTGCGAGAAGGCATTTTAAGGCAAACCGAGGGTTATCCTTATAACCATTGAAGAAATGTTCTGCGTCAAAGAAAACACTCTCGGTATTCTTTTTAAGATAGACAACTGAGTTGTATATAATGTCAAGATTCTCCTCTAATGATATCTTCAAGGCCTCTTTTACGTGGAAATCCCAGGTCTTTCCGAAAATAGTGATAAGCCCCGACTTTGAATCAAGAAGGGCTTTTATATTAACATCATTCTCTACTTTGTGTTTCGGCCTGTGTGTGCTCCCGAAGGCAACAACCTTCGATTTTTCAAGATTGAATTTTCTTGTCTTCTTAAAGTATTCCATATCCCGCGGGTTAGCGCCAGGCCAGCCGCCTTCTATGAAATGCACTCCAAGTTCATTGAGTTTTTCTGTGATCCGGAGTTTATCCTCGACAGAAAATGAGATATCTTCTGTCTGGGCTCCATCCCTCAATGTAGTGTCATATATTTCTATCTGCCGCATTATATATTCCCTAAATTTTCACCTGAAAATACCTTTCACATTGAATTTATTTTTTAAGTAATCTCCCCTAACCCCTCTTTATAAAAGAGGGGGATGGAGGAGGACCTTTCTCTTGAGCTAGCCCAAAGGCATCATGCAGCACCCTGACCGCAAGCTCTGTATATTTTGAATCAATTACGCAGGAAACCTTTATCTCAGATGTGCTTATCATCATTATGTTTATACCATGTTTTGCAAGTGTCCCAAACATTTTTGCAGCAACGCCTGAATGGGTCCTCATGCCAACGCCTATAATGGATACCTTTGCTATATCTTCTCTGAGGTCGACACCTTTTGCGCCCAGTTCAGCAACTATCTCCTCAGTGATTTTAAGGGCCTTCTTGCTATCTAGCTTCGGGACTGTAAAGGATATATCCGTTGCCTTCCCGTCACTGCTTACATTCTGTACAATCATGTCAACAACAATATTTGCATTTGCAATTGCATTGAAGAGCCTTGCTGCAATACCCGGTCTATCATGAACTGCAATCACAGTTAACTTTGTCTGATTTTTGTCATAGGCAACGCCTGACACAACAACCTTTTCCATTTCTTTGTCCTCCTTAACAACGAGCGTACCAGGATTATTACTAAAACTCGATCTGACCACAACCGGAACTCCGTATTTTTTTGCAAATTCAACAGACCTCGTCTGTAAGACCTTCGCGCCAAGACTTGCGAGTTCAAGCATTTCATCATACGAAATCTTATCGAGTTTCCGGACCTCAGGCACTAGGTTGGGATCTGCAGTATATACACCGTCAACATCTGTATAAATCTCGCAGAGGTCGGCCTTAAGCGCTGCTGCAACTGCTACTGCTGTTAGGTCAGACCCCCCTCTTCCGAGGGTTGTAACATCAGAGGTCTCTGTTATACCCTGAAAACCTGCAATTACAGGTATTGCCCCCTCTTTCAGGGCCTGTCTTACTCGCTTCCCGGTTATCCTTTCTATTCTCGCTTTTGTATGGGCATCATCTGTAATAATCCCTACCTGCCTGCCTGTCAAAGATATGGATTTTAATCCGAGTTCATTTATCGCAATCGCTGTAAGCGCTGCGCTTACACGTTCACCGGATGAAAGCAGAAGATCTATCTCACGCTCCTCGGGATTTGGTGATATCTGATTTGCAAGTCCTAGAAGTTTATCTGTATCCCCTGCCATAGCAGAGACAATGACAACAACACTATTACCCTGCTTTTTTGTTTCAACTATGCGTTCTGCAACAGCCTTTATTTTCCCGGTGCTTCCAACAGATGTGCCGCCGTATTTCTGTACAATTAACACTAACCTGAAACCTCACCTCAGATCTAAGAATATTATTTATCTCTCCTCTATGCAAGGCTTTGAATTATCTGCCAATACATTGATTTTTAAGTATAACATAGAATTTTTAGTTTTTATCATACCTTTCAATATTAGATTTTATAGCAACGGCATCAATTATTTATTATCTTCGGGCAGTTTGCCCTGTCAGTAAGGCAAATTGCCTATAGAATTATCCCTTTATTTTTTAAATATCAATAAAATGAACAAGTTAAATTTTTGGCATTTCTCTTGCATAAGAAACATTCTAAACAAAAATCTTGACAATAATTAAATAATACATAAAATCATAATAAGATGAATACATCCTCTCAGACTTCAAATATAGTTTGTTACGCTTTCAGCGTAGATAAAAAGCTAAGAATTAATTCATGGAGTAAAGAGTTGGAAAAGATATATGGAAAATCTTCTTCTGAGGTTTTAGGGATTCTCTACCATGAGTTAATTCCGAGGATAATCAAAGGCGATAAAGATGCAGTTATGCAGGCAATAAGAAATGGCAGACCAATTACACTTAAAAACTATCAGATTATCTGTTTTTATGGAGAATCAAAAGCAGATATCCATATTACTCCTCTGAAAGATAAATCAGATATGATTAGCGGTGTAAATATCGTAATTAGAGCGCACCCAAGCTGTGCAATGTGGGAAAGACTGAAACAAACACAAAAATTTATAGATATCGGCAAAAACGCAGCAACCCTTGCCCATGGCGTGAGGAGCCCCTTGAACGCAATAAAGGGCGCTGTGGTATATCTAAGAGAAAAATATGCTAATGAGAAAAAACTCATTGAGTTTACAAAGATAATAGAGGAAGAGATATCACGTCTTGATAACTTCATCGCCAGGTTTCTTAGTGCTTCTATTTATGATGAAGCTGAAATAGACATAAATTTTGTACTGAAAAAGATTGAAGTTTTAACATCTCTTCAAGCTCAATCTTGTAAAATTGATACTATTTTTGAATATAGCAATACTTCTCCTGTTATAAGGATAAATCCTTTCCATCTTGAGCAAGCAATTCTGAATGTTATAAACAATGCGATAGAGGCTATGCCCTCAGGTGGACAACTTGTGGTAAAAACCAATCGTGAAATTCGTTCTGGCACCGAATTTGGGCTAATAAAGATTTCAGATACCGGCTCTGGAATGATTAAAAACAGAAACCATAACGCGACCATGCACTCTAAAGATAAAGGAAGAGGGTTAGGGCTGTTTATTACCCGTGAAATCCTCCGGTCCCGCGGAGGACATCTTGAAATAAAAAGCAAGAAAAACTTTGGCACCACTGTAAAGCTATATCTGCCTGTAATAAATAACGGATGAATAATAAAGGAAGAGTTTTAATCGTTGATGATGAGATAAATGCTATCAAGGTGTTATCTGCTATTATTTCAGATGCCGGCTATAAAGTTATTACATCTTTAAATGTAGAAAAAGCAATCAAAATAATTCCCCGGAAGGATATAGACGTAGTTATCACAGATTTAAAAATGCCGGGAAAGGATGGAATGCAATTGTTCGAATATATTGCTGAAAATTATCCTGATATCCCTGTTATTTTTCTTACTGCCTATGGAACGGTTGAATCTGCTGTTTATGCAATGACCCGTGGGGCATTTTATTACTTTATTAAACCACCCGATTATCCGAAGCTTAAAAGCATGCTTGCAAAGGCATTAGAGCAACGCTTTTTGAAAAAGGAGATTGAAATCCTGAGGAAAAGACTTTCAGATGAGGAAAATCATGGCTGCATTATTGCAAATCATCCCAAAATGCTCAAGATACTTGATACTATTGAGGCAATAAAGAATTCGGCAAGCAGCGTTCTCATTTTTGGTGAAACAGGCACAGGAAAGGAGCTAATAGCCAAAACACTGCATTGTACCAGTGTAAGAAAGGACAAGCCTTTTATACCTGTGAACTGCGCAGCCATTCCAAGGGAGCTTATGGAGTCAGAATTATTCGGTTCTGAAAAAGGGGCCTTTACCGGCGCCTATTCAAGAAGGATCGGGAAGGTTGAGGAAGCCTCTGGCGGTACGCTGTTCCTTGATGAAATTGGTGAACTTGAACTTGCGCTTCAAGCAAAACTTCTGCGCGTTCTTCAGGAAAACGAGATCGAGCGTCTTGGAAGCAACAAAAAAGATAAAAGTGAATTTTCGGCTTATATCTTCCACCAATCGAGATTTAAAAAAGGCGGTTGAGTCAGGAAATTTCAGAGAAGACCTGTTTTACAGAATAAATGTTATTCGGTTAGATCTGCCGCCTCTAAGGGAGAAGGCTGCCGACATTCCCTTGTTGGTATCAGCATTTGTTAAGGAATTCTGTATCAGGGAGAAAAAAACGCTCACTGTATCTAATGAGGTGATGGAAATATTCCAAAACTACAACTGGCCAGGGAATACCAGGCAGCTAAAAAATGTTATAGAACGAGCAGTTGTTCTAGCAAAAGGAGATATGATTACATTGAAAGAATTGCCTGAGGAATTTACACTAAAGGGAAAAACTGAGACCCCTTTAAACAAAACCTTAAAAGATTTAGAGATACAGGCTATAAAGAACGCACTCAATGAGTGTGAAGGAAATAAGTCGAAGTCTGCAAAGATGCTTGGAATATCAAGAAAGGCGTTTTATAAGAGACTAAAGGAATGCCAGCTTTTATAATATGTATCTAAATGATACATATTACTGACAAAAGTGTATCCAGAAGATACACTTTTATTTTCAAGAATTTTGCATTTATATCCTTTTTTTCTCAAATCTCAGTAAAATCAACATGTTGTAATCCTGGTATCTTTTTTGCTTTGCTTTATTGCGTCTGGGCAAAGGAGGCAAGAATTTATTTATGGAATGGTTTGCCTTATATGTTAAATCAAGGCACGAGTTTGTTACGGATGGAGAATTGCAAAAAAAGGGGATAGAGACCTTTCTGCCTTCTGTAAAGATATCGAAACAATGGAAAGATAGAAGAAAGCTCATTGATTTTCCACTTTTTCCCGGTTACCTTTTTGTCCATATCTGTCCGAATCCAGAAGAGTTTTTAAATGTGTATAAGACGAGGGGAGCCGTAACTCTTGTATATGCGGAACCTGGTTATCCCGCGCCTGTGTCCCCTGAAGAAATAAGTTCACTTAAACTTTTAATCGAGAGCAGGAAAGAACTTGATATCTATCCTCATATCAAAGAGGGAACGCGGGTCAGGGTGAGGAGAGGGCCTCTTAAAGGCGCCGAGGGAATTCTGGAGAAGAAAGAAGACCAATATATATTTCTGGCTAATATAGAAATTCTTGGCAGAAGTGTAGGCGTGAAGATTTATGCCGATGATATTGAAAGCGCATGAGTTATTCCTGAATTAAGGAATAATTTTTTTTAAATAATTAACTAAAAAAGCTTATCTTAAATTTTTATCCTTCTCGGTCATGAATGTAACTGAGAAGGCGGAGCATTGCCTTAAAGAGAATTAAATTAAGTACTCGCCTAGCCGCCCCAAAAAATAATAAATGTATAAATTAGCCACGACTATTTCCAAATATATCTATATAGAGGCGTTTTATGAAGAAGATATTGATAATTGACGAAAAAAGCTTTTCGCTTGTCTGTTCAGCTATCCTTGAGCTCGAGGGACACAGGACAGAGATACTTGAAGATATTGAAAGCATCTTACCGAGGTTGAATAATGAATTTGGGCTGATAATAACAAGTTATCCTTTCAGTTACCCCTTCTTTGAGGAAATAAAGAAATCGAATCTCCCAACAATTATACTGATTGACCATATTAATAAAGACCTTATCAATCTACTTGAGGATTTTAATAATTCTTACTGTTTGATAAAGCCCCTCGATTACCAGGAGTTCAAATCTTTAGTGAAACTCATAGCAAATTGCGAAACATCTAACAAAATCGGCTATAAAATTCTGTAGGAATATTGCATAGAGTCTGTCCATAAATTCAGTTTGTCCGCATGCTCCCCCTTTGGCAATATTCATAAAATCTCCCCTCGCCCCTCTTTTCCAAAGAGGGGGATAATGGGGCTGGATCAAAAGATAATTTATAAACAAACTCTAAAATAGCGCTCTTTGGAAAGGGCGCTCGATAGGGAGGAAGAATGAAAGAAAGAATATATCTTATATTTTTAATGGCAGTTCTAATTATCCCCTCAGGCAGTGCAGCTAATAATATTAAAAAGTCTCCGGGGCCCGGAGAAGACTCTGTAATAACCGGCATAGATGTTCAGGACTATACAGTAACACCCCCTCCTGTGTTATCAGATGCTTCGGCAAACCAGAGCTATATGATTGGCGATGAAGATGTCCTCCAGATATCTGTCTGGGGAAACCCTGAATTAACTGTTCAGGTTCCTGTGAGGCCCGACGGTATGATCTCAGTCCCACTTGCAGGAGATGTCAAGGCTGCAGGGCTTACTCCACAGGAACTAAAGGCCTTGCTCGAAAAAGAACTTATAAAGTATGTTAAGGCTCCAACTGTAAGTGTGGTGGTAACAGCTGTGAACAGCTTCAAAGTTTTTGTGCTCGGAGAAGGGGTATCGGGTGCAACAACCTCGGGAGCAATAACATTAAGAAGAAATACAACTCTTTTGCAGTTATTTGCACAACTCGGTTCACTACAGAACGCTAATCTAAATAATTCCTTTGTCCTCAGAAATGGTCAAAAACTCAATGTTGATTTATACAAGCTTGTGGTCAAGGGTGATATAACACAGGACATCCAGCTCAGACCAAACGATATAATCTTCATTCCGGATAATTTCGAAAAACGTATAATGGTTATAGGCGCAGTCAGGACGCCGGGCGTTATTCAATACAAAGAAGGCATGACTGTCCTTGACGCAATATTAAGTGCAGGTGGATTTACAGAGTTTGCAAAACAAAATGATGTAATTATCGTAAGAAAGGAAGGGAATGAGGTCAAGAATATAGAGGTGGAATTAAAGGATGCAATAAAAAAGGGTAAAATTAGCAACGACTTGTCTTTAAAGCCAGGAGACCGTATAATTGTTAAAACAGGGATCTTTTAGGAGGCCTTTATGCAAGAGAATGCTCAACCTTTTGATATAAAACGTTACCTAGCAATAATACTGAGGAGAAAATATATAGCCCTCTCAGTTGGGCTCGCAGTGCTTTCAATCTGTACCTGGGGAAGTTTTTTCTGGCCCAAGACATACGAGGCAGGTTCTACAGTTTTTATTGAGAAGAGATCAATTATTAACCCCCTAATACAAGGTGTAGGCGTTCCTACCAACATGGAAGAGAGGCTGCGAACTATCAGGGATAGCATAACCACCAGAAACATTGTCGAGAGAGTTATAAAGAAACTCGGCATAGATGCAAAAGCAAAAAATTCTGCGCAATACGAAGGCCTTATTGATGATATAAGGAAAAAGCTGGATATAAAAGTAAAAGGTACTACTGCAAGAGAAACAGATCTATTCACTATTTCATATACAGGAGAAGACCCTAAGACAGTAATGGATTTAGTTAACACCCTCGTAAGCGAGTATATAGAGGAAAACCTGGGGTACAGAAGAACAGATGCCCATAGTGCATATGAATTTATACAGACTCAGCTTTTGGAGTACAAAGGAAAACTTGAAGAATCTGACAAGGCAACCAGGGAGTTCAGGGAGAGGAATCCGCGCATGGTTCCCCAGAGTGAAACTACATTGCTTGGAAGATTAGAAGGCTTCCAGACTGCCAGGATAGAAGCTGAAATCAAGCTTAAAGAGCTGCTAAGGAAAAGAAATAACCTTCAGAAGCAGCTTTCTGGCGAAAAGGAGCTTACTGTTGCATTTGTAACGAGGGAGGGATCGCCTCAGGCAAGGTTAAACTATCTGAACAACCAGCTTATGCTTTTAACGACAAAATATACAGACAACTATCCTGAAGTAATAAAAGCGAAGAGCGAGATAGAAGAACTGAAAAGACAGATAGCTCATGCCAAAGATTCACACATAGATGACGCAGGCTCCGAGACTTCAGCCATAAATCCAATTTACCAGCAATTAAAAGAGGAATTTGCCAGGACAGATGCTGAGATAGAATCTCTCAGGGCGCGGTCAGCAGAGCTTTCAAGGCAGCAACAAGAGGCTCAGGGGATATTGGGGCGTATGCCTAAAGAACAAGAGGAATGGTCAAAGCTCCAGAGGGATAGAAATGTTTATCAGAAAATCTATGATGACCTGCTGCAGAAGCTTGAGAATGCAAGAGTTTCAAAGGACCTTGAGCTTACTGATAAGACCACAACCTTTAGGGTTGTAGATCAGGCCGTACTTCCTTCATACCCCGTTAAACCTGATAGGGTCAAGATGATCCTTCTGGGGATATTTCTTGGTATTGCCTCAGGTATTGGTGCAGCCATCGGGCTTGAGTATCTCGACCCCTCCTTCAAGGATGAAGATTCAATCGAGTCCAAACTCAAACTACCCGTACTTGTCACAATTCCGAGAGTGGTTACAGAGGCTGATGAACTGTCTGCAAAAAGACTTGACCGCAGGGTTTTCATAGCTTCAGGCGCTTATCTTTTCATTATAGGCATAGCGCTAATCGAAGAATTTATCTCAAGGTATATGGGGATTAAAATCATTAATTTTTAGTAGGGGGATTTAATGAGCAGGATAGAAAAGGCATTAGAGAAGGCAGTAGAGATGAGGGAATCGATGAGAGATGCTACTGCCAAAGAAACAACTACAGACCATAAGTTTGTTTTTGCGGAGTTTGAGGTTGGAGAGGCTTTAGTAAATCCAGACCTGGTTGATAGGCATATAGTATGCTTAACAAATCCTCATTCTTCTGTTGGTGAACAATACAAAAAATTACGCGCGAGGATTCTCAAGGCCACCTCAAAGGATTTCCTTAATACAATTATGGTCACAAGTCCGGATATAGGCGAAGGGAAAACAATCACGGCGCTCAATCTTGCAGTTGCTATGGCAAACGAGTTTGATTATACTGTGCTTCTTGTGGACGCGGATTTAAAACGTCCAACAATACATAGATATCTTGGCATTGAATCAAAGTACGGTCTCAGCGACTACCTTATGAATAAAGCAAAACTTCAAGATATACTGATCAAAACAGGTATAGGAAAACTCGTTGTTATGCCGGCAGGCAACCCTATAGAAAATGCAGCCGAACTTCTAGCCTCTGAAAGAATGAGAAGCCTTGTGCATGAGCTGAAGCAGAGGTATAAAGATAGATACATAATCTTCGATTCATCGCCCATACTTATAACAGCAGACTCACTATCCCTGAGCAGATATATGGACGGGATTGTCTTTGTAATTAAGGCCTACCACACCACGCCAAAAACTATATCACATGCGATCTCCTTGATAAAGGGCAGTAATATTCTCGGCATTGTATTCAATAACGTCCCGAAATACCTTGCAAAGAACCTTTACTCATACGAAAAATATTATAACAATGTATAATTCTTTTTTTAAACTTAAATCCAAACCATTCCAGATCACACCTGACCCTGAGTTTCTTTTTATAAGCAAAGTACACAAAAAGGCCTTGATACATCTGAATTACGGGATTACCTCTGATTCGGGTGGATTTATTATTGTTACAGGTGAGGTAGGGACTGGTAAGACTACTGTCATCAGAAGCATTATGAAGGGGCTAAAAAAAGACATAATCTTTTCACTTATTAACAATACGCGTTTGACATCAGGAGAGCTGATCTCGATGATCAACAACGATTTTGGCCTCGACATAAAAAACAAGGATAAAGCTCAACTGTTAAGCGACCTGACAGATTTCCTTATAGACCAATATGGGAAAAGCAGAAAATCTATTCTCATAATAGATGAGGCGCAGAACCTATCCCCGGATATCCTTGAAGAAATAAGACTCCTCTCAAACCTCGAGACAGACAAGTCAAAACTTCTACAGATAATACTGGTGGGCCAGCCTGAACTGAGGAAGGTCATTGCTCAACCAAACCTGAGAGCGCTCAGACAGAGAACAAACATAAGTTGCCATATTTATCCCCTCTTAAGAAACGAGACAGAGGAATACTTATTCCATAGACTTGAGATTGCGGGCAATAGAGAAGCTGTCAGCTTTCAAGATGGGACTATTGATTTAATCCATAACTTCGCCAGAGGCATCCCGAGACTCATAAACATAGTATGTGATTTTCTTCTTCTCTCTGCATTTGTTGATAACACACAGGAAATATCGCTTGATATGGCTAAAGAAGTGATCAATGATCTCGAGAAAGAGAATAGATACTGGCAGGATGAAACTCCCCAAAATATACCGCCGTTTGCTCCGAAAATACCACTAACTTATTGAATTTACTGTTTTTAGTAATCTCCCCAAACCCCTCTTTAAAAAAGAGGGGAATTTTTGAAGTTCCCCCTTTTCTAAAAGGGGATGTAAGGGGATTACAAATTTCGCCTGAAAATACCTTTCAAATCCCCCCTACCCCCCCTTTCTAAAGGGGGGGGTAGGGGGGATTACAAATTTTCATCATCCTTTGAGTCTCTTTAAGACATGAATGTTTCATTTTCCTTTATGCCGACTTTGTCGGCATGATCGTTTAGGTTAACTCTATGGAGCTTTGTAAAGGATTCGAGGACTGGTTTGAATGCCTGAAATGCCCTTATTTATGCACAAAGGTATGCCCTATAGAAAGTGATAATGTTATAGAAGAAATGAAAAGGCAGATACGCCTTTTGTCTGCCTCCGGGATGACCAAAGATATTAGAATTTAGAGTTTATTACAAGGGGAGTAACAATGCTTATTAAAGTTTGCTTTAAGTGCGAATTCCATGAGATCAAACAAGAGGAAGAAGCGCAGAGGAGTTACTGCCAAAAAGAATACTGTTGGTCCGAATACTCTGATTGCCTAGCAGTAAAGGCCTTGGAACGGTTTTTAAATGAGGAATGCGTGATCTCCAACAGCGTTTTAACATGAAAATGAAAGTTGCGCCATTGAAACCTAAAGAAAATTCGATGAAGCATAATAGGCTTTCTCTCAATAATGATCATTTGTGCGATCAAGCTTCCGGCCTCTATATGGAAGAGTGTTTTAAAGACATGCTCAGTTTAGAAAGAAAGAGGACAGAACGCTCGAAAAAGCCATTTTTACTGATGCTCCTGAATATTAAAAGGCTAATTCAAAATAACGAAAAAAAAGAAATAATAAATAAGCTAGCTAATACGCTCTTTTACTTAACGAGAGAAATAGATATAAAGGGCTGGGTTAAATATGATTCTGTTATGGGGATTATCTTTACAGAAATAAATGGAATAGATAAAAATTCGCTCAAACATAAAATGGTTAATCATTTAAGCGCTGTTCTGGATGCAGAACAAGTTAATGAAATCGAGATAACCTGCTGCTTTTTCCCGGAAGAGTATGATAAACAGAACCCGGATAATTCACCGAATTTACATTTCTATCCAGATTTATTAAAACGAAATTCTTCAAAAAAAATCTCTCTTTTCATGAAAAGGGCTATGGATGTTTTGGGCAGTTTTATAGCGTTGTTCATTTTTTCTCCCTTTTTTCTTATTATTCCGGTATTAATTAAATTATCCTCGGAGGGGCCTATATTATTTAGACAGGAAAGAATTGGCCAATTTGGGAAAAAATTCACTTTTCTAAAATTCAGGACAATGTACATCAACAATGATCCAAATATTCACAAAGAATACATAAAAGAATTCATACGCGAACATAAAAGCTATAATGCGGAAAAAGACAATGGAGACAAAACTCATATTTACAAGATAAAAGACGATCCGAGAATAACAGCAGTGGGACGGTTTTTGCGAAAAACAAGTCTTGATGAATTCCCTCAATTTATAAATGTATTAAAAGGGGAGATGTCTCTTGTGGGGCCAAGGCCGCCTATTCCTTATGAGTTAAATAATTATGATATTTGGCACATACGGCGGATATTGGAAACTAAACCCGGAATCACAGGACTATGGCAAGTTATGGGGAGAAGCAGAACCACCTTTGACGAGATGGTGAGGCTGGATCTTAAATATGTAAGAGAGTGGTCCTTATGGTTGGATATTAAGATTTTGTTTCAAACACCAGGGGCTGTTTTGAATGGTAAAGGCGCCTATTAAAAACATCGGGGGAAACTACAAGGGGGTCAATATGATAGGTAATAAAATACATATTGGGGTCATAGGTTTTGGATATTGGGGACCCAACATAGTGCGGAATTTCAATAACATCGAAGGAGCCAGAGTCCTTACAATATGCGATATGAATCAAAAAGCTCTTGACCGTGCAAGAAAGGCATATCCGCATATAGCGGCAACGAATGATTACATGGATATCATCTCTTCGCCGGATATTGATGCAGTAGCAGTGATTACCCCTGTCTCCACACATTTTGAATTGGCTAGGAAGGCTATTCAAAATGGAAAGCACATCTTTGTGGAAAAACCCTTTACCTCAACAGTAAGTCAGGCCGAGGCGCTGGTAGATCTGGCAGAGAGGAAAAATCTGAAAATTATGGTAGACCATACGTTTATCTTCACCGGCGCTGTAAGAAAGATAAAACAGCTCATTGATGACAAAATACTGGGAGATCTCTATTATTATGACTCCATCAGGGTGAACTTAGGTCTCTTTCAAAGCGATGTGAATGTAATCTGGGACCTTGCACCTCATGATTTTGCTATAATGGACTTTCTTATCAAAGAAAGACCTGCTGCGATATTGTCATCTGGAAAAGCACATATCAATGGATTAGAGGATACTGCCTACATCACTGTCCATTTTAACAACAATATGATTGCGCACTTTAATATCAACTGGTTATCGCCGGTCAAAGTAAGGTCCACCCTTATAGGGGGCGAGAAAAAGATGCTCGTCTGGAATGACACTGAAGCTGATGAGAAAATCAAGATATACGACAAAGGTGTTGAAGTAAAAAACGTGGAGGGTGTTTATAACTTACTCGTAAGTTATCGCTCAGGCGATATGCATGCGCCCAGGGTAGAACAGACTGAAGCCCTCAAGCTAGAAACAGAGTATTTTGTTCACTGCGTAATGAATAATGAGACGCCGGTTAATGACGGACATGCTGGTTTGAGGGTGGTTAAAATGCTTGAAGCATGCAGTGAAATTTAAGTGGACCCCTTTGTCAAGACAGTTTTTTGCTTTTTTTAAGTTACAGCTTTGACTCCTTGTTTTAGTTGTTTCTCCCGTCAAAGTATACCTCTGCCGGTGTCTTATATCCCAATGCCTGATGCAGCC
>Ga0172375_10002127_pt1 | contig 31298 bp, 24 predicted proteins | sample LakKiv1m_FD_114537 | JGI IMG/M metagenome (GOLD analysis project Ga0172375, IMG submission 114537) | Freshwater microbial communities from Kabuno Bay, South-Kivu, Congo - kab_092012_11.1m | ecosystem: Environmental > Aquatic > Freshwater > Lake | place: Democratic Republic of the Congo... | reverse complement strand
TTGTGTGGATCAGGGAAAGGTCTTATAACGGAGATTATGAGGTTGGCGTAGAGTTCATCAATATGCCGCAAGAAGCCAAAACCTACCTTATTGACTGCATCAAAACGCACATTGTCCACTATTAAACAATTTCACTCCATTTATCTTTGTTTTGCGCCGCTGATATATCGTAAACAATTTTCTTAAGCCCTGCTTCATGCTATAATAGGCGGCATGATTAAAGCAATCCGCTCAAATCTTTTGACGCTAATTATCCTATTCCTCCTGGGGGTTACTGTATACTCCAACACCCTCAACAACTCATTTCATTTTGATGACCTCTCATTTATCCTTGACAATCCCCTTATAAGGACCCCGGAGAAATTAACCGGCCTCTTCAAATATTGGCCATCCCGTTTTATCGGTTTTTTGTCCTTCGCGCTTAATTATCAAGTCCATCAATCCAGCGTATTTGGTTATCACCTGGTCAGTATAGGGCTTCATATCCTGACCTCTTTCCTGGTTTTCTGGTTTGTACGCTTGACTCTTTCTGTCCCCGCCATTAAGGAAAAGCCAGTTTTTCGGCACAGAGAATTTATAGCTTTTTTTGCCGCAGCCATATTTTTGACGCATCCGGTGCAAACGGAGAGCCTTAATTATATTTTTCAGCGGGTTACGATCCTGGCGGCATTTTTTTATTTAGCATCATTATGCCTATACGCGAAGGCGATGATTTCTTTGAGGGAAGGCGGAAGGATCAATAAATTTTATTACTTTGCAAGTTTATTAGCAGCCTTTATAGGGATGTTCGCAAAGGAAAATATAGTTACCCTGCCTTTAATGATATTGCTTTATGATTTGTATTTCTTCCGGGAGGCCAAAGGCTTGCAGTGGAAATATGCCTTCCCTTTTTTATTATTGCTTCCGGTGGTCCCCCTGACCATAGCTATTGCCAGGCCGGTAATTTTCGCGGATGTAGAGAGACTGCTAAATAATCCGCTGGCCAGCTCTTCGCATTACCTTTGGACCCAATTTAACGTTTTAATTACTTATTTGAGGCTCTTTTTGTTTCCCGCAGGGCTGAACCTGGACTACGATTATCCTATTGCGCAGGCATTTTGGAGTATACCCACATTGACCAGTTTCTCAATCCTGGCTTTCCTTATTATCACGGGAATTCTAACCTTTTCCAGGCACAGGTTGATGTCATTTGCTATCTTCTGGTTTTTTCTCACGCTTTTGCCGGAATCAAGCATTATGCCGATGTTAGATCCAATATTTGAGCATCGGCTTTATCTGCCGCTGGTCGGCTGCAGTATTTTTGCGGTAACCGCACTGGATTATCTTTTTCGGAATAAGAGTTTTAAGGTCGTTATAGCCATCCTGACGATGATAGTAGCCTCCTGCTCGGTCCTTACCTATAAGAGGAACCAGGTTTGGGAAAACGATATTGTTTTGTGGAGCGATGCGGCCAATAAATCTCCGGGGAAACTACGGCCTTACAATAACCGGGGATTGGCATATTTTAGCGGAGAGGAATATGATAAGGCTATTGCTGATTTTTCCCGGGCTCTTGAGCTAAATCGGGATTACGCCGAGGGCTATAATAACCGCGGCCTTGTATACCACAAAAAGGGAGAATACGATAAAGCCGTTTCTGACTATAGCGAAGCGATAAAAATTAACCCCGAATGCCTGAAAGCATATCTTAACAGGGGCCAACTTTACAGGGTAAATAAAGAGTATGGAAAGGCCGCCTCCGATTTTAGGCGCGTGATAGAAATAGCCCCCCTTGACACAACAGGATATTTTTACCTTGCCCACACCTATCTCACTCTCGGCAAAAAAGAGGAGTCAATAGCTATTTATAATGAGGTATTAAAAATTGATCCAGAGAATGTAGAAGCTTATTATAATCTCGGAGTTATCTCTGCCGATAAAGGAAACAAAAAACAAGCCATAGCGCTGTTTAATAAAGCGTTGGAGGCGGATCCGCGGTATACCCCTGCCTTTGATAAACTGATCCAATTTTATACCGGAGAAAAGGATGAAGGTAAATTAATGGCGCTATACAAAAAAGCCATAGCAAACAAGTTGGATAATTTTGATGCATATTACAATATCGGTAATTTATATAGCAGTATCGGTAAAGATAAAGATGCGATAGCCTTATATAGGAAGGCCGTGGAGATCAATCCGGGATCTGCAAAGGCTTACGCTGCCCTCGGCAGCTCATACTGCATGCTCGGGAAGAATAAAATGGCCGTATTCTTTCTCAGGAAGGCAGTGGAACTCAATCCAAATCTCGGCGTGGCGCAGAATAACCTGGCAGCAGCATATTACTATAATAAAGACTATGCCCTGGCCATTAAGCATTGTGATAAAGCAGTAAAACTGGGGTATAAAGTGAGCCCTGAATTATCAGGGTTTCTTAAGCCGTATAGAAATTGAATTATTATCGCCTTACTCTAATTTTCTTGATATCCGGGCTTTATCTTGTATAATAAATTAGCTAATAATTTAGGCGCGGGTGGTGGAATGGCAGACACGCTACTTTGAGGGGGTAGTGGGGCAACCTGTGAGGGTTCAACTCCCTCCCCGCGCACTAAATTTTACAGTTGGCCCCCTAAAAATCCTTCCTTTAATCAGTACCGGGTAAAATCTGACGTTAATAGTTATATTACCGTCAATTACAGGGTATATTCGGAAAATATTGAAAAACAATAAACCGGCAAGCTTGATTAGAAGGGCATATTTAGTGATAAGAAGCAAGACCTTCATTATTATAGCAGTTTTTTTACTTGTGACCGTTGCCGTTTTATCGGCTATTCCGACACTTAGGAATATATTCTCGCCAGACGTGATCCTGATTACTATTGACGCACTGAGGCCAGACCACCTAGGATGTTATGGTTATGAAAGGAATACCTCTCCTAATATTGACAGCTTGGCAAAAGAGGGGGTATTTTTCCTTAATTGTTTTTCTCCGGGGTCTTCCACAATTTCCGCCATGCCTTCATTTCTTTCCGGGAAATATTTGAACATTTATGACAAAGAAGCTGTTTTTAATACCGGCCTGAAAAACATCTTGGATGAAAGGTTCACCCTTTTAGCCGAATATTTAAGGCAATGGGGTTATCATGCGGAGGCATTTGTCACCAACGGGCATTTAGGCCCAGGTTCGGGGTTTGACCAAGGGTTCTCCCGTTACTGCTTTGATTTTAAAGTAGCAGATAGCAAGGGGTTGACCTCCGAGGTGTTACGTTTTTTAGGCGATTATCGCCAGAGGAAACCTCTTTTTATCTGGGTACACTATATGGATGCACACATACCCTTTAGGCATCTCGATTACTATGCCGATGACTTTGAAAGCGACGAAGCCTCTAAAAAAAAGGATAAAATATTGCAGATAGCTCCAGAGGGTTCCCTTTATAAAAATAAAAATCTTTATTCCAGTCAAGGGTGCATACCAAAGGCCGGTTATATTAAAGGCAGAGCCTCGTTGAATTATTATATTGGACGCTATGATGCGGAGATTCGGTATATCGATAATCAGCTGCCCGGGCTGATAAAACATCTTAGGAAAAACAGCATAATCATTCTTTCTGCCGACCACGGGGAATCGCTCGGAGAGCATAATATATATTTTGCGCATGGAGAAAATATCTATGATGAAGTTTTGCGCGTGCCTTTAATCATAAAAGACTCAGGTTTGTTTAAAGGAGGGATTAGGATCGATGCGGCGGCTTCCTCCGTAGATATAGTCCCGACCATTTTAAGCAGAGTAAACCCCGTATGGTATTTCTTTAATAAAAATAAATTTGATGGTATAGACCTGAAAGCAGTGATGTTGAAAAAAAAGACAAAACGAAAATACATATATTCATTTTACCCTTGGGCCTTTAGCATCAGGGATGTCAGCAGTGATTTCAAATATATCTTTAATAAAAACGGCAGGGAGGAGTTGTATTCTCTGCCGGATGAGGATAATAACCTTATAGCCATAGATTTCTGGAAGACGGATTTAATAAAGAACGAACTTAGAAATAAATTGGAGGGTTGGTTAAAATACCGGCCGATACGTTGCGATATTAATGTGAAGAGGATGTCTTTAAGCGATGAAGAGAGGGATAATTTAAGAAGTTTGGGATATATCCAATAAAAAATGCCAGATTTTCCTATAGCGGATATTCCGGATATTTCTGTTATCGTTATTACCTGCAATAGCGAAAAGTTCATACGGCCCTGTTTGAATTCGATCTTTAATCAGGGGTGTAAGGGTTTAGAAGTTATACTTGTTGATAATGGCTCGCAGGACAGGACAATCGGCATTATAAAGGAGAATTTCTCCGGGACAAAGCTTATTGAGAATACAATTAACCTTGGGGCTGCAGAGGCAAGAAACCAGGGGATTAAGCTTGCCAAGGGATGCTGGATACTGATTCTTGACTGCGATACCATACTGCAAGATAACTTTATCTCCAATATAATCAAAATTAGCGGCAGCTTGTCTCATAGGGTGGGGATGCTACAGCCGAAGATTTTAAATCCCGACAAAAAAAGAATTTATTCCTGCGGAATTCATCTGGCTTGGTCAAGAAGGTTTTATGATATCGGTTCGCAAAAATACGACAGGGGGCAATTCAACAGGCCAAAGGAAATTTTAGGACCTTGTTCCGCGGCAGCCTTGTATCGCCGCAAGATGCTTGTGGAGTTGGAAGAAGATACCGGTTATTTTGACAGCCGGTTTTTCTTTTTAGTCGAAGATGTTGATTTGGCTTGGCGTGCCCGGGCACAACATTGGAAATGTATGCTGATTCCCGAAGCGGTTTGTTACCATAATGGAAATAGTTCCGGTTTGGATAAAAAATATAGGCAGTACCTTAGTTTACGGAACCGTTATCTTACCATAAGGAAGAATGACGGGTTCTTGTGGTATCTGAGCAAGATTTTACCTTTCGCATTCTATGATTTGCCCCGTTTGTTTTATTTGGTCATTACTAATCGTTGTGTGCGCAGCCGGTTATTTAAGAGTTTGGTTGCAACAAGATGAGGGAAAAACAATAAATAACAGTACTTTGTTAAAAATCCCCTAACGGGGCGGTGAAGTTATATTCGCGTTGTTCTTTCTCAATGCCTGATAGGAAGAGAAGAGGATTAACTTCAAGAGCGCCTGCTTGCATTCGTTGATGCTTTTGCCTTTGAGGCTGGTAGAAATGGAACGGTAGAGATAGCCGTTCTGCCTGATCCAGTAGATGAGCGTCCAGGCTAAGATAACCAGCGACCAATAGCGCATAATCTTAAGGCTATGCCTTACTTGATAGTGGTCAAAACAGAAGCTATCCTTTAACTCTCTTGATATCCGTTCAATAGCCCAGCGCTCAAGATAAGCCGTGATCGCTTCCTTCTCGGAGAGCTCAAGGTCGTTAGAGATGATGGTACGGACTTCCTGCGAGGTGTTATTGAAGGCCACAAAAACCTTGACCGGGAAGTCGGTGCTCTTGAGCCTGCCTGAAAAGGCATAGACGCTGACGAGCTAATCCCCTTGCGCAAAAGGCTTTACCTTATGCCAGAGATGCTTTTTGATCAGCGAAACCAGCTCATCCTGCCGCATAAAGTAGTTCTTTCTTGCCTCGGGATTGCGGAAATACATCAGGCGGTCAGACTTAACCTCAGAGATGAATTTAAGCTCTCGTTCCTGGATAAAGCTTAAGAGATCGCTTGCAGGATACCAGGCATCAAAGAGGACATACTTAAAGGGTATTTTTTATCCATTACATCTGTGATAAGCTCTTTGGCAAGCTCAAGATTAGACTTAAAGTCAGGGTCATTTTTACCTATCACAAACTCCGACTCTGTCTTGTAGAATTTGACCTCTAAGGGAATGTATCTGTCATTTGCGCTGTAACAGGATGCTACCGCCACATTACAGAGGGCTTCAGTTCCCAGGACAGGGCAGTGCTGGTATGCCATCCCTTCAGTCTTTGAGGCATAGGGTTTTAATACGCCGGTATCGTCGATGATAAACACGCCCTCTTTGGCGAAACCGGTTGTTCTTTGGTTTTTGAGCAGTTCAATTCTCTGGGTGTTAACCGCTTCATAGCTCCATTTGGACTCAGATAGGAAATATTGCAGTTTTTCGTAGTCCGCATCCAGGGCTTTGGCAAGCGAAGAAATATTGACGCGCTTATACTCGTTGACCAGGGCATAGAGCAGGGCGGTAAATGCGGCAAACTGTTTTTTTTGAAAATTGTCCTTTGAAATGCTGCGTGAACTTGTCTATAATACTGACGCGCGCGCTAAAATGATTCATCCTTCATTACCTCCTGTAAAAGTTTTTTCTGCCACAACTGATTATTTTTACAAGAGGTTGAGGGTAAAAGTTAACTCAAAAATTATCGTAAGCATTGAAATGTCGTAAGTTATGATTTTGCATAATTTACGTTAATGACATTTTTAAAAATAGTCGGGAAGAAAAATATTTTTTAACAAAGTAATGTTATCAATAACCGCCAATCGGCATCCGTAGGAATGTTTCTTAAGAAAGTTTGTGGCTGCAGTGCATTGGCGTCGGCTAAGATTCCTTGGGAGATACTTGATTCCGGAAACGGATTTTTGAAATTTTCCTCAAAAACATTTTTAGTATTTATCCTATAATTGTGTTATGATAGCATAGCTTAATTCCTTTATTTGCCGACGAGATTCGGCGATGGTAATGGTCGGGATATATTGCCATCATAAGGATTCGGGTTAGGTTTTTCAAGAGCTAATTTGGGCGCGAGCGCGCCGAACTCTTATTTTTAGATGAAAAATAATTCATATCTGGATGAACTGGAAAGTAAAAGTATTTATATTATCAGGGAAGCTTACTGGGAATATAAAGAGAAGTTGGCCATCCTTTGGAGCATGGGCAAGGACTCGACTACTTTATTGCATTTGGTTAGGAAGGCTTTTTTGGGTTCTGTCCCTATGCCCGCCATTCATATTGATACTACCTTTAAGTTTAAGGAGATTTATGAATTCCGGGACAAATTCGCTAAAGAATGGAGTCTTGATTTAAGGATTGCCAAGAATGAACCGGAGTTGAGGAAAGGAATGTCGCCATTAAAAGAAGGAAGGTTTGCTTGCTGCACGCAATTAAAAACCGAGGCGTTAAAGCAGGCAATTATTCAATACAACCTTAAGGCATTGCTTGTAGCCATAAGAAGGGATGAACATGCTATTAGGGCGAAGGAGAGGTATTTTTCTGTGCGGGATGAGAGTTTTAAGTGGGATTATCGGAATCAAGCGATAGAATTGTGGCAGGAATATTACAAAACGAGGAATAATTCGGGTCAACATTTCAGGATACATCCCTTGTTGCATTGGCGTGAAATAGATATTTGGGAATATATAAAGCGGGAGAGGATTCCTGTGATCGGTCTTTATTTTTCAAGGTGGGGGCGTAGATATAGGAGCATAGGCTGTGAATGTTGCTGTCAGCCAGTCGCCTCAACAGCGAATACAATAAGCAAAATCATCAAAGAAATTAGAATCACGAAAATCTCGGAAAGGTCCGGCCGGGTGCAGGATAAAGAAAAAGAATATATGATGCAGAAATTGCGCTCATTGGGGTATATGTAGAAATATGCGAGATTGTTTAAAAGTTGTGGTTGCAGGCGACGTAGATGCAGGTAAATCTACCTTGATAGGAAGGTTTTTATACGAGTCCGGCTCTATCTGTGACGGGGCAATCGGCAATATTTCTCAATATTGCCTAAGGAACGGACGTGATTTTGAATTTGCCTATCTTTTAGACAGTTTTGAGGAGGAGAGAAAAGGCCAGCTTACCATTGATACTGCCCAGGTATTTTGCAGGGATAAGAAAGGAAGGGAGTGGCTTTTTATAGACGTCCCCGGGCATAAAGAGCTAATTAAAAATATGCTTGTCGGAAGTTCTTATGCTGATATTGCGGTGTTGGTAGTTGATGCGCGGGAATCATTAAAAGAGCAGGCTAAAAGGCATATTCAGGTCCTAAGGTTCCTGGAGATCGGCCAGTTTATAGTGGTGATAAATAAAATGGACAACGTTTGTTATAATAAAGAAGCTTTTATGAATGAAAAAGCTAAAATCTGCGCATTTTTTGATAAACTGAACATGAAACCTATGTATTATATCCCTGCGTCAGCTAAGGAGGGGGTGAGCTTTATCGAAAAATCTCAAAAGATGAGCTGGTATAATGGAAAAACCCTTATTGAGGCATTATCTATAAGCTGCCGAAAGAATAGGGGGGGTAATTTTAGGTTGCCTATCCAGGATATATACAGGTTTGGCAGCCGGAGTATTATTGCTGGAATGGTTATTTCAGGCAGGATTAGAGTCGGCGAGAAGGTAACTATCCTTCCTTCCGGTAAAGAAAGCAAAGTAAAGCAGATAAAGGTTTTTAATAGAAATACCCGCGCCGCCGGATTTCCGGAAAACATCGGCCTGATTCTTGACGGTAAGAATGGTTTAAGAAGGGGTATGATTTTGTGTAAGCCAAAACTTCCCAATTCAGGCATGTTAATCCCGGCGAAAATATTTTGTGTCAAGGCGCTTAAAATAACCGATAGCTTAAGATTCAAATCCGCAACCCAGGATGTCGCAGCGCTTATAAATCAAATCGATGCTGTTTGGGACTCGGCGGATTTAAAGGCTAGGCCTAAAACAAGCCTCTTGCAGGAGCTGGAGCTGGCGGAGATCATAATCGCTGCTGAGCAGCCGGTAGTAACGGAGAGGTTTGAGGGCATCAACAGCTTGGGCAGGTTTGTGTTAGAAAATAAAGAAAGAGAGATATGCGCTGTTGGTATCATTGTATAAAGGTCGATGGCATACTTGCGTAATTATGTGGATCCGGGCTCCGGATTTATCTTCGGCCAAGGATTATCCATTGTATGGGCATTCATCTTAGGTCTTTTCGGGGTTTTCTTATTATTTTTTAGGTTTTTGTTAAGATTCCTGAAAAAGTTTTTCTTGATTTTTATTGCCGCCGCTTTAATCTTAGCTGCCGGAGGATTATTGATGCATAAAAATTTGCCCAAGAAGAAAGTAATAATTATAGGCATTGACGCAATGGACCCCAATATTACCGAAAAACTGTCAAAAGAAGGCAGACTGCCGAATTTTTCTTATCTAAAAGCCAACGGGACATATTCGCGCCTTGCGACTACCAATCCTCCGGAGTCGGCGGTTGCCTGGACGAGTTTTTCCACAGGTTTAAATCCCGGTGGCCATGGCATATTTGATTTTGTTATGCGCGACCCGGATAATTACCAGCTTTATTTAAGCCTTAGTGAAATTGACAATAGTGGCGGCAGAGTCAAGGTTAAGTCGCGCCGAAAAGGGAAAGTCTTTTGGGATATCCTATCAGAACGTAAAATCCCGAGTTTTATTTATTATTGTCCTAATACGTTTCCTCCTCAACCATTATTGGGTAAAATGGTTTCCGGAATGGGCGTGCCCGATATTACCGGGACCATGGGTACTTACTCTTTTTATACCACAAAGACATCATTAGGAGAAAATGGGAATATCCGGGGTAAAGTTATTCCTGTGGTTCCTGAAAATAGCGTTATCAGCACCCAGATTTACGGTCCGAAGATTTCCTCCGGAGGCGGGAAAGTTGTTGAAAGTAGTGTCCCTTTGAAGATATTCATACGCCCGGGAGAAAAAGAAATAACCTTGGTTTTCCAAAAGAATAAAATTATTTTGAAAGAGAAGAACTGGAGTAATTGGGCGCGGGTATCATTTAAAACGGGGACATTCCAAAAAGCACACGGCATAGTCAAATATTACCTGGAATCAATTTCTCCGGAATTAAAGCTTTATATGAGCCCGGTAAATTTTGATCCCCAAAGGCCGCCTTTTGCCATATCCTATCCTAAAGGCTATTCGGCCGAATTAGCTAAAAAAATAGGCTTGTTTTATACCCAGGGTATGCCCCATGATACCCGGGCTTTAACGGAAGGCAGGCTAGATGAAGAGGCATTTTTGGAGCATGTGGACGAGATTTTAAGAGAAAATGAAAGAATCCTTGATGAAGGGTTAAAAGATTTTAGGGAGGGAGTATTCTTTTATTATTTTGAAGTTTTAGACATAATCCAGCATATATTTTGGTGTTATCTGGATACAACTCACCCGCTTTATGAGAAGAATTCACCATATCGGGATACTATCTATAAGTATTACGAAAAAATGGATAAGATTATAGGCGGCATCTTAAAAAAATTAGATAAGGACGCAACATTGATTATTTTATCGGACCATGGCTTTAATTCTTTTCGCAAGGCAGTCCATTTGAACCGCTGGCTTTTGGAAAATGGATATCTTTTTTTGCAAGAGGGATCAAGCGAGAGCAGCGGATTTTTTGAAAACGTAGATTGGGCCAAGACGAAGGCTTATTCTTTAGGGTTTGGAGGAATATATTTGAATAAGGTCTCCCGCGAATATTATGGTATTATTACTGAAGTTGAGGCAAAGAAGTTAAAGAGTGAAATTGCAAATGGCCTTGAATCGGCCCGAGATCCACAATCCGGAGGGCGGTTTATTAACAAAGTCTATTTTGGGGAAAATATTTTTAGCGGTGCCCATAAGGATGAAGGCCCGGATCTTTTCGTAGGTTTCAATACGGGATACCGGTCCTCCTGGCAGACAGCTTTGGGCGGAGTACCGGCAGTTCTTATTGAAGATAATAACAAAAAGTGGAGCGGGGACCATCTCATTGATCCTGTTTTAGTCCCTGGTGTAATTTGGTTAAATAAAAAGGTTGAATTAAAATCGCCTTCAATCACGGATATCGCGCCTACGGTGTTGAGGCAGTATAGAATACCCAGCCCTAAAGAAATGCAAGGGGAGAGCCTTCTTTAACGATAAGGCTCAACAAAATATCCGGGAGGATAATTAATGATAAACCTGAAGATAAGCAAAAGCTTAGGCATAATTTTGGTAATTTCAGTATTGTGGTTAGTTCTCTCTTTTCTCTTAAAGCATTTAGTGCCTAGCCGCCGGTCCAATATTATCCTAATCACGCTTGATGCGCTTAGGCCTGACCATCTCGGTTGTTATGGGTATGGGAGAAATACCAGCCCCAATATTGATAAAATTGGCCAAGAAGGCATAATATTTACCCAGGCGATTGCGCAAAGTTCCCATACTGCTGCGTCTAATTCATCTTTAATTACTTCAGCCTATCCCAATATACATAATGTGAAAGATTGGGGTTACCAGTTAAATCCCCGGATACCATATACCTTGGCCGAAATTTTAAAGGCCCATGGTTATACAACGGCTTTGATTTCCGATCAGGTCGCTCTTTCTTTGATAAAAGGATTTGAAAGGGGTTTTATTACATATCATACTATATGGTCATCTACATTTGGTTTGACTTCCAACCGGAGGAAAATTATCGATATTACTGATTGGGCGATACGCTGGATAAAGAATAATAAAGACAAGAATTTCTTTCTTTGGTTGTATTACCTCGATCCGCACGGGCCCTATGTGCCTCCTTCGCCGTATAATCAGAAGTTTATTAATGACAAATATTACAATGTGAGGAAAAATATTCCTATAGCAGATGATGTTTATAATCAGTCTGTTATCGGTGCAATCCCTAATTATTTAGCAATTAACGGTATTACGGATGTTGATTATTATATTTCTCAGTATGACGGAGAGATAAGCTATATAGATAGTCAAATTGGGCGGTTATGCGAAGAATTTAAAAAGCTCCGGCTGGATAAAAATTTAATTATTATAATCAATTCAGACCACGGAGAAGGGATGGGGGAGCATAATGAGTATTTCTGCCACGGCATATTTTTATACGATGAGTTAATTAGAATCCCCCTGATTATTACATTCGACAAACATATCCCGCCCGGGAAGAAGATTGACATTCAGGTCAGAAGCATTGATATTATGCCTACAATTCTGGATTTGTTGAAAATCAAGAAAGATAAATATATGCAAGGACATACCCGGGGGGTCAGCCTGCTGCCTTTGATTTTTAATTCGGATAAGTATTTTATTTCCCCCCGCTTTGCTTATAGCGAGTTTCTGAATCGGCAATCTGTCAGGACAAAAGAATGGAAGTTAATCTATAATGAAGAAAATAACCAATATGAACTATATGCCTTAATTGAAGACCCCTCCGAATCAAACAATCTTGTTTTAAAGAAAACCAAAGAATTTGGTTATCTAAAGCAAAAATTAGATAATTACAGGGAATCAGGCGATAAAGATAAGGCGGGTCCGGAATTTATTACAGGGGAAGAAAGAAAAGAACAATTAAGGTCTTTAGGGTATATGCACTAGGGTAAGAATAAACAAATTCCAGGATTAATAAAAGATGAGCTTCTTAATGAAGATAAAAAAATATGATTTCCCTTTAATATTAATTATTATACTTGGAGCGTTTATCCGTTTATTCGAATTGGGTAAGAGGCCATTTTGGTGGGATGAACAGGTAGTTTTTATATTCGTAGGCAGTTTTTTGGGTTTGAATTTCCTCAGCATATGCCTTAACAGTCTCAGTTCTTTGCCATATATGATATCTATGTTTTTGTGGATGAAGTTATCCGGGTTGGGACTCAGTAATTTTTTGTCTCTAGAGTTTATATTAAGATTTCCTTCTTTTTTATGGGGGGTTTTCGCTATCTATCTTATCTATTTAGTGGCAAATGCGCTATTTGATAGGAAGACAGCGATTATCAGCGCTTTTTTATTTTCGCTTTCCGCATTCCATGTTTGGTATTCTCAAGAAGCTAGGTCCTATACTCTTTTAGTGCTTTTAGTTTTACTCTCTGTTTTTTATTTGCTGGAATGGGTTAAAAAAAATAGAATAATTTATTTTTATCTCGCTTTGGTATTTTTGCTCCTGTCCATCCTGACAAATTTTTTGGTTATTTTATTATTTTTAGGCTGTTTTGCGCTTTTTTTATCCAAGGCTTATAGGATTTTTTTAAAAAAGTATTTTTACGGGATATTATCCGTGATTTCAATTTCCTTGATCTTATTTCTCACTCAGAAAACCTTCCGGGCAGCATTTTCATTGATTTCTAAAGGGGAATATAATTTATTTTGGATTTGGAAGCCCGTAGCTAAATCTATTCTTTACACATTTGAAAATTTTAATTCCGGATATAATGCACCATCATCACTGTATTTATGCGCGGATATTGTATTTTTTTCTTTATTCTTTTTAGGCGTTTTTTCAGCTTTGCGGCAGAAGAAGAATGAATTATCCTTTATTCTTTCAATCATATTTTTCCCCGTTTTTTCATTATATCTTATATCTTTCATCATTCCGGCTTATCTGGATAGATATCTGATTTTTTGCCTTCCTTTTTACTTCATATTAGTAAGTAAAGGCCTGGCCCATTTTAGAAACCGATATTTATTTGGCATTGCTTTTTTTAGTATCTCAAGCATTTTAACATTATCATTATTGTATTATAGCAAAGATTATATGGCCCCGTATATATCTAAAAGAGAATCAGCGAATTACATGCATCACCAGGGCATTCATATAAAAAAGCCTTTTAAAAATGTAGCCGCCTACATTGAAAGAAACGTAGCTGAAGGCGATATCGTGGCATTTACGAATCAATCTCTATACACCTTATTTATTTATTTTGTGGATTTATATCCTTTCCCGGCCGGGAAATACAGATCACCATGGTTATATTCTCTTAAAAGAAAAAACTCAAAATTTATTTTTAGCAGCAGGCGAATTTCCAAAGATCAGTTTGAGGAGGATTTATCCGGGAAAACGGTTATTCCGATGATCGAATTTTGCTTATGGAAATACGCGCCTTATTATAGGAAAAAAATGACAAAAATCATGTGGCCGCAGGAATTTGGCCGTGAACTATATTTAGATAAAGGCGAATTAAAAAGGATTAGTTACAGAAGAATATGGCTGCTTTCTTCTTGTTGGAATAGGGGGGAACTCGATTTTGAAGGCATGAAAATTCAGGATTACCTTATGGCGAACGAAAAGTTAAAGTTAAAGAAGCAGAATAGCATCGACGGAATATCCATATTTCTTTTTGAAGGATCATAAATTAATTTTTGAAATATTTTTTAGCAAAATAATTCCCTCTATTAGGCTGGCAAAGAGAAAATAAGCGCCGCACTGCGTTAAATTTAAACAGGGGAAATGGTAAAAACAATAAAAGAGCGCTTTTTATCAAGGTTGAATTTGAATAGATTTATTAATGATGCAATAGTAAGGTATAAATATGATTTTATCCATAGCAAACCGTTGCTTTTCTTAAGGGTACTAAATCATTACAAGAATCTCATTTTAAGAAAGCACCCATTGACCTATGTTGAACTTGTTGTGAATTTTAAATGCAACCTTAAATGTGCGCATTGCAGCCAAACTAAATTAGTTAAACCAGAAAGTTTCCGGAAATTAAGCGTTGCCGATTATAGGAGGCTGAGTCAGGAGTGTATTAAATTAGGGGTTAAACGATTAGTCGTCGGTGGCGGAGAAGCGCTTCTTTGCCCTGAATTGGAAGAGATCCTTAATGCCCTGCAGCCCCCTAAGTTTTTCCTTTCCCTTCTTACTAACGGCACCTTGTTGAATAAAGATAAGATTTTAAGATTAAAAAGAATAGGCGTAGATAAATTAACTATTAGCCTGGATAGCTCAATTTCTGAAGAACACGATACATTTCGGGGCGATCAAGGTTCCTTTGCCAAGGCTTTTGAGGCATTAAACCTGGCTTTAGGTAACGGTCTCTTTGTAGATATAAATACTACTGTTATGCACGACAATTTAAGGTCATCCGGAATGCTGGGGTTGATTAATTTTTGCGTTAAGAAAAAAATGTGTCTTCATCTGATCCTTAGGGCGCCGGTGGGCAGATGGAGTGACCATACGGATAACTTAATCACGGATGACGATATGGAATTTATTAATTCTTTGAACAGGAAATATCCTTATATCCGCGCGGATATCCATTTTTCCAGTTATTTTAAAAGTTACTGCCCGGCAGTTAGAGGGATTTTATATATAACCCCCTATGGCGATGTATTCCCCTGCGCATTTTTGCATTTTTCTTTGGGTAATGTGCTGGAGGAATCCCTGGTAACTATAAGGGAGAGAGGGTTGAAATTGAAAATATTCTCAACATATTCCGATAAATGTATTGCAGTTCAAGACAGAGATTTTCTTACTCGGTTCCAATCTGTCAGTTCCAGAAAAGAAATATTGCCTCTGAATTTAAAAGAAGTATTCCCGAATGAAGATATTACTTATTAATCCCAACTCTCGCCGGGTGCATACTAATTTGGTATATCCGATTGCGCCTTTGGGGGTGGCATATATAGCCGCTGTTTTAGAAAAAAACGGCCAAGAGGTCGCTATTTGCGACCAATTTGCGAATAAAATAAGTGACAACAGGTTGTTGAGCCACATAAAAACAGCAAAACCTTCAGTAGTCGGGTTTTCTGCGCTGAGCACTTCAATGCTAAGTGTAAAAAAATTAGCTATGGCAATAAGAAAGATGGCTGATGGGACCAAAATTATTTTAGGAAATATAGAGGCGTCGTATTTCTCCGATGAAATACTGAAAGACGGATGGGCCGATATAGTGGTGAGGGATGAAGGCGAGATAGCCATGTTGGAAATATGCCAATGCATAGAACAGAAAAAAGGATTAGATGACATAAAAGGGATAAGCTTTAAACGGGATGAAGAGATAATCCATAATCCGGATAGAGAGCTTTTTGGAGATTTAGATGCCTTACCTCTCCCCGCATGGCATTTGCTCAATTTAGATGATTATACCGAGTTTCCTTTAGCGGGGACTGCTATGGCCCGTACTCTGCCCATAGCGGCTTCACGAGGTTGTGCTTATTGCTGCTATTACTGTTCACAGGATAAAAATTATAACAAAATAAGATTCAGGGATTTAAAGAGGGTTGTTGACGAAATGGAATATTTTAACGGCAAGTTTAAAATAAAATTTTTTGGCTTCAATGATGCTTACTTTCCCAATGATGAAGAATCCGGATTGCAATTTTGTGAACTTGTAATAAAGCGTAATTTACAGAAAAAATGTAAATGGTGCACTGAGACGCGGGTCGATAAAGTTACGCCAAGATTATTAAAAGCAATGAAAGAAGCAGGGGTACACTTGGTAATGTATGGAATAGAGGTGGGTAATCCCGAAATTCTTAAATCATTGAATAAAGGAACTACTTTGGAAGAGGCAAGAATAGCTTTAAAAGAGACAAGAAAAGTGGGAATAATGAGCCTGGGTTTTTTCATCTTGGGATTACCAGGAGAAACAAAAGAAACATGCATTGAAACTATAGATTTTGCCAGAGAACTGAAGTGCGATATTGCAAAATTTAATCTTGCTATTCCATATCCGAATTCCCGTTTTTTTGAAGATTATAAAAAGATAGAAAAAGAAAGAGTGCTGAAATTATTCAATAGCTGGTTCGATTGGTTGAATTTATCCGAAGATTTGGTATTTACTCCCAAAGGGATGGATATAGAGACTTTAAGGTATTTACAGAGAAGGGCGATTTTAGGGTTTTACCTAAGAAAAACAGGCGCTATTTTTAAGGATATTGCAAAAGGAAAGATAATCTGCAGGAATATTTTTTACGGCGGGTTATTGTTCTCTTTGTTTCTTTACTCTCTCGTTAAGAAACAGATAAGAAGCATATTGGCTTTCAATAAATTTAAATAGAGATATGTAATCCTGTGTTTTGATAAAGCCATTTTGATTACGAAAAAAGAGTTACTATTTTTATCGGTCTGCCTACTAAAGAAGAAAAGGCCAGCTAGATATGGACAATAAGAAAATAAACCACCTATATATTAATAAGCCCGGCGATTATTATGACGCGCAGATGAACTCCAAAACATTAAGGAGCTTATGGTTTAGGAGAAGGCAGTTTATTACTGGCAGGCTGGTAAAAAAATACAGTAAGGCAGGCCTGATATTGGATATAGGATGCGGTAATTGCCTTTGGAATAGGGAATCAATGCATATTGTTGGCATAGATATATGCGAAAATATGTTAAGGTACAATATGCAGATCATGCCTTCATTTTTCCCCCTGAAAGCAGATATCCGCGGAGGCTTGCCTATTAAAAGCGAAAGCGTTGATACCATAGTAGTTACAGAAGTATTGGAGCATTTCTCAGGATACCGGTTGTTAACTGAAGAAATAAAAAGGGTGTTAAAAAAGAACGGAGTGGTTATCGTTTCTATCCCTTATACCGAATTTCCAGGGTTATGGGGGCTGCTTTTTCCCGTTTGGTGCAAGTATAAAGGATTGATGGATAACGATGAATTTTATCTAAACAGGTGCGGGCACACGGCGGATATTGATATTAAGAAATTACGCCGGGCATTTAATGGATTCATTTTACTGGAACAGATAGCGATGAATCTTCTTACTGTATTTTTTGTAGAAAAGAAAAAATAAATTTAAAAAAATTTATTAAATTAATGATGACGCAATTACATTTCCGCAGGATTAAAGAAATTGCAGAGAATAACAATACCCCTTTTTTTGTCATTTTTGAAGATATATTGCAGGATAATTATATTTTTCTTGAAAAATGTTTTTCCGGGTTGCCTAAAGTAAAGATTTATTACTCTATAAAGACAAATTATGAATCCTATTTGCTCCGGACCTTAAAAAATTTAGGCGCTGAAGCTGCTGTTTGCGGGGAATTAGATTTAGTTTTAGCGGGTAAGGCCGGATTTGTAAAAGAAAACATTATTTTTGACGGTTGCTTTAAATCAGAAGAAGAGATCGCTATTGCTTTAAATTGGGATATCCATTTATTTAATGTCGAATCTGAACAGGAAATTGATATGATTGATAGAATTGCTCGAAAGTTGAATAAGAAAGCCAAAATCGGGCTAAGGCTTGATTATACAACCTTTTCGTTAAATCCCATTAATATATTGATGAAATATCTGCAAAAGCGGTTTGGCTTATCGCAGAGCAGGATTTTTAATGCCGCCTGTTACGCTAATAGTAAAATCAATATTGAAGTCTGCGGGTTGATGATACATAACAACAATCCTTATAAATCGGGGAGGGATTATTCGAAAGTATTGAAGAAATTATTTATTTTAGGCATAAAGTTAAGAAATACCGGTATAAGCATTAAGGAAATTAATATAGGGGGCGGGTTCCCCAGATTTGATTCAAAAAATAGGATGAAAAGGACGGTAGAAAAAATTATTAATGAATATAAAAAATATAGCCGTTTAAACGGTTATTATCCGGCATTAGTTATCGAGCCCGGTACGGCCTTGGTTGATAATGCCGTTAAACTGGTAGGCAAGATATTGAGGGTAGAAGATAGGCGCGCACTTTGCGATATAAGCATTAATGATTTGGGATATAAACTTCCTTTAAAAAAAGACAGCTTCTCTATTTTAAAACCCAAAAATGAATATCGGAGATATTCAAAAATAAGCATTTATGGCCCTACCATTAACCCTTATGATAGGCTATATTTTCGTAAGTATTTGTCCAATCTAGAAACCGGGGATATATTGGTTATTCTAAACACCGGAGCCTACACTATTTCCTGTTCCTCGCAATTCATGAGGCCGCGGCCGGCAGTTTTTTTTGTAAACCTTAAAGGAGAAAATATACTTGTTAGGTCAAAAGAGACATATGAGGATGTATTGAGAACTCAGGTATGGGATTACGATGAACAGAGATCATAAAATATGGGATTTAGTGGCAGAAGATAAATGGTTTTGCAGAAGCGAACCGAAGGCAGTGTATGTTTACAAGAAAAGAGACCTGTTAGATTTAGTAAGATACTGGGCAAAGGACCATCTTAAGAACGCGTTGCTTATCAAGACAGATCTAATGGAGGAATCCGTCAGGATGGATGATGTGCTTTTTGATCTTGCCGATGAGGTCAAAAAGGCCTATGGGATGGATATTTCATTTAAGTTAACGTCATTAGCTAAAGCCCGGGTGCAAAATGTCGATAAAAATATAGAATATGTTACCTGTGATATAAGGAACCTGAGTTTTAAGGAAGGCGCATTTGATATAGTCCTTTCCAATTCGACTATGGATCATTTCCCGGAAATTGAGCGGGCTATGGAGGAGACTTTTAGGGTGCTCAAGCCCGGAGGGATAATGATAGTTACTATACATAATAAACTGGAGTTTACATTTTATCTCTACCATTTTTTTAAGAAAGTTTTTGAATATATGCCGCATTGCCATTTTGAGAAAACATATACTCCCTGGGAAATTAGGGACAAATTAAGCCGTTGCGGGTTTATCATAGAAGAATGCTCTACTACTGCGCATATACCGATGGGTCTTTGGGGGATTTTAAATGGGCTCGTTTTTATGGCGGAACATTCGGGTAGAACCCTGACTAAAGCGGTTTATGGGTTTATTAATTTTATTATTACGGTAATAGAAAGAATTGAAAGAAAACAGACCGCGCTTAATTATTTGACAAGTTTATTAATTGCTTTTAAGGTCAGGAAGCCCGGTTAAGTTAGGGCGGAAAAGCGGGCGGAAAATCAATGGGAAAAAAATGAAAAAGATTTTGCATTTATTTAGCTTCGGAATAATATTTTCCGGTATATCTTTCCTGTATTTGATATTCCTGGCCGTTTTTATCGCTCCAATAATCATCCTGTTTAATATTAAATGGGGAATGTCTTTAGAAAATAAAAAATGCCGGGATTGATAAAGCAATTCAAATATGCCAAGTTAATAAAAAATAAACCCTATATTCTTTTGCGCCTGGCAAAGGCATTAGTCAAAACAAAAGTTTTCAAAAAGGATGTAATCAGGGGCATGGAATTGGCGGTGACCTATCAATGCCAAGCCGATTGTAAAAAATGTTCTTGCAGGGATTTGATAGATAATTCCCGCAGGCAAATGACGGTAAACGAAATAGTGGGCATATCCGGGCAAATTACGGGTGCCGGAGGGGTACTGATTAATCTTACGGGAGGAGAACCATTGCTCCGGAACGATATTTTAGCCATCATAGAGAAATTGAATAAACTGCCCGTTATTATTTCACTTACCACAAACGGATTATTGCTTACTGATACGCTAATAAGTAGCCTTAAAGCCGCTGGTCTGGATATGCTACAGATTAGCCTGAATAGTCCACTGAAGGAGGAGCACGATAAGGAAATAGGCGTAAGCGGAAGTTACGGGAGGACATTATCGGCCATAAAAGAGGCGAGAGAACAAAACTTGGGCGTGTTTATAAATACGGTGGTTACTAAGAAAATCCTCCATTCCGAGAGAATGGAAAAATTAGCTAATATTGCCGAAGAATCTGATAGTTTTTTATCTTTGATCCTGCCGGCCAAAGCAGGAGGCTGGAAAGACCAAGAAGTTAATCTTAACCTCCAAGATTATGAACTGATAAAAAAATGGCTTAGGTTGTGTTTTATAACTACAGATACCGAAACCTGTTATCATAAGGGGCAATGCCCGGCAGGAACGGAAAAGATATACATAAGCCCCTACGGAGATATTTATCCCTGTCCTTTTATATTTAAAAATTATGGGAATGTTTTGGAAAACGGATTTATCCAGTTATGGGAGAAAATGAAGGCAGATAAACACAAAGTCTGCGTCAATCTGCCGACAGAGACAAAAGATGTTATTTAAAAAGGTAATTATTAAAGCGGCGTTAACGGGCCTCTATTATTTAAATAATGAATTTTTATATAAGTTTTTAAGATTGTTTATCCCGCAACTTTCCGCCATTTCTTTACATATTACAAATAAATGTAATTTTAATTGTACCTATTGCTATGTTGATAAATCTAAACCGCCGTTAAATTATGAGACCTGGACCAGTCTTATTGAAGAAGCTAAGAAAATCGGGATAAAAAAAATAAGTTTACTCGGAGGGGAACCTTTTGAGGCGGTTTATTTAGAGAATTTATTGAGGAAGATAAAACAATTGAATTTAAAATGCTATATCTACACTAACGGTTCGTTTATTACCGAAGAGTGGGCAGAGAAACTGGTGGCTTATAATCCGGTACTTATTTTTAAATATGATTTGAATAACGAACTTTTCCAGTTTCATACTCATCAAGAACAATATACCTTGAGGGATATCGAAAAAAAAATCACTTTATGTAATAGGAGAAAACTGAGAACCATGACCTTCACGATTTTATTCCGGGATAACATTGGGGGTATTGAACAGGTATTTGAAAATTCCCTTAAATGCGGAGCATTCCCGGTTTTCCATCGTTATATGCCTGTAAAGGATCCAAAATTTAATGAATCGCTCGATATCCCAGATAATGAATTTTTAGGCGCCATAAAAAAAATAAATCGGCGATTAATTTGTTTAAAAAAGGAATGGATAGCTATGCTCCGTATCCTTGGCGGAGGATGCAGTTTTTTCCGCGATGCGATATCCATATCTGCTTCAGGAAATGTCCTGCCTTGTCCATATTTGCCCGATGAGGCCTCTTTGGGCAAAGTAATAAATAATTCTTTAAAAGAGATAAGAAGTGGTTGGCTGGCTAGAAAGAACAGGGAGTGGGCGCTTTCAGGAGAATGCGCTGGTTGTGAGCATAAATATATTTGCAGGGGGGGCTGCCGGGCATATTCTTACTTTAAACACGGAAGATATTTGACCAACTGTAATTACGAAGCCATGATGGGATATTGCGCTTATATGTTTATGGATTTATACGGAAAAATTGATTACTTTATGCAGTTAAGAAAAAGACAGGGTGATCCAAGGGAAGGGCCGGATACGCGAAATTTATTATAGGAGCCCGTAGTCATGTTTAGCGAGCAGGCCGAAGAATATTTTTCTGCGAGAGGTACCGTTGCTAAATGGTGGAATCCCGAAAATAACCGTTGGTATAAAAAGCAATTCGAATATTTTGATTATTTCGGCAATTTTGAGAACAAGATAGTTGCGGATATCGGCACAGGAAAAGGTAGATTTGCGCATTATTTTGCAAAGAAAGGGGCGCAGGGCGTATATGGTTTAGATATCTCAGAGGAAATGTTGGATATAGCCAGGAGGAATGCCCAAAGGGACGGGATTTCAGGAAAAATATTTTTTAAGCAGGGCAATATACTGGATATTGAACTTAAAAATAATTTTTTTGATCTTATTTGCTGCATGGAAACTCTCATACATTTAAGGGACCCCCAAAAAGCAGTGGTTAAAATGGCAGAATCCTTAAAAAAGGGGGGGATTATTATTGCCAATACAGACAGAGTTATGCTTCGCCTCCGTATTTATAGAAACATTTATTATCTTTTATATTGGGTTAATTCATGCGAATCTTTATTAAATCCCCTATGTTATTGTAAATTTTTATTTTTTTCGAAACGCCTGTTAAGCAAATTATTATTTAAGCCATTTCCGGAAATGCCGTATGAATGTGAGTCTCTAGATAAGTTTGTTAGCTTGCGCCAGCTAAAAACGACAAAGGATACTTTTGAATTTTTAAAACAATACCCGGCAGCCGACTTGCTTTACCCCTTGGATGTTTTAAATTTCATGCCTAAAGAAAAGTTCATTTCTTTGTTCAGCGATGCAGGATTAAAAATTATTAAGGTAATCCCGGAAGGGCATTGGTTCTTTCCGAAAGGGGACATCGTTATAGCAAGAAAAGTATGCTAAATATTCTAACAGATTGAATCGAGCAAGATATGGATAAACAAATCAGCCTTAACTTATTGAAAGAAATCATTAATTTCCATAAAACCCCTGTCTATATTGTCTCCAAAAGAATAATTCAGGAAAACTGCAGAAATTTCTCGGTTTCCTTTCGGAGATATTATCCCAATGCCTCTTTTTTCTATTCCTATAAAACAAACTCTATCCCTGCGATATTAAAAATTATCCATGAGGAAGGTTTTGGAGCCGAGGTTGTTTCTCCTTTTGAGCTTGATTTGGCATTAAGACTTTTGAAAGACCCCGATAGAATTATCTTCAATGGGCCTGATAAGGGAGCTGAAGGGATAAGAAAAGCAATCGATTTAGGCATCCGGTTAATCAATATTGATTCACTTGATGAATTAATAACGGTGAGTAAAATAGCCGAAGAAAAGAAAAGAAGGGTCCGGATAGGATTAAGAATAAGGCCGTTACATAATAAAGGGGCTCATTTTGGGTTTTCTTTTAATTTCAGAGAGTTATTATTTTTACTTAACAAAATAAGTGATTGCAGCTGGCTTGAATTAGATGCATTACATTGTCACCTGGGAAGCAACATAAAGAAACCCTTGTTTTATTTAGAAGCTATTAGAAAAAATGCAAGATTATTGAAGATAGTTAAGAAAGAAACGGGGATAGAGATTGAATCCTTGGATTTAGGGGGAGGTTTTGGGATTGATGCGGTAAAGAATACAAATTTTTGCGAAAGGATCCTGAATAAGTATTGTAATTATCAAATAAAGGTTAAAGAAAATGTGAAAATCGAGCATTTCGCCTCCGGAATATCCTCTTGTTTGAAAAATGAGTTTGGAAAATATAAATTGAAACTACCCGCGCTTTTACTGGAGCCTGGCAGGGCTATAATAGGCAATGCTCAAGATTTATTTTTGTCCGTTATATCTATTAAGGGAAACAGGATTGTTGTAGATGGCGGTTTGTTTAATATGGCCCTTCCTTTATTGGCGGAGCAACATTCTGCCAAAATCCTTGGCAAGGAAGATTCTAAAGCAACAAAACGTTATAGAATTGAAGGAAATTTATGCGCTCCCGAAGATATATTATACAACAATGTTATCCTTCCCCAGCCGGAGACGGGAGACGTATTAATTGTTAAAGATACCGGAGCTTACTTCAATTCCTTTGCAAGTAATTTTTCTTTTCCGAGGCCCCCGAATGTTATGATTAATGAGGATAATTCATTTGAACTAATAAGAAGAAGAGAGAGTTTTGAAGATATGGTTGGCAGGGATAAAATTTAGTAAGATATAACTTTAAATATGAACTTACTGATCGTCGATCCTTTTGTGCCGCAATCTTATTATATTCTTCATTCGCTAAAACAATATTGTAAGCGCATAGTTGTCGCTAGCTGCAAGGGAGGTTTATTGCCCAGGGTATTTTCTTATACTGCGAATTCCCGGTATGTTTCAAAAGTCTATACTGTTAAATATCCTGTAGAGAATTGGGAGAACGCCGTTTTTTCTTTAGAGAATAGCGAATCCGTAGAAAATTTTATTCAAGCTATCATAGGTATATGCGAAAAAGAGAAAATAGACCTTATTTATCCCAGCAATGATTTTACGGCTTTTATCTTTTCAAAGCATCAAAACAGGTTCTTAGGCCGGGGTATAAAGATCCCCGTTCCTCAAATATCCTTGCTGCGCAATATTGTTGATAAATACAGAATTACAAAGTTGGCTGAGAGAGAGAATATTCCTTGCCCCGGAACATTTTTGGTCATTAATCCCGAAGAATTTGAGAAAGGGGTAATGAAATTGGGTTTTCCGGCAATCCTCAAATGGCGTTTTGGCTCTGGTTCGCGCGAAGTTAAGTTCGTAGATAAAGATAATTATGAATCTATACGGCGAAGTATTCAAATTCACGGGGAGAGGCATTATATCCTTCAGGAATTTATCCCCGGGAAAGAAATGGTTTATATAAGAGTTTATGCGAATCAAAGCCATCTCCCGATCGCAGAAAGTTACGTAAGGAATAAAAGACCGGAATTGAGAATATTCCAGGGGAGAGGCATTTCAGAAGAGACAATTGAGCCTCCTGAAATTGCGGGTAAGATAAGGGATTTTTTTAAAAACATTGAATATATAGGTTACGGCCATGTTCAGCTAAAGAGAGACGCAAGAAATGAAAAGTTGAAATTCTTGGAATTAAATTTCAGAATAAGCCAGGGCACCTGGGGAGAAATGGCTTTGGGTTTTAATGCCCCTCTTGTTAACTATAATTTATTTTACGCCCGAGATTATAATTCTTGCGTATATAATAAACCTCCGGGGGTAGTATTTCTATATCCTGTGCAAGACGCGGTTATTTTTTTCAAATACCTACTCTATTTATTTAGGAAATATGCTTATAATTCTATCCCCCCCTTGTCTTGGAGAAAAAACCCCTATGAAAAATTGCCATTGTTGTCCGAGCTTATTCATGATTTCAATAAGCGCTATATTTCGCTGCAATTCTCCCAAAGAAAATATGATATTTTTTTTGTGAGTTTGCGGAAAGATCCGTTAGTATCTTTGGCCTATTGGCTGGATTATGTATACAGCATATTTAAAAAGAAATACCCGCATGAATTTTAAGAACATTATTCCTTTTTATTAATGGAGGGCAGGATAGCGGGATAAATTGCTTTGGAAAAAATGAAAATTCTTTTAGTGGCGCCTATCCAGTCGTTTACGATAACCGATGAAGCGAAATTCTTTAAGTATAATTTCCCTTTCTACGGGATAAATATCTTAGCGACAATTTTGCGCGAAAGGAAGCATTCCGTAAATGTTATAGACCCATTGAGCTACTATCTCAATACGGGTAATAAATACATAAACCTGGCGCAGCATGTGGAGGAAGAAATAAAGAACTATGATGTTTTGGGAATTTCTAATCTTGCTTCGGTTTTGAATAGGCATTGTTTGGAGATAGCAAAGATAGGGAAAAAATATAACAAGAAGGTAATAATTGGCGGCGTCCACCCTACCATAGCACCTAAATATTTATTAACAAACTGGCTGAATTTAATAGATATAGTTGTGTTAAAGGAAGGAGAAAATGTTTTACCCGAAGTCCTGTCGCGTATCGAAAATGGAAATAATAATTTAGGCACGAGTAATGATTTGACCGATATACAAGGAATAGCTTTTGTTAAAAACGGGGAAATCGTGATTAATCCCAAAGTCTCCCGGGTTAATATGGACGCGCTTCCCTTTATAGATTATACCCAGTATATTTTGCCGCATTGGCGCCCGAGATCCGTAGCAATAAACGTCACCAGAGGGTGTTCTTTTAAGTGCTCTTTTTGTTCGTCCTCTTTTATGTGGGGCACGATAAGGAGAAGGAGCATTAATCATGTGATAAATGAAATTAAAAATTTATGCACGGAGGTGAAGCCCGATAAAATTTATATAAATGACGATATTTTCATTCCTGATGCAGAGGGGTTCGGCATATTGCAGGAGATAAAGCGGTTAAGGATGGAGAGGGGCTATGATTTTGAACTTTTGTTTCGAACCCGTTTTGATAGGGCTAGAAAAGAATTCTTTTTATTATATAAAGAAGCGGGAGGAAAGATAATTGAAATCGGCCTGGAGACATCGTCGAGGTTAAGGGGAAAAGTATTAAAAAAGGATCTTTGTTTCGAAAATATGACCTCAAATCTTAATTACGTCAAGGAAATAGGGTTGAAAATATATGTATTCATAATGCTTGGTCTTCCCGGAGAAAAAATTGAAGATGTCAAGGAAATTTGGCAAACTTTAAGATTGATGAATCCCGACGGGGTCAGAGTGACGATATTACACCTGTATCCTAATACTCCCATGTGGGAAACGGCCAAGAAAAACAAGAAACTGACCGAAGAGCTGTTGTTAAAATTAGGCAGCAATAAAGATTTCCTCAATTATGTCCAGTCTGAGGGGAAGTTGCGGCAGATAAAATTATGGCAGAGGTTGATTATGGAGACATTCAATAAGATAGATATGACTGAAGAACTTTATCGGGAGCAATATAAGAGCGTGTGGTCTTTTAATAAAGATGAATTGGAAGAAGCAAGAGAGTTGTTGGAGGCAGAATGATGGCGTTGAGGCCGCCCCAATTTTTCAAAAGATATTTCAGGGAAAAAGAAATTGATGAAGCGGTAAATGACGATAGGATATTGACTTTGAGCATTAAATTGCCCGTAGGATGCAATTTGAAATGCAAATATTGCTATGGGGGCGGTAAGATCGGGGACTTGAAGATCGAAGATATCCTTTCAGCTGTCAAGAGCGCTGTGGCACTGGGGATTAAATCGGTTTCTATCCTAGGCGAAGGCGAGCCCATGATGTACAAAGATGGCAACAGAGATATATTCTGCTTGGTGGATGAAATCAATCGTTTTAATATGCCGGCGATAATTTTTACAAATAACACCCATATCGATAAAGCCAAAGCAAAAGAATTATTCAAAAGGAATACGTTTATAGTTGCAAAATTGAATAGTCTGGATATAGATACACAAAAGCGGCTTTCAGGGGAGAAGCATGCCCATAAGATATTTGAAGGGTTAGCGATCTTAAAAGAAACGGGATTTAATAAGGTATTCCCCTCCAGATTAGCAATACATTCCGTGATAGTTAAAGATAATTATGACGAAATTTGCGCAATGTGGGGGATGTGCCGCAGCCAGAATATTATTCCATATTTTCAGGTTTTTGTGCCCCCCCGCCAAGGCAGTAAAAATAAGAAATACATTAATCAATTGTATGTGCCGAAAGAAAAAATAAGAAAACTGTTTTTTAAACTCAACGCCATCGATAAAAATAAATTTGGGCTTAGGTGGAACCCCGATTATACTTATCCGATACCGGCATTAGGATGCAAGGTAATTAAGAGCGGTTGCGCCATTGATAGTTTTGGGAATGTGAAATTTTGCGCATACCTGGATGAGAATTTAGGGAACATAAGGAGGGAGCCATTGAAAGCAATTTTGTCTAAAAGGGAAGTCAGGAAAATAAGAAGATTCAAATATTACCGGATAAAACAAAACAGGCATTTTTATGGCTGTAGGACGATGGCATTTAATATGACGCAGGATAGGTATTCAAATGACCCTTTTTTCTGGAGGGAATGATGAACGGCGCAAAAATTCTTCTCAAGACTCTTAAAGGCAGGGGGGTAAAAACTATCTATGGGATAGTCGGCAGAGAGGCAGAAGCAATACTATTCAATGAAGTCAAAGGAATAGATTTTATGCTTACAAGAGATGAAAGAAACGCAGCCTTTATGGCGGATATACAAGGGAGGATTACTAACAGGGCAGGGGTTTGTTATTCAACTTTTGGCCCAGGAGCGACCAATTTGGCTACCGGTATAGCATCGGCGTATCTGGACCGATCGCCGGTGCTCGCTATTTCCGCCCAGATTGAAAAGCCCCTGATTCACCCGTCTACGCACCAGTATGTGGACCAGGTCGCTTTGATGCGCCCTATTACGAAATACGCAAAGGAGGTGAATGATATTTCAGGATTACAAAAACAAATATTGCGGTCTATTGCTATAGCGGAAAGCGGTATTCCGGGGCCATGTTTTTTAAGCATCCCCTTGGATATTCTTAAAGATGAAGGAAAAATGCTTTCTTTAGGCGATATGGCGGTAAGTCCGGAAGATTATAAAGACAAACGATTTAATCCAAACGGAGATGCCGCGTCCAAAATAGAAGATTTGCTGGCCTTGATTAATAAAAGCGTATTTCCCGTATGCATCGTTGGCAGCGCAGTGAAAGGAAATGACGCAAGAGCCGCGCTTCATACGATGCTGGATTATTTACGCATCCCGGCAGTTACTACCTATGGAGGAAAAGGGATCATTTCCTGCGAGCATACATGCTATGCGGGGACAGTAAGCAAATACCTTGATTATCTTGCCCCCGGGGCATTAAGAGAATTATTTATTCATTCAGATCTTATCATTTTGATAGGAGTCGATATGGTTGAGGGGATTACTCCGGAATTATGGCAATTTGGCGGAAAGAAAAAAATATGCGCAATAAATTCCGTCATAGAAAATAGCGAAGGATTTATTCCGGTTGACGTAGCAATAAATTACGCATATAAAGACTTATTTGAGCATTGTATTAATACGGTAAAGAGGCGGTTTTTAAGTTTACAGGCAATAGGTGGCTTGAAAAAAGAAATACTATCCCTGAAAGAAGTATCCAGCAAAAAGCATCTGGGATTAAACCCCTTTAAGATCGTACATATTCTTAATGAGCTGCTTTCGGAAGAGGATATTGTAATATCTGATGTGGGGCTTCATAAACAATTCATCTCCCTTTATTATGAATCAAAACGCCCAAAGACCTTCTTTTGTTCAAACGGATTGGGAAGCATGGGGTTTGGCCTGCCGGCGGCAATCGGAGCTAAAAAGACCTGTCCGGGGAGAAGGGTTATTGCAGTCTGCGGTGACGCGGGGTTTTATTTAACTAGCCCCGAATTGGAAACCAGCCTGCGGCATAAGCTGCCGGTAATATGTATCGTTTTTTGCGACAACTCCGTCGGTCTTATTCGGCATTATCAAATGAAGGGTTTTAACAAACAAAACCCAATTATTACGGATTTTGGAAGGGTTGATTTTGTTAAGCTTGCCGAAGCAAATGGCTGTGTTGGGTTCCGCATCCACGGGGAGAAAGGGTTAAAGAATATTCTTAAAGGCGTATTGAATACAGAGATAACCGTTGTGCTTGAAATCCAGTTAAATAAAAAAGATTACTTATAGCGATAACAGAAAATCCGGGAGTTTACCGATTTTTTCCGTATTTTGGTTCCTTTCCGATGAAGCGCTTGATATTGACCAAAAGGTGAAGTATCTCTAATTTTTTATTGTAATTGCGTTTTTTAGGTATATTATAGACATGGGAGGTAGAGGCAGAAATCAGAGAACTTTTATGAGGAGGGGAAAGATGAAGAGAAGATTATCGCTTTTAATATTAATTTCCGCCGCTTTGATTATTTGCCAAATTTCGCCTATTTTAGCCCAGGGGATGGACGATCGCGCAGAAATACAAAAAGTTGTTGATGATTTTTTTAAAAGCGCTGTCTCTCGTGATCTGGAATCTTTGATGAAAGACGTTTCGGCTAATTACTTTGATATATGGCAAGGAGTTACTTTGGATTATGCGAAATTTAAATTGATAAACAAAAATATGATGGATAAGGTATTTGAAAAATACGTCGATTATTCTATCAGCGACTTAAAAATTACTAAATTAGATATTCAGGGTGATAAAGCAACCCTGGAGATGGAATTTGCATGGAGAGGATATAATCTTGACGCCGTAAGGAAAGAAAACGGGATCCAAAAAAGATTTATTGCGCTAGACAGAGAAAATGGCGCATGGAAGATTGTCAAGTTCAGGCGGTTGAATATTTCTTAACAGCGTAATCATTAAAGAAACCCGGAATCATCTTTTTTCTCCGCGGGATCGGCGCAAAAAAAGTACCCGGTAGATGATTGGTCTCAAAAATCAAAAAGTTTAAATAAGCTATAGATTTTCATAAGTAACACTTTTAAAAAAGATTCCAATATTATTATTGGCGATTTTTTAGTTTTTCCTTTCCTCCGGGGGTAGAAAATAATGGGGATTTCTTTGACCGTAAACCCTTTCTTATGGGCGCGATAAATAAACTCGGCTTGGAAAATAAACCCACGAGAAATAAATCTTTCCAGCCCTATTTTTTCCAGTACTTGTTTACGAATACACTTATACCCGCCTAAACAATCCTTTATCTTAATTTTCAATATGGCTTTTACGTAAAAGTTTGCTACTATACTGAGTATTGTAGTGTTTTTTGTTTTTTTTGTATTATTGAGATAACGCGAGCCCAGCACTACATCGAACATTTGAATTTCCCTTAAAAATTGAGGTATATATTTAGGGCTATGGGAAAAATCGGCGTCCATCTGGATGATATAATCCGGGTTCATTTTTAAGGCTTCTTTAAAACCCGCTATATACGCCCTTCCTAATCCCTCCCTTTTTCCTCTGTGCAGGACAGTAATTCGGGGATTCTCTTTTGCCAACACATCCGCACCCTCTCCCGTTCCGTCGGGTGAATTATCATCTACCAGCAGGATCTTTGCTTGTGGGACAATTCTCAGGATCTCTTGTGTCAAAGGCCGGATATTGTCTTTTTCATTATATGTGGGGATTACAATGATAAGGTTCATTTTAAGCGATAATTAGGCCCAATATTATCCACCAGATCGTCGTAACCTCGGGCAGAAAAAATGTGAAGTCAATAAGGTTGTGGGCAAGGAATATAATAACCGCGGTTATCAGGGCAATGGTATAATTTTTCTCTTCGCCGGATTTTAATTTATTGAATCCTGACTTCAGGGATTTAAATACCAGCAGGAGATAGGCCAAAATGCCCAGAATCCCCATTTCCGCCCATATCTGCAGATAGGAATTATGGGCATAGCGGGCCTGAGCTAGGTTAAAGTTTCCTATGCCTAAGCCGGTTAAAGGCACATGCCGTATTATTTTCAAGGTTTCTCGCCAATAATCCAGCCTCATCAGGGCTGAAAATCCGGGCGCGGTGTGTGTTTTCAAGGTTATCG
>Ga0172375_10002126_pt1 | contig 31307 bp, 20 predicted proteins | sample LakKiv1m_FD_114537 | JGI IMG/M metagenome (GOLD analysis project Ga0172375, IMG submission 114537) | Freshwater microbial communities from Kabuno Bay, South-Kivu, Congo - kab_092012_11.1m | ecosystem: Environmental > Aquatic > Freshwater > Lake | place: Democratic Republic of the Congo... | reverse complement strand
TCCCGACGATAGTGAACCACAACGCATGAATCTTCATTCGATACCTCCGCTTGCTTTCGTAGAACGTCCGGCCAGTGTGGCGAGCCAATGCCGGTTGTAGATATTGGCCGGACAACACAACGCAGGAAGTCGACTGTAGGGGCGCCGCTAGCCGGCGCCCGCTCTGCAGTATGCGCTTCGCTTCACCGCAGGGCCCGCGGGCGTCGACAAGCGACGCCCCTGCGCACCATGGACTTCCGACACTTTGTATAGAGCGGGAGGATTATATCCCAGATTGGGGGCGCCAAGTCATCCCTTTCCCGCAAACGGTTGCTTCCGCCCGGAGGTTGGCAGAAAAGTCGGCTCACCACTGGAATATGCCGAACAGTTCGGGATTGTGGTAGTTGGGCTCGCGGCCGTTGTACACGAGGAACCAGTTCTGGTAGACGCTGTCCGGTCGCTGGCCCTGGCCGCGAAAGGCTCGCGTGAAATTGACAGCCCATCGGCTTCCCTGTGCCGGCGTACCGCCAAGGGTGCTGAAAGGAATCAGGATTTCCCCAGTCCAGCGTTTGGCCTCCGGATTCACGATGGTCTTGATCTCCGGTTGCGCATTCCACGCCGAACCTTTGCCATTAATGCCCATGTCGCCGTTGGGGCAGTAGTATCCTATGTACTGACCGCGGCAGTTGACTATGAGCTGGTGGTAGTCACGCCTGTCGGCGTTGGTGTCGAGGAAGATTTCGACCGAATCATCTTTCCAGACTGCGCCCGTACCGGAGACAAGCGCGGCGACGTTCGGGTCCTCACAGACGAATGATACGTACAGGAAATCCTTGCCGTCCTTTGTCGTCTTGCCGACATAGCAGTAGGTGGGCGGTTGCGCGGGCTGCGGGTTCGGTCCGTGGATCCGGAACTGACCGCTCTTCCACGAAACTGCAATCTCGCTGTCGGACACTTTTCCGTCGAACTGGACACCGGGTTCGTCGGCCTGAACGGCAAGCGGCGTCAGGCTCTCGGGGACGCGGGCAACGGGGATGCGCGCGCCCTTGTAGGTTTCGAACTTGAGCGGGCTGGGCTGGTTGGCAACCATCAGGTCGAGCCCTTTCTGCACGCTGGGGGCTGCCACGGTTTCCGTGGGTTTGAGGGCTGTTTCCTGGATCACATTGCTTCGCGTCTTGAACCCGGCCTCGAGGGCCGGGGCTGAACGGATGCGCACGTTGAGGTTTCCCAGCTCCTGGCGGACCACCGGGTTCGCGGCTTCCTCCATCGTCAGGCGGCGCCTGGGCAGGTTCTGAGCGATCTCGGGCGCCGAACGCGCCAGTTCCAGCCGTTGCCTCACAGGGGCCGAGACAACAAGCGGGGCGAGTGACGGACCCGCGTTCAGTGCTGGCGCCGGCGTCTGGGCGGGAGTCTCGAGCGGTGCGGCCGTCATCGCATCAGGCGAAGCGAACTCAGTCTTCTCGGGCTCAATGGTGGGAGTGTCCTGCTTTGCCATCTCGGGCTGCTCAACGTCTGTCGCAGGAGGCTGGATCTCCTTGCGCTCGACTTCCTCCAGGCCCTTCACGGCCTTGGGCGACGGGGCCATGGTCACTTCCGCGACCATGACAATCTCCATCGGCGGCTGGACATTCATGAACGTCGGCATCGGCGGATGGAGGGTGAACAGGACACCCAACACCAGCAACAGGAGCGTTCCCCATTGGACCGCCTTGCGGATGCGTGCCCTGCTGAGATAATCGGGGCAGTTCCTGAGAAAGGCCAGGGGCACCTCCGTGGCGGCCATCAGCCTGCTGCACAGGTCCTGGATGTTCGTGTTGGTCCGTGTTATCCGTTCCGCCCGGGTGTCTCTTTCGAAAACGAAATGATGGCATCCGACGGCAAGCCTGTCGCCGAACCGGAGACGATCCTTCGTAGTCAGGTCACCGTTGACATAAACCCTGGCCCCGCGACAGGCCTCGATTAGCCAATGGGAAGCGCAGTGCTCCGCTGCACCCGTGTGCTGCTTGATATGCCGCAGGCGGAACGCGCGGGGGGGGACCAGTGGGTCGGTGACTGTGAGGTCACAATCGAGCGCCGAGCCCACGACAATGGTGTCGGCGTTTGATGCCAGGCTGCACGCATCCACTCCTGCCACCGTTCCGGCGAGCAGGATGCTGCCGCCGCAGCAGTCCATATGGTCTGACGTCGTGTTCATCTCAGGTTGAGCTACCTCCCGACCTCCGCTGTCTGCCGGGGTCCCCCTTCGGCTCTCAGGGCAAGCCGACCCCGGCTACACCTTCGGGCGACTCCTTCTCTCCTCTTAATTGTAGCCGGCCTCGTTGAGGCCGGTCCGGGATTCAGGAAGATGTCCGTTTGGTGTTGGGCATCAGCGTTTGCAGCGAGAAACGCGGGAACCCGGCGTCCCTCACGGTGTCGATGACCGAGATCACGTTCTGGTACGGCACGGCGCGGTCGATCTGGATATCCACCCGGTGCTTGGTTTCATCACCCGGCTGTCGCAGGGCCTGGATGGCCTGGCTGAGTGCGTCCAGGTCCTGGACGGGCGCGGCGTTCAGCGTTATCTCCGGTGTGCCGTCTTTCATCCGGTACGTCACGGCGATCAGGTCGGGTTCCTTGTTCTTGACGCCGGTCGTGGACTCGGGCAGGTCCAGCTCGATCATGTTCGGCTTGATCAATGTTGATGTCAGGACGAAGAAGATCAGGAGCTGGAAAATGATGTCCATCAGGGGCGTCATGTTTATGTCGCGGTTCTCCGCGAGCTCGTGGTGTATCTGGCGTCGTTGGATTTGCTCAAGCATGGCTGTTCCCCCGTTTGCGGATTTCCAGCCAGTCGCGCACTTCCATCAGGAAGAGGTCAAGGTAATGCAGTATGCGGTTCGTCTGGCGGCGCACATACTCCTGCATGACGATGATCGGTATGGCGATGACAAGGCCTGCCACGGTTGTGATCAGGGCCTGGTAGATGCCACTTGCGAGTGTGCGAGGATCGGTCGATGCCGTCTGCTCGATCGCGATGAAGGCGACCACCAGTCCCCACACTGTGCCCAGGATCCCGAGGAGCGGCGCGATCTGTGCCATCGTCAGCATCCAGCCGCGCGACTTCTCCAGCCCGCTCATCTCGCTGTGAATGATGCGCTCGGTTGCGCTGATGACATCCGTGTAGCCTTCCTGGATCTTCACGAGGCCTTCGGCCATGACACGGCCGATCATTCCCGGCGTCCTCGCGGCCAGCACCACTGCCCGTTCCAGGTCGTTGTCCTTCAGGGCCGTTCTAAGCTCGAAGTGGAACTTGTCGCCGTCGAGATGGTTCTGCCTGATGAAGATGAGTCGTTCTATGATGAGCACTATCCCCGCGAGAGCCACCAGGCCGAGCGGGATCATGAAGATGCCGCCTTTCACGCAGAGATCGACGAGTGCATTGATCGAGGCCATGTTCATTCTCCTTTGCTGATTTCTTCCAGTCGCTTGCCGGCAATGGTCTTCCATGCCTGGGAGGCAGGGGACTTGCCGTTTGATTTTGTCACTTCCTCAAATCGTTTCTTTGCCGTGTCCGGGTCGCCGAGGGCATAGAAGCATTCGGCAACGCCGCAGGCGGCGGCATCCGGCCATTCGTTGTAGGGGTAGACGCTGAGCACGGTTTCGTACTCGACCAGCGCATCCGCCGGCTGGCCCGCGTCACGCAGGAGCTCGCCGCGGTAGAACCTGATCATGGCAGGGGCAACGGTCGCGCCGAAATCCTGGGCGGGCAGCTTGCCCTCGACCTGTGCGAACTCGTCCAGCAGCGACTGGCTGAGTTTCAGCGTCTCTTCCGTGTCTTTGCCGCCGGCAAGATGGCGTACAAGAAGGGCTCCGACGCTGTACCGGCGGGGGCTCTCGACAGGGTATTGCGCTAGGAGCTCGCGCAGCGCGGCCGCATGTTTTGCCGTCAGCTTCCCTGCTTCCGCCGTCTTCAGCAGTGCTGCGATCGCGGCGCTGAATGCCTTGTCATCCTCGGTGGAAACCAGTTTGCGCAGCCATTGGGCTGCCCCCAGGTCCCCTGTGCCGGAAGCCAGCTGGGCCTGTGCCAGGAGGGCGTCGATCTTCGCGGCAGCTTCTTCGGGGAGCTTATCCCGCTGGCGCGCCGCCTTCTCGTACCATGGGGCAGCCTCGGCTGGTTTGCCTGCCCGGTCCCATGCGACGGCGCACGCATATGCATCGGCCGGCTTGCGGCCGGCGGCATCGTAGAGCACCTGGTAGCGCTTCGCGGATTCCTCGAACTGCTGCAGCTCGAACAGGGAGCGCGCCCATATGTCCAGCGTCTCCGGCGCCAGCTTTGCCGCGTCCCCGGCAATGCCGACAGCGGCTTCGAGATGGGTAAGCGCGGCCTTGTAGTCGTTTGCCAGGAACAGCGCGCGGATGAGCTGGTCGCGGAAAGCAAGATCCTTTGCCAGGGATTCGACATTCAGCAGCTGCAGCCACGTGTCCGCCGCCTGCCGGTACTGTTTCAGTTCCGAATGGGCGAGGCCGAGGGTCTTGAGGGCGTTCTCGCGGACGGCATCCACGGGTTTGTCCTGCAACAGCGCGGTGAGCAGCTGGACGGCCTGGGCGGCGTCCTTGAGTTTCAGGGCGAGCAGGCCGCGGTTGTATTGCACCTCGTGGTACATCTCCGGGCCAAGAACGGTTTTGGCGTTCGGGGCCGCGGCTGCCTTCTGTGCAAGTACGGCCGCTTCCGCGAATTCACCAGCCTGCATCCTTGCGTTGCTCAACTCCACGTTCGCCCGCACAGCCTCGGGGCTTGCCGGACTACGCGCCATGAACTCCTCGAGGCACTTGCGGGCCTCGTCTGTCCGTTTTGCGTCGCGCAGTGCGCGGTAATAGATAAGGGTGGCCTGTCCGTCGTGAGGGCTCTTCTGCAATACGGGGTAGTCGTCGGCCATGGTTGCGAGCAACGCCTTCGTGTCATTCGACTTCAGCAGCGCATGGAGGCGCTGGAAGAGAAGGTCGGGCAGTTTCTCGGCGGGTACGGCATTGCGCGCGTTCTCAAATACCTTGAGGAAAGCGTCCGGTTTATCGCTCTTCGATGCGATGTTGAGCTCGAGCAGGGAAACCTGGGTGAGCAGGTCAGCGCGGTCTTTTTCCGGCAGTTTGGCGGCCAGTTCCCTGGCTTTTGCCAGCGCCGGTTGCGCCTCGGCGGTCTTGCCTGATGTGGAGAGGCAGTTGGCGAGTGTGAACCAGGACGCGGCGGGGGACGGGAGGTCTTTCATCTTCTGCAGGGCGAGTGTCAGGGGTTCCACGGCCTCGACGGCTTTGCCCTGTCCGATAAGGGCCTGCGCCAGCGTGTACGCCGCGCGCGGCGCCTGGGCATGGCCGGTCGGGACTTTCTTTGCCTCCGCCTCGGCAGGCGCGTACTGCTTCAGTGCGAGCGCAGCTTCGGCCCGGACCAGGGCCAGCAGCGTCTCGTCCATACCTGCAAGGCCCTTGGCGGAGACATTCAACAGCTCCTGGTGTTTGCCGGCGCGCAGGTAGAGATCGAACAGGCGTGGGTTGACGGCCGCTGCATCGGCGCCGAGCTGCAATGCCTGCTGGTAGGCGGCGAGCGTTTTCGCGTCATCCTTGCCTGCGGCAAGCGCCTCGGCATAGATCAGCGCCAGGTTCTTCTTTTCCTCCGGCTTCAGGCCGTCCTGTTTGACGGTGGGATAGCGTTCCACGACCGCTTCGTTGCGGCCGGCGTTGTAGTCTATGTAGAGCAGGGCAACTCTGGCGCCGCTGCATTCCGGTGCCGCCGGGTAGTCCTTCACCAGTTTCTCGTAGACTTCCCTGGCAGCGTCAGGTTTCGACGCGCGTTCGTGGATGAGTCCCTTCACCTGGAGGTAGCGTGCGCGCATGGCATCGGGAATCTGCAGCGCTTCCCGTTCGGCAACCTTCTTGAGCGCGGCGTCAAGCTGGCCCGCATTGTAGAGGGTGACGACGACGTTGTATTGCGCTTCCTCCGGGTCAGCCGCGTGGAGGAAGGCAGGCAGGAGCAGGATCAGCAGCAGGAAGCATATTCCGGCTTTGCGCCTTTGCGCCTTCATGGCACGCCGTAGTCTCCTTACGAAGGCGGCGGCGTGAGAACTCCGGATGTGTTCACGCAAAGACGCAAAGACGCAAAGGGGGATAGAAACCAACATGGAGCCTTTCTCTAGAAATTCCTCGGCAGCAACGCCGTCTTGGTCACGTCTATTCTCGGCTGACCGGCTCTGAGCACGGCATGGTAACCGGCTTCGACACGGGCGGTTTCCTGCTTGTTGCGGACCAGCACTGTGCCTTCTTCCACAAGAACGGTCACGGAGGCGACATCCAGCTCCCTTGCGCTGACATTTCCCTCCCCGTCGTTGCGGTACTCGACAGACGGTTCATCTCCCGTGCTGACGCGGAACTTTGTTCCGGTGACAAACACGTCGCCAAGCGCGGTTTTCACGGCAAAACGGCGGCCCTGTTTCCGTGGCGGTACGGAAGCCGACACGCCGCCGCTGGCCAGGGTGACCACCGTTGTTCGCGGAGTGCGGTGGAAAGCGACCCGGGACGCGCGGTCAATATCAAGCGCGATGCCGTCCGCGACGACGGTTCGGGCGGGTTCGACTGCGACGAAGAGTTCGCCGGCGGTTACGCTGGCGCGGCCTGTCGTCGGGATCCTGTTTTCCACCTGCAGCCTTCCGCTTTGCACATCGAGCGGGACATGTCCGCAATAGAGGCCCCATGAGAATACGCCGGCGATGATGGTCAATACTGCGGCCGTGGCCAGCAGCTGGGGCCAGTACACTGCAATGCCTCGGGCATGGGGGCGGTTGAACTCAAACAGCTGGCGGTAGCGGCTGCGACTCTCGGGGGATATCTCGGGCACGCCTTCGACAAGCACCTCGAAAGCCTCCAGACACACCGGGCACTGCAGGAGGTGGGCCGGCATGACCCACCCGTCGGGATTGGTCTTTCGCTGGTTGAACCACTCGCGCAGTTCCGTCAGGTCCGGATGTTTTGCGGGTTCTCCGTTCTTCCGTAGGATTTCAGCTATCCGGGCGGCAAGCCTGTCCCACTGTTGCTCACCGGCATCCGCAATACCACCCGTGCCGTTTCCGCGCTTATCAAGCCATTGTTCCAGTTTGTCCATGATACACCTCGAAGTTACTCTGCCATACATGCGCGGGATGCTGGGTTTTCGTACAAACGAGGAATGACAACGTTGGCAGCCGCATCCCTGTCCTGGCCCGTATATTGCACGGACGTAACGAGGGTCGTGCAATATGTGGGCTAGGTTCTCGGGCCTGCGGATTCTACTTCTTCCATCGCACACCCGGCGCCGATACACATATGACGATGATCGACGCCAACTTGACCCCGTGCGACCATTTGGACTACACTTACGATGGGTTGACCATGATTTACGGACTCAAAAACCCGGCAACAGGCATCTCAACAGCCAACCTGTATGTCTGGGGTCTAGATTTATCGGGATCACTGCAAGGCGCGGGGGGAATCGGCGGGCTCCTCACCGCTCAACTTAACAACCCGACGACGAGCAACTCGACAACTGTCCTCTACACCTACTGCGCGAACGGCAATGTTTCGGAACTCGTAGACACGACCGGGACGAATATCCTGGCGCACTACGAGTACTCTCCGTTCGGAGAAGCAATCGTTGCCACCGGTCCCCTGGCCGAGGTGAATGCCATCAGGTTCTCGACAAGGTACTTCGACATCGAGACGGGAATCGGTAAGTGGCCGTATCGGGACTATGCAACGGAAACTGGACGGTGGCTCTCCAAAGATCCGATCGGGGAAGAGGGCGGCTGGAATGTCTATGGGTCTGTTGGCAACAATCCTCTTTCGCGTATCGACCCGTTGGGTTGGAGTTCATGCCGCACTTGTTCAGGAACTGGAGGTTCCGGAAGTGATCCGCATGATTGTTGCTGTGGGCGCCAGAAATACGATTCGTACACCCATTGTTGTTGTGCAGATACGCTCAAACTCTGGGAAAAGCATCTGCGTGGCAACATTTCCTGGCGAGGTTCTTGCACATTTGTGGGAGGGGGCGAGATTGTGGGGGCGGGAGCACTGTCCTGTAACTTGACGAGCGACGTCCTTTACGATTGCTCACAGCATTCAATAATCGTGTCCGCTATCTTGGCTGGAGGCACTCTGGGCGCTCCTGTCAGTGCCATCAACTTCCCCGTTGAATTTCGAACTGATGATGCCAGCGATTTCAATGGCACTGCGGGCATCCAGGCTGCCGGAATCTCGGCCGGGTGGGGACAGGGAATTGGGAGAGTCGCATTAGGAGGCGCCGACACTGGAAACATCACCTCGGGACCTGAAACAGGCATCGATTTCGGTGCCACCGCGATGGTGGGTGTGAGCCATGTTCAGGTCGACACCACTCTGGATCTCATGTCTTGCGCACGTTGGCAATAGTCGGCTGACAGGCAGTATCTGGAGGGAGTGTTCATGGCAGATTGGACTGATTCTTTCCCCTTCTTCAGGTTGGAGTTTTGGCAGCAATGGTGGTCGCCGGCCTCGGCGGGTTTCTTGTGCGGGACTTGTGGCGTGCTTCTGTTCTTCTTTTGCTGGGTGCTTTACTATGCGACTATTCTTCCCACCGTCGTGCACGACAAACCACTTCGATTGTTGGACTTGCTTGCGTGGAACTGGCCAAGCACGGTGGCAAAATATTACCAAATGCAGAAAGAGAACCCAAGTCTTGCCTTCTGGTGGCGAGTCTTGCGTCGTTGTTTTCTGTTATCGGTGATGATGATCGCCGTCAGTTGGGTGTTGTTGTGTCTGGCATAGTGCAAAGAGGAAGGGCACCCCGATTTCTCGCCGCGCCCTCAAAACTCCAATCTTCCGTGGTCACGTCCGTAGCTCTTTCTGCGCTCAACAGCCAGCAGCCGTACGCGTAACCTGAACTCTCCGCCAGGAAGTGTTGTTCCACCTTCCTGCCTGATCCGCCCCGAAATCTCCTTCTGCATGCCCCCGTATCCCCGTTCGGAGCCTAACCTGCCTAGTGTTCCAATGCGCGCCGTACCACCCAAGGCCGAACTGTCGAAAAATGAGGAAAACCATGGAAGCAGAACAACTCATCGAAAGAGTCGCCACCCTCTACCAACACGCATTCACCGACAGCACCGAAGCAAGGTTGTTCCTCGGCAAGAAGGGCATCACCAACACGGAACTCTATACCCGACACCAAATCGGCTGCTCCAACGGCACACTCAAAGACACCCTGCCATCCAGAGGGAACCTGATGAAGAACCTGCGGGAACTGGGAGTGCTGACAGAAGACGGAACCGAGTACTTCCAGAACTGCCTCACCTTCCCCGTATCCGACGTGGACGGCAGGATAATCAATATCCTCGGGCTCAGCATGGAAAGCGGTAAAACCCTCTTTCTGCCCAGTCGGCAGCCGTCAGCCTGGAACATCGCAATAGTCAGGAACTGCAGCGAAGTCCTTGTCGCCAGAACCATATTGGAGGCCCTGACACTGGAGATGAAGGGCATCTCCAACGTCATAGTCGCGGCGGACGGACTTGGCGAAGAAGACAACAAGGCCCTCGCAATGTACGGCGTCAAGGCCCGGATGACCGAAGAGAGCAAGGCGCAGCCTGAGCCACATGGGGCTTCCCCGGGGGCAGGCTTCAGGCCCCACCCGTCAGGCTTTGCCGTGAGCTATGGCATCCGGAACTACGAAGTGCGGGCATTGGAGAAGAAGTCCAGGTCACTCAGGGTCACACTCCGCGTCGAACACGCCGGAAAACTCCATATCGACACCCTGGACCTCTACTGCGCCAAGAGCCGCAGACTCCTGGCCCAGGAACTCTGCAGACTGCTTGATGAGACGCCGGAAACGATAGAGGCGGACATAGGCAGGCTTATCAGGCAGTGCGAGGAATACGAGCCGTCCAATGCCGAACCGGATTCTTCCGCCATGCCGGCATGGGAGAGGGAAGAAGCCGAGGCATTTGGAAAGAACCCCGGGCTTATCGAACAGATACAGGCCGACTTCCAGTCATGCGGCATGGTGGCCGAAGAGGCCAACAGGCTGCTCTGCTACCTCGCCATGACAAGCCGCAAGACAGACGAACCCCTCTGTATCCTGATCCTTTCGTCCTCCGGGGCGGGCAAGACGTATCTGCAGGATATGGTGCTCGCGTTCTGCCCGCCGGAAGACCTGGTCAAGGTGACAAGTCTTTCGGGCAAGGCTCTCTTCTACCGTGACCCGGCATCCCTGCGGCACAAGGTGCTGGCCATCGAGGAAGAAGCCGGCGCTGAGGAGGCCGACTATGCCCTGAGGAGCCTTATTACGTCAAAACAGCTCAGCGTGGAGGCTGTGGTGAAGGACCTGGCCACGGGCAGGCTTACCACCATGCGCAACGTGGTGCAGGGCCGGACAGCGGTGTTCCTGACCACCACCAACCCCTACGTGAACCCCGAGACCAGGAGCAGGTTCGTGGTACTCAGTGTCGATGAGAGCAGGGAACAGACGGCGCGGATCCTGGAGTCACAGAGGGTCGGGCATACGATCCAGGGTATTACCCAGGAGAACAACGTCGAGGGTATCTGGCGCAAGCACAGGAACTTCCAGCGGTTGTTGCGGCCCATGAAGGTCATAAACCCCTATGCCGGGCAGCTCGGCTACGGCGATGACAGGCTGCAGAGCAGGCGTGACCAGCCCAAGTACCTCAACCTGATCAAGGCGGTGGCCTTCCTGAGACAGATGCGAAAGCCCATTCTTCAGGAGAAGCGCCCTCATGGCGCGAACCCGGTGGCGTATATCAAGGTTGACCGCGACGACATACGCGTTGCCAACAAGCTTGCCGCGGAGACCATGGGCCACAGCCTTGACGAGCTCTCCTGTCCGAGCAGGGACCTCTTGAGCCTGCTCGAAGGCATGTTGAGGGGCAAACCCGGCGATACCCGGTTCAGCAGGCGGGATATCCGCGAATCAATCGGATGGACCAATACGCGGCTCTACCAGCACCTCAAGGAGCTGCGTGACTTCGAGTATGTGACCGTCGAAACAGGCCCGCGCGGGCAGCCGCACCGGTACCGCCTGGCGTACGACGGGCAGGGCAATGCCGGAAACAGGTTCATGGCAGGGCTCAAGGACGCTGACAACCTGAAGGAGCCGGCGGAATGAGGTGTTCAGGGGTGTTCACCCCTGATTCACCCCGTATTCAGGGGGTATTCATCTCGCGAAAATCGGTGTAAGCGGCTGGCGGGGAGTATCTTGACCGGGGGGTGTTCATAAATCGGGGAGGGAATAGAGTATGGAAAAAGAGTCGCTCAAAGATGTAATGGTCAGAAGTGTAAGGGACTTCACGAAATACCTGCGGAGCAGGCGGTACAACCGCAATACTCTGCGGCAGTACACATACACATTCGGGGTGCTGACCGCGTTCCTGACTGAGAGAGGCGTGAGCGGGTTGCAGGACGTGGTTCCGGAGGATTTGGAAGCCTTTGATAGGCATCTCAAGCGCCGGGGTCTGAGCGTCGGGTCCCGTGACAACCTGATGCGTAACACCCGCTCGCTCTTCCGGTGGCTGGTGGCCGGCGGGCGTGTTTTCATGGATCCTGTCGCGAACATGGTTCTACCCAAACGCGCAAAGGGCCTGATAACAGTGCCCACGGAAGAAGAGATGACGAAACTCCTGGCTCAACCCGATACCACCCGTCCCATCGGCATTCGCGACCGCGCCCTCATGGAAGTAGCCTACGGGTGCGGGCTGAGGCGGTCTGAGCTGGCCGGGCTATCTGTCAACGACCCCAATCTTGAGCAAGGCACCTTGCTGGTCCACGGCAAGAACGGCAAGGACAGGGTTGTGCCCCTGGGGAAGCAGGCGGCGCACTGGCTGGAGGTGTATCTCAAGGAGGCGCGGCCGAGGCTGCTGAAAGACATCGCCGGGGAAACGAAGCTGTGGATCACCGAGCAATCCACGCCGATGGGCGGGTTCTCCATGCGGCAGCAGGTCAGGTACTACGTCGAGCATGCCGGCATCCGTACCCCGATGAATCTGCACAGTCTACGCAAGGCGTGTGCGACGCACATGCTCTCGCATGGGGCGCACCCGGTGGACATCCAGATGCTGCTGGGTCATGCCAACCTGAAACACCTGGGCCAGTACCTGAGTGTGACCATTCACGAGCTGAAAAAGAGCCATACCCTCAGCAAGCCGGGGCAGTAGACGGGGGGGAGCATGAAGTCGCTAAAAGTTCTGCACCGGGAATACCTCGAATACACCGTTTCCAGGAACTTCAGCCGTCATACTCAGCATGCCCTGCGGGTGAATGTGGGCCGGTTCATCCGCTGGCTCAGCGACGCGCATGGAGTGGACACTCCGGAGGGTATGTGCGTGAGGCACCTCCATGCGTGGTTGCGGCGTCTTTCTGCCCATCGCACGAGCACCGGGCTGCCGCTGCGGCCGAGCAGTGTGAACAAGAACATCGAGAATGTGCGGCAGTTCCTCGGGTACCTGGTCAGGCAGGGATGTATTCAGAGGGGTTTTCCGGATGTCCTTCAGTTCGTGAAGGAGCCTGATGTGTTGCCGACGAGTGTTCTGACGCATGGGCAGGTGAAGAAGCTCATTGCCGCGATTCCTACTGACGCGCCCTGCGGGTACCGGGATCGGGCGATGGTGGAGATGCTGTACTCGACGGGTATCCGGGTGAATGAACTGCTTACGCTCAAGGTTGCGGATGTGAACTTCGAGAATGGGACGGCCGTGGTGATGGGCAAGGGCAACAAGCAGCGGGTGGTGCCCATAGGCAGGACAGCGTTACGGTTCCTCAAGACCTACCTGGTGGCGGTGCGGCCGTACATGAACTACGACAGGTCCAATCCCGTCCTTTTCCTTGGCCGGGATGACAGGCCCGTGCATTACCAGAGCTTCCTCAAGTGCATACATGCCTATGCCGGGGCGGCGGGGCTCGATGTCAACGTGACCCCGCACACCTTCAGGAGAAGCTGCACCACGGAGCTCATCCGGGCCGGGGCGAACATGTACCACGTGAAGGAGCTGCTGGGGCACGAGAACCTGAACACGCTCAGGCACTATGTGAAGCTCACCATCACGGACCTCAAGAAGACCCATGCCAAGTGCCATCCGAGGGAGAGGGATGAGGGTTAGAAACAGAAACGCTTTGTGGTTGCACAGAGGGTTCAGGAAGCAGTAAGGTGATTGTGGGAAATCCCACCAGCCTGTGCAGAAGGGAGTTGATCATGTCGACGGCAGTAATGAGCCAATACACAGCACATTTGGACACAAAGAAGCGCCTGACGATCCGCGGAGCTCCGGCGGAGTTCTTTGCAGTCAAGGTGTTCTCCGACGGCCACGTGGTGCTGGAACCGCGGGTTCTGGTTGACCCCGCCAGCATCTCAAAACGGACGCTGCGGATGATGGATCAGTCGGTGGCCGGTCTGAAGAAGCACAAGGCCTCTCCGGCGGTCGATCTCAGGAAGTACCGGTGAGCCCATGGGGAACTCATTCAGGATAAGGATGGGTGTGCCGGAGATGGAAGCTGCATGGCAGGACCTGGCGGTGCGGTTTGAACAGGGGCAGCTATCAGGAGACGAACACAAGTTCTTCAAGAAACTGGTCAAGGCGCTGGGGTATCTGGAGATCAATCCACGGCACAACAGTCTGGCATCTCATGAGATCGACGCCCTGACTCGGCGCTATGGTCTGAAGGTGTGGCAATCCTACTTGGAGAATCGGACGCCAGCCGCCGGCCGGATCTTCTGGGCGTATGGTCCCGAGAAGGGCGAGATTACGGTTCTGGCCGTTGAACCGCACCCGGAAGACCAGAAGCGCGGGGGGTATGACCGCATCAGACTGTCGGCCCTGCCATCCGGCTGACATCAGAACGTAGTGCCCCAGTGAAACAGGGGCAACACAGATTGCAGGCGGCCTCGGCTTGGCCCGCCGCAGCATCCGCGCGAAGGCGGCCGAGGCCGGCTGATCCGCGTTCAGGTGGCCAACCCATTGATGTGGATGGAGGGGTACTGAGATTATGAGCGTTCAAACTCTGGAACCGGACAAGGTGCGAGTCCGAGGGATGAGGGCCCTTGTCAAGGAGCTCGGCCCGGCGGGCATGGTGCAGTTCAGAAGCGGATGGGGCGACTACACCAAGGACCGGCACAGGCTTCTCGACAAGCTTACTGTGGATGACCTTCTGGCCGGGATGCGGTCCAAGCGGCAGAAGCACCCGGCGCCGTAGTGGCTCTTCCCTAGCGCAGGTCGCCACGACGGGCGGCATAGGCCTCGAAGGAAGGATTCCACCTCCTTCCAATCCCCGTCCTGTTAACGGGACTTTTTGTACGCATTCCTCCTTCCGTTCATGGCCGCGGTGTGTTAGCATCTGGCATCAGTAAACGTCCATGACCTATTGCTTTCAAACGCGTGCGCCCAGGTACACTCCAAAACCTCACTACGGGGTCTTCGGAAATGAAGATCCGGGCCGGGATCTATCGCCACAATGCCGGGCGGGGCTTTGAACGGCCGCCTCCTGCCTCTATCGGGAAAACGATCTGCAGCACTGCCTCCGGGACTCGTATCTGTCTGATGGCTCAACCTCCGCTTGTGTCCATGAAGCAAGGATACTATCGTAGAAGCAAATCTGCGTAACCCGGGGGTGAATCATGGCGAGGAAGTCACGTCCGATGAAGAAGCTGGCGGTACGGGATGTCACGTTCTTCAGGATCGCGAACCGGCGCGGTATCGCCGCAATTGCGAAGAACAACCTGACCGAGGGGCGCACTGTGTACCAGGCCTATTCGCGGCTTGTGAAGGCATGCCGGCGAAGCGGTTACGAGTTGCCGATCCGTGCCGCCGACGAACTGCCGGGAGTATAGACGGCCCCTGCAAAGTGCTTCCTTCGGCGACCGCGCTGGACACGGTTCCTGCCCTGCCGTATCCTAATGCATATGGAAGGGGGCGTTCAGTCATGCCTCGCGCGAGCCAAATTGTCAGCTGTGCTCTTGGCCTTCTCCTGATTACCGTTTCACCCATTCTCCGGCTCCCCGGCTCTCTTCTCCAGGCCGCCGATCGCTTTGTCTGGCAGACCGCACCGTCTTCCGGCCCGCCTTACACAAACTGGAACTCCGCAGCCACCAACATCTGGGACGCAGTCAATGCTGCGCTGGATGGGGAGACCGTCTGGGTGACGAATGGAACCTATGGCCTCACCAATGCGATCACGATCACAAAAGGTATTACACTCCGCAGCGTGAACGGAAAGCTGGTGACCACTCTTACGCGCGGGACAGCGAACGGGATACGTCTCTTGATTCTCTCCAATTCCAGCGTGGTGGTTGACGGTTTCTCCGTTACCAACGGATTTGGCCGCGGAGACACCACGAACACGGCCGCGTACCCGGGCCCGAGCGGCCACAGCTATGGCGGCGCAATCAGGATGTATAGCGGGACAGTCCGAAACTGTCGCATAGCGAAGAACACCTGCAAGGCGGGTATCGTAGATGGCCAGCACGGTGTCAATGGGTACGGTGGCGGCATCTATGCCGTCACGGGGCTTATCGAGAATTGTGAAGTGCTTAACAATACAGCCACAGGTAATGGCAGTGACTATGCATACGGCGGTGGCATCGAAATTGCCAACGGCCGGATCGTCAGCTGCGTGGTGACGGGCAACCTCGCGCAGGGCACTGGTAACGGTGAGGGCAGGGGTGGCGGGATAAGAATGCTCGGGACGACGCAACTGTTGTCGAGCCGAATCGAGGGTAACAGGGTCAGCGCCTCGGCGAATGTCGCTCCCTCCTATGGCGCCGGAGTCTACATGGGTGGGAACGGGGTTGTGAGCAACTGCACTCTGGTCCGCAACAGGTGCATCTTCTGGGAAAGCCTTGGCGGCGGTGTCTACATGACGACGGGCCTGGTGACGCACTGCACGATCGTCAGCAACAGGTGTGAGAGTTATCACACGTATGCTGAATCGCAGTACGGCGCAGGTGCAGGTGTCTGGATGTCGGGCGGAACGCTCCGCAATTCTGTCGTTGCGCAGAACCGCTGCATCCACGGGGCCCAGATCCGGGAAGGCGCCACGCGCGGCGCGGGTATCCTGATGACGGGGGGACGGGTGGAGAACTGCACCGTGGCGCGGAATGTCGTGGATATCTACGGACGTGGAGCAGGGATCTATATGACCGGTGGACAGGTATGGAACACAGTTGCGTACCATAATTTTGACGACGCGGTCACCAGCTACACGGAAGACCACGAGAACCTCTACCAGTCCGGGGGAACGGTCAATTTCTCGTGCGTGACGAACAGCTATGGACTCGCCGGTGTCGGCAACGTCTGCGGTGACCCCGGGTTTGCGTACAGGCTTACGAATGACTACCGGTTGCTGCCTGCATCGTCGTGTATAGATGCGGGGTCCAACCTGGCTACCGTTGTGTCCGATGTCGCCGGCAATGTCAGGCCGCAGGATGGCGACGGGGACGGCCAGTCGCGGTCGGACATCGGTGCGTGTGAGGCGCTCCCGGTCAACGCGGGATCTTTCCGGGCCGGTTTCGCCGTCAGCCCCTCCACCAGGGTCGGGTCTGCAGCGGATGTGGTGTTCCGGGCTCGTGTGGCGGGAACGCAGACCAACGGGCTTGTCTACAGGTGGGATTTAACCAATGACGGGGGCTTCGAGTGGACGGGGTCGATGTACGCCGTGCTGACGAATCACTACTCGGGGGCAACCAACTACACGGTCAGGCTGGTCGTAACGAACGACATGGCCCAAATGGTCACGGTTGTCCGGCCTGCCGCGGTACGGATCTTTCCTCCCGTTGTATATGTGAACAACTTCGGGCTGAACCAGTATCCATATGATACGAACGAGAAGGGCTCAACCAATATCCAGGCGGCGATTGACGCGGCCATTGCCGGGACAACTGTCATGTTCTCAAACGGAGCCTACCAGGTGGCGACGCCATTGAGCCTGCGTCGCGGGGTCACGATGACGAGCTATGCGGGCCCCAGGTTTACTGCAATCGAACGCAAGCCGGCCGTGAACACACGGATCATGTTGGTCATGCATCCGGACGCTGTTGTTGAGCAATTGACCCTGCGCAATGCCTATTTCTCCCGGAGCGGCATGGCATACGGCGGGGCAATCTGGTTGACCGCCGGGCTGGTCCGCAACTGCATGCTCACGAACAATCTGGTGAACGGGGAACCGAACCAGCCGGGGTATGGCGGCGGCATTTACATGACCGGTGGAACGGTACGCAACTGTCTCCTGTTCCGGAACGAATCCAAGAGCGGCAACAGTCTCGGGCACGGAGGCGGCATATACATTTCAGGGGGCCGGGTGGAGAGCTGCACGGTGGTGAGCAACTACGCTCAACAGGCGAATGCCGGCGGTGGAATCAGGCTTGTCGGAGGAACTGTGAGTAACTCTGTAGTGGCTGACAACGGGCTGAGGACAGTGACGACATCTGGCATCCAGATATCGCCTTTTGGCGATCCAAAGGTGAGGTACTGCTGTTCGCCTGACGTGACTCACGATCCGGCGGTGACAGGCAACATCACCAACAAGCCGCTGTTCGTGAACGTGACGAATGCCGACTACCGGCCGCAGATCAGTTCTGTCTGCGTTGATGCGGGGAAGAACCAGTCGTGGATGACCGGTACAAAGGATCTCTACGGTAAGCGGCGCCGCTCGCCGCGTCGAGTTGACATCGGCGCCTATGAGTACCAGTTCCCTCTGCCCTCGATGCTGATCGTGAGGTAGCGCAAAATAACATTTGACCCGGCCCTCCTGCTGTGGTCTGGTCATCATAGTCATTGGAAGCACGGGTACAGGGGCCTTTATTCTCCAGAGGGGCCTGCCTCCGGCAGGCGCGGGGATGTGACAGTAACCGCGTACGGAAATGAGCGACCCTCGCACAGCAGAACAGTCCGGCACTTCACGCCTCCCCATTTTTCTGCTGCTGGCCGTTCTTCTTGTTTCCGCCACCCTGCTGCTCGGCCAGGCGTTCGAGGCGGCGGGCATCGAAAAATGGTTTGACCGGGACCAGTATCAGGACCGCCAGGTCCACAAGGTTTCGTCGCTGGATGAACTGGTGGAGGATTTCGAAACCCAGCATAACCTGTGGATGCCTCTAGCACCGCCCTCAACCAACTTCTTCGGCTGGACACAGGTCTCCACCCCCGATCCGATGCTCTTCAACCCCGCGGGCTTCCCCGATGATTTCGTAAAAGGGCTGGTCCCGGTCTACCGCGACGGCGTGGTCACGTACCCCGTCTTCGTACTGGAAGACGCTGATACGCGTGAGCGGGTGTTCCGTAATGTGTACGGCGAGGTGCTGGCCAAGACACCCGTGCCCCCCGACTACGACCCCCTCTGGTGCCTTGCGGAGATCACGTTCAACCCCCGTTGAGGCGCTGATTACTACAGCTGGGTGGCACAGGTCTATGATCCCTCGCATCTGGTGGTCAGATACGATCTGATTATGGAAGATGACCTTGTGAAATGGCTGATGGCTACCTCAGTCCGAGCCGAAGCAGCCAAGGCCAAGAAGAAAGACCCCGGCGGCATCATCCTCATGCGCTCCGAGGAATCCGAAACGAGCATCTGTATAGACGGTTTTGTGAAGATCACCGGCGGGAACCGCATGGAGATCGGCTACCCCGACGATTTTACCAACCGTCTTGAGATCTACTCCTCCACCAACCTTGTCGATTTCGAGTGGACGCTTGCCGCAACCAACCTTTCAACAGAGGGCACCAACACCATCTACTGGACCGACACCAGCACCAACTACCCCCTTCGGTTCCTCGCGGTAGGTAACGCCGATGTCGATAACGACGAGGATGGGCTCGTAGATGCCAGGGAGAAGTACCTCTACCATACCTGTGCAACCAACACCGATTCTGACGGAGACGGGCTCGTGGACGGCTACAGCGGCATAGTCGGCACCAATGCCTATCCGGGCGGAGCGACCACCAGTGGGGGCGCTTACGTTGAAGGTGAAATGACCTGGGAAACCGACTCACTGGTGTTTGATACGGATGGAGATGGTGTCGGGGATGGGTGGGAGGTGGAAAACGGTCATGACCCCCTCGATGCCGACGACCCGCCCAACGTTATGGGGACGGTCTACTATGCAGGCCGCCAGACAGGTTCTGTCCACGTAGTGGCAGTCACGTCCTCAAACAGTTGGTCTACGAACTACTCCTGCACACTTTCAGGCACCGGTGATTACCACATCGTCAACCTGCCCGGCACCAACTATTACCTCAAGTGCTGGAAGGACAGCGACAGCAGCGGTACGACAAACGGTTCGGAGGCAACAGGCCAGTACACCAACAACCCCGTTCTGATAACCAATCAAGTTACGGGGATCGGTCTGGTTCCTATTGATGCGGACGTTGACGAAGATGATGTGCCCGACTGGTGGGAGATTTCATGGTTCGGCAGCATCACCAACTGGGGTTCTTCCGGCGATCCCGATGATGATGACTACAGCAATCTTGAAGAATACGAAGCCGATACAGATCCGACCGACGACGAAGACCACCCGTGGAATGTAAGCGGTACAGTCACCTATTCAGGGGCACAGACAGGTCTTATCCATATAGCAGCTTACCCGTCCTCCACAAGCTGGACGCCGGTGAAGAGCGTCACCAATTCGATGCCGGGCAGCTACACCATCACCCATCTGCCGCCCGATACGAATTACTGGATACGGGCATGGCGCGATACCGACGGGGATGGCGTAGCGGATACATGGGAAGCCGAGGGCGAGTATGATGACAACCCCGTCTTTGTGGATGCCAACGAGACGGGGATAGCCATTACGATGACCGATCCCGATGCGGATAGCGATGGCATGCCGGACTACTGGGAGACAGCAAACGGTTTCGATCCGAATACTGATTGGACCGGGAGCCTGAACAGCTGGTGGCAGTTGGACGAGGGCAGCGGGACCAATGTGGCTGATTCCTGGGTCAACACCAACGATGGAGTTATATGCGGTTCGGCTGCGGGAGTCGGCTCTGACGGGGTCTTCAGCAACGCCCTTTCATTCAACGGCTCCAATACCTACGTCCAGCTCGTTGATGCCGCCAGCTTGAAGCCGGACTACGTAAGCGTGTCTCTGTGGTTCAAGCCCAACAAGGACTACACCAACGGAACGGCGGTGTTCTACTCCAAGAAGCACCCGACCCTGTCTCAGGGCTACCGGCTGTCCTACGAGAACGGCTACCTCTCTTTCCTGATCTGCGCAACCGGAAACAAGACGGTGAAGACGGCATGTGTTCTGACCAACGGGGTGTGGCAGCACGTTGCGGGGACATACAGCGGGCCGCAGCAGCGGCTGTACGTGAACGGGGAACTGCGTGCGAGCACCAACTATTCATGGGGCATGGGCATGGGACTCGTGGACCAGGGCACCACGGCACCCCGCATTGGCGCTTCGACCGATACGACGCCTGCATACTTCTTCGACGGGCTGCTGGACGACGTACGGATATACGGCGTGGGGCTTGCCAGCAACACGGTTGAGGGCATCTACGAGGTGGGGTCCGATTCCGATGGCGATGGTCTTACGGCTCTTGAGGAGTTCAATGCCGGAGCTGATCCGGACGATACGGACACCGACGATGACGGCTTCCTCGACAATGTTGAAGTGGACGCGGGAACCGACCCGGGCGACCCCAATTCGTATCCTTCGGTGAGCGTGTCGGGTAGTGTCGCCTATAGCGGGCTGCAAACAGGGCTGGTCCGTATTCTTGCGGCAGCTGGCTCCAACGCATGGACTGCCACGCACTACGTGACGCTCTCTTCCCCGGGCGCCTACAGCCTCACCAACCTTCCCAAGTTCAGCACCAACTGGTTCCGCGCGTTCCGCGATCGCAACAGCGACGGTACGAACAACAACGAGGAAGCCTGCGGCGACTGGACAAACAACCCCGTCTATCTCACCAATGATATCACCGGGGTGAACATCACGCTTACGGAGAATGACTCAGACTCCGATGGACTGCCAGACTGGTGGGAACTGGAGTACTTCGGCAGCACAACCAATCAGAACGGCAGCGGAGACCCCGACGGGGACGGGTACACCAATGAGGACGAGCTTCGCTTCTGGATCGTTCCGACGAGTGACGACAGCGTGGGCTGCGGCGTATGGTACATCTTCCCTGCCGTTCCCCTGACGGCATGGACCACAAATGACCCGGTTGTCATAGCCTCGAACTCCCTCCCGACTGCCCGCTTTGTCGGCTGGGACAGGTTCTATCTGAGCAGCAGTTCCGGGGGAGGTGCCGGATGGACATCAACCGGTCTTGTGTTCGAGGTGAACGGCGTGGAGTTCCCGGTAGGGACAAACGACAGCGTTGATGTGACGCCGGCCCTTGCCAACACCAACGTCATCCTCCTCAAGCACAAGGCCGGCTGCGGGCAGGTGGGCCTCGATACAGCGGTCTTCATGCACCGCTGGCGCGGGGCGACGACCATGGAAGCGGTCCTGGGTGAGAACGGCTACTGGCTGGCCGAGGACGCAAGCGGATTGGACACCAATACGCGGGCATTCAGTCTGGTTCTCACGAATCTGCCGCCATACAGCGGGGGCTTCACGAACCCCGCAAGGTTGAACGGACCGGTGTTACTGTGTACCAACCTCCACATGACAGCGCCCGACCCCGTGGTGCTTTTTTACCGGGACAACCTCGAAACAAACGTCCAGTTGATAGGCTCTTCGCCTGCGAAGGATGCTTACCTGAGCCTGCAATCACTCAGCTCAAACTGGCTGTGCCATTGCACTGTAACAGTCTATTACGTCAGCGCCCCTTTCCCTCCCGCCTGCGTGAAGTGGTACCAACCCGCCGGGTACGAGCACTGGGCTGTGGTGGGGACGAACATGACAGTGGAACTTTTGCCTGGAGGAGTTACGAACGGCACCCTTGTGGCAAAGATAGAGGATGGGAACCTTCAAACGTCCGAATGGCCGACCAACTGGATAACGGTGGGGACAGAAGAGGGGTCTGGCGGGGTACACAGCTTCCAGGTGGACACGAACGAGTATGAGATGGGGCTTTGTGGAGGGATTTGGACCATTGCCGGGATGTCGTCGCACAACTACGCAAGGCCGGCCATCACGACGTTGGAGCTGGAGATATCGGGACAAGAATCTGAGGAACCTTGGGGCCCTTTCGAGATGGATGGATCGTACTTCCTGCCGGTGAACGCGCCTACGAATGCGTGCATGTACCTGACGAAACGTGAGAACGCTCCTCACATCACATGGTCAATCTCGCCTACGCCCGATGGAGGGGCCAAGTTCTCCAGTGACAGTTCTTCGCCGGGATGGAGTCTGACATGGCCGGACAGCTCCAATGTGTGGATCACAGCCGGCTCGACAGCGGTAGCGTATACCGTGCGGGTGGCAGTAACAGAAGTGCCGCAGTGCTATGACGAGCATTCCTTCACGGCGGTGAAAGTGGATCTCGGGGGGTTCGACCATGTATGCAGGGGATCGCAGGACCATGCCGCGCACCTGTTGCCTGTGACAATCCTGCCCGACGGTTGCGGTGCGCCGATCGATCTTTCCATAATTACGCCGGACAGGGCGATATTCCAGGAGACGACCTCCAGCAACCTGTCGCTTTCGCTATCGAGTAATGTCATGGTGGTGGGCGTGTCCGGCAGCCTGTCAGAAGGCTATGAGTTGCTTGAGGCACGGCTTGGTGGTATCCTTTGTACGTCGCGGCAGTTTACAGTGTTTGATGCCACGAATCTATGGGTGGGCGAGACACATGCGCATACGGGGAACAGTGTCAGCGATTCCAGCGACACCAACGGGCCAGTGAATCTGTACGTGTGCGAAGACGCAGAACAGTTTGCGGAGGTGGATCTCCAGATGCAGTGGGCACCGAATGGAGATGGGACGAACTTCGTCAAGTGGACGCTTTCCCCCACGAACGGGTGGAATGTGTCTTCGGGGTACGGGCAGACCGCGCCGGTGTCAGCGACGTGGGAGCCGGATGCGGCAACAACCCGGGTTTACACTGCACGGCTGTGGATAGACTGCAACACGAACGTGCAGTTTGATTCGGGCGAATGCAGCAAGGAGGTCGGGGTGTATGTCGTGGACACGCCCTTGATGGTGGTGAGCAATCCCGCCGGGGGCAACTGGGTGCAGGATACGACACGGGCGGACGAGGTGCAGAGCAGTTCAAACACGCTGTACATCGGGACGGATGCAAGTGGGGCTGCGGCTATGGACGTACGACTGGATTGGCTTCCCGAATCCATGCCGAGCGACTTCTTCCGGGTTGAAGTGGCGCTGACGAACGGGGACGCCACCGCCCAGTGGTCGCCGAGCAACGAGGTGACATTCGCCTCGCAGAACCCCGTGACTCTGACATGGACGAACAAGGCGGACATCAACGGGCTAACGAACCATTATTTCCGCGTCAGATCGTGGTTCGACTGCAACGGGGACGGGACGTGCGACACCAACGAACCGCAGAGGAGCGCGTATGTAACCATCCTAGAAGAGAATGTGAAATCCCTTTCTTTCATTGACGCGGGAGCCGGGAACGGCGGCGACAACGAACACACTCTGTACGAGAATGCCGATCCGGACGAATGGGGAGACGGCGCTGCAATCACCGATCCGGTTTGGGTAGCTGACGGCTCTGATGCCGGTTCAGATCCAGACAAGAACAGTCCTGTTTGCTACACGAGATCCACGACAAACGTACAGTCGAAAGCAAGCGTTGATGTGGTCGTGAGAGTCGAACCCGCCGGGCAGATATTCAACCTTGTCGGCATGGATGGATCCACGGAGTATTTTCGAAGAGACGGCATCACCGCAACAGGGGGCGACCAGACGGTTACGGGTATCGTTGCGTCGGTGGCCATGCCCACCACGCTGGAAAAACTCTCGAAAACCTTCATATGGAAAGCCGTCTTCACCACACCCATCCCTGACCTTGAATGCCAAGCGGGGGAATCCACGCACACAATCTACACGGTCTATGATGTGCCCATAACAACAGTCGAAGGACAAGACAACAAGCCGACACCAAAGCGGTTGGATTTTGACATTGTCGGTGTCGCGGCTGGCGAGAGCGACAAGGTCACCATCTGCGACAAGATTGTTGAAGAAGTGGCGAGTATGACTGGGGATTCCTTCGGTCCCATGACCGAGGACCCTCGGTGGAAATTTTACGCCAACCCGCCAGACCGTGATTTGGACTGCCACCATCGAGCCGCTCTTGCCGCCAGCGGTTTTGGCGTTGTCGGAATTCAGGGATACGTGCACATGGTTTTTGCGACATGTTCGCCGGTGCCAACAAACACGCCGGCAGGGTATACCAACTCAACCGTCAACGACTATGTGAGCACCTACACTACCGACAGGTCCAAAGAGAGGCTCGTCACTGGTAACATCCAGGACTTGATATTCGAAGGAAATAACTTCGAGGGCTGTGTGCGGATAGAAGATGGCAGCGCGGACGACGGAAACGTCTGGTGGACGGTGTGGCCAAGGGTGCAACACAACACTTCAAAGGCATTGCTCGTATGGTACGATGGCACGGCCTCACGTCCTAGCCACTCTCACAACGGCTACTATCAATACTGGTCAGGGACCGACTCGCACACTAACCATGTGGCCGTGCCTACGGGTAGTCTTTCGGACACACCCAAGATACTGGGAGGACCAGACTGATGAAGCCTGCTACGACACTTCTCCATAGACTCCTGCTTGGCGGCCTGTGCCTCGCGTCCTTCTGCTGCAGGGCGGGGGATGTCTCTGACAATTCGCAAGTCATCACACCGCTGGTTCAGAGGGCAAGGCTGAAATCGCAAGAGAAGAACCTGGACTGGCTCACGAACTGGCCATCCGAAGGCGAAATCCGTGAAACCGAGCCTAAGACACGCAAGAGCAACGCCGTGCCCATGACGCCACAATCTGATGGGAAGCCAGATATTACAGTAATCGCAACGTCACCCGAAACGGCTTTGCGTGAGGCGGAGTACTGGATAGCTACGGTACTACAACCGAAGTGGGTATGCTCCAATCTTGTGGAGCACTTGATGCCAATGCAGGCAGATGACGCCAAGAATTCAACGGTTGTCTGTCGTTATGAAGTCAAGGGAAACACCATTCAAGTGATCCAAAAGGCAGCGGTCATGTGCATCGTTGTTCGACCTGATCCCGACATGCTGAAAAGCGTTGCAGGATCTGCTGGCAAAGGGAGGATCGTTTTTGAGCAATTCTTCCGGAAGGGCGACGTGATGGCATCATATGCAGCAAAGGAAATAACCGAGTCAGAAGACAAGACGCGGATATTTGTGCTCGACGAGTCGAAACAACCTATACATGCGGTGCCTTATTGGTGGGAGTGGAAGGCATGGTATACAGATGGCTGGTCTGTTGCCGTGTTGTTGAACAAACGTAGTGACGAAAGGCAGCATATCCCGAACCCGGATGATCTCTGGTTCTAGAGCGTTTGTCATTTTGTTAACGAGATGCCCATTCTCGACGTGGCTCAAAGCGTGAGCAATACGACTGCTGTGGAACTGGATTTTACCCGGGAGCCGGAAAACAAGGGAGTTGAGGGGTCAGGGAGTTGAGGGGTCAGACCTGCGGATAACGAATAAGGTTGCGCGCGGAGCTGTGACGCAGTAGGGTGCAGGAGTCATGGCCAGGCCCCTGAGAGTGGAATACGCAGGCGCGATATACCACGTGACCGTCCGCGGGAACGCCCGACAGGATATCTTCCGGGATGATGGGGACCGCAGGGTCCTGTACAGCCGCTTCGAGGAATGTGTTCCGAAATACGGAGTCCGGCTCTATCTTTTCTGCCTTATGACGAACCACCTGCACCTGGTGGTGGAGACTCCGAGAGCCAACCTGGGCCGTTTCATGCAGTCACTGCTTACGGGATATACCGTCTGCTACAATCTCCGGCATCGGTGCCACGGCCACCTTACCCAGGGCCGGTACAGCGCACGCCTGGTGGCGGGGGATGAATACCTGCTGAAACTGAGCAGGTACGTGCATCTGAATCCTGTGAAAGTCAAGGGGATGGCCTCAAGGCCACTGGAAGAGAGGCTTGCATACTTGCGGGGCTACGAATGGAGCAGTTACCGAAGTTACATAGGGCTGGGGAAGCGATTTGAGTGGGTTGCCTACGATTCGATGCTCAGACTGACAGGGAGCAGACGGAATCAGTACCAGGTCTTTGTGGAAGCTGCAGTAGCGACAGACGATGAGGGATTCATAAAGACGCTCAACCTGTCGGCGAGGAGCATAGGGGATGAGGAGTTTGGCGAATGGGTGGACAGGCAGCATGAGGCACTGCTGAAGAAGAGCAAGCATCCTGAGGATCTGGCGTTCAGGGGCAGTGATGGGAGACTGATTCCGCCTGATAAGGTGATGAAGGAGGTGGCGTCAGCGGCGGGGACCAGTGTTGAAGGTTTGAAGGTCCGGCGCCGGAATTGGATTTGGAAGGGGATTGCGGCGAAGCTGCTTGTGGCGCATTCGGGACTGACGCAACGGGAGTGTGGCAGATGGCTGGGTTTACGGGCCGGGTCATCGGTTGGCTCCCAGATGCTTGAAGCGGAGCGGCAACTTGCCGGGGACAAGGTTCTGGCCCGGCGTGTAGCGTCTATCACAGCGAGATGTGCGGCATGAGTCCTTATTCGTTATCCGAAGGCCTGACCCCTCTGACCTCTCGCTTCCGAGCACGAACGATACCGGCCTGGTAAGGATTGTTCCTGCAAGGAGCCTCGCACCTGTGCCGTAGATGGAAGACAGTGGCGAGAAACTCAGTATGAACGGAGACATCTATGAAGAGTATACTGGCGCGTGGAGTTGCTGCATTCGCAGGGGCATTCCTGCTGCCGATGACTGGGGCAATCGGGCAGGTTGCCATAGACGAACGACCGGACAGTATCCGTCGCACCAGCATGCCGCTCAGCACTGATGGCACGCAGACGCGAAGCGTGGCCGCCGGAAGGACCGCTGTGACAGGATCCCCCTCTCGAATAGTTGGCAACAATGAACTGACGGATGGACGAAGCAAGACCGAGGACGACTTGAGGCGTGGATTGTTGTCACTGTTCTCAGACGAAACAACGCTGAAGGAGATTCGGGACATATTGAACCGTCCTTGGGACAAAAACGGCCTGAACTATCTAGGTAGTCTGAAGGTTTGGGACCCGCAACTCGGTGCCGTGATAAGTCTGTTGGCTTATGTTTCTGGGGCTTACGCACAGGACAAGGTGATTTCGGCAGAAGCGTGTTACGCTGTAGGCACAGTCCTTGAGCGAGTCATCGACGAATTCAGGGAACGTCGGGCAGACTACAAAATGGCATCCAGCGTGAGATCCTCGCTTGAGAAGCATGGGAACCCGCAGTTGTTGTTGTTGCCTGCTTTCTGGAAAGCGATAGCGCAAAACAACTGTCTACACTTGCTGTCGGTGATCGTTAGATACGGAAACGAAGAAACACTCGTTGAGCTCAAGGCTTTCCGGCCAAACTGTCGCTGGCCGGAAACTCAGCTGAGATCTCTTGACGAAACGATTTTGATCCTCGATGAGGCGATAAAGCATCCAGACCAAGCTGAGGGGTTGAGAAACCTTAACGATGAGTATGCTCGTCGCCTAACCCGGGCTGAGGCGTTGTGGCGTCACGACAATCCCGACTCTGGTGGTTGGACGGCGGAAAGCGATCGAAACAGAACAGACAGATGATTCTACAGTGGGGATCGTTCGAGCGATACAGTAGACGGGGCATGAGGGGGACGACACATGAGGGGGACGTTCTCGATAACATCTTGCGCATGAGGTGGTAATGCGGTAATTGACGCACGAGTCTTGCGGATTAGTCGTAAGCATTCGGTGAAGCACAGCATTTCCGAACTGTCGGTTGCGTGATAGACCGGCGGCATGAGGGCAGACCGAACGACAGGGAGCGGCGTTCGCGGATTGACGGCCAGCCAAAACATGGCATCGTAGGGCCCTGCAGTGGGGAACGGTCGTTTCGGACGTGACTCCGGGGCGCATGAGGCACCGGAGACCGGAGCACTGCTGAGGCCGGCCTTGCATCGCAAGGTCGGCCTTCTCATTCCACACTCGTTCAGAAGATCGACTTCACGGGCAGGTGGTCATCCGCTGATACTTCAGCCGCCGCTCTGGTTCGCACGGGCGGAGTTCAGGGCCAGGAGAGATGACAGAATGTCTTCGTCGCTCATCCCTGGCTTCCAGCCATACGCGGTAGCAACGGCGGCGTCAAGTGTGCGGTGGGCCAAGTCAAGCCATGTCGGGCGTTCGTTGTACAGGCGGGTCAATGTGCGTGGCTTTTTGTCGCCGGGGTCCGTTCCGGCAATCCAAGCGTCGCGTCTCTGGACCAACTCACGAGAAGCATCCGCAATCGCCTTGTAGCGTGGATCGTCGTCAGGTTCTCGTTCCGGCGGCCAAGGCATAGGGAAGGTCTCAAAACTGGTCGTAGGGGTGTACCGAGGACGGTCCTCTAATGCCGTGCCGAGCTCAAGTGCCCATACCTCGTGAAAGTGGGACTGAAGAACACCAAGGAAGTAGTCGTCATCCCGGGCAAAGACCAATGTTCCCTGATTGCAGAGGAACGAAGCGTCCATCCAAACGAACAAGCGGTGTTTTGACACAGCCGGTGTGGCGATGAAGCGGATGAGCCCTTGCAGTGCGGACCGCATTTCCGGTCTGGGCCGCGCATATTGCCACCAACATCCCCGGTAGTCGGCACGTCGGCCTTGGCGAACTGGCAGCACAACTGTTTTCACATACTCGAAGGGTGCTTCGTACAGAGCCGCTTCTTCCATGGACATTACGGCAAAATCGATCGTCGAATGCCCGCGTGAACCTCGAACAAGATCAACTGCACTGGCGACTGGTCGCACAACATCGGAGTTCGGACGACCATTGGGATTTGTTCTTATTGCCAACATACGCTGCGCAGTCGCATGGTCGATATCAAAGGGCGCCTTTGGCGATGGACCCATGAAGCAGATCCCACTGTTCTCATTCAAGGGTATGGCAGCTGTTACGTCAGCTGTTGCGGTAAGATCAGGATTGATCATTTCCACGGACTTGCCGTCCAGAACCAGCCTCTCTTCCTCATGACTATCGAAAGCTATCAGACTGACATGAACATTTGCCCCGTCCAGAATCCAGTCTCGGTCCGAAATCGCCCAGAAGATGCCACCAGTTCCCTTGATGCGTTTGAGGACTTCTCTGTTTGCGCCCCCGCGAATGCCTTGAGTGGCGAGAAGACCCGCACGAGCACATCCACCGTGTTCAATATGAGCCCGTGCCTTTTCGAACCAGTAGCAGCAGAGATCGGCGAATGCAGGTACACGTTCCGCATACTGCCGGAAGAGGGCGTCAACATACTTATCACCCAGTTCCTTGCGAATCCGGTTCCCGCCCAGGAATGGCGGGTTGCCGACGATGAAGTCCACTTTCGGCCAGTCGGGTTCTTTGGGGTTGGCAGGGTCGGACAGGTCAAGAATCGCGTCCATGCACAGGAAATTGCGTTCCATCGGGCGGAGTACGGGATCCTGCGGCCAGCCGAAACCGTTCGCCCTGGTCCACTGGAGGTAGCCGATCCAGACGGTCGTTTGGGCAAGATCATGGGCGTAGGGGTTGATTTCGATGCCGTAGAGCTGCCATGGACCCACCTGCGGCAGGTACCCACCAGACCCCCGCTGCATAGCATAGAGAATAACTTCCTTCTCCAGGTCTTTCAGCTTCTGGAGCGTCACATAGAGGAAGTTACCGGAACCACATGCTGGATCGAGTACCTTGACGCCGTGCAGACGGGTCAGGAACTGGTGCACAATACTGTCTGCCTCCAGCCTTGCTTTCCGCAGGGCTGGCGGGGAGAGCGGCTTTGCATCCTTGCCGGTGACAGCCACCTTCTTCTTGCCGGTTGCCAGCAGACTCTCAACTGTCTGCCTTACCTCATCCCATTCCCGGCGTAAGGGCTGCATTACTACGGGCTCAACCAGCAGTTCAATGTCCTCGCGGCTCGTGTAGTGGGCGCCCAGCTGGGAACGCTTGCCCGGGTCCAGCCCCCGTTCAAACAGGGTTCCAAAAATCGAAGGGTCTACGGCACTCCAGTCGAGCCGCAACGCCCCTGTAATCCGTTTCACCTCGTCAACAGTCAGGGGTATGACGGATGCGTCGTTGAACAGGTTCCCGTTGAAGTGGCGGATGCTCTCCATACCGAAATCACCGCCATGAGCCATGGCTTCAAACAGTTGCGCAATCAGCTTGCCGAACCGCTCGGGATCGCCGCCGGACTTCTCCACAATACGCGTGAAGATCATGTCGGGGAGAAGCCCGATATCTTCGGCAAACAGGCAGAATACGAGGCGGTTCAGGAAGTGGGCCGCCTGACTCGGGTCTATGCCACGTCCGCGGATGGAATCGGCAACGCCCGCGAACTGCTCCGCTACTTCACGGGTGATTGCCTCGCTGGTGCGGCCGGGCTTGAGTTTGTCGGGATCGAAGAACACTGCGCGGAGAATTTCCACGTTTCTGGGTTCGCCGAGCCTGTCCAGGGGGATGTCATGAACGGCAGAAACAGTCTTGGTGAAATTGGTATGGACGACGATCCTGTCCATGTCGCACACAACGAGCAGCGGGGGGTTGGCAAGGGCGTCGCGGTAACGGAGCAGCTGGCTGTAGGCATCATCCAAGTCCTTGTGCCTGCACTTGTATTCCCAGCCGAAGAAGTCCTTCTTCCAGACATCAGCGAAACCGTCTCCGCCGCCTTCCTTTGCGGCACCCTTCTCGAAGCAGAAGGTCTCGCCTGTGGGATCGGCTTCAACGGGGGTCGGGTGGCCCAAGGTGCGGCACAGGTCAATGAAGTGCTCCTGCGAGGCGGACCGTTCCTTCAGGTCAACCCGCTGCCACTTCTTTACAAATTCGGCTACATTCATGGACAGACTCGATTGGCGAGCATGTTACGGCTAATCCCACCAGAATCGAGCCGAAAATCCCGTCAATTTTCAGTTGCGCGGCCCTTTGCCGGGTGCTACCGGATATGGCGCGCAAAGGAGAAAGACAATGTCCGTAGAGCTTCCCGATCCGAAAGCAGTTGCACGTGAAGAAGCGGAACGCATCAGCAAGAACAGGGATGCGTACCTCAAGTGGCCCCTGGAACGTGTCCTTGCCGACAGCCCGTTCACCGACCGTGAGCAGCTGCTTGCAGGGCTTGATGCGTTCCACAGCGAACGCATGGCAAAGGTTCCTTCCGCGCAGAAGTACCCTGAAGCGAAGGCATGGGTTGACCACACCCTGGCCGTGGAACG